>Ga0207697_10000907_pt1 | contig 16761 bp, 15 predicted proteins | sample KBSSwiS5withPhiX_FD_184293 | JGI IMG/M metagenome (GOLD analysis project Ga0207697, IMG submission 184293) | Switchgrass rhizosphere microbial communities from Kellogg Biological Station, Michigan, USA, with PhiX - S5 (SPAdes) (version 2) | ecosystem: Host-associated > Plants > Roots >... | reverse complement strand
AAGGTGAACCCACCAAGTTTTTGAAATAATCGACCACCACTTCCTGTTGCCGGGCGTTCCACAAGTACAATCCCCGAACGAGCAACCCGTCAATCGCGGGCCCGCCTTGCGCGCGCCCCCCAGCAGAACGCGCCCCCGTAGGCAGCGTTGCTGCCGGTTCGGCCGCGGCAGCCGCTGCACCCGGCCGCGCGGTAGCTCCGCCGATAACCGGTTTTCCATTGGACAACGGAATCAGCTCCGTGACCCAGATATTTTCCTTTGGCAATCGGGCGTTGAGGTCTTCCAACAACTGCGGCCAAAAACTGCGCGCATTGACGGCCTCCAGCAGCGGCAAGGCACCGCTATCGAGAGTAGTTGCCTCTTTGCGAATACCATCAATCCGCGTTTGAAAACCACGGAGCGTAGCCACTTTCGCATCCACCCGCTCCTTAACCGCGCTCAAGACCCCTGCGGCGTGCATATAAAAAACGCTCCAGCCGAGCAAAGCCGCAATCACACACGCTGCCGCGCCGATCAGGAATGGACGTCGCCGCTCAACTTCGTGGGCGCGGATAACGCTGGCCGGCCGCAGGTTTAATTCCATTGGGCAGCTCGCGACCGCGCGCAAACCCAGACCAACGAGTTCGCCGAGAAGATGGGCTGATTGCGCAATCTGTCGCGTATCCGCCTCGTTGGCGATAGCGACATTGCGCACGGGGTTAAAGAATTCGATCGGCACCTGCAATTTCTCCTGAAAAAATTCGCGCATATACGGCATCCCCGAGCTCCCGCCGCAGAGGTAGATTCGCGCCGGCGCTTTGCCCTGCTGCTGCGACCGATAATGGCTGATCGACCGCATAATTTCAGCATGCAGACGCGTCATGGTGCTCCGGATGATTTTCGACATCCGCGCGATGTCCACATCAGCGGGATCGGCGTAAGCACCCCCGAGACTGACGAAGCCGCTTTCTCTTTTGCGCGTTTCCGCGGCGGCAAAAGGCTCATTGAATTCTCTTGCCAGAGCCGTCGTAATTGAGCTGCCGCCGATTGGCACGCTGCGCGAAAAAATTTTGCCCGGCTCAATGAAGAGAAGATTGGTGGTGCGAGCGCCGATATCGACCACGAGCGACGAATCGGTCACATCGCTGTAGTTGTAACGAAAGGCGTTGTAGAGCGCCATGTTCGCAACCCCAATCACCATCGGTCGAAGCCCCGCCGCTTCCACCGCGGCGTTGATTCCTTCAAGCAAGTCGGATTTAATCGCGACCAGAACGACCTGCAGTTGTTCATCCACTCCGCCACCGACGAGTTGATAATCCCAAACCACTTCGTCAATCGGGAACGGCACATTCTGTTGCGCCTCGAATGCAATGATGCGATCGATTTTTTCCTCTTCCACCGAGGGCAATTTCACTAACCGCGCGAAAACCGATTGTCCCGCGACCGCGTAGTTCACCTTTGCGCTTTTTATCCCCAGTTCGTTCAATATTTCGCGGATTGTGGCGGTGATTTGCGCATGTCGAATCGGCTCCCCCGGATTCTCGATCGCAAGGTCGCGCCGTTTGTAATCGCGTAGCACCAGTCCGCCGCCACTTTGCGGACGAAAATCTGCTACCGAAATCGCCTGCGACCCGAGGTTAAGAGTAAAAATGCGAGCTACCCCGGGCATGATTCAAAAGTTCCAAATCCCAAACCCAAATCCCAGGGAAATCTCAACCTCCAATTCTCAACACCGGTCACGCGCGTTCTCGCTTCTTCATTTAAAGATTCTGGGTCTTTTGCAGCTTGAGTCTTCATTTTGCCACGTCTTGCGCATCGGAATCCAGAAGGCATTTGCATTTTGGGGATTGGGGATTTGAATTAGAAACTTCCGCGCGCTAGCGCGGCGGTTTTATTTGGCAGTAGCGGTCCCAGTACAAGGGCATAAAGGGAGTTTCGTTCTTATTCAGGACCAACCCCCCGACTTGCGGCAAAGTCGCGTACCATTGCGGCGCCGCTCGCTGCGCGCTTATCTCATCTTTCAGCGCGCCCTGCTGGATGAGCTGGACCGCGGTATTTTGCACCGCATTGTTCGTAACCGTTCGGCCAAGCAGCAAACGCTGCAATGTCTTGGGCGTAACGTACATGACAGAACGGTTTTCACGGCCTGCCGGAATGTTCACATGCGTAACCTCGCCGGTCAGCAATTTGCCATTAACCAGGATGAAGTATTTCAGCGTTAATTCATCGGTAAACTCAGGCGCGCAGGCAAAGGTTACTTCCACTTCCAGCCAGCGCTCGCGCTGATCGGCCTGAAACTGTCCTGCACCGGTATAAGTGAACTGCGGCGAAGAAATGAAGTTGGTGCTGATTTTCAGCAATTGAAAATCTACCGCGCCCCGAAGTTGCGCCTTTGCCATCGCTACACTGGCCGAGACAACGATCGCACTAATTAAAACCGTTCGTTTCATTTAGTGGTTCCCTCTACCAGCTCGATGTGTTGCTTGAAGTAATCTATCGTTTTGCGAATACCCTCATCGAAATTCACGCGCGGCTCCCACCCTAGAACTTCTTTGGCCCGTGTAATGTCCGGCTGGCGCACTTTCGGGTCATCCTCAGGCAAAGGACGGTACTCCATCCCGGATTTAGTCCCGGTAATCCGAATAATTTCCTCGGCGAACTGTTTGATCGTCATCTCCCGCGGATTGCCGATATTCACCGGTTCATGAAAATCGCTCATCGCCAGCCGAAAAATTCCGTCGATCAGGTCGCTCACGTAACAAAATGATCGCGTCTGCGAGCCGTCGCCAAAAATCGTTAGCGGTTTTCCGGTCAAGGCCTCTCCAATGAATGCGGGCACGACCCGTCCATCGTGCAAACGCATGCGGGGTCCATAAGTGTTAAAAATGCGCACGATCTTGGTATCAACATGGTGATACCGGTGGTAGGCCATGGTCATTGCTTCAGCGAAACGCTTGGCCTCATCGTAAACCCCGCGCGGGCCGATCGGGTTCACATTGCCCCAGTAATCTTCCTTCTGCGGATGCACCAATGGATCGCCATAGCATTCCGAAGTCGAAGCGAGAACGAAAGTGGCCTTCTTGTCCTTGGCCAGGCCGAGGGTGTTGTGAGTCCCAAGCGCGCCCACTTTTAGGGTCGGGATCGGCAGCTCAAGATAATCGATCGGGCTGGCGGGAGAGGCAAAATGGAAGACGAAGTCGATCTTTTGTTCGGGCAGGAAGATAAAATTGGAAACGTTGTGCCTGACGAAGCGATAATTTTCGTTCCCTGCCAGATGGCCGATGTTCGCAGCGTTCCCAGTGATCAAATTGTCGATCGCGATGACGCGATGGCCTTCGGCCAAGAGGCGATCGGTCAGGTGCGATCCGAGAAATCCGGCGCCACCGGTTACGACGGAAACGGGTTTGACAGAAGCAGGCATGGTGGAGTGTTCTTCTAATTCACGCTGCCGTGGCTGACGAGCAATTTCGGCAGTTTGTCATTGGAACACGGGCCTCCGGCCTGTGCGCCCAGCGGGTTTTTAACCCGCTGGCTAAGTAATCTGCCCACAACGCACAGTCAGTGGAGTAAAACTCCGCTAGGCGCACAGACTGGAAAGTCTGTGTTCCTTGTCTTGGGTGCTTTCCGCTAAAACGATCCCCTAAAAAGGCGATATGGCCGCACAAGAAGAAATATGCTCGGATTTCTAGCGTGATAACGACGTTGTAGGGCAGGCATTCCTGCCTGCCACGACAAGCGGGAACGCTTGCCCTAAAAGCTCCGCGCAGAGACAACGTAATAAAGATTGGGCCATTGACTTGTCATTTCGAGCGAAGTCGAGAAATCTCTGGCTACACCATGCGCATTCTTTCCGGCATTCAACCGAGCGGCATTCTGCATATTGGCAATTACTTTGGCATGATGAGGCCGGCGATCGCCTTGCAGGACGAAGGCGAAGCGCTCTACTTTATCGCCGATTATCATGCGCTCACCAGCCTGCGCGATCCGATCGCTTTGCGCGAAAACAGCCGGCGAGTGGCGCTCGATTTCCTCGCCTGCGGATTGAACCCCGAAAAGGCGGGGCTTTTTTTACAAAGCGATGTGCCGCAGGTGACCGAGCTGGCCTGGATTCTTTCGACCGTAACGCCAGTCTCGCGACTGGAGCTCGCGCATTCCTACAAGGACAAGATCGCGCGCGGTGCGACTGCGGCCGCCGGCTTGTTCACCTATCCGGTGTTGATGGCAGCCGACATTTTGATTTACGACAGCGATATTGTCCCGGTAGGGAAAGATCAAAAACAACACATCGAGATCACCCGCGACATCGCCGCGCGGATTAACGAAACATTTGGGTCCGAGCCGGACGGGCGGATTTTGAAGCTGCCGGAGCCGCGTATTCAGGCACAGACAGAAGTTGTTCCGGGAATTGATGGCCAAAAAATGAGCAAGAGTTATGGCAACACCATCGACATTTTCGGCGACGAAAAGGAAACGCGGAAACGGGTGATGAGCATCGTGACCGATTCAATGCCGGTAGAGGCGCCAAAAAATCCGGACACATCAACCATCATGCAACTTTACGCGCTGGTCGCATCGAAGGATGAAATCGAGGAAATGCGCGAACAGTTTCGCACGGGTGGGCGCGGTTACGGCGATTTCAAAAAGCAGTTGTTCGAAAAACTTTGGGATTATTTTGCCCCGATGCGAAAACGGCGCGACGAAATTTTGCGCGACAAGAATTATATCAACGATGTTTTGGAGCGGGGCGCCGAACGTGCAAACACAATCGCCCATGAAGTGATGAAGCGCGTGCGCAAGGCGGTGGGATTATAGCGGTGGTCTCAGTGAGAAGAAATCCAAATTGGGCTTCGCGCCGAAAAGTAATCGGATTCGAGTAGTGGTTGAAAACGTAATTCCTCACGCGCTTGCGGCAGCTGGAGGTTTCAGTTCCCCGAAAATCAGGCGCCCGCCGGCGGTCTGCAGCGTGCTTGAGACCACGATTTTTACTGTTTTTCCAATGAGCGAGCGGGCGTGGTTGATTACGATCATCGTTCCATCGGGCAGGTAACCGACCGCCTGATGGGGATCGCGTCCTTCCTTGACCAGGTGCAATTCCAGCTCGTCACCGGCCAGAACGATCGGCCGCAGCGCGCGGGTCAGGTCGTTCAAGTTTAGCGCTCCCACCTGTTGCAAACGCGCGACCTGACAGAGCGAATTATCATTTGTGAGCAAACGCGCCTGCAAAACCTTTGCCGTGCGCACCAGTCGCTCATCGACTGAGCCTTCGCCCGATTCACTCTCATGAATCGTTAGCTCGATTTCACGGGAGCGCTGCAATTGATTCAAAATGTCGAGACCGCGCCGGCCCCGTTCCCGCTTAATCGGTTCGTGCGAATCGGCCAGTGCTTGCAATTCGGTCAGGACAAAACGCGGCACAATGAGCGCGCGACTGAGAAAACCGGTCGCGCATAACTCGGCAATGCGTCCGTCAATGATCGCGCTGGTATCGACGAGGAGCGGTTCGTGGTCCGCCGTCTCGCGGGTAAAGCGGACATACGGAATGATAAGCGAGAATTCATCGCGATTGCTCCGCATCGCCAGCATCATCCCGAAGTAGGCAAAAACGACGTAAACAACCAACCGCACCGACCATTGAACGGTTTCCGATTGAAAGCGTAAAACCTGCGATCCACTCAAAAGACTGGCGAAAATGAGGCCGAGCAAAAGACCGAAGGTGGCGGACGAAAATGCCCGGAGGGAGATTCCCTTCAAAAGTCTGTCCACCAGGACAACGATCAGCCCGAGCAGAACACCTACGAGCAAACCTGGAACAGTTTGTTCGAGCAGTTCAGAGGAAATCAGGGAGCCAACCACTCCACAAAAGGTCACGAACAGCACCCGCAAAAGATTAACGGTAAAAACCGGTGTCATGTTTCAGGGAGAAGTGCGGCGTTTTGCTGGCGAAGGCGAAGGCGACGGCAGGGCCTTGGCCGCGGAATCACGATAAAAGAGGACCCCATGTGTTCGTAAATTCGCCACCAAAGCACGAAGATCACGGGCCATATCAGAATCCTTAATCAGGCTGGCAAGCAAACCATTTCCGTTGGTCGCTTCGCGCATTAATTGCGTGGCTGCTGAAAAAGTCTTGCGCGCCTCCCCAATCGTACCCTGCAAATCGTCTGCATCCTTTTTCGCCGACGCCATGGTTGCGTCCGCTTTCTCGACAACGCCATCGAGTTTTTTGGAGGTTTGCGCCAGGCTATTGGTGGTCTCGTTCAAATGCTCGATGCTCGCTCGCAAATCGTGCATCGCTTCGGGCGAGAGCGCTTCGGTATTCAACCGTGTGAAAGTGCCATTGATGTTTTGAACTGTGCCGCGCAACTCCTCGATCAGTTGGCTGCCCGCATGAGTCAGGTCATCCATCCCAGTCGGCCGCTCCCCATCTAACACCGCGTTTTTCGGGATATACTCCTTCGGCGGACCGTTTGGAGTCATCACATTGACGAATCGATCGCCCAGCAATCCTGAACTTCCCACCGTAAATTGGCTACCTTTCGGGAGTTTAACGTAATCGTAAATCCGCAGCGGAACGGCCACCCCCCCGCCCTCTTGCAACAGCCTCGGTCCCCCCGAAACTCGTCCAATCTTCGCGCCACTCAGCACCACATCCGAGCCCTTTAGCAAACCGCTGGCGTCTTTGAATCGGACTGTCAGATCGTAGTAGACTTTAAAACCTTCGCCGAGTCGGCCGAATTTCAGCACGAACCCCCCGATCATAGCCAGCCCAATGGCAACAAAAATGCCGACTTTAAGCTCGAGCGCGCGATCGGGATTCATTTACCAGGTCAGCATTCGCTAAATTCCAATCTTGGCTAGCGCGATCTTACAAGCCTTAAATTGCATCCACTAGTTGCCGTATAACTCTAGTTCGTCGCCGATTCGGAGCGGCCCAGCAAAAAATCCTGGATAATCGGATCATCGCATTGTTTCAGCTCAGCCGGCGTGCCGTGAAAATAGATGCGACCTTCATGCAAATAAGCGATGCGGTCGCCGACATGCACTGCGCTTTTCATGTCGTGCGTAACTACGATGCTCGTCATCTGAAATCGTTCCTGTAAGCGACGGATCAGCCGATTAATACTGTCGGAAACTACCGGATCGAGGCCGGAGGTAGGCTCGTCATAAAGCACGCATGAAGGCTGGCGGATAATGGCGCGAGCCAGGCCGACACGTTTGCGCATTCCGCCGCTCAAGCTTTCCGGCATCTTGGCGTTCTCGCCTTCCAGTTCAACCACCTCCAGCACTTCGTTGACTCGGGTCCGCATCGCCTTCACATCGCGCATGCCCGCCTCGCGCAACGGAAACGCGATATTCTCTTCCACTGTCATGGAATCGAAAAGCGCTCCGCTTTGAAAAAGTATGCCCACTTTTTGCCGAATCGCGGTCAACTGCCGTTCGCTCATCCCAGTGATATTCTTCCCCGAGACCCAGATCTCACCCGCATCCGGCTGCATCAAGCCGATAAGATGCTTGAGCAGGACTGATTTTCCGCCCCCGCTACGCCCAATGATCACCACCGTTTCCCCAACCGCGACATCAAGCTCCACCCCGCGCAAAATTTCTTCCCCACCGATGGCCTTGCGCAAATCGCGCACCGTAATCATCGCGCCATTGCTCGTTGCTGGTGATTGGTCTTTGGTCGGCATGATCAACGCCAATCTTTCTCTCAACCGCCAACAATCAACTTATGTATGTAGCTATTCCACACGTTGTACTTGCCGCCGTCACTGGCGGCACATCCTCAGGCGTGTTCAATCTCCACAATTTCACCTTGAAACGGCCAATCCTCTGTCGTGCTGACCAAGCCAGCACGAATAGGATTTTCGCGAACATAATCCCATTTTTGCGCGTAACTTTCGGTATTGCGAATGAAGTGATCAAAAAATCCGCGTCGCCAAAAGGGCTTTAATTTTCCCAGTGGCGAAAATGATGTGGCTGCCGCTGTCTCAGCGGCAGGATCCTTTCCATCTGTGCCGCCGGTGACGGCGGCAGCTACAATATCTTTTTACTGATACCCCGCCGGATAAACAATATTCAGCGCCATCGTCAGAAAGAAATTCGAAACCAGAACCGCCAAAGAAGAGATCACGACCGCTTCGGTCGTGGCCCGCCCCACTCCCACTGCGCCTTCCTTTGTGGTCAATCCTTTGTGACAGGAAATAAAAACAATCAGGATCCCGAAAACGAACGCTTTCGATGTTCCCATGATAAGATCGCGCATCCGGGTCCACTGGACCATGTTCGCGACATAATAAGTGCCGTTGATGTCCAGGAAAACAATGGCGACGAGATAACTCGCAACAATTCCGAAGCCAATGCATTCCGCTGTCAGCAATGGCATCGAAATCATCATCGCCAGAGCACGCGGCACAACCAGGTAATCGATCGGATAAACGGCGAGAGCGCGGAGCGCGTCGATTTGCTCAGTCACTTTCATTGTCCCAATTTCCGCCGACATGGCCGCGCCGACGCGCCCGCTCACCATCAATGCCGAGAGCACGGGCGCGAGTTCACGACAAATTGCCACGGCAACGACTGCCCCGGTCGCCGAACCCATCCCGATCTTATTAAATTGAAAATAAGTTTGGGCAGCGAAAACGGCGCCAGTGAAGCCGCCGGTCACCATCACGACCACTTGTGATAACAAGCCGATCTCGACAATTTGCTCGAGGAACAAGCGCCAGCGCAATCGGTGAGTGAAGGCAGACCGGAAGGTATCGCCCGCGAGCAGAACAAGCTCGCCCAGATAGCGGACGAAGGCGACGAGCGGTGCGCCGATGGCAATGAAAAAACGCGCGGTCATTTTCGCCCCAGCCCCATCTTCCAGTCTCCGCGATCAAGAAGCGAGTGGTTGCGTCTTTGATTTTTCGCGCATTTCATCCGGGACGGCGCCAATGAACCGCGGTTCGAGCCCGATTTTGCGAAACATCGCGCGCAGTTCGCGCAGAGTAATCGCGGTTTCTTCCATTTCCAGATAAACGAGATCGTGATTGCGATCCACTTTGTAGCGCAACCCCGGAATGGTCTCGAGCAGATGATCGAGCTCCAGGATTTTATCGATGTTGCGCAAGCCAGCCGCGTAAACTTCAAGCTCGATCATCCCTAAATTTACGATGGCGCCCGCGAAAGCAAAAGCTTAAAACGACGTTGCGTTGCGCGCCCGACTGGTGAACACATTCTGCCAGATGAGGCGCTTCTTTCCCTTGCTCGGAGCTTTTCTCCCGCTCCTTTTCCTAGCCGGATGCGAAACCGCACCCCCTGGAATTCAGGCTGCGAAAGTCGCAATGGCGCAGAACTATGCCGCAGAAACGCCAGGCGATTATTTTATCGGACGCCGCTATTACAAACCCGATTTCAAATTCTGGGGCTATATCCGCCGCCCGGGACAACCCTGGAGCGAATCGCAACTTGTCATGTTGAATGAAAAACAGAAACTCGCGCCCGACCGCGAGAAACTCGACTTCGGCAGCGACAACAACTACGAATACAAACTTTACGGCTACTTCAGCGGCGACAGGGTTTACGAGCCGGCCAGCAACACGATTTATCCAGAGTTCGTTCTGAAAAATTATGAGCTAATCTCGACCAATCCAGCGCCGATTTTTTCCAGCCAGTTTTCCGGGCGTGCCCAAGCCGAGACCAGTCGTTACCTAATTGAAAAACCGCAGCTCTAAGAAATGACGCCTTCTGCTCGCGCGTCGACAAAGCGTGATCTTCTAGCTGAAGAATTCCTGCGCTTTCTCGCGATCGAGCGCAACGCTTCCCCTCGGACACTCAAAGCGTATGCGAGCGCGCTTTCCAAAATTCGGACCCAGCTTCAACTAAAGCCTTGGCTGAAATGTCGAGCGGACGATTTTCGCGATTATTTGTTTTATCTCTCGAAAGAAAAAGCGGCCCGCAGTTATATCCGGGTCCAGTTTTCAGCCCTGCGCACCTTTTACAAATTCTTGCGTGCCCGAAAGAAACTCGGACACGATCCCAGCGCAGAAGTGCAATTGCCAAGGCTGCAAAGGCAACTGCCGGTCGTGCTTACTCGGCAACAAATAGAAGAGCTTCTCTCCGCCCCACTGCGCGTAAAAAAACAACCGGCCGCTCCGGCCTGGATGCCGCTGCGCGACGCCGCGGTTCTGGAGCTATTTTACAGCAGCGGTCTGCGCTTGAGTGAATTGGCCTCACTTGAGGTCGCGGATGTCGATCTTTACACCGAGTCGGTCCGCGTTTTCGGGAAAGGCAGGAAGGAACGCGTTTGCCCGGTAGGTCTGCCGGCGCTCGAGGCCATCCAGCGTTACCGCGCAGCGGCGAAAGTACATGGCGGTCCGCTTTTCGTTAACAAAGCGCGGCGACGAATTTCCCCGCGTTCCATTTGGTTGATTGTGCGACGTTATTTACGTTTCACCAGCATTCCGATCTCGATTAGTCCCCACAAATTGCGGCATAGTTTTGCCACCCACATGCTCGATCGCGGGGCCGATTTGCGCAGCGTCCAAGCCTTGCTAGGTCACGCCAGTCTTTCGACCACGCAAATCTATACCCACGTTACGGTGGAGCGTTTAAAGAAAGCGTATGCGGACGCGCACCCGCGCGCCTAAACTCGTCGTCAGCTCGCGCTCGCTGCTTGGCTCCCAGCCGGAGCAGCAGCGGTAAAAACAAGTTTGCCGTTGTTCACGCCAACGTGCACAACGTCGCCGCCTTTAACATTTCCGCGCAGCAATTCCTCTGCAAACGGATCTTCCAAATATCGTTCTACCGCCCGGCGCATTGGACGCGCCCCGTACTGCGGATCGTAACCTTTCTCGATCAGAAACTCCTTGGCCGATTGCTCAAGCTCGATGTGCACCTCTTTTGCTTTTACCCGCCGCAAGACTTTCGCGACTTCCAATTCCACAATCTGCATCAGGTCCGCCTTGGTCAGCTGATGGAAGACGATGATGTCGTCGAGCCGGTTAATAAATTCGGGCTTGAACACTTTCTTCGCCTCCTCTAGCAATCGGTCGCGCATCGCTTCAAACTCGTGTTCCCCCAAGGGTTTGGTTGCACCAAAACCCATCGTCGTTTGCCGCCGCAAGATTTCCGCGCCGACATTCGACGTCATAATGATGATGGTGTTGCGGAAATCGATCTTGCGCCCGAGTGAGTCGGTGATTTTCCCATCTTCCAGGATTTGCAGCAGCAAATGCATCACGTCCGGATGCGCCTTTTCGATTTCATCGAACAGGACTACGGAATACGGGCGCCGCCGGACCGCTTCCGAAAGCTGGCCGCCCTCTTCGTAACCGACATAACCAGGAGGCGACCCAATCAGCCGCGAAGCGGTGAACTTCTCCATGTACTCCGACATGTCGATCTGAATCAACGCGTCACGGTCGCCAAACATAAATTCGGCCAGGGTTTGCGCGAGAAAAGTCTTACCGACGCCGGTTGGCCCAAGGAAAATAAATGAGCCGATCGGCCGGCGCGGATCTTTCAGGTCAGCCCGCGAACGCCGCAGCGCTTTGGAAATCGCGATCACCGCTTCATCTTGCCCGATTACCTTGCCCCTCAACTCCTCCTCCATTTTGAGAAGTTTCTCGGTCTCCTTCTGTTCCATTCGTTGCAACGGAACGCCGGTGACTTTCGAGATGATGTGCATCATGTCGTCGCCGGTCACGAGGACTTCTCTTTCTTCTCGCTCCTGCCGCCATTGCGCCAAAATCGTGTCGAGTTTCTCCTTGGTTTGCTTTTCCTTGTCTCGCAGCCCCGCTGCCTTCTCGAAATCCTGCGCCTTGATCGCGCCTTCCTTTTCCCCGCGAATGACTTCGATTTCTTTTTCGATTTCTTTCACGTCGGGCGGTCGCGTCATCGCGTTGATGCGCGCGCGCGCGCCGGCCTCATCCATCACGTCAATCGCTTTGTCCGGCAAAAATCGTCCGGTGATATAACGCTCGGAAAGTTTTACCGCCGTTTCGAGCGCTTCATCGGTCAACTTCGCCTTGTGATGCGCTTCGTATTTCGGCCGCAGTCCTTTCAAAATCTGGATCGCCTCTTCAACCGTCGGCGCATCCACTTTCACGGTTTGGAATCGTCGCTCCAGGGCCGCGTCTTTCTCGATGTACTTGCGATATTCGTTCAAGGTGGTGGCGCCCACACATTGCAACTCGCCCCGGCTCAAGGCCGGCTTGATGATGTTGCTTGCGTCCATCGCGCCCTCGGCCGAACCGGCCCCGACAATCGTATGCAGCTCGTCGATGAACAAAATCACATTTTTGCTGCGCCGAATTTCATCCATCACCGCTTTGATTCGTTCCTCGAACTGGCCGCGATATTTCGTCCCTGCCACCATTAGCGCCAGATCGAGCGTGATGACTTTTTTGTCGTGCAACAGTTCCGGCACATTGCCGGCCGCAATTTCCTGCGCCAATCCTTCCACGATCGCGGTTTTGCCAACGCCAGCTTCACCGAGTAACACCGGATTGTTTTTTGTGCGACGGCAAAGCACCTGGATGACGCGTTCGATTTCGTTTTTCCGGCCAATCACCGGGTCGAGTTCGTTCTTTTTCGCCAAATCAGTCAGATCGCGCCCGAATGCACGCAAGGCGGGCGTTTTTACATCCTTTTTCCCGCCACTCGCGGTGCCGGCGGTCTCGTCCGCTTCTCCTTCCGGGGGTGTGAAATTTGGATCGAGTTCCTTCAAAATTTCATTGCGCGTCCGCTCGATATCGATCTCAAGGCTCTTCAACACGCGCGCCGCTACGCCCTCACCTTCGCGCAGCAATCCCAGCAAAATGTGTTCGGTCCCGACATAGGAGTGATTCAGCGCCTTGGCTTCCTTCCCAGCCAACGCGAGCACTTTTTTCACCCGCGGCGTATAAGGAATGTTGCCCACCATTTTTGTTTCCGGCCCGGACCCCACCTGTTTCTCTACTTCCATCCGCACCGTTTCGAGATCGAGTCCCATCTTTTGCAAAACGTTTACCGCTACACCCTGGCCAAGTTTGATCAGGCCGAGCAAAAGGTGCTCAGTGCCGACGTAATTGTGATTGAAGCGATCTGCTTCTTTACGCGCAAGTTGCAGGACCTGCTGGGCGCGCGGGGTGAAATTATTCATGTTTCTCCGGCTCGGAATCACCCGTCTCCGGCTCCCGCGCCACTTTACTAATATCAGGCTTGGGGAATGATTTCAAACGCTCGCGGATAATTTGCGCGCGAAAATGATCGCGCTCTTCCGCATTCAATTTCTGCTGCGTGCTCTTTTGCAAATGGGCGGGCTGCGTTTCAATGAAGAGCTGATCAATGCCCAGACGTTTGTCTTCCGGGAATGCACCCAGGTCGATCCCGAGCTTCACCACTGAAAGCAAGTTAAGCGCTTCTTTCGAGGTCATGGCATGAGCATAAGTGAGCAAGCCGTAGGCCCGGCCGATCTGGTCCCACAATGTATTTGGCCGTTTTTGAATCAAAACCTGACGCGCGTCCTGTTCCTTTTCGATGATGGTCTCGATTACCTTGTTCAAGCGCGAGATAATCTCCTCCTCTTTTTCACCAAGAGTGGTTTGATTCGAAATTTGGAAAAGATTTCCCATCGCTTCCGTGCCTTCGCCATACAATCCGCGCACCGCCAACCCGATCTTGTTCACTGCCTGAATGACCTGATTGATCAGCTCGCTCAGCACCAGCCCGGGCAAATGCAGCATCGCCGAAGCGCGCATTCCCGTTCCCACATTGGTCGGGCAAGCGGTCAAATATCCGAGCTTCGTGTCGTAGGCAAAATCGAGTTTGCCTTCGAGCGCGCTGTCCACTTTGTCCACCAATTTGAATGCCTGCCGCAGCTGCAAACCGCTCCGGATGGATTGCATCCGCAAATGGTCCTCTTCATTAACCATCACGCTGAGGGTTTGCTTGCGATTCATGATAACAGCGCTGCCTACACTTTTGGCCGCATGTTCGCGACTAATGAGATGGCGTTCTACCAGCACTTGCTTTTCGAGAGCCGACAGGTCCTGGAGCAATTCCGAAAATGGCTCCTGCATTTCGGGCAGCTCTTCCACTCGTGGCTTGATCAATTCCAGAATCATCGTGCGCTCCGCTTTTTTTGCCCACCCCGGAAAAGCCCGATTCCGTAGATTACGCGCCAACCGCACCCGGCTGCTGACGACGACCTGATGATGGGGCCCTTCTCCGCGCAACCACTCACCAGTGCTGGCCATTAGGTTCTGGAATTTCATTTCGACCCCGCCAGTTGACTCTCCAACTGTTTGATCTCGTCACGTAACGCCGCTGCTGTTTCGTAATTTTCTTCCTGCACCGCTTTGCGCAGATTTTCCGTCAGCGTTTTCATGCGATCGCTCAACGCTAAAGTCATTTGTGCGCGGGACGGTAATTTGCCCACGTGTGCGGTGCCTTTGTGCATTGCTTTCAAAAGCGAATTCAATCCTTCGGCAAAGGCGACGTAGCAACTGCTGCAGCCGAGCCGTCCTGTTTTCTTGAAATCGGCCTGGGTGAATCCGCAAACCGGACAGCGCGTGCTCGATCCACCCTTTTCAATTTCTTCCGCCGCGCCGATGCCGAGCAGTAAATCCGCCAGCGCGAAACCGGTCGGGTCCTGCACCCCTTTTTCCTTCGAGCAGCCTTCGCAAAGGTTCACCTTCTGCATTTTCCCGTCCACAATCTGCGTCAGGAAAACCGCCGCATCGTTACATTTGCAAACGTCACACAACATTTTACTTAATTAGACCTTCGCCGAGTCTAAACATTCAACCCCGTAATCTCTGCTTTAGCATCTCGCGCGCCGAATGGCCGGGGGAATCGTCAGGAATAAATCGGCGTGCCGCCTTCACGCGTGATCTCGCGGAAACGGGCGATCATCCGCAAGCTGATCGGCCCCGGTTTTCCCGTCCCGATCACCCGCCCGTCTGCCTTGATCACCGGAATCACTTCCGCAGCCGTGCCGCTGAGAAGGCATTCGTCGGCAATAAAAACGTCATGCCGGCTGATATCGACCTCGGAAATTTTTATTCCCAACTCCGCCGCGATCTCGAACACGACTGATCGCGTGATTCCGCGCAACGCCCCTGCCGTGATTGGTGGCGTGAAAATTTCGCCGCGTTTGATCACGAAAATATTATCGGCGGTGCATTCCGCGATACATCCCTGGTCGTTTAACATTAACGCCTCATCCGCTTCGGCCAGATTCGCTTCAATCCGCGCCATGACGTTGTTCAAATAATTGAGCGATTTCACTGCCGGATTAAGCGCGCCGGGACCGGTTCGCCGTGTCGCAACCGTCACCACCGTCAAACCATTTTGATACATTTCTTTCGAATAAAGCGCGATGGTCGTCGCGATGATGATCACGCTTGGCCGCTTACATTGCGTCGGATTTAACCCCAGGTTCCCTACACCGCGGGTCACGATCAGGCGAATGTAGCCATCGCGCAGATCATTTTTGCGGATCGTTTCCAGCACTGCCTCCGTCATCTCACTGCGCGACATCGGCAAATCCAGGCAAATCGAGCGGGCCGAATCCCATAGCCGGTCCAGGTGTTGTTCCAACCGGAAAACGCCCCCGTTGTAAAAACGAATCCCTTCGAAAATCCCGTCGCCATACAACAGCCCATGATCGAAGACTGAAACTTTCGCGTCTTCTTCCGGCACAAATTCTCCGTCGACAAAAATCGTCAAAGGCTTGACCGCTTTTGCGGAACCTGATTCGTTCGCCGGTTTAGCCGGGCGAGTACCCTTGCGTGGCTCCTCCATTAAAGTTGTCCCATCCCCATCAGCTGTAGTTTTTGTAAGCACAAAAAAATCTCCGATGTTCGGGCGGCAATTCAAGCGGCATTTACGTCGCCCGCAGATTGCGACGGAACACAGACTTCCAGTCTGTGCGCCCAGCGGAGTTGCACTTCGCTAAAATCGGCAAGGGCGGCAGCTACACTGCGCGGCACCATTAACGTCCGATCAACCATCAACCTCCCTATTCCAACACCCCGTCCACCATGTGGAGCTGACGATCCCCCAGCGCAGCTAGCCGTGGATCGTGGGTCACCACCAACAACGTTTTCTTTCGCTCCCGCGCCAGGGACAGAAGCAAATCCATGATCGCGTCACCCGTCTTGGAATCGAGATTACCGGTCGGTTCATCGGCAAAAACAATCGCCGGATCATTTACCAGAGCGCGGGCGATCGCCACGCGCTGCTGCTCGCCACCCGAAAGTTCCGCCGGCAAATGTTGCAGCCGTTCGCCCAAACCAACTGACCGCAAACTTTCTTCCGCCGCGCTTTCTCGAACTCTGCCTCCAATCATTCCCGGCAGCATCACATTCTCCAGCGCCGTCAGTTCCGGGAGTAAGAAGTAACTCTGGAAGACGAAACCCATCTGGGTGTTTCGGATGTGCGCCTGTGCTTGCGAACTCCCGGTGTAGAGCCGCTGCCCTTCGAACTCGACCGTCCCCTCCTCCGGCCGTTCCAGCCCTGCCAGCGTATATAGTAAGGTGGTTTTACCCGCGCCCGAGGCGCCGACGAGAAAGACCGCTTCGCTCCGCTGCACTTCCATCGAGATGCCGCGTAATACTTCAATCCGGCGCGGACCCATCCGAAACGAGCGCCGTAAATCGCGTGCGACTAATTGCGGCGCCCCGTTTTCCATCGCGGGAATCTTATCGCGTCAATTCAAGCCCGGCAATCAAGCGAAGACGTCCTTGCGCATGCGGCGCAGGTGAATCGAGCAGTCCCGCCAGTCCGGCTCGGACCTCAATGTTAAACATGGCGGCG
>Ga0207697_10000902_pt1 | contig 16783 bp, 12 predicted proteins | sample KBSSwiS5withPhiX_FD_184293 | JGI IMG/M metagenome (GOLD analysis project Ga0207697, IMG submission 184293) | Switchgrass rhizosphere microbial communities from Kellogg Biological Station, Michigan, USA, with PhiX - S5 (SPAdes) (version 2) | ecosystem: Host-associated > Plants > Roots >... | reverse complement strand
GAACGGCGGCGGCGGGACCGGGCGAGTGCCCTGAAACTGCACGCCGTACGCACCGTGCAGCGTGGCGACGCTGCACGCTTTCTGCCGCGCGTGCTCGCGATTGTCCTCCTGCCCGCGAGCACCCACGATACCCGCGCCGCCTGCTCCCGCCACCACCAGAATGGCGGCGGCCGCGCCAACCCAACCGACCCGTTGCATGTGCATATGTACTCCGTCGATTCGCCCCGCGACCTTCGCGAGGTGACGCTGTCCCTTGCACAAGCGAGATCCGGTGGAAGAAAGTGCAATGGCGCGGTTGGCGATCCGGATAAACTCGTCACCGGTGCCGCACCCGGGGGATTTGACGGTTCTGTTGCAGGCGTGGAGCAACGGGGACTCGGCGGCGTTGGAGCAGTTGGCGCCCCTGGTCCACCACGAGCTCCGCGCGATGGCCCGGCGGCTGCTTGCGGGCGAGTCTCAGGCACACGGCTGGCAGCCCAGCGACCTCCTGCAGGAGTCCTACGTGCGTCTCCTGGATTGGCGCGCCGTGCACTGGCAGAGCCGTGCGCAGTTCTTTGCCACCACGGCGCGGATGATGCGACGCGTGCTGGTCGATGCCGCCCGATCTCGACACACGACCAAACGGGCCGCGGGGCTCGGAACGGTGCCGCTCGAGGGGCATGATGTCCCCGCCCCGGAACCCGTGGTCGACATCCTCGCCCTCGAAGACGCCCTGGCCTCGCTCGCCGTCCTCGACCCGCGACCATGCCAGGTCATCGAGCTGCGCTTTTTCGGCGGGTTCACCGTCGAAGAGACGGCCGAGGCGCTGGGCGTGTCGGTCCGCACGGTGATTTACGACTGGAACACGGCCCGCGCGTGGCTCCAACACGCGCTCGGCGGTTCATCCGCTGCAGGGTCGGCGTGAGCACCGATCGCTGGCGACTGCTCTCCACCTGGCATAACGCATGGCTGGTTGCCGGTCCCGAGGATCAGGAACGGCTGCGCGCCGAGTTCGTCATCGAACACCCGGAACTCGCCGCCCAGGCCGATGCACTGGCCGCCGCCAGCGCACGGCTGCCGGGCTTTCTCGAAACCCCGGCGTTGATGCTGGCCGCGCGCGATCTCGCCAGTCAGGATGCGCTGCTCGGCGCCGACAGGTTGGTCGGCCCGTATCGGATCGTTGAATTGCTGGCGCGCGGTGGCATGGGCGACGTCTACCGCGCCACGGATGTGCGCTTGCGGCGGGACGTGGCCCTCAAGCTCCTGGCTCACAGCGCCCAGGATCACCCGCAGCGCGTCGAACGCTTTCTGCAGGAATCCCGCCTGACGGCAGCGCTCGATCACGTCAACATCGTCAAGGTGTTCGACGTCGGCGTGGTCGACGGGCGGCCGTACCTCGTCGCGGAGCTGCTCGACGGAGAAACGCTGGGTGCACGGCTGCAACGCGGGGCACTGGGCGCGGCCGAGGCCAGGCGAATCGCCCGCGACGTCAGCGCAGGTCTCGTCGTCGCGCATGCCGCCGGCCTGGTGCACCGCGATCTCAAACCGGACAACGTGTTTCTCACGCAATCAGGCGTGACCAAGATTCTCGACTTCGGGATTGCCAAGCCGACAGCGGAGGCGGACGCCGAGGACCGGGTCGCGACGCTGGCCGGCGTGATGTTCGGGACGCCGGGCTACCTCGCCCCGGAGCAGATTCGCGGCGGCGCGGTCGATGGTCGAACCGACCTGTTCGCGCTGGGGGCGATGCTCTACGAGATGCTGACGGGCCGGCCGCCGTTCGCGCGCGAGCTCACGATCGACACCCTGCACGCGGTTCTCCACACCGCAGCGCTCGACCTTCCGGCACTGCCAGACAGCGCGTCTGACCTCGCTCCGGTCGTGATGCGCCTGCTCGAGAAGGCGCCGGATCGACGGTTCCAGTCAGCCGCCGACGTGGAGTGGATCCTGGCGCAGGGACTTCTTCGCGCCCACGACCGGCCCGCAGCAGCCAGAACGGAAGACAGCGCAGCTGTGGACCTGCCAGGTGCCAACCGGGCGCAGCCCCGGCGGAGTCGTACGATGGTTTCGGCGGTGGTTGCCACTGCGGGCATGATTCTCGTCCTGACCGGGTGGGCGATGTGGTCCCGACCGGGCACGATCGACCGCGGTGAACTGCCGGCGCGATTCCTGATGGCTCCGCCGCAGGACAACCGCTTCGGGAGCGACCCGGAACGCACCCACCTCGCGTTCTCGCCGGACGGATCGCAGCTGGCGTTCATCGCCCGCAGTTCGGAGGGCGGCGCGCCACGAATCTGGCTGCGGCCGGTCGCCGAGGTCGACGCTCGTCCGATTGGCGGTACCGATGGTGCCCGCTCGCTGTTCTGGTCACCGGACGGACGGTCACTCGCGTTCTTCGCCGGCAATACGCTGCAGCGCCTCGACCTTCCTGCCGGGGTACCCGTCCGGGTCTGCGCCGTGGACGAGGTGATCGGCCTGACCGGCACATGGGGCGGCGACGGCCGGATCCTGATCGGCTCCGTCCGCGGAGACGTCATCCAGGAGGTGTCGGCCGGCACCGACAGCCCCGCCTCGCTGATCCATGCGGATCGATCGATTGGCGAGGCGAGGGTCAACTGGCCGTGGTTCCTGCCGGACGGCCGGCAGTTTTTGTATCAGAGCCGGCGGCGGGACGGGACGGGGTGGGTCATGCTCGGTGAAAGGGGCCGACCCGCGCGGCCACTCCTGCCGGCCGTGTCCAACGCCCAGTGGATCGATCCCGATCTCGTGGTCTTCGTACGTGACGGTACGCTTCTCGCTCAGCGCGTCGACCTGGTCGGCGCCCGAACCGTCGGCGAGCCCGTTCCGATCGCCGGTCCGATCACCTACATCTATTCGACCGGTCGGGCGGAGTTCACGGCGGCGTGGAGCGGGCGGATTGCTTACGCCTCACGGTCGGACACCTCACGTCTCGTCTGGCGCGATCGCCAGGGCGCGAGCATCGAGGAGATTGGGACGCCCGGGAACTACCAGAGCATTCGGATCGCCTCCGACGGCGGCCGCGTCGTGTTCGAACGATACCGGGAGGGCCTCGGGACCCCGGACGTGTGGGCGCTCGACCTGGTCAGAGGAGGAGAAACGCGGCTCACCACCGATTTCGCCAGCGAGACCAATCCGATTCTGCTGGGTGACGGGGCCAGCCTCGTCTTCATGGCCGATCGGAACGGCAACCCTCCGAACGTCTTTCGCAAGAGCCTGATGACGGGCCAGGAAGCGCCGCTCGCGCCGGCCACACAGATGCAGGCTCCGGACGATGTCTCGCCGGACGGGTCGACGCTGGCGTTCGAGCAGCGGACCGCACGCGGCAACTACGACATCCTGGCAGCGTCGCTCGCTGGCGCGGGCACCCCGACGGTGCTGCTCGGGTCCTCCTTCGATGAAACCGGCCTTCGCTTCTCACCCGATGGCCGGGCGGTGGCGTTCATCTCGGATGAATCGGGGCGTTACGACGTTTACGTCGCGCCATTTCCGGCGATGGCGCCGAAGCTGCTCGTCTCGAGCGACGGCGGCCGTGCGCCGCGGTGGAATCCCAGGGGCGGCGAACTGCTCTATCTGACGGGGGACGAGCGGGTCATGGCGGTGCCGGTCACGACCACGCCGGCGCTGGCGCTCGGCGCGAGCAAGCGGCTGTTCAGCCTGCCCAAGGGGCAATCCTGGATCGACTTCGCGATGTCGGTGGATGGCCGGCGATTCCTGTCGATTGAATCCGTCAGCCGTGGCGACGAGCAACCGCTGACCATCGTCCTCGGCTCGGCCGGCGGCGCCACGCGCCGATGATGCGAGACCACGATGACGGTCGACACATCGGCGGAGACCCGCGGTGCGATTGCACCTGTAAACGTCGGCGCTTGCGGGTCTCCGGCCGCCATCATCGTTACGTGGACGACATCGGGCTGCTCTCGGAGCTCGCATTTCAGGAAGGCCGCAGCAGTGCTGCTCAGCGGCGACCACCGGTGCGACTTGACACTACATTTCTACTGTTGTAGAAATATGGCATGAAGGTCACCGACTCGAACATCACCCGCTACGCCGACATGTTCGCCGCCTTGGGAGCAGAGCCCAGGCTGCGGATCGTGCGCCTGCTGTTGTCGACACACCCAGACGGTTTGGTGGTCAACGAGATCCAGGCGGAGACCGGCGTCGGCGGCTCCACGCTCTCGCACCACCTCGAAAAACTGAAAAACGACGAGCTCGTGACGGCCGAACGCGAGAAAGCGTTCATCCGCTACCGCGCGAACACTGAGGCGCTCGAAGAGCTGCTCGGCTTTCTGTATGCCGAGTGCTGCACCCGGAACAAAGCTGTTGAGCCGAAAAAAATCGCCGCACTCTGCAAGTGAAGGAGCAGTTATGAACACCGAGAACGTCAAGGACGTCGTCCGTGAGAAGTACGGTCAGGCAGCGTTACGGGCGAAGACCGGCGAAGGGAGTTCTTGCTGCGGCGGCGCGGCAGCCGTCGACGCTTGTTGCGACCCGATCACCTCACATCTCTACGACACGGCGCAGGAAGGTGAAGTGCCGGACCTGGCACTGCGAGCCTCGCTCGGATGCGGCAATCCGACCGCGTTGGCTGAGCTGAAGGCAGGCGAGATCGTTCTCGATCTTGGGTCCGGCGGAGGCATTGACGTGTTGCTCTCCGCACGTCGTGTCGGTCCGACCGGCAAAGCCTACGGGCTCGACATGACGGACGAGATGGTCGCGGTCGCCGAGGAGAACAAGCGGAAGAGCGGCCTCGAGAACGTCGAGTTCTTGAAGGGGGAAATCGAGCGCATTCCGCTTCCCGACAACTCGGTGGACGTGATCATCTCGAACTGCGTCATCAACCTGTCGGGCGACAAGGACCGCGTGATCGGCGAGGCGTTCCGCGTGCTGAAGCCGGGCGGCCGCTTCGCAGTCTCTGACGTCGTTGTTCGAGGCGAGGTCCCTGCCGCAATCCGCAAGAGCATGGAACTCTGGGTGGGGTGCGTCGCCGGAGCGCTTGGCGACGACGAATACGTCGCCAAGCTCGCGAAGGCTGGCTTCGAGGGCATCGACATCGAGGCGACCCGTGTCTACAGCCTGCAGGATGCCAGGACCTTTCTCGCCGGTGAAGGCCTCGACGTCGAGGCGCTGGTCAAGGAGGTCGACGGCACCTTCATTAGCGGCTTCGTCCGTGCGACCAAGCCCGCGACCGCGAGCTGCTGCGGCCCAAGCTGCTGTCACGAGAGCGGTCGGCACCTCCTCGTCCCGCGATCGGAACCATCAGCCTCATGATCACGGTGCTGTTTGCATGCGTCCACAACGCCGGCCGATCACAGATGGCGGCTGCCTGGTTCAACATGCTCGCCGACACATCGAAGGCACGAGCGATCTCCGCGGGTACCGATCCGGGCTCGCGGGTGCATCCGGAAGTCGTGCAGGCCATGAACGAGGTCGGCGTGGATCTCGCGCTCGCGACGACCACACGGCTGACTGACGACGTGGCAAGACAAGGGCAGTTGCTGATCACGATGGGGTGCGGCGACCAGTGCCCCGTTGTTCCGGGAGTCTCGCGCGACGACTGGCCCCTCGAAGATCCCAAAGGCCAGCCGATCGAACGGGTCCGCCAGATTCGTGATGAGATTCGACAGCGGGTCGCGGCCTTACTCGACAAAGAGGGGTGGTCTGGGCAACACCGGGTTTGACAGCGTGCCCGTGGTCGAGCATCCTAGGGACGTGGTGAGGTTCGTCCACCGTTTCGCGGCACTCGCGCTCACGTTCGGCCTTGTGGCCGGGAACGCGGCTGTCTGTGCGGGATGGCTGGCGACGCCGGAAGCCCGAATGGCCTGCTGCGCCGACGGCGTCGAATGCCCGCTGCACAAGGGCGATTCCCACCGCTCCGGATCAGAGCGCGCTCTCACGCAGGCACAAGCGGACAGCTGCTGCGCCGCCGCTGAGGGCCAGAATTCCACCCAGTCCAACCCCCCGTTTGTGACCGCGATCACTGCTGCGGTGTTGGGTGTTGGCGTGGTCCTGCCCGCCAACGTCCCTGCTCTCGTCCTGAGTGACGCCTGGCGGACGTCGGCGCCGCTTCCGATCGCGCCCGTGCCGAAGCACGTTCTCCTCTCCGTCTTCCTCGTTTAGCCCTTCACAGTCGTCGTGCGTCTGCTCGGACTCCGTGTCCGGGCGCGTAGGTTCGCGCGTGTACGCGCGCGGCATGACGAGTGTTATGGCTCATGATCAATCGACTTATTGACCTTGCACTGAAGAACCGATTCTTCGTTGTCGTTCTGTACCTCGGCCTTGCGGGCTGGGGATGGTGGGCGCTGACGTCCACGCCGATCGACGCGATTCCCGACCTCTCCGACAACCAGGTGATCGTCTTTACGGACTGGTCCGGGCATAGCCCTCAGGAGGTCGAGGACCAGGTGACGTACCCGCTCACCACGAACCTTCAGGGGCTCGCCGGTGTACGGGTGGTCCGGTCGCAATCCGCGTTCGGCTTCTCGATGATTTACGTCGTCTTCGAGAACAACGTGGACCTGTACTTCGCGCGGGCTCGCGTGCTCGAACGCATGAGTCTCGTCACGAAGAGCCTGCCCACGGGTGTCACGCCGACGCTCGGACCGGACGCCACCGGCGTCGGCCACGTGTTCTGGTACACGGTCGAGAGCCCGACGCACTCACTCCGCGAACTTCGCACCCTGCAGGACTGGTTCATCCGCTATCAGCTCAATTCCGTGCCGGGCGTCGCGGAGGTGGCCTCCGTCGGCGGGCATGTCCAGCAGTACCAGGTGGATGTCGATCCAAACCGCCTCAGGAATTACAACCTGCCGCTCAGCGCGGTGGTGACGGCCGTCCGTGCGAGCAATCTGAATGTCGGCGGCAATGTGCTGGAGTCGAACGGCGCCTGGCTCATCGTCCGAGGAGTCGGGTTGATCACGTCCGTCGACGATATCAAGCGAATCGTGGTTGGCGGCTCGAACGGGGTCCCGATCTACATCGAGCAGGTGGCCAACGTCCAAATCGGCAATGCCTTTCGGGTCGCCTCGCTCGTGAAGGGAACGCAAGAAGCGGTAGGCGGTGTCGTCGTCGCACGAACCGGCGTCAACACCAAGGACGTCATCGACGCGGTGAAAGCGCGCATCGCCCAGATTGCGCCTGGCCTCCCGCCGGGGGTCACGATCGTCCCGTTCTACGACCGCTCGAACTTGATCGAACAGGCGGTGGGCACGTTGCGCACCGCGCTGATCGAGGAGATCGCGCTCGTCACGCTGGCGCATGTGATCTTCCTGATGCACTTCCGATCGATTCTGATCGTCACCCTTCCACTCCCGCTCGCCGTGCTGATGTCGTTCCTGGGCATGTACTATGCCGGGATCTCCTCCAACATCATGAGTCTTGCCGGCATCGCCATCGCGATTGGCGTGCTCGTCGATGCCGGCATCGTGGTTACCGAGAACGCGTTCCGATTCGTCGAGCAGCGCGGTGTCGATCCGACCGATCGACGCCGAATCTGGGAGACCGTTCGCGACTCCACGCGATTGGTCGGTCGGCCCGTGTTCTTTTCGATGGCGATCATCCTGCTCGCCTTCATTCCGGTGTTCGCGTTGACCGGTCAGGAAGGCAAGCTCTTTCACCCCTTAGCCTTCACCAAGACGTTCGCCGTTCTCGCGGCGACGGTCATGGCCGTCACGCTCGTTCCGGTGCTGTGCACGCTGCTGCTCGGGGGGAAGTTCCATCGCGAAGAAGCCAACCCGGTCATGCGTGGCCTTCGCGCGGTCTACCGGCCGGTGTTACAGGGTGCGCTCGCGCATCGGGCACTCACGCTCACCGGCGCCGCGATCCTGTTCACCGGAGCGCTGGTGCTGGCGCGCGGGATCGGAAGCGAGTTCATGCCCCCGCTCAACGAAGGCGATCTGATGTTCATGCCGATCGCCGATCCCAGCATTTCCCTCGAGGAGAACACCACAATCGCAGCTCGTCAGAACGCCGCCTTGATGAAGTTTCCGGAAGTCGCCTATGTCGTCGCCAAGGTCGCACGCGCGGACACGTCGACCGATCCGGCACCGCTCAACATGACCGAGACCATCGTCCATTTAAAGCCGAAGCAGGAGTGGCGGTCTGGCCTCAAGCTCGAGGGGCTGCGCGCGGAGATGGGGCAAGCGGTGCAGCTGCCGGGTGTCTCCACCATCTGGACGATGCCCATCATCAACCGCATCGACATGCTGACGACGGGCATCCGCTCGGAAGTCGGTGTGAAGGTGTTCGGCACCGACCTGACCACGCTCGAGGAATTGGCTCGGAAAGTTGCAGAGACCGTGCGCCGGGTGCCCGGCGCGAGCAACGTCTACCCAGAACAGGTTACGAGTGGTCAGTACCTCAACATCGAAATCGACCGCGGCGCCGCCGCGCGCTACGGCATTGGCGTTGGAGACATCCAGCAGGTCATCGAGACGGCTGTCGGAGAAACAACCCTGACGACCACGATCGAGGGGCGGCAACGGTTTCCCGTCCGGGTCCGGTATGCCGCTGAGTACCGCGCAGACCCTCAGGCGCTCGGCCAAGTCCTGGTCGCCTCGTCGAATGGCGCCCAGATTCCGCTTAGTCAGGTTGCCCGGATCGAGCACGCACGCGGTCCCGCGATGATCTCCTCGGAGAACGGTCTGCTGCTGGCGACGGTGCTGCTGAACGTGCAGGGCCGTGATGTCGGGGGATTCGTTGAGGAAGCGCGCGCGACCGTCGCCCGGGATGTCGCGTTGCCCGCGGGGTACTTCGTCGGCTGGAGCGGCCGCTGGGAAAACCAGGAGCGTGCGCGAGCCCGCCTGCAAATCGTCGTGCCGATCGTCCTGCTCGTGATCTTCGCGCTCCTGTACTTCACGTATCACTCGGCACTCGAAGCCGCTCACGTGCTCTTGGCTGTCCCCTTCGCCCTGACGGGCGGTGTCTACCTGCTGTGGCTGCTCGGCTACAACTTCTCGGTCGCCGTGTGGGTCGGCTTCATCGCGCTCTTTGGCACGGCCGTGCAGACCGGCGTCGTCATGGTGATCTATCTCGAGGAAGCCGTCGAGCGGAAGCGACAGGAGCTCGCGGGAACGCTGACCCGGGCAGCTCTCAGGGATGCCGTGATGGAGGGGGCATTGCTGCGTCTGCGACCGAAGGTGATGACAGTCTCCACGGTCATCGCAGGACTCCTCCCGATCATGTGGAGCACGCGCGCCGGCGCCGAGGTCATGAAGCCGCTCGCGACGCCCGTGCTTGGCGGCATGGTGTCGTCACTGCTCCACGTACTTATCGTCACACCAGTCATCTTTTTCTGGATTCGTGAGCGCCGATTGGGACTCCACCACGAGCCAGTGGCGCGACACGAGCCGGTAGGAGTGCGTCCTCGACGCGTGGCAATAGCTGCCGGAATCGTTGGCCTCGTTTCGGTGATTTCTATCCTGGTGTGGCGGACTCGACCCGTCGGCAACGAGCCCGCAGCTCAAAGTGCCGGGGCGGTCGTGCACACAATCCGTGCAGGCGACCTCGATATCGTGCTGCTCTCGCCGACCGGCACTCTGCGGCAAGGGCGTAATGACTTCACGTTTGAGTTCAGGCGGACCGGCACCACCACGTTGGTCGACGTCGGCAGCGTGCGCGCGAGCGCCAACATGCCGATGCCCGGCATGGTCATGCCTGGTGGGGTCCGGGTGACACCGACCGGGGTGCCCGGCCGGTACGCCGCAAGCGCGGAGTTCGGCATGGCCGGCGCGTGGCCGATGGCGATCGAGTGGAACGGTCCGGCGGGCCAAGGCTCTGTGAGTTTTCAGGGAGGCGTGCAATGACCACGCGAATTGCGTCGAGCGTCCTCATTGCGACGCTACTGACAGGTGTGTCGACCTCGGCTCAGTCACCCGGCGGCCAAGGACCAGCGGTCAGCCGATTCGTGGATCCTGCGAACGGGCTCTCACTTGAACAGGCCATTGCGCGTGCCATCGAGCAGGAACCCTCCCTGCAGGTGGCACGCAGTCAGGTGGAGGTGGCGCAAGGCGCCAAGAGCCAAGCGTCGCTGCGGCCTAACCCCTCCACATCATTCGAATGGCGTGACGAACCCGGCGGCACGGACCATTTGGCTACGATCGGGGTGGAATGGCCACTCGATCTCTTCCGGAGAGGCGAACGTGTTGCGGTCGCGGACCGTGAGGTCACCGTCGCCCGGCTGTCTGTGTCAGATCGTGAGCGCCTCCTGGCAGCCGAGGTCCGAGTGCGATACGGCGACGTCCTCGCCACGATTCGAGATCTCGCGCTTCTCGATGAAATCGTGGCCGCGACACAGAACCAGTTCGACTTGCTTCGCTCTCGCGTCGAACAGGGGGCGTCGCCACCGCTCGAGCGTGATCTGTTGGATGTCGAGCTCCGGCGGGTGCAGGCCGACCGTTTGCTCCAGACGGGCCGGACCGAGACGGCGGTGTTCGAGCTGAAACGCGTGCTCGGCATGAATGCGGATGCCCCGCTCACCGTGCGTGACACGTTCGAAGGGCTTGTCCAACGCGAAATAGCTGTGGCACCGCAGATCCGCGACACATCGACGAAGATCGACCAGCGTGCTGATGTTCGAGAAGCAGCAGCTCGCATCGACACGGCCGTCGCGAAGATCGACCGCGCCGAGTCCGAAGGCCGGGTCGACGTCAGCCTCTTCGGCAACTACATGCGCATGGACGCCGGCTTTCCGCAGCGTGGGTTCGCGCCGAACGGCACCTTGGAGCGCGTGCGTGGACAGTTCAACTACTGGTCTGCCGGCGCGATGGTGACGATTCCGCTCCTGAACCGGAATCAGGGAGACGCGGCCGTGGCGCGCGCCGAGCGGACAGGCGCGTCTGCCGCCTACAGTGCCGCGAGGCTTGCCGCCGAGGCCGAACTGGCATCCGCCCGCGCGCGGGACGAGCGTGCTAGAGAGGCCGTGACGATCTATGGCGCCGGCGCACAGACGCTGGCGCGACAGAACCTCACCGTGGTCGGTCAGAGTTACGAGCTCGGGCGGGTGACGGTCTTCGAGGTCTTGGCGGAACGTCGGCGATACCTGGATGTGGAACGGGCCTATACCGAGGCCTTGCGTGGCGCGTACGAGGCACGAACAGCGCTCAACCGGGCGCTCGGAGAGGGCCGATGACGAGCGACACACGCGTGACGATGCGTAAGAGCGCCGCGGCGCTGATCGCCATGGCTCTGCTCACAATCGGGGCCGGGGCCGCGTATCTAGTGATGCGAAGCGGTGCCGGAGCTGGCCGACGCGACGCAGCTATGCGGCCTCCGGCGGCCGCGCAACAGTCTCCCACTGCGACGGCTGGCGCGAGCAGCGGGCCTCTATCGGACGTCGTCGTTCCACTCAGCCAGGACGCCGCGAAACGCGCCGGGATCGTGGTCGCGCCGGTCGTGAGCGGAACGTCAGGCGCAGAGCTCCGTCTGCCCGGAGTCGTCGAACCGAATGCCTATCGGCAGGTTATGGTGACGCCGCTCGTCGCCGGGCGTGTGACCAAGGTCGGGCGGGCGCTCGGAGACCGCGTTCGTCGAGGCGAAACCCTGGCCGAGATCTACAGCCCGGCGCTCGCCGAAGCACAGACACGGTACCTTTCGGCGCACGCGATGCTGGACGCGCATGACCGCGAGCTCCAGCGGACCCAACAGCTTGTCGAGATCGGAGCCGCGAGCCGGCAGGAGTTGGAGAAGATTCACGCCGAGCATGCCGCGCAGTCCGCGGCTGTGCAGAGTGCGCGGTCGCAGCTCGAGTTGCTCGGGGTCTCCACATCCGCACTGGAGAAGATGGCACCTGATCACAACGTGAGCGCCACCATCAGCGTCCCTGCCCCGATTGACGGCGTCGTGACGGAGCGCGGAGCGAACGTCGGCCTGAACGCGGATCAAGCCACGAAGCTCTTCACCGTCGTCGATCTCTCAACGGTCTGGGTCGTCGCCAATCTGTACGAACAGGACTTTCCTCGAGTGCGTGTTGGCACCGACGCAGCGATCACGACGTCAGCCCGTCCAGACCTCACGCTGCGCGGTCGCGTCAGCTACATCGATCCGCAGGTCAGCCCCGACACACGGACCGCCAAGGTCCGGATAGAAGTGCCAAATCCCAGTGGCGAGCTGCGGCTCGGGATGTACGCGGATGTCGTGGTGGCAGGAGCGCCCGGCCATTCGGGTCCAGGAGTCCCGCGCAATGCCGTACAGAACATCGGTGACCGTACCGTCGTCTACCTGGCGAATCCAACGGCTCCTGGTGAATTCGTAGAACGAGAGGTCCGGCTCGGTCAGACCTCAAGAGAACAGGTCGAAATCGTCTCGGGCGTACAGCCAGGCGATGTCGTCGTGACCGAGGGCAGCTTCTTCGTCAGGGCCGAGCGGGAGCGTCTTGGCCTCAGGCCAGCGGCAAATCCACAGCACACCACGCCTCCAGCATCGAGCGACGGGCGCAGCGGTGAGTCCGCCCAGACTGCGAAGGTGATCGTCAGCGAGCAGGGGTATGAGCCGGCGAAGTTGACACTACGGGCCGGCACGCCGGCACGCATCACCTTCGTGCGCACGACGGACAAGACGTGTGGCACCGCAGTGGTGTTTCCAGCTTTGAACATCACACGAGCGCTTCCGTTGAATGAACCCGTGGAGATTGAGTTCACGCCGGCCGAGCCAGGCGACTTCGCCTTCGCCTGCGGGATGAACATGCTTCACGGCATCGTTGTGGTTCAGTAATCGATCGAATTCCCGGTTGCCGCGAACGTGGCTCGCTGGCGTTTGCGCTGTTCGTGAGATCCGTCGGATTCGATTGTGACCGTGCGACCTGCTGAGGTTGCTCGTCGGCTCACTGCGACCGCGGCTTCGTTGTCTGCCAGCGGAGCGTCATCGAGAAACCGTCGATCGACGGACGCGAACAGGATTGGCGTGTCGGGAAAGAGCTCCTGCCGATATCGGCGCGCGAAGACCGCGGCCGGGCCGGCAACCGCGACGACCAGGTCCGGCCTCGGACGGTCAAGGAAGGAGGATCGGATGTAGTCGACCACCACGTGTTCTGGCGCGCCGACAAACCCTGTTGGCCCCACCACGATCTGCACGACGTTGACAGGCTCCGACGCGGCCGGACCAGTTCGATGCGGAAGTTGTTGGTGAACTGGTCAACCGGGAATGTCCCTCGGTCGAACGATTGCAGCATCAGTACCTGGCGTACCACCGGCTGGGCCTCGCTCGGTGCCGCGCTGAGCAGATGCAACGCCGCGAGCAAGCCCGTCAGTACGAGCCAACGCGTTGAAGCGCCGCAGGCGGAACTCGACTGGTGGTACCAGTACTACTTTGCCACGGAGCGAGGCCGCGCTGGATACGGCAAGTATCGAGTCGAGTTCGCCAAGCTCATTTGGCATACAGCGTCACCGAAGTGGCGATTCGACGATGCCACGTTCGAGCGGAGCGCACAAGCGTTCGACAACGCGGATCACGTTGACCTCGTACTTCATAACTATCGCTGGCGGTTGGGGCTGACGAACGGCGAATCGAGGTACGATGACCTGGAACGGCAGCTTGCCGTCGGCCCGCGGATCAGCGTCCCGACGATCACGCTCGAAGGCGATGCCAACGGTGCGCCGCACCCCGAACCCGCGGCGTACGCACAAGAGTTCTCGGGCAAGTACGAGCACCGCCTCATCACCGGTGGCATCGGTCACAACCTGCCGCAGGAAGCGCCGCGCGCGTTCGCTGACGCGGTCGTCGACGTCGACCGTTTGTGACGCCGAGCCACGGTTCAGATGACCCGCGAGTCACCACCGACGTCGTCGATCCGGACTCTGAATATGTTGTGCCGTTCGCGACCACGACATCTGATCCCGAACATGCCGGCGGGGCGGCATCTGCGACCCACGCATTGAGGTGAACATGCGATCCGACATTGCTCCCGGCGCCGTGTTTCCGGATTACTCGCTTTCGGACCACCTAGGCGTGCACCGCAAACTGTCGGAGCTCCAGCAACAGGATCCGCTGGTGCTCGTGCTCTCTCGCGGCGGGTTCTGTCCAAAGGAGCGGCGACAGCACGAAGGGCTCCTGCAACTCCATCGCGAAATGCAGGTCGGATACTGCCGACTCGTGACGATCTCGACCGATAACCTGCTCGAGACAAACGAATTCCGAGCTGGCGTCGGCGCTCACTGGACGTTCCTCTCCGACCCGGGCCGGACACTACAGAAAGATCTCGACATCGCTGAATATACGGATCCGGATCACAATCCGATGATTCCCCACACCGTGGTGCTCGAGCCGGGGCTCCGCATCCACAAGATCTACAACGGCTACTGGTTTTTCGGCCGGCCAACGGTAGAAGAGCTGCGCCTCGACTTGCGCGGCGTGCTGCAGCGCTGCCGTCCAGACTGGGACATCAGCAGCGCGAGCCAGCGAACGGCGTGGGCGAACGGCGACCAGGCGCGGTTCTATCCGTACGGCAAGACGCAGATCCAGGTGTTCGCTGCCGGGGATTGAAAATGCCCCGGCTTGTCTCGGTCAACGTCGGACTTCCACGCGACGTCGCGTGGAAGGGCCGAACTGTTCATACCGGTATCTGGAAGGCTCCCGTGTCGGGGCGGCGGCACGTGAGGCGGTTGAATCTCGACGGAGACGGCCAGGGCGACCTAGCCGGCCATGGGGGTGAGCAGCGCGCGGTCTTCGTGTACCAGCTCGAGTCGTATCGCTATTGGCAGGAGCAGCTGCGACGAGGTGACTTCGTTCACGGACAGTTCGGCGAGAACTTCACAGTCGAAGGATTGCCTGACGATGCTGTGTGCATCGGCGACCGCTATCAGATCGGCAGCGCGGTGTTTGAGATCACGCAACCTCGTGTGACCTGCTATCGCGTCGGCATTCGGATGAACGAGCCCCAGATGCCAGCACTGCTGACGTCAAGCGGCCGGCCGGGATTCTACTTCCGGGTTCTTGGCGAAGGCGAGGTGGCCGCCGGCGACGAGATCGTGAAGGTCGGAGAAGCCGCGGAGCGAATGACCGTTGCCGAGATCAACGCGCTTCTCTACTCGCCCCATCATCCGCGGGATCGGTTGCAGCGCGCTGTGCGACTCGAAGCGCTCTCGCCCGGATGGCGCGGCTCCTTCGAGGCTCTACTTCAGAACGATACGACGGTGACAGGCGGCAACGCCGGGCTGGTGCCGGCCACAGCGGCGCACCCCGTGGCACCAGGATTTACCCCCGTCGCGATCACAGCGGTCGATCGGGAGGGCGAGGACGTCATCTCGCTGACGCTGGTAGAGCCTCACAGGCAGCCGCTCCAGATGCCGCTGCCAGGCCAATACATCGTCCTCCGTATTCACCCGGTGGCTGGCCCGCCTCTGTTTCGCAGCTACTCGATCTCCAGCGGGCCGTCGCTTCAGCACTATCGAATCAGCGTGAAAATCGAGCCGAGTGGAGCCGCAGGAACCTACCTCCTACGCCTCGGTGTGGGCGATGTCCTCGATGTCAGCTTGCCACGCGGAAGTTTCACGCTGCGCGCCGAAGAACGCCCACTGGTCCTGCTCAGCGCGGGAATTGGAGTGACACCCGTCCTCTCGATGCTCCACTCCCTCGCCGAATCCAAATCGACGCGACAGGTGTTCTGGTTGTACCAGACTCGCGACCGTCAGCATCATCCGTTTGCCGACGAGGTCCGCCGCCTCATCCTTGCGCTCCCGCAAGGCCGCAGCTACGTGTGCTATAGCAGGCCGGCCTCGAATGATCGGTTGCGTCAGGACTTCGATAGAGCGGGTCACTTCTCGCGATCCCTCCTCGAGCAGATCGGCATCCCGACCAACGCCGATGTGTACATGTGCGGGCCCACCAGCTTCATGGGAGACATGAAGGAGGTCCTCGCAGCGCTCGGCCTTGGGCCCGAGCGGATCCACGTCGAGCTTTTCGACGGCAGCGAGTCGATGATGCCAGGTGTGGTGGGCGCAGTTACGCGACCGCCTCATCCGCCTGCGCGCGATGCCAGTGCGGGCCAACTGGTATCGTTTGCGCGGAGCGGAATCACCGCGCATTGGGATCCGACCGCTTACCAGAGTCTCCTGGAGCTGGCCGAGGCGTGTGACGTTCCGGTGCGTTGGTCCTGCCGGACTGGCGTCTGCCACAACTGCGAGAGCGGGCTCGTGTCCGGGACGGTCGTCTACGGACCGGAGCCGCTCGACAGGCCGGCCGAGGGCAATCTCCTCCCCTGCTGCTCGCAACCGATTCAGGACGTCGTCATTGATTTGTGACGCTCCCATTGGACGCCCTATATCAAAGTCTCGCCGACACCATCGTCTAATTGTTTCGCTCCTGGCCATCTGGTCTCATGTGAGTCCGGCGTCATTCGACCGTGAATCCTGGATGAGAAGGCCCGGATCGGATGCGGCGTGCACGCAAGGGACGTCGCGTTGTCCGCGATGGCGGAACGAAGTGTCAGGAAAGCACGCGGGCTCACGCGCTGGCGGGCATGGCGCTCGAGTATCCGACGCGCACCGGCGACTGTTCAGCAGGCGCGCCGCGCTCGGCGAGGACTTCCAGCAACCGCTTGCCCAGGACTGCGGCCGAATGCGGGTTCTGACCGGTGACCAGATTGCGATCCTCGACCATGTACGGCTTCCAGATCTCGCCGCGGCTGAAGGAGACGCCGATCTTCTCCTTGAGCTCTGTCTCGAGCAGCCAGGTTGCCTTAGGAGCCACCCCGACCGCTTCTTCCTCTTCGTTGGTGAAGCACGTGACCCGATAGCCCTTGAAGGGCGAGACGCCGCGGATTCTGGTGGACAGCATTGCCGCAGGACCGTGGCAC
>Ga0207697_10000894_pt1 | contig 16877 bp, 13 predicted proteins | sample KBSSwiS5withPhiX_FD_184293 | JGI IMG/M metagenome (GOLD analysis project Ga0207697, IMG submission 184293) | Switchgrass rhizosphere microbial communities from Kellogg Biological Station, Michigan, USA, with PhiX - S5 (SPAdes) (version 2) | ecosystem: Host-associated > Plants > Roots >... | reverse complement strand
TGGATGCTACATCCTGCTGTAAATCGTTGGTGTTGAGGAGGTGGCTGGGGAGGGAATTGAACCCCCGACACGAGGATTTTCAGTCCTCTGCTCTACCAACTGAGCTACCCAGCCAAGGCAGAAAATTCGAAATCTCAATCTCGAAATTCGAAACGGATTCTGAACGCCGGGTTGTCACTATGGCGGATTCTTCCCGTGGAGCAAGCGACAGCTCTGGATGGTTCGTCCGAGCCAGCCGACCGATTCTCTTGGAGGGACGGGCGCCGTCCCGTCCCCGATTCAGAATCCTGGACGACATCCGCCTGAGGCGGATCGTCCCTCCAGCGTCAGTCTACAAACGTGCGCGACAGATTGATTGCCTCATCCAGCAGATGCAAATAGAGCTGCCGCGGGATTTCGCGTGCGCCGAATTGTTTCAGGTGCGGCGTCAACCATTGCGTGTCGAGCAAGGCAAAGCGTCGCTCGCGCAAGTGGTCGACCAATGCCCAGAGCGCTATCTTCGAGGCGCCGGTAGTGCGATGAAACATCGACTCGCCGAAAAACGCGCCGCCGATCGCGACCCCGTAAAGGCCGCCGACAAGTTCGTTACCCTCCCAAGCCTCGACCGAGTGGGCGTGACCAAGTTCGTGCAAACGCGCGTAGCTTTCGACGATCTCGTCGTTGATCCAGGTGTCGGCCCGCTCTGCGCACGCGCGGAGGACGGCCTCGAAAGAAGTGTTGATCCGGATTTCGATCGCGCGCGCGCGCCGCTCGCGTTTCAGGCCGTGCGGCACATGGAAAGAGTCGAGCGGCAAGATCGTGCGCGGCTCGGGGGAAAACCATCTGATCTCGCCATTTTCCATCGCCATGGGAAAGACGCCGAGCCGATAGGCTTCCAGCAGGAGGTCGGAATCGATCATTGGGATCTCTGCATGGTCATGATTCGGAACGGAGAGATTTGCCACGCTCCTCATTTTCTTGCAAAGCGACAGCGACCTCATAACATTTCCAGATGAAACCCCTGTTGACCGCCGCGATCGCGCTTTTTCTGGCGGGTTGCGCGGCAGATACTCCGTCCGCGGCCGAGGTCCACGATCAATTCCAGAGCGATCTTCCGGCCAACCGCAGTCAGTTTATCCGAGCCGGTAACCCGGAAAACCCGAACGCCGATTCGCAATTCGGAGGTCCTACTCCGCACTAGCCTGTGAACACCTCAGCGCATTCTCGCATTCTCATTCTCGATTTCGGTTCGCAGTACACGCAGGTGATCGCGCGCCGCGTGCGGGAGTGCCAGGTCTATTCCGAGATCGTTCGCTACGATATGCCGGCGCATGAAATCGCGGACATGCAGCCAAAGGGAATTATTCTCTCCGGAGGACCAGCCAGCGTTTACGAGAAGGACGCGCCGCAAATCGATCCGAAAGTCTTTTCGTTAGGCATCCCCATTCTCGGCATTTGCTACGGCATGCAGTTAATGGCCCGCCACCTGGGCGGTGAAGTGGAGTTCAGCCCCCAGCGCGAATACGGCGCCGGCGTTCTCCACATCGACACACGGACTCCTCTCTTCGACGGGATCGGCGAACAAATGGACATCTGGAACAGCCACGGTGACAAGCTTGCTGCCCTGCCTAACGGCTTCTCCGTCGTTGCGCATACGGAGAATTCGATGTTCGCGGCGATCGAAAACGTCCCGCAAAAACTCTACGCCCTTCAGTTTCATCCGGAAGTGGCGCACACCCCGCGCGGCTACGAGATCATCGAGAATTTCCTCTTCCGCATCTGCCACTGCGCGATGGATTGGACGATGGGCTCGTTCATTGACGAAGCCTGTGAGCGCATCCGCCGGCAGGTGGGCGACGAGAAAGTGGTGCTCGGGCTGAGCGGCGGCGTCGATTCTTCAGTCGCGGCGGCGCTCTTGCACAAGGCAATCGGCGATCAGCTCACCTGCATTTTCGTCAACAACGGGCTGCTCCGCGAAAACGAAGCCGAGACGGTGCAACGCATCTTCGTCGAAAATTTTCAGATCAAACTGAAATATGTGGATGCCTCCGAAAGCTTTCTCCAGCTGCTAGCGGGCGTGACCGATCCTGAGACGAAACGAAAGGTGATCGGGGCCGAATTCGTCAGGGTATTCGAGCGGGCCACGGAGGAATTGTTGGCGCAGGATCATGCTGACCAGCGCCCTCACGGCGGCTATCGTTTTCTCGCCCAGGGCACACTTTATCCGGATGTCATCGAGAGCGTAGCGATCGACGGTAATCCCGCTTCGTTGATCAAGAGCCATCACAATGTCGGCGGGCTTCCGGAAAAGATGAATTTCCAGCTCGTCGAGCCGCTGCGCGAACTTTTCAAAGACGAAGTGCGCCAGGCCGGTTTGCAGCTCGGATTGCCTAACGAAATCGTCCATCGCCAGCCTTTCCCAGGTCCCGGCCTCGCGGTCCGCATCCTCGGCGAAGTCACGCCTGAGCGCCTCCGGATTCTGCGTGATGCCGACGCCGTCGTGGTGAGCGAAATGAAAGCGAGCGAGTGGTATTATCGGGTCTGGCAATCATTCGCGGTCCTTCTCCCGGTTCGCTCGGTTGGTGTCATGGGCGACCTGCGCACCTATGAAAACACCATCGTACTTCGGATCGTTGAGAGTCAGGACGGGATGACGGCCGATTGGGTGCGAATGCCTTACGAAATCCTGGCACGCATCTCGAGTCGAATCGTCAACGAAGTAAAAGGCGTCAATCGTGTCTGCTTCGACATCTCGACCAAACCACCGAGCACGATCGAGTGGGAGTGAGCTCGCCAATGCGGAAATGGGAATGCGGATCGCGGAATGCAAGTGATGCACGTTCTGCGCTAGGCGGAAATCCGTCTTTCATTCCGCATTCCGCATTTCGCGGTTCGAATTACATCTCGTGATTCACGTTCTCGACACCAAACACCTCGACCGCCCTGGAATTATCGCGGCGACCGCGCTCGAGACTGACGACGGCATCGCGCTTTTCGACACGGGCGCAGCGGCGACTTTCAACAATATTTCCGCGGCAATGCGCGCCGCGGGTTTCTCCCCTAACGACGTTCGCCACGTTTTTCTCAGCCACATCCACCTCGATCATGCCGGAGCGGCCTGGTGTTTTGCCGAGCAGGGCGCGACGATCCACGTTCATCCGCGCGGCGCGCGCCATCTCGTTGATCCTTCGAAATTGATGGAATCGGCGACCCGCATTTTTGGCGATGACATGGGAAAACTCTGGGGAGAAATGCGACCGATTCCCGCGGACAAAGTTAAAGTCACCGATGATCGCACTGCGGTGCGAGTCGGTCAGTTTGAGGTGCGGTCTCTCGACACACCGGGACACGCTTCCCATCACAATATTTACCACTGGGACGACAACATTTTTGGTGGCGATGTCGCCGGAGTTCGACTCGATGACGGGCCGCCGGTGCCGCCGTTTGTTCCGCCGGAGTTACACATCGAATCATGGTTGGAATCGATCGAGCGAATGCGCGCTCTACAAATGACGCGACTTTGCCTCCCTCATTTCGGTTTGGTTGAGGGCGATCTTGCGGCGCATTGCGACGCCCTTGCAGAACGCGTGCAACGCTGGGCGAACTGGTTTCGCGACGAACTGCGCAAAGGTCGCAAGGAATCCGAACTCATCCCCGACTTCGCGCAATATGAAGCGCGTGACATCATGGAATCGGGCGCGGCCGACGATCGCGTGGCGGATTACGAAACTGCCGACCCGAGTTTTATGGCCGTGACCGCCTCGATTCGCTACTGGCAAAAATTTCACCCGGAAATGTTGTAGCCGGGGTCGGCAACCCTTGCCCCGCGTTGTAGCGTCCGCTGTCTCAGCGGACAAAAATAGGGATGGTGCGCTGAGACAGCGCACACTACAAAAAGCTACAACAGCTTCTGAAAGCGCGGATCTTCCCGCAGCGGATCCCATTGCGGCTCCGCTCGGAGAGTGCCGGGTGTCGGGCCGGCGGTTTGCGACGCCGCGCTCTCCAACGTCTCCAATGCTTCGTCCCGATGCCCGAGTTGGGCATAAATCGCGGCGAGGTTGGTCGCGATTAACGGTCCGTCGATAGCGTCGGCGGAAATCGGCAGAAGCTCCGCCGCACGCCGGCCCGCAACCAGCGCCTCACCGGTGCGACCAAGCATCGCGTCGATCAAGCCTCGCATGACGAGAATTTTCGCGTCGTTAGGCGATTCTACCGCCTCCGCGAGAACCGCCTCGCGGGCGGCGACGAAGGCGCGCTTCGCCTCTTCCTCTTTACCTTGGCCGCGCGCGATCAAGCCGACATACCAGTCTCGCGGCACCGTATAATCGTCGAGCGCGCCAACATGCCCACACAACCCGATGTCGTTATACTTGCATTCACTGCACGTCCCGAGCGCGCGTACCGCTTCATCGTAATCGCGCTCCATCAGCGCCACCCGCACCGCGATGGTCGTGATCGCGCCGCCGGGATCGAAATCTTTCGGAACTTGCCGCAACGCGTCCCGCAGCGGCTTGGTATCGCCGCGTTCGCGCAATGCCAGGTCAGCGCGCGCAATCGGAATCATATGCGCTTGCGGTGCGATCTCGGCCGCTTCCAACAAAAGCGGCTCTGCCTCCCGGTAGCGCCGCAGAAAGGCGAGCGTCTCGAAAAGATTCCAGAGTGCGGAAATATTTCGTGGATCAAGCTGGCGCGCGCGCTCCAAATGCAGGATCGCTTCCTCCCATCGTCCGCGCCGACGCTCGATCACCCCGAGCGCGCTGGCCACATCCGATTCGTTAGGCAAAGCTCTTTGCGCGAGGGTCAGCTCGCGAATCGCCGCCTCGTAATCGCGCCTCGAGTAATAGTGATAGAAGGCGAGCGCTAGATGTCCCTCGCCCAGGTCCGGTCGCAGGCGCAAGGCCGTCTCCGCCGCTTCTTTGGCTTTCGCGATCCGCGCGGCGCTTTTGTCGTAACCAAACCAGAAGAGTTCGCCGTGAACCCGCGAGACGAGATAATGCGCCTGAGCAAACGAAGGATCACGCGCCAGGGCTTGTTCGAGCAAAGGTAGCGCTTTTTCGCCGTTCTCATGCGGATCGCCCATCCCGCTCCAGCGAAAGAGCTCGCGTGCTCGAATATAAAGATCATACGCCTGCAGGTCCCGCGTCGGTGGCACAGACAGGCCGGCCATTTCGCTTGGCGAAAGATTGGCCCGCAACGCTCTAACGATGCTTTCAGCCAGCTCGGTCTGGATCGCGAAAAGATCGGTCAACTCTCGATCGAATGTCTCCGCCCAGACATGCGCGTCCGTTCGCGCATTGATGAGCTGGGCATTGACCCGAACGCGATTGCCGGAACGTCGCACCGTGCCTTCAAGGACATGCGCGACACCGAGCGCTTCGCCGATCTCGCGAAGATTGCGCGCCCCGGTCCGATATTGCTGCACAGAAGTCCGGCTGATCACTTTCAAGTCGGCGATTCGCGCCAGACTCGAAAGGATATCGTCGTGCACGCCTTCCGCGAAGAACGTGTTCTCGCGATCGTCGCTCAGATTTTCGAAAGGAAGAACCGCGATGCTTTTCTCGGGTGTGGTGGTTGTGGCGTGCGCTGTCCCCAGCGCACCCGATGGCGCGTCCTCGGTGCGCTTGATTCCCGACGGCGTGATATCGAAGACCCAGGCCAAAACGACCGCGACCGGAAAGCCGAGGCAAAGCGCAAGGATAACAATGCGGATCTCCCACGTAGGCACGTCGAAATATGGGAAGACCTGCGTCACCACCTGCACCAGAACCCACGCGCCGACAATGTAAGCAACCGCGACGCGATAAACCTTGCGTCGCTTGAGCTCGACAAAAAACTGCTTCACTCTCGCGCCGCGGGAAGGCGGATTCTGGTCGCTTAAGTGCGAAGTCACCGGATGGTTATGCCGTGAGATGGTGCAAGCAGCAAGAATCGGAAGCTAAGCGAGCAACTCAACTAAGTCGTCGGTCGTCAGCCCGCTCATGAGCGGCTCCTCCGTTTCAACCATCGCCTGCGCCAACTCGCGTTTACGTTTTTGCAGGTTGAGAATTTTTTCCTCGACCGTGTCGCGCGCAATCATCTTGTAGGAAGTGACGACGCGCTTTTGTCCGATGCGGTGGGCGCGATCGGTCGCCTGCGCTTCCACGGCCGCGTTCCACCAGGGATCGAAATGAATCACGGTGTCGGCCGCGGAGAGATTGAGCCCAACGCCACCGGCTTTCAAGCTGATGAGAAAAACCGGGATGGTTTCGTTCTGCTGAAAGCGGTCGACCTGTTCTTGCCGATCTCTTGTCTGACCGGCGAGATAACAATGCGCGATTTCGCTCGCCTCGAGTCGCTCCCGAATGAGATCGAGCATCTTGACGAACTGACTAAAGACAAGGACGCGATGGCCGCCATCGATAATTTCTTCCAAGAGTTCATCAAGCAGATCCAATTTGGCGGAGCGTTCCTCGCCTTCGTTAGGCGGAAGACCAAGCAGGCGCAAATCGCAACAGGTCTGGCGGAGTCGCAGTAACCCGGTCAACATTTTCATCCGCTGAGCGCCTTCTTTTGCGTCTTTCGCACCGAGGCCTTGCTGGATCTCGCGCAGAAGAGTGTTGTAAGCCGCGCGCTGGGCTGGGCCGAGATCGCACGGCACGACCTGCTCGATCTTTTCCGGCAGCTCGCGCGCAACATCGACCTTGCGCCGACGGAGGAGAAATGGTCGCAGGCGACGGGCAAGGCGACGCTGCAAAGGAGCAGCCCCTTCCCCTGTCAGTGGTTTCTCGTAGCGTTCGCGAAAATCGACGCGACTGCCGAGATATCCCGGTGCGACAAAATTCATCAGCGACCAAAGATCGCGAACCGAGTTCTCCATCGGCGTCCCGGTGAGAACAAAACGCCGACGCGCGTTGAGACCGAACGCGGCCTGCGCGTTTTGTGTCTCGGGATTCTTGATGTGCTGAGCTTCGTCGAGAATCACTGTGCGCAAACCACAATCGGCATAGAGTTCGACATCGCGCCGGAGCAATCCGTAACTCGTCAGGGCAAGATCATATTCCGCGAGACGCGCGATCTTCTCCGTTCGATTCGCCCCGTCGATCCGCAGCACTTTCAACTCCGGGGTAAAATGCTCCGCCTCGCGCTGCCAATTGGAAAGAAGTGACTTCGGACAAACGATGAGAGCGGGACCGTGACCACGATCGAGGAGAAGATGCGCGAGTGTCTGCACCGTTTTGCCGAGGCCCATCTCGTCAGCCAGGATTCCACCCAGATTCTGCGCGGCGAGTGCAGCCAGCCAACGGACGCCAACGCGCTGATAATCACGCAACCTCGATTCGAGAGAACCTAACGATCCGAGCTCCCGATTGGCGTGAAGGATCTGCGAGGCGCCGATCAGCTTGGCACCGATCTCCTCCGCCGTATTTGCCAGGTAGGGGGCTTGGATTTTCTTCAAGCGATAAATGCCCGGCTGACTTTGATGCGGATCTGCATCGCGCAGCACCTGCTCGAAGTCGTCGAGTGCGTCAGGATTAAGAACAGCCATCTTGCCGTTCGTTAGGCGGGTTTGGCTTTGGCCGGAGCGAAGGAGACGTTGCACCTCGGCCAGCGGAATCCCCTCACCCGCGCCGGTCGCGACCGAGTATTTCATCTCGAACCAATCTTCGCCCGAGCGCACGATCTCGATCGCCGGCGCCACCGGTTCCAAATCGCCCCTCGCCTTCTCCAGGCGCGGGGTCACAGAGATTTCCCAGGTTGCCGGCAAAGACGGGAAGTCGAAGGCGAAGAATCGAGCGATGGCTCCAGGATCGCGCATTTCGAAATCGGCTGCCTGCCCACTGAACCCACTCTGCTCAAGACGCGTGACGGCGGCTTTTTCGGCGGCGAGATTTCGCACGAGGAGACGATCGCGGTCCGCCGGATCACGCTGGATGAAATTGTTTTCCGGCTCAGACATCGGGACAGAAGGCAGTCGTTCGCCGTAGCGACAACGGAGCGTGGCGCGTAACGACTGCAAGGAACCTTCAAGCTTCAAGCTAACGACAGGCTGCGCCTCCTGGATCCTGGGCACCTCGATTCCTACTGGCAGTTCGACCTCGGCGATTTCCCGCCAGATTGGCAGTTCCAGGGCAAGAAATTCATCCGCTGCCAAGCCGCGCAGTCGAAGCGGCTGACGCCACACGCTCGTTAGGCGAATTGGCAGGTCCTGGCCAATCTCGAGGAAATCCTCGCCGCGCAAGAGCCACGTCTCGGCGCCGGCTAGCAACGGAGTTTCATCCTCTTCGAAATGCGTGGAAACAACTAAGTCGTCCGCGTCGCTCCGGAGAAACATTTTTGGCCGATAAGTTTCCCCAACCACGTGTGCCGGCGTCGATTTGCCGAAACTGATTCGCGGATGACCGCGCAAAGACGGCAGCCAGCGCAGGAAATCGGCGTTGGAAAGTGTGTTGACGCTAATGATCTCCTTGCCTAACGAATTAATCGCTGCCAGGTCGGAATCATCGCAACCAAACCGTTCCTCGGGCGGCAGAGCATCGAGCATCACTCTGCGGCCATCGCGTTCCGCTTCGACGCAAACCATGATCTGCCCTTTCGCCCAAACGCCGCGAAAATGGGGCGGAAGAATGAAATGAAGCCGCACGGTTCGGGCCGCGCTTTCCCCTAACGAAACAAAACGCGCAATCCGGGATCCGGCTTCGTTAGACACAACCGGAGCAGCGGCGGGGTCGGGCGTGAGCCAAGCCAGCCCAACCGCGAGCGAATGCGCGCAAATCTTCCCCCACTCCCGCGACTCGCGACAGGTGCAGATGTTCTCGACATCGGTCGGCGTCCGCACCCGCAGACCAGCTCGATAGGTCTTTTGACCTTCGCGCACCTGACCAGTGAGGAGTGGCGGTTCATAGTTCGCCGCCACCACTCGTCCCGCCTTGAACAGTTCGCGGCCAGCTTTCATCGCCTGCCAGCCACCTGCGCTGGAAAGAAGCTTCTCGGTAATTTGAATCACGGCGGATTGCACGAGGCAGCTTTACCGAACCAAGCAGGCGAGGCAATCGACGAGGGCGACTTGTTGCATCCGCAGGTTTTTCTTGACGAAACGATGGACTGGCTGCTGCAATTCCCGCAGTTAGGAAATCTGGAGAAGATGACAGTCTTTTCAGATATGAGTCGCAGGTTAACCTCAAGAAAAGGGAATCCTATGCTTGAACTGATACCATTCGCGCTTCCGATACAGGTCGTCCGAAGCCTTCACAAAACTTTAGCCTGGGGTCGCGCTGCTCCACCTCTCAGATCGGCGCTGACGTTTGGCTGGCTTGTGTTCGCATCGCTGGCCCCGGGAGTGAGCCCGCCGCCAGATGGCGGTTATTTCAATCAAAATACAGCGGAGGGTGATGATTCGCTTTTCAGCCTGACCAGCGGTATCAACAACACGGCCCTCGGTTATAACGCACTCTATCGTGACACCACCGGGAGCGACAATACCGCGGCTGGGAGAGAGGCGCTTTATTCTAACACGACGGGGTCGTTCAACACGGCCATCGGTGTTTTCTCGCTCGTCGGCAACACGACCGGCCAGGGCAACACTGCCGTCGGTAGCATAGCGCTCAAGGACAACAGCACCGGCAGCTACAACACGGCCATCGGTTACTATTCACTGAATCATAACACGACCGCGAGCGGCAACACAGCTACCGGCGCGAACGCGCTTTTTTCGAACACTACCGGAACCAGCAACACCGCCGATGGACTCAATGCGCTTTATCGCAATACCACCGGCTCGAGAAACGTCGCCACAGGTTCGGCGGCCCTTTACAGTAACACACTCGGAATCGACAATACGGCGACAGGTGTCAACGCGCTTTATTTCAACACCGGCAACTATAATACAGCGACGGGTTATCAGGCGCTGGAAAGCAACACGACCGGGGCCAATAACGCCGCTCACGGTTTGAATGCGCTCAACGCCAATACCACCGGAAATAGCAATTCGGCCAATGGCGCCTATGCGCTTTACGAAAATACCACTGGCAACAGCAATACGGCCAATGGTTATCAAGCATTGCTCAACAACACCACTGGGTTCAATAACGTGGCCAATGGCGCCACCGCACTTTCTTCCAACACCAGTGGAAGCAGCAACACGGCCAATGGATACCAAGGGCTCAATGCCAACACCACCGGCATTAATAACGTGGCCAACGGTGCAGCGGCGCTCTATGCCAACACCACCGGCGGCCGAAACACTGCCGAGGGTTACCAAGTGCTGATGAACAATACCACCGGTAACTATAACACTGCTTTTGGTAACGGAGCCGGAGTGAATCTTACCACCGGGAGTAACAACATCGACATTGCCAATGGCGGAGTGGCCGGTGAATCCGGCGTCATTCGCATTGGAACTGCCGGAACTCAGACCGCTACTTACATTGCCGGAATAGCAGGGACCCCGATTGCAGGTGGTGCCCCGGGCGCGATCAGCAACGCCGATCAGCTAGGGACCAGGGCCTCGTCGGCGCGCTTCAAGGAAAAGATTGAGGACATGGATAAGGCGAGCGAGGCAATTTTCGCACTAGAGCCAGTGGCCTTTCAATACAAGCGCGAGCTCGACCCGGCTCAGAGTCCGCAGTTTGGGCTCGTCGCCGAGCAAGTCGAGAAGGTAAGCCACAACTTGGTGACGTGCGACGCACAAGGCAAACCTTACACCGTGCGTTACGAGGCGGTGAACGCAATGCTGCTCAATGAGTTTCTCAAAAAGCATCACAAAACGCGAGAACAGGAAAAGAAAATCGAGAAACTCGAAGCCACGGTCGCGCAGCTCCAATCGCTCCTAACCCAACGAGGCGCGGAGATCAACGGAATTACCGACGGGCTTGCCGGCGCAGATTCGATCATGGCCGCAAGGAATCAGTAATTCCGCGTCCGTTACTGGATCCTACCCTCGCCCCCCACGATTCGAACCCGTCCAGATCGCTTTGGACGATAACTGGACCGACTCGCAGCGGGCCGAAATCGAGACAACCCACCATTCCGCCAACCGACGATCATGAAGCCGCCATCTTGTCAGACCTCAATCCTGGGAACTACACCGCCGTCGTACGCGGCAAGAACAACACCACCGGCGTCGGCTTAATGGAAGTTTATGATCTGCAGTAGGACCGGCCTGGTTGCCGGCAGCTGCATTCCGTGAAATAGGAGCCGGCGATGAAATCGAGTGACGCGCCTAACGATACCTCCGGGCTGGTGGCTGGAATCGCGGCTTTCGTCACCTGGGGGATTGTGCCGGGTTATTGGAAACTCTTCAGTTTTATCCCGGCAGGTGAGATTCTGGCCCATCGCTTTGTCTGGACCTGCATCTTCATGGTCCTGCTCCTGAGCTGGCAGCAGCGCTGGAGCGAAGTCTTGGCCAATCTGCGCTCGCCCCGCACAGCCATTCTTTGCGCAGCGAGCGGGATCGCCATCGCGATCAACTGGTTTGTTTTCATTTGGGCGGTGAATGCGGGGCGCGTGCTCGAGACCAGCCTCGGCTATTTCATGACGCCGCTCGTGAACGTGCTTTTCGGGGCGATCCTATTGCGCGAACGACTGGCCCGCGCACAGCTCGTCTCCGTACTGCTCGCAACGAGTGCAATTCTTTATCTAACGCTGGGTTTTGGAAAATTGCCGTGGGTGGCACTGACGCTTTGTTTTTCCTTTGGGTTCTATGGGCTCCTGCGCAAGGTCTCGGGCGCAGCGTCCATTCCGGGGCTTTTTCTTGAAACGACCGTTATTGTGCCGATAGCCCTGGGCTGGCTCCTGCACATCGCCGGTTCGAGTGGGGGACATTTCGGTAATGCAAACCTACCTCTCTCGCTGCTCCTCCTCAGCACTGGAATTGTCACCGGTGTGCCACTGCTTTGGTTTGCATACGCGGCGCGGCATTTGCGCCTAACGACACTTGGATTTCTGCAATACCTGGCGCCAAGTTGTAGTTTTTTTCTCGGCGTTTTTGTTTTTCATGAACCGTTTCGACGTGCCCAGATGATCACCTTCGCGCTTATCTGGGTGGCGCTCATCATTTTCACTGTCGATGCGGTCACACGCTGGCGTGGAACGCAGTCCTCCGCCCTCGAGCCGGTTGAGATGTAAGCTTACGCCCATGAGCCTGCTCGGTGCGATTACGAGCGGGAGGAAAGAGGGGCCGGCAGACGGGATGAATCGTTGAAATGTGCTATGCTCCGCCGGTCATGTGGAGCGAAGACGACTTTCAATACGCGATCGAGAACACCGAGGTAATCCTCGCGCCCGAAGGTAGAATCGCGACGTTCGGCCACACCAGTTTCCGTTTCTATCTCATCAGCGAGTTGATGGACCAGGTGAACGAAGTGCGCGTGCGCGATGGACGAATCCACGCCGAGCGCCCGCAAATCCTTACTCCGGACCATTATGCGCGACTTTTGCTGGAAGGGTTTGGCGAAAAGGCCGCTCGCTATGCCGAGCAACTACGGGAGCGAGCGCAGCAATTTGCCGTGCTTCGCTATGGATTTCAGTTTCGGAAAACCGACGTGGTGGAAAAGACAGTGCGCGCCTCGATTGCGTCAGTCATCGAGCAAACGAAAGCGCGGGTGGACCAGATGAATGAACCACTCAGCGCGGTTATCCAAGGCGTCGACGACGCCTGGGAAGTCTGTCTGCTTAAGTTTACAATTGATCTGATCGAGCGCTCATCGGGGGGCAACCTAGGCGACTTTCGTCGTCGGGGATTAGTTTAAGCCTGACCCGTTCGACTAAGTCAAACGGATACAGTTACCCGAAAGAAGGTTGCCGGAATGGAAGTAGCATCCGCGCGACCGCTCTTGTTTTCCCTGTTAAATAAGTCTTCCAATTCCTTTTGTAGCTCAACGGCACGCCCATTTTTGTCCGCTGCTTCGAAAGCATTCATGGTCGGGCCATAATATTTTCTGAATTCATCCAGCAGAACTGCGGGTGACTTCGGATAGTTGAAGGTAAACGTGTCACGCTCAAATGACACTTTCTCGGCGGGCACGCCGGCGCCGGCAAATCGTTCGATAACATTGCTTTCGATCCCCCAAGTCATCGGGCTGACAAAACCTTCTGGCGGGGGCGGCGTATAACTGGAGGAGATCTTCAAAATCTGCGCTACTAAAGTCGGATCATTCGGAATCCAGTTGCCCATAACGATCCGCCCTCCCGGTCGGGTAACGCGCACCATCTCCTTAGCTACGTCGAATGGTTTCGGCGCAAACATCGCTCCAAAGATACTCATAACGAGGTCAAATGACTTATCCGGCAAGGGCTGAAGGTTAGTCGCATCGCCCTCCTGAAACGTGATATTCTTGAGACCCTGCTCCCTCGCGCGCTTGTTTCCGGCCTCGACCAAATTCCTCGCGATATCAACACCCAGGACCTCCGCCCCAAGTTTCGCCGCTGGCAATGCCGTCGTGCCATCACCGCATCCCAGATCAAGAATCTTCAATCCTTCGGTGACTCCGATTCGCTGCACCAGCGATTCTCCGCTTTCGCGCATGCTGTCGGCGATACGAGTAAAGTCGCCTTTTTCCCAAAGTGCCTGGTTTGGATTCTTAGGATCATTCATAATGGGTTTTAGTTATAGGATTGAGGAAGTGAAAATTTGCCTAACGACTATGCCTGTTCCGAGCGATCACCATGAGTGTTGGTAACGGCCTCTCCGCCTGTTCGTCCGGCGAGGTTGGCCACCGCCGCAACTAGTTCTTGTGGCTGAACAGGTTTCGAGAGGTGGATCTGATACCCGGCAAGCATAGCGCGGGTCCTATCCTCTGAGCGAGCAAAGGCAGTCAGCGCAATAGCTGGAATTTTCGAGTTGTTTGCAGATTGCCCGCGAAGTTCGCGCATCATTTCGAGCCCATCCTTCTCAGGCATGCCAATATCGCTCACAATCACATCGGGGTGTTCGGCGCGGATCAGTCGCAGACCTTCCGCCGCAGAAGACGCCGTTAAGACACTGGCTTTGCATTCCTTCAAAAGTCGCCGAACAAATTCAAGAGAATCGCGCTCATCGTCCACCACAAGGACTCGCACACCTTCAAGCTCTACGTCAACCGGGCAAACTTCATCCTGGTCAACTCCGGGATGGACCCGAGGACCCGCGCCTTGCCGCACCGAAACCAAGGGCAAAGACACCGTAAAGGTTGCACCTTTGCCAAGACCTTCGCTTTCCACCCTGACGCTGCCGCCGTGCAATTCGGTAAGATTTTTTACGATCGACAGCCCGAGCCCGAGTCCACCATGACGCCGCGTCTTTGAGGCGTCCTGCTGTCGAAAGCGGTCGAAAACGAAGGGCAGAAATTCCGGCGAAATCCCTTCCCCATTGTCGGTCACACTTATTTCGACATGGGAATTGATCCGCTGCAGCACAATATCCACCCGTCCCCCCTTGGGCGTAAACTTGATCGCGTTGGCGAGCAAATTCCACAGCACCTGCTGCAACCGCGCGGGATCGCCGGACATCGTCTGAATCGGATCCAACACTTTCACAATCCGCACGTCTTTGGCAGCGGCCGCAGGCGCAAGCGTGCCGACGGCTGATTCGACGATTCCAGCGAGATCGATCGGTTGCACATCGAGTCGAGTCTTACCCGACACGATTCGGCTCATCTCGAGTAAGTCCTCAATGATGCGCGTTTGGGCGCGCGCATTGCGCTCGATTGTCTGGAGTCCTTCATCGAGCGAAGCCTCATCCCTTTCGCCGGTGCGGAGCAATTGCGTCCAACCGAGAATGGCATTGAGCGGCGTGCGCAATTCGTGGGAAAGGGTGGCGAGGAATTCGTCTTTGAGAAGACTGGCGCGCTCGGCATTGGAACGAGCAGCGCGTTCGCTTTCCAAAATGCGACGGCGTTCCTCAGCATGCTCGCGCTGTTCGGTAATGTCAGTGTTCGATCCGAACCAGTAAACGACGCGCCCCTCGGAATCGCAAAGCGGCATTGCCCGCGAAAGGAACCAACGAAAGACGCCGTCATGTCTTCTCAAGGGAAAGGTGTGCTCCCAAGGTTCGCGCTTTTCCAGCGCCAGTCGCCACGTTTTCAACACCTCCGGCAAGATGTCGGGATCGTGCACCTTTTCCCATTTCCAACCGTCCATTTCGCCGGCCGTTGCACCGGTGTATTCCGACCAGCGCCGGTTGTACCAAAAAATGTGACCGTCAGGACGCGCCATCCAGGCGAGCTGTGGAATGTTATCAGCCAGATGGCGAAAGCGAGCTTCGGTGTCGGCTAGTTTCGCGTCCAGCTCGGTCGATTTCCGCCGCGACCAATGGATCTGGCGGACGACCCACACAATCAGAGCGCAGGTCAATGCAAAGAAGAGGAGGTTCAACCAGGCTATCCGATCAAGCGCTTTGAACCCCGGCGACATCCAAAAAGGCGCGAGGACGAGCGACAAGAGCGACGCGGTGACCCCCGCACGCGTTCCGCCCCAGAGCGAAGCCAGGATGATCGCCGGAAAAAAAGTCAGAAAGGGAATCGAGGTCCCGACAAAACGGAAAAGGAGCGCACGGACGAGGGCCGCGGCCAAGGCGGCGGCGAGCCCGATTAGAAAAACTCGAATCCGCTCCCTCGTTAACTTAGTCACCCGCGGGCAATTTCCTCGCAAATGAACCGCAGGCAACAGCTTCGGCTTCCGCGAACAAACGGCGTGATATCAGCAAGTGGAGTGAAACAAACCGCCGACCAATTCCGTCTCACTCAGCCGGTTGTAAAGTTCGACCGCAGTCTTGGTTTCCTCGATGTGCACCGGAATTCCTTTCTCCCGCAAATACTGCAAAGCATTCGGACACGTCTGCAAAGCCAACTCCATTCCTCGACTGAGAACAACCACCCGGCTGCCATGGTCGAGGAGTTCTTCCAGATCGGCAATTTGAATTCCCGGCACGTGATGAGTCCCGGTCTCAGACCAATCCCAGGAGCGCCCACCACCGGGGAAGAGCTTAAAGTCCCGGCCGTTACCCAAACCTTCGATTTCCATGTGACCCCACGAGATATGCATGATCCGAGGAGATTTGCCACCCGTCCTTTGTTCGTTAGTCATAGATTTGACTAACCTTGCACCGACCCTTTTTCATAGCGCCGGATTAGTTTGAAAAATCGAACCGTATCGCGCACCGGGTGAATGCTGCTGACTTCGTCCGAATAGATCGTGCTAATCGGCACCGAAACAATGCGAAACCCAGCCCGACTGGCGACGATCAGCATCTCGGTTTCGTAATCAAAGCGGCTCGTGCCCGCGAGGAGATGCGGGACAACCGCGCGATGAATCATCCTGTAACCACATTGTGTATCCGGCACTTCCTGTCCACAAAGCCGACTGATGCGGCGACTCATATAACGATTAACCGTCCGCCTAACGAAAGGCATCGTCCGCACATCGTTCATGCGTGTGCCGATGAAGAGATCGCCTTCAGTTGCGGCCGCGGCCGCGAAAAATCGACCCATTTCCTCCGGCAGATGCTGGCCGTCGGAATCGAGCAGGACAATAAATTCAATCTCAGGGCGCTCCAGCCAATAGCGCAAACCGGCCTTGATCGCCTCGCCTTTGCCGAAATTTTGCGGATGAACAATGACCTCCGCGCCGCCTTCACGGGCACGCGCGGCGGTTGCATCGCCGGAGCCGTCGTCAATCACAAGGACATGATCGAGCTGCGCGCGAACGCGCTCCGCGACCGCGCGGACGTGAGCCTCCTCGTGATAAGCGGGAATGGCCGCGGCGACGTTACTGCGATTCAGCGGCCGACCTGTGTTCGGCGCCACGCTACCCATTGTTAGGGAATGGAAGACGGACGGGGATCACCGATCCCAGCCACAGCCGACTTGCGGACGACTGGATGAAAATCCGCGGCGTGATACGAGCTGCGCACGAGCGGACCAGAAGCGACATGGGCAAAACCTTTG
>Ga0207697_10000891_pt1 | contig 16907 bp, 15 predicted proteins | sample KBSSwiS5withPhiX_FD_184293 | JGI IMG/M metagenome (GOLD analysis project Ga0207697, IMG submission 184293) | Switchgrass rhizosphere microbial communities from Kellogg Biological Station, Michigan, USA, with PhiX - S5 (SPAdes) (version 2) | ecosystem: Host-associated > Plants > Roots >... | reverse complement strand
TCCTTCACCCGTCCCCCGCGTACAAGCACGATCGAGTGCTCCTGTAAATTATGCCCTTCCCCTGGAATGTAGGCAATCACTTCCTGGCCATTCGTCAACCGCACTTTTGCCACTTTGCGCAGCGCAGAATTCGGCTTCTTCGGCGTGCGCGTCATCACCTGCACACATACGCCACGCCGTTGTGGACAATCGGCCAGCGCCGGTGACTTCGACTTCACCGATACCTTTCGGCGTCCTTTCCGAATCAGTTGATTAATTGTAGGCATCTTCCAAATTTCAAAAACAAAGCGCCGCCAAAAGCGTTGTGCGCGGGCGACAAAAAACCGCCCAGATCGCGCAGCAAACTTTCTCACGCGGCTGATGCGGTGGACCGTGAATATAGAGGGAAAAGCGCGGCCTGCAAAAAATATTTTATACTACGTTTGTCATTCCGAGCGGAGTCGAGGAATCTCTGATTGAGATGCAGAAAAGCTTCGAACTTTTAGCCACCGATCCACACTCGAAAGCGCGACGTGGACGCCTAACGAGTGCGCACGGCGAGATCGACACGCCGGCATTCATGCCTGTGGGAACCCAAGGCTCGGTGAAAGGCGTCAGCCCTCGGGAGCTGCGCGAACTGCATGCGCAAATCGTTCTTGGAAATACGTATCATCTATTCGTTAGGCCGGGATTGGATGTGATCAAACATTTTGGCGGGCTGCACAACTTTATGAACTGGAACGGGCCCATCCTCACCGATAGCGGCGGCTACCAGATTTTTTCGTTGGCCAAATTGCGGAAAATTACCGAGGAGGGCGTCGAGTTTCAAAATCACATCGACGGCGCGAGGGCATTCATATCGCCGGAGATCGCAATGGAAATTCAGCTGCTGCTCGGCAGTGACATCGCGATGGCGCTCGATGAATGCGTTCCATATCCGTGCCAATACGATTATGCGGCGCAAAGCGCGGAGATGACGACGCGTTGGGCGAAGAGATGCAAAGAATGGAAAGAAGAAAACGCTGAACGCCCAACGTCGAACGCCCAACGTCCGATAGAAGAGTCTATCAACTATCAACCATCAACTATGAACTGTCTGCTCTTCGGCATCGTTCAGGGCGCTACGTTCGAGGACCTGCGAAAACAAAGCGCGCAGGCAATTGTCGAGCTTGATTTCAATGGTTACGCCATCGGCGGCGTGAGCGTGGGCGAACCGGAGGATGAAATGATGCGAGCTGTCGAATGGGCTGAGCCATTGTTGCCTGGAGACAAACCGCGTTACGCCATGGGGCTCGGTACGCCGCCCCAACTGCTGGAGTTGATCGCACGTGGGATGGACATGTTCGATTGCGTTCTGCCAACACGACTCGCCAGAAATGGAACCGCCTTCACTGCGACAGGCACCGTCAATTTAAAAAACGCAGAGTTCATTCTGGACAAGAATCCGATCGAAGAAAACTGCATGTGCGATGCCTGCCATCAATTTTCGCGCGGTTACATCCGGCATCTCATCAAGGCGGAAGAAATTCTCGGGCTTCGCCTGATCACACTGCATAACTTGCATTTTTATTTGAACCTGATGAATCAAGCGCGCGCTGAAATAGAAAAGGGAACATTCAATCAGTTTCGCAAAGCGTTTGTCGCGGGATACAAAACGCGAGATGGGTGATGGGTCGAATGAGGTAGGGACGCTGCGCGTTGGTAGTTAGCGCCAAGGGCGCAGCATTTAATCTTGAACTGGAGGCAAAGCTCCAGGACCTATTCTTTACTGGCTGCCCTTCGTGCTGCGCGAAGATCAACAACGAACCGTTCGTACTCTCGTTGTCGTGATTCCTCATCCGGTTGTCGAAGAAGAGACGATGGATGCACCGTGGCTAGGGTTCTTGGCACAAGTTTCGATGATAATACCTTGCCCCGCTCGCGAGTAACACGAAACGACGGACCGAAAACCGCTTGCGCTGCAGTCGCGCCAAGGCAGACCAGCAACTTTGGTTTAACAAGGCGCAACTCTGCTTCCAGCCACGGACGGCAGGCTGCAATCTCGCGGGAATTTGGCTTCTGATGAATCCGGCGTTTCCCCCGAGGCTCCCATTTGAAGTGCTTTACCGCGTTCGTGACATAAACTTCCTGGCGATCGATTTCCGCTTCTTCCAGCGCCTGGTTCATGATTTTTCCAGCCGGCCCGACAAACGGTTTACCCTCCTGATCTTCGTAATCGCCCGGTTGTTCGCCAACGAACATGATCGCCGCGTCTTTCGGACCTTCCCCAAACACAGTTTGTGTGGCCCGCTTGTAGAGATGACACGCCGCGCATTTGCTCGCCGCGTTGCGCATTTCGGCCAAACTCGATGTATCCGGTGGTTGCGCAGGCCGTGCGTATTCTTCAGTGGAAGTCACAATCTTCGATTATAAATCGCAACTGCCTTGGAATTTGTATTTGTTTAACCCAAATGATTCTGGAAACGCCCCGATTAATTCTGCGTCCATTCCAAGAACAAGACATTGGCCGCTTCGCCGAACTCATGGCGAATCCCGATTTTACGCGATTTTCACTCGGCCCATACACGTATGAACAAACGCAGGGGGTGCTGCAGAAATTTCTTTCTTGGAATCAGGCCGATTTACCTTCGCAGTTTGCGGTGATTTTTCGTGCAAATAACGACCTGGTTGGCTATTGCGGTTTCCTTCACCACAAGGTGGATGGGAAGGACGAAATCGAAATCGGTTATCGGCTTCATCCCGACTATTGGAACCGCGGACTTGCGAGCGAGGCCGCCCAGGCTGTCCGCGATCACGGGTTCCGTGACCTGAACCTAGGCAGGGTCATTTCACTGATTCATCCGGACAATGTACCTTCCCGGCGCGTGGCTGAGAAAAATGGGATGAAGATCGAAAGAGAAACAGTCTTTCGCGGATTCCCAACGCAGGTTTTTGCGATCACTCGGGAGGCGTGGCTGGCGAAGCGTGACGCTGGATGAACTCGCGCGCAAGAGCACGGTAGGCTTCCGCAGCTGTGCCGCCCGGAGCGTACTCCAGAATCGATTTTCCAAAGCTTGGTGCCTCGCTCAAGCGCACGCTCCGCGGAATCACCGTTTGATAAACGCGCTCGCCAAAGTGCTGGCGCACCTCGGCCACAACCTGTTGACTCAGATTTGTTCGGCCATCGTACATGGTCATGACAATACCGCCCAGTTCGAGGCGCTTGTTCGCGCCTGAGTCGCGCACCTGCTCGATCAGTCGGACAATTTTTACCAGGCCTTCCAGCGCGAAATACTCACACTGAATCGGGGTCAGAAGTTCATCGGCGGCGGCGAGGGCGTTGGTCATCAGAATTCCGAGCGATGGCGGGCAATCCAGCAGCACAAAATCAAACGTCTCATCTGCGTGCAACGGCTGGAGCGTTTCCGCCAGCCGCGTGAGATGGTTTGGCATCCGCGCAATCTCGACTTCGGCACCGGCAAGATCGAGATCGGAAGGCACGATAAACAAAGCTTCGCGTTCCGTGGGGAAGATCCTTTCGCTAATGGAGGCGTCGCCAAGTAATGGCTCATAAAGACTGGTTTGTTCTACTGCTTGCAAACCAAAGGAGCTGGTGGCGTTTGCTTGCGGATCAAGATCGATAATCAAAATGCGATAACCTGTTTCAGCCAGCGCGGCACCGAGATTCACGGCGGTGGTCGTTTTGCCCACACCGCCTTTTTGATTAGCGATCGCGATGATCTTCATAAATCAGAGTAGTCAAGCCGGGCTGCTCATCGCTTGCGGTCTTTCAAGCTTGCCAGATCATGTTGCTAGTCGCTGTAAACGGAAACTAAATTTTTCGGATTTCAGATTTGGGGTTTCGGCATTAGCGTTTGAATGTTCAACTTGTGAAGGCTCCATCTGTATCAATTGAACCTGTATCGAATGCGAAACCGCTGGAGCGTCAGGAACCTGTTGTCGTACGCAGCCAGGACGCTCGCGGCGCTGTCACGCTGACGCTAAACCGACCGCACGCGTTCAATGCTTTATCTGAGGCGATGCTGGCAGCGCTGCAGAATGAACTCGATGCGATAGGCGAAGATGAGTCAGCGCGTGTGGTCGTTCTCGCGGCCGAAGGCAAAGCGTTCTCTGCGGGTCATGACCTCAAAGAGATGCGCGGCAAGCCATCGCTGGAGTACTACGAACGGCTCTTCAGGCAATGTTCTGAGATGATGCTGGGCATCCAGCGCCTACCGTTGCCGGTGATCGCGCGTGTTCAGGGGGTCGCGACCGCGGCCGGTTGCCAGTTGGTGGCAATGTGCGATCTCGCCGTGGCAGCAAGCTCCGCAAAGTTTGCCGTCAGCGGCGTCAATCTGGGTCTTTTTTGTTCCGCGCCAGGCGTCGCGCTCTCGCGAAACATTTTGCGCAAGACAGCCTTCGAGATGCTTGTAACAGGTCAGTTTATCAGCGCCGAAGAAGCAAAAGTGCTTGGATTGATTAATCGCGTCGTGGAACGGGAACAGCTCGACGCCGAAGTTGAGAAACTTGTTGCGGCAATCATTGCAAAACCGCGTGTGGCTGTGGCGATGGGGAAGGAATTCTTTTACCGACAAATTGAGCTGGGCATTGCATCAGCCTATGAAGCGGCTGCGCAGACCATGGCCTGCAACATGATGGATGAAGCTGCGCTTGAAGGCGTTCAGGCCTTCATTGACAAACGCCCGGCGCGTTGGCCAAAGTCTACAAAGTCACCATGACCGTTTCGATCTAACGATTCAACGGTTCATCGATTAACAATCCAACGCCCTGTGACTTTCACTCTTCAAGAACTGGCCAGCATGTCCGGCGGCGAATTGGTTGGCGATCCAAAGGTGAAAATTACTGGCGCCGCGTCGCTCGCCGAAGCAACGAGCGGAGAGATTAGTTTCTTCAGCAATCGAAAATATATCGGCCTTCTGCGCAAGACGCGGGCATCAGCTGTTTTCGTTCCGCCCGATTTCGGTGAGCCGCTCGCCGCCGCCCAGGTTCGCGTCGCAGATCCTATCAAGGCGTTTGAGCAGCTAGTGCTTAAATTTGCACCGAAACCAATCACTTTTGCGCCCGGGATTCATCCGAGCGCAATTGTCGGCTCAAGTGTTCGCCTCGGAGAACGTGTTTCAATCCAGCCTCATGCAGTCATCGAAGACGGTTCGGAAATTGGCGATGACACAATTATTGGCGCTGGAAGTTACATTGGACGTGAAACAACAATCGGGGCCATGTGCTTGATTTATCCGCTCGTGACCATTCGCGAGCGAAGCCGGATTGGTTCGCAAGTAATCATTCACAGTGGCGCGGTAATTGGTGCGGATGGCTTCGGTTTCGAAATGGTCGACGGCCGGCACCAAAAGATCCAGCAACTGGGGATCGTGCAGATCGACGATGACGTCGAGATCGGTGCAAACACGACTGTTGACCGCGCCCGGTTTGGCCGGACCTGGATTCAGCAAGGGGTGAAGATCGATAACCTTGTGCAAATCGCGCACAACGTGATTATTGGGAAGAATTCCGTGATCGTGGCGCAGACTGGTATCTCAGGCAGCACACGCGTGGGCGAGAGCGTCCTCATGGGTGGGCAGGTTGGGATAGTTGGCCATATCGAGATCGCTGACGGAACGATGATTGCGGCGCAAAGCGGCATCACCAAAAGTGTTCCGGGAGGCGTCTGGTTCGGTTCTCCGGCAGTCCCGTTCGCGGAAGCAAAGCAACAAATTGCCTGGATTCACCGACTCGGGAAACTCTTTGCAAGAGTCAAAGAGATTGAGAAGAAACTGAGATTTTAGAGGTTCGGGAAGACTCAAAAGCGACACGAGGGCACATCGCACTCCGAAAGCACTTCGTGCCAAACCAGTCGAGAGCTTGTTCTATTTTCGAGGGAGCTTTGGCACTACGCCCGCGTCCTCGTGCCGCTTTAACGCTTCAAGGGTTTACGATGCACAGGCTCAAGAAGTCCGCGTAACGTTTCCGGCGAGATCCATTCTGCGCCGCACGCCTCAACTGTCTCTCCCTCCATGGAATCAGAAGTAGCCACCATTAGCTCAAACCGTTTCGCGTACTTGCTCGCCAGTCGCTCGATGATGGCGTCGGCTGTCTGGCCGGTGCGGGAGTAAAATACCTGAACGTCGGCCGGGTCGGAAGTCGCCTCGATCTTTCTTCCTTTGCCATCAAAGACGACTACCACTCGCACACCGGTCCAATCCTGGTAATCGCGCAACCGTTTGATCAGCGCTTCACGCGCCAACGAGGTCCGTCGCGCGTGGAGCTTGCGCAATTCAGGCCACGCAAAAATAACGCTGTGCCCGTCGACGATGAGATAACAGGCCTGCTGCGGCATCACTGAATCCTAAATATCGGTCATTCCGAGCGGAGCGAAGAACCTCACATTCAAAGTGACGTTTAAACTGGCTACCTTGCGTAATGCTGGGACGAGTGGCTGAGATTGTTCCCCCCGCGCTTGGGGATCAGGATGACGTCTCTGCGGCCGCAGCGGGTTCCTTCTTTGCCCGTTGCTTGCCTGATGTTGACTGTGTTGCGTTGGCTCGCAGCGCTGCCTTCTTTCGTTCTAGATACGCTTTGCGCCGCTTGCGTTTGACTTGTACACGGTGCTGTTGTCCCACGGGCATGTCTTATCGGTTGAAACGATGAGAAACGCAATCTGATTGAACTCGATTATTTTGAACCGCTCCGTTGGAGCAAGAAATCGCGATTGCGTTTCTGCGCGATTCGTTTAAAAAAGGCACCACTCCATACACTCTCAATGACGGATCGGGAATCGGCGGCATCCTCCTCCACGCCGAAAAGCGTGGCGGGACTTGCCATTTTACTGCTCGTATTGGCAGCTTTTTTCGGGTTTTTAAACACTCAAAAGGTGAAAGCCCTTCGCGTAACGGTAGCGACCGCACACGCGGCGCGCGATGCAGCCGAACGCCGAATGCGCGAGAAGCCGAATACCTCGACCGCTGGCACCGTGGAAGAACAGAACAAAGTCGCGGAAGCAGAAAACAGAGCTGCAAAAGCCGAGGCGGAGCTCGCTCAAATACAGAAAGACAAAGCCGATCTACAGACCAAATTAGACGAGAAGCAGAAAGAGCCTGCTTCCTTGCAGATGCACGGGCAAGAAGCGGAAAAAAATCCGAATGCTTCGACGGCTGACGCCCCCGCGACGGCGCCGGCAGCGGATTTGCAGTCGCAACTGGAGGATCTCCGCCATCAACTGGATAGCGCAGAAAAAGAAAAAGCTTTTCTTTCCGAAAAACTCCAGGACATGCAGGAGCGCGCAGATCAGCCGAAGGAAGGGAAAAAACGGCGGGAAGTCGTCCGCGAGACTGCCCCGCGCCGAACCGGCTTGCGTGGCACAGTGCTCGCAGTCAATCAGGCGTATAACTTCGTGGTATTGAATCTCGGTACTCGCCACGGAGTAGAGTCGAACGCCGAGCTGCTCGTTCTGCGAGACGGGGCTTTGATTGGAAAAATTCGTATTTCTTCAGTTGAACCGGCGACCGCCATCGGCGATATCATCACCAACAGTTTGGCGCGCGGCGCTCAAATGCAACCTGGAGACAACGTCATTTATGCTGGCACAAGTCCGTAACCTTCGAACAATCGTCGTCCCTGTTCTGTTGTGTGCATTCGTGGTGGGCATGACCTCATGCGCGACACAGAAGGAAACTGCCCTGGTTAACGATCCGAACAACGGGCACGACTCACTGATCCCGTGGAACAAGCAGGAATCATGGGAGACGCAAGGGCAGTTTGCCGGGATGACCGATAGACGGTAATTGCGCTGACTTGCGCTTAATTGCGTCGCGGTGGAACGCGTGTCTTCAACGCGTTGGCAAAGTAATGTGGCATTGCCACCTGAGGGTCATTGCCATCGTATCGTCGCGCCCGAGACGGGCCGATCCAGCTGGAATTCAAATCCAGGAACCGGCTGGGACGACTGCGTTTTTGGGTATCACCACAATGCCGTCGCGGATGAAGTAGTTGTCTGCATCCAAATTTGGCGGCTTGCCTTCCGGCGTAATCACAACCCCATCGGCGATGCGGGCGTTTTTGTCGATGATGGCGCGATCGATCACGCAATTGCGCCCAATACCGATGGGCGGCTGTAACGAATCCGTTTCTCCTAATTCGAAATAATCCGCACCCATGACAATGCTGTTCCGGATGGTGGCGCCGCTTTGAATGACGCTGCGTATTCCCACGACGCATCGTTCCAGGTGCGCATCCGAGATGATGCATCCATCCGAAATAATCGCCTGCCGAAGGGTGGCGCCGTTGATTTTGCTTCCCGGCAAAAAGCGCGGATGCGTGTAGATCGGAGACTCGGGCTCAAAAAAACTGTATTCGGGCACTACATCAGTGAGATCCAGATTCGCTTCGTAGAAAGCGCGAATTGTTCCGATGTCTTCCCAATAACCCTTAAAGATAAACGCGCTGACGTGGCGGTCCTTGATCGATAACGGGATAATATGTTTTCCGAAATCGAACAGATCGTTCTGCAAAGATTGGATCAGCACGTCGCGATTGAAAACGTAAATTCCCATTGAGGCTTGGTACAATTCTTCATCTTGATCGGAACCGATGGTGCCAAGCAGTTCCCGGCTCATTTTCAGTTCCTGCAGGATTGCTTCATCCGTCGGTTTCTCGACGAAGCGCGTAATCCGGCGGTCAACGCCGCTCTGCATGATACCAAACTCAGAAACGTAACGGCGCGCGACGGGTTTGGTGGCCAATGTGATGTCTGCACCGATTTCGATGTGCTGCTGAAGAATTTCGCGAAAATCCATCCGATACAGCTGGTCGCCGCTTAGAATCAGGTAATAATCAAACGGGCGCTCAAGGAAATAGCGCATGTTTTGCCGTACAGCGTCAGCAGTTCCCTGATACCATTGCGAACCGGCCGGCGTTTGTTGAGCCGCAAGAATGTCCACAAAGCTGCGGGAGAAATTATCGAACTTATAACTGGCCTGAATATGCCGATGCAACGACATGGTGTTGAACTGAGTCAGCACATAGATCGAGCGCAGCCCGGAGTTCAGACAATTGCTGATCGGGATATCCACGATGCGATATTTGCCCCCGAGCGGCACAGCCGGTTTGGCGCGGTCTTTCGTTAATGGGAACAAACGAGTGCCGGCGCCACCGCCCATGACGATGGCGAGCGTTTGCTGGGTCGTGTCTGGTGGCAATGCTCCGAATGCCCGCGGATTTTTCGGAACCGAATCGTTCTGGGGCTGGTGTTGCATTGGTTATCAATCAATCGGGGACGGTTATGTGGTCAATAACGTTGCGACTACCTTATAAATGACGAATGACGAATGACGAAACAAGCTCCAACTCCCCAAATAACGAAGAGGCGTGTCAACGTTCTTTGTCATTCCGATTTCGTCATTCTTTCGGGCATCGTTATTCGTCATTCGTGCTTCGCCATTGTCCCGGTACTGTGTGATCCAGCCTGCTCTGTTGAGGCGAATCTTGCGACTGGGTGCAGGCGCCATTACACTCTGCCCAAATGTGTGGGATTGTCGGATACGTTGGGCGCGCGGAAGCGGCGCCCATTTTACTGGATGGGCTGCGTCGTCTTGAATATCGAGGCTACGACTCAGCCGGTATCGCTATTGTAGACGGGGGCCGTCTGGAAACGCGCAAATGTGCAGGTCGGATCGCGGAGCTCGCACAACTAATGAGGAAGGAACCGGTCTCCGGCTCGCTTGGCGTCAGTCACACACGCTGGGCCACGCATGGCAAAGTCACCGACCAAAACGCGCACCCGCACTTCGACGCCAGCGGCAAGCTGGCGCTCGTTCACAACGGCGTGATTGAAAATTATCAGACGCTTAAAGATGAGCTAATCCGCGGCGGCGACACGAACTTTCGCTCCGAAACCGATACCGAAGTGCTCGCGCATTTGATTGGGAAACTCTACGACGAATCATGCGCCAACACTGTGGATGTCCCGGAAAAAAAGACGCGACTGCTTGCAGCCGTTCGCGCGGCGCTGCGTCAGGTGATCGGCACATATGGTATCACTCTGGTCCATGCGGATATCCCGGATTTCATGATCGGCGCGCGACGCGGAAGCCCGCTGGTGCTCGGAGTAGGCAAAGGCGAACACTTCCTCGCCAGTGATGTGAGCGCAATCGTCGCCTATACCCGCGACGCCGTTTATTTAAACGACTTCGATGTGGTCGCGGCGGGGCGAGACAAGTTCGAGATCACCTCGCTCGCAGGCGACAGCAGCGAGCATCCAGTCAGCAAAGTCGAATTCACCGCCGAAGATATCGGGAAAGGTGATTATCCGCATTACATGCTCAAGGAAATTTTTGAGCAACCTGACACGGTGCGCGACGCAATGCGCGGCCGCCTCAACCCGGACGAATGCACCGCGAAGCTGGGCGGCTTGAATATGACGCCTCCGCAGCTTCGCGACGTCGGCCGTATCGTTCTAACAGGATGTGGCACAGCTCTTCATGCCGGAATAGTCGGCGAATATTTGATCGAGCGACTTGCCAACATCCCATGCGAAGTCGAATACGCCAGCGAGTTTCGCCATCGCAACACGCCGATGACTCCTGAGACACTAGTTTTCGCCATCAGCCAGAGCGGCGAAACCGCGGACACCCTCGGCGCGCTGCGTGAAAGCCGGCGCAAAGGTTTTCGCACCCTGGGAATTTGTAACAACGTCGCGAGCACGATCGCGCGCGAGAGTGATGGAGGAGTTTACATGCACGCCGGACCCGAAATCGGTGTGGCGGCAACGAAATCGTTTACGTCGCAACTTGCCATTCTAACACTCCTGGGCCTGCTGTTTGGACGGATGCGAAGTCTTTCCGCGACGGATGGAAGCCGCGTGATTGAAGCGCTCGAAGCGTTGCCAGGCCAGATCGAGGCGGTTTTGGGACTGAGCGACCAGATTAAGGAAATTGCGAAAAAGTATGTCGATGTGAACGGCATGCTTTTCTTCGGCCGGCAATTCAACTTCCCGGTCGCACTCGAAGGCGCTCTCAAGATGAAAGAGATCACCTACCTCTTTGCCGACGGGCACCCCAGCGCCGAACTCAAGCATGGCATTATCGCGCTGATCCGTCCTGACCTGCCCTCGGTATTCGTTGCACCGGACGATTCCGTTTTCTCGAAAAACGTGAACAACATCGAACAGGTGAAAGCCCGCAAGGGGCCCATTATTGCCGTGACCAGCGGAAACGGTCCCAAGCACCTCAAACAGATCGCCAATGAAATCATCGTGCTGCCGGAAGCGCCCGAGTACGTAATGCCCATCCTGACCGTCGTCCCTCTTCAACTTCTCGCCTATCACCTCGCAGTCGAACTCGGCCGAGATGTCGATAAGCCACGGAACCTCGCCAAAAGCGTAACCGTGGAATGATCTTGTGCTGGTAGGGACAGCGCGGCATCCCATATCGATTTCCTGCCACTGGAAATTTAGCGGTTTTGCGGTAAGCTGCGCACCCAGGCATCCCTTCCTCCGGTGCAACACAACGAAGAGTACGTGCTCAAAGCCCTCGAGGAGGGCGGACTCATCACGCGCCCGCAGATCGACGGCGCGCGATCACTTCTAAACGGAGAGCCTGGCGTAGTCGATGTCCTGATCAACGATGGAGTTGTCTCCGACGTGGACGTCTCGCGCACGCTCGCAGCCCAAGCGCACATGGATTGGATCGATATCTCTTCCATGGTGATTCCGCCACAAATCATCAATCAAATCCGGGGCGAAGACGCGCGCCGTTTCAGGGTGATCCCGGTCGCTTTCGGCGAGACCGGCCTGGTGGTGGCAGTTGGCAATCCACTCGACATCGACACGATCGATAGCCTCAGTTTTCTCCTGCAACGCGAGCTGGAACTGGTATGCACCAGTCCCCAGAAAATTCGCGACGCACTGATCAAATACTACGGGACTGCCGACGAAGCGGCCGATGTCTTGCAGAAAAAAATCGGTGAAGACATCGATCTTGGATTGGAAATTGGCGATGGCGCGGAAGCGACCGCAATCGATGAAGCCGATGCGCCAATTATCCGGCTGGTCTCCATGCTGCTGACCGAGGCACACCGCGCCGGCGCAAGCGATATTCATCTCGAACCGCTGGACAAAAAATTTCGAGTCCGATTTCGGATCGACGGCGTTCTGCAGGAGATGCAAGCGCCACCGAAACGTTTGCAATCCGCAATCATCAGCCGGCTCAAGATCATGACCGGTTCGATGAGCATCGCAGAAAAACGCCTGCCCCAGGACGGTCGCATCCAGGTAAAGATCAAAAAGAAGCCAATCGATCTTCGCGTCTCGACGATTCCCAGCAATCACGGTGAGAGCGTGGTGATGCGTCTACTGGACAAATCCAGTCTAAAGCTCGGCTTGCCCGAGCTTGGATTTTTTTCCGACGATCAGGATACCTTCGAACGCCTGATCAAACTGCCGGACGGCATTTTACTCGTTACGGGCCCTACCGGGTCCGGAAAAACCACCACCCTGTACTCCTGTCTCAATTACATCAACAAATCAGACCGCAAGATCATCACAGTGGAAGAGCCGGTTGAGTATCAAATGACGGGCATCAATCAGGTCCAGGTGAATACCGAGGTTGGGATGACTTTTCCGGCAGCCTTGCGTTCCATTCTGCGCCAGGCGCCGAACATCATTATGATTGGTGAAATTCGAGACCTCGAGACAGCTGGCATTGCTACGAACGCAAGTCTCACTGGTCACCTTGTTTTCAGTACGTTGCACACGAACGACGCGCCTTCTGCGGTGGCGCGCTTAATCGATCTCGGTGTTCAGCCGTTTCTCGTGGCTTCCTCCGTCCGAGCGATCGTGGCGCAAAGGCTTGTCCGCCGATTATGTGCAAACTGCAAAAAACCCGCAGACCTCAGTGAGACCGAATTGCGCGCATTACGAATCGAGCCCGGGCAGTTGTCCGAGGCTCAAGTCATGAAGCCGATAGGATGCGACCGATGTCGTCAAATCGGCTACAAGGGTCGAATGGGCATCTTCGAGATTTTTGTGATCGACGACGATGTGCGCCACATGATCAACAAACGCAGCCCAACTTTGTTGCTGCGCCAACGAGCGCGCGAGCTCGGCATGCGCACACTCCGGGAGGACGGCATCCGTAAGGTGCTTGCGGGCCTCACCTCTGCGGAAGAAATAATCTCCATTACCGTGGGAGATGTGAGCTGATGAAGGAAAAGCAGCTTACCGAATTTTTTGTCGAGCACGGAGTGCTCCAAGCTTCGCAGGCAGAAGACGTCCTGGACGAGGTGGAACTGAATGGCAAGACGGTTCCGCAGGCGATGATCGATGGCGGCTTCATCGACGAGCTTGGTTTTTATCAGACAATCGCAAACGGGCTAGGCACCGACTTGATCGACCTGAACGAACGCGACATTCGCCCGGAGATTTTACGTTTGATTCCCAGTGGGCTGGCTCGGTTACACGGCGCTCTTCCGGTTGAGATGAGCGGAACCACATTGCGCGTGGCACTTGTTGATCCATTCGATCTTCATGCCGCGGAAGATCTTCGCTTCGCGCTCGGGAAGGATATCCACGTCATCGTTTCGCCGGCGGACCAGATCGAAGACCTGATTAAGCAGCATTACGGCAGCGATACGACGAGCATGGAGGACGTTCTCAAGCAGCTCGGCGAACCTGGTGAGGCGCTTCAATTGCGCGAAGGGGACGGCGAAACGGCAGTGGAAGCCGAAGCAAACGCAACTCCCATCATTCGCTTTGTCGATCTGATTCTCTACCAGGCGATCCAGGACCGAGCGAGCGACATTCATTTCGAGCCATTCGAAAATGAATTCAAAATTCGTTATCGAGTCGATGGGGCGCTCTACGAAATGTCGCCGCCGCCGCGTCATCTTGCCCTGCCTGTGATCTCGCGAGTGAAAGTGATGGCAAACATGAACATTGCAGAAAGACGATTGCCTCAGGACGGCCGCATCCAAAAACAGATCGCCGGACGCAACGTCGATCTTCGAGTTTCAACTTTGCCAACTCAGTTTGGTGAAAGCCTCGTACTGCGGGTTCTCGACCGCAGCATTGTAAATCTCGACCTCGAAGTGCTCGGGATGCCCGATTACATCTACAACTTTCTGCTGGAGATGATCGAGCATCCGAATGGCATCTTCATTGCCACTGGACCGACCGGCTCTGGAAAGACAACGACGCTTTACTCCTGCCTGCGTAGAATCAATACGATCGATTCGAAGCTACTCACGGCGGAGGAGCCGGTCGAATACGACCTGGAAGGGATCGTGCAAGTGCCGGTGAACGAAGCCATCGGCCTGACCTTCGCGCGCGTTTTGCGTTCGTTTCTCCGCCAGGACCCGGATCGCATTATGGTAGGCGAGACCCGTGACCTTGAGACCGCGCAGATTGCCATTCAGGCGTCTCTGACCGGGCACCTTGTTTTCACTACACTTCATACAAACGACGCACCCGGGGCCATCACCCGTCTGATCGACATGGGTGTGGAGCCCTTTCTGATTTCCTCCACGCTGGAAGCGGTTCTCGGTCAGCGTTTATTGCGCAGCATCTGCCGCCACTGCCGTACCACTTATGAGCCAGGCAACCCCTTATTGACTGAGCTAGGGATCTCGCGGCAGGACATTGGCGAAAAACAATTCTTTTATGGCAAAGGGTGTAATGGCTGTAACAACACTGGCTACAAAGGACGAAAAGGAATCTACGAGCTTCTCAAAATCACTGATCCGATTCGTGAACTCATCAATGAGCGCGCGCCAACGGTTACCTTGAAACAAAAAGCTGTGGAGCTTGGAATGATAACACTGCGCCAGGACGGCTTGCGCAGCATCTTCGCTGGCGACACCACCGTCGAAGAAGTGCTGAGATACACCTAAAGAATGACGAAGCACTAATGACAAAATAACGAAGGAAAACAAAATGATCGAATTACACAAAGAACGACCGGCGACTTCACGCCCCTTAGGTTTTGGTCATTCGTCGTTCGTCATTCGGATTTCGTCATTTCAGCGACGCTCGACACAGCATTCCGACCTAACTAAAATCGCTCATCATGCCGCGCTTTAATTACGTTGCTCTGGACTCCCGTGGACAGGAAGCGACCGGGTTAGTGGAAGCCACCTCAACCAATGATGCAATCGGCCGGCTGCGCCAGGCTGGGTACTTTCCTACAAGCGTCTATGAGGAGGCCGTCGCCCGTACTGAGGACAAGGCAGCTCGGCGTCACACGGCGAAGATGGCACGGATGACGAAGCCACGCGCGAAAGGCAGCATTGTCCTTCTCCAGCGCACGAAAGTTAAGCCAAAAATCCTGATGATTTTCACGCGTCAATTGGCGACTCTGATTGATTCCGGTTTGCCATTGTTACGAAGCCTCACCGTTCTGGCAAAGCAGGAGCGCGACAAGGTATTGAAAAAGACCATTAACAAACTTGCTGACTCCGTTCAAAGCGGTAACACATTTTCCGACGCGCTGGCGCTACATCCGCGGATCTTTAACAATTTGTACGTTAACATGGTCAGAGCCGGCGAGGTCGGCGGCGTGCTCGAGACGGTGCTCAACCGGCTCTCGGAATTTCAGGAGAAAGCCAACAAGATTAAGAACAAGGTCGTGTCGGCAATGGTCTACCCGATCATTGTGATGACGATGGCAGTGGGCATCATGGCTTTTCTCCTTGTCTTCATTGTGCCGAAATTCGAATCGATCTTTCACGACATGCTTGGTGATAAACCGCTACCAGCGGTCACCCAGTTTGTCATCGGAACCAGTAGCCTCGTAAAGAATCACGGTCTTGTTCTGCTCGGAGGGGTAATCGTCGCCGTGATGGCTTACAAATTTATTGGCCGCACGCGAGGCGGACGATTCGTGATTGACAGTTTCAAACTGCGCATGCCGCTCTTTGGTGATTTGAATCGTAAAACGGCAATCTCACGGTTTGCGCGCACATTGGGAACGCTGGTCACGAGCGGTGTGCCGATTTTGCAGGCATTGAATATCACCCGCGAAACCGCCGGCAACGCCGCCATTGCCGCCGCGATCTCACAAGTGCACGACAGCGTGAAGGAAGGCGAATCGATCGTTCAACCGCTGGAGACCAGTCGCGCGTTTCCGCCGATGGTGATTAGCATGATCGATGTCGGCGAAGAAACCGGTAAGCTTCCAGAGATGCTCTTGAAGATTGCCGATGTGTATGACGACGAAGTCGATAACTCAGTCGCAGCCCTTACATCGATGCTCGAGCCCATTATGATCGTGTTTCTGGCGGTCATTGTCGGCACGATCGTGCTCGCTCTCTTTACGCCGCTGATTAGCATCATCACCGGCTTGCAGGAGCAAACGTGACGCGCCTGCGGCGGGAATGACGAAACGCGATGACGAATGACGAACTTTGTAGCGGCGTTCACCGCGAAGAACGCCGCTACAACGCGGCTTTCACGCTCATTGAACTGATCGTCACCACCACCGTTATCATCATCCTGACCGGGTTGGTTCTAAGCACAGTCGGCTACGTTCAAAAGAAAGGTGCCCGGGCGCGTGCCGAAACCGAAATCGCCGCCATGTCTGCGGCTTGCGAGAGCTACAAGGCGGATAATGGGGTTTATCCTACTGACGCCTCGACAACCGAACAGCTCGATTCGACCGCATCATTCAATCCTGTAAACTACCAATCAGCGAGCCTTTACCTTTATAAAAGGCTCAGTGGCGATACGAGTGCCAATCGCCAGCCATCCGGCAAAAGCTACATGACCTTTAAGCCGAACATGTTGTTACCCGCGCCGCCATCAACTGCCACTGTGATCGCGATTGCCGACCCGTTTGGAAACTCGTATGGCTACTCTACGCGAATGGCCGCGACGGGAAGTGGTGGGTACAACCCGACGTTCGACCTGTGGAGCACGGCTGGTGGCACAACCTCGAGCGGTGTCC
>Ga0207697_10000889_pt1 | contig 16911 bp, 10 predicted proteins | sample KBSSwiS5withPhiX_FD_184293 | JGI IMG/M metagenome (GOLD analysis project Ga0207697, IMG submission 184293) | Switchgrass rhizosphere microbial communities from Kellogg Biological Station, Michigan, USA, with PhiX - S5 (SPAdes) (version 2) | ecosystem: Host-associated > Plants > Roots >... | reverse complement strand
GCCGGAGGGTGCGATCGAGCTTGTCCGCAGGGGCGGGCCGCGTATCCGGCGGCGCCGCGCCAGCCAAACCGGCGACGCCGGCCGCCAGACAGATCACCAGCGCCGTCAGGCGCATCGCAACTCTCGTCATCCTCTTCATCGGATCCTTCCCTGCCATGACCTTCCGGCTCTCCGAAAGTGGGGCTCGTCTTGTTCGTGCGTGTGACCCGCCCATTGAGGCGGTGGGTAAAACGGTCGGGCTCTGCTGTGTGCGTAACTATCGGTCGTAGTCGGCCCGAATCCACATCGTCTTTTTTCGGGAGAGCGTAGCCGAGCGGGGAGCAAGGGCAGGGCCACGATCCGTGTTCGCGCGCCAATTAGACTATAAATTGCTGATGCGGAAAGGCTTACTTCTGAGGCGAGGATTGGACCGTCAGGTGACGGACGCTCTGAAGTGATCTGAAATGCGACTGCGCACGCCGAAATGACCGGTACTTTTATCTATAACAGGTTATTTTACATTGACTTAATGATTAATGTTCCGTTAGTGCACATATACACTCAACGCACCGCTCTTGGTTCGCGTGATTAGTGCAACGCGCAAGTTGTTTCCAGTTAGTCACTTACGGGACTTATCCAGGCCTGAAAACGCAGAAATCGTACGTGCGCTGAGGAGGTTCACTGACAGGACTGTGATCGCAATTGCAATTGCCGGGGTGAGCAACCAGGGAGACTCGATGAACAGGCGCCCTTCTGCGGCTTCCTTGAGCATTACGCCCCAACTCGGCGCAATCGAAGGAAATCCGAGCCCAACATACGACAGCGTCGCTTCTGCAACGATGAACGCCGGGAGCAGCACGGTGGCCTGGACGGCGATGAAGCTGGCCGCCGCCGGCAGGAGATGGCGCAGCAGTAATCGCGTACGCCCGACACCGATCGCCCTCGCAGCTTCTGCGTACTCGAGGCGGCGCTCGCCGACGACGATCCCGCGGACGCCGCGGGCGACTGTCGGCCAGCCGGCGAGTGCGAGTACCGCTGTGATGATCCAGAACAGGACGGACGTGCTCAGCACAAGGGGCAGCGCCGCCCGCAAGCTCAAGACAACGTAGATTGCCGGAAGGGCGATGACGAGGTCGGCCGTCCTGGTCAGGAAGGTGTCGACCAGGCGGCCGGAGATCCCGGCCAGCCCGCCGATCAGGATGCCGAGCATCAAGGCCCCAGCCGTGGCGAGACCGGCCACGCCGAGTGACAATCGTGCGCCGTAGAGAAGGCGCGACCACACGTCGCGGCCAAGCAGATCGGTGCCGAGCGGAAACCAGAGCGCCGTTTCGACGGACGCCGCTCGGCCGGCGCGGAACAGCTCGATGGTTGCCGGTCGCGTCTCGTCCCGCGCGTAGCTGCGCGCCAGCCTGTCGGTCAGGATCAGCGGATAGACGAAGGGCGTGTGCCAGTGACCCGCCGCGTCGACCAGGCGCGGGCGCATCGGTGGGGCGAGGATGAAGCCGGGATGTTGGGTGGCCGGATCGTGGGGGGCCAGGACGGGGGCGGCGAGCGTGAGCCCGGTGACCGTCAGGAGCAGCCCCCAGCCAAGCGGATATCCGCGGCGCCGCGTCAGGAGAGCGGCTCCCGCCGCGGATCCACCAGCCGCAGGGCCAGGTCGGCCGCGAGCACGCTCACCGCGAGCAGCGTGGCCACGGCGAGCGCGCAGCCGGCCACGAGGTACAGGTCCCGCGCAGTGAGGGCTTCGTACATCAGCGCGCCGAGGCCCGGCCACGACATCACCACTTCTACGGCGAAGGAGCCGCTGAGCACCGCCGCGCCTATTACGCCGTAGACCGACAGCAGCGGCGCGAGCGACAGGCGGAAGGCGTGTTTCCAGAGCAGGCGGTCTTCGCCGAGGCCCCGGGCTCTGGCGGCGCGGATCGACGGCTGGGCCAGCGCGTCACGCATCGAGGCGGCCTGCAGCCGCTCGAGCGAGGCAGCCAGCGGCAGCACCAACGCCAGCACCGGCAGGACGAGGTACTGAGGCGCGTGGAGGATGCGCACCAGCGACGATCCGCTCCCGCTCGGAAAGCCTCCGACGGGCAGCCAACCGGTCACCGCGGCAAGCAGCAGCAGTCCGTACGACGTCAGCAGCGGCGGCCACGACAGCAGCACGATCGAGGCGGCTGCGACGCCTGACGCTGCGGCGGCGCCGCCGCGGCGGGCGCCGCTCAGGGTCCCGATGCCGACGCCGAGCACCGTGGCGAGCGCCAGCGCGATGCCGCCCAGAATCAGCGTGTTGACCGCGCGGCTCCCGACGAGCGGCGCCACTGGCCGCTGATATTTCACGGACGTGCCCAGATCGAGGCGGACCGCACGCCACAGCCAGTCCCCGTACTGGACGGCCAGTGGCCGATCGAGGCCGAGCCGGTGGCGTTCCGCGTCTGCAGACGCGTGATTGGCGCCGATCGCGTCGAACTCGTCACCGGGCGCGAGACGCGTCAGGACGAACGCGGCCGAGGATACCAGCAGAACGAACAGCAGCCCCTGGGCGGCGCGCCACACGCCGGAAGTTTCGGTCGATCGCGGCCGTCGAATCACCGGGGTGGCGCATCGGGCACGGCGGCGATCGTGTCCGCGCTCCAAAGCAGCTGGGGCAAGAGCGCAACCGGGGCCGGGTTCAGGACGCGGGGCGAGGTCGCGACGCTGACCCGCGGCGCGACGAAGTAGATGATCGGCAACTCGTCGCCGAGAATCTCCTGGACCTGCTGTAGCAGGCTGCGGCGGGCCGCGGGTTCAAGCGCGTGCACCTGCTGCGTCATCAGATCGTCGATGCGTCGCTCCCATGCCGTGGAGGGGAACGGCTGACCGGGGTTCCACAAGTGCGAGTCGCCGCGGCTCAACCAAAAGTCCAGGTTCATCGCCGGGTCGGTGCTGCTGGCCTGCGTGCCGAAATAGATGCTGTCGTAGTCGCCCGTGCTGAAGCGACCGATGATGCCGGCCGTATCGAGCGAGACCAGGTCGACGCCGATTCCGAGTGCCTTCAGCTGCGCCTGCAGCGCTTCGGCGGTGCGGCCCCGCACGTGGCCGGCCTGGGTCAGCATCGAAAATCGCACCGGCGTGGAATCGGCGGCTTCGCGCAGACCGTCGCCATCACGATCCTTGAGATCCAGTTGGTCGAGGAGCGTGCGGGCTCTGGCCGGATCGTGCACCGGAGGCGGCGTCCCTTCCACATACCATCGCCGATTGCCGGGCGTGATCGGGCCGAAAACCGGCACCGCGGCTCCGAGGTACACCGTGTCCGCGAGCAGCTGCCGATCGACGGCATACGAGATCGCCTGCCGGAACGACTTGTTGGCCAGCAGCATCCGCCCGGGTGTCGGTCGTCCTTCCGGGGACAGGTTGAACCACAGCGCGTCCGGATCGAGGCTGATGCCGACATCGTGCAGGCGGACGCGGCCCTGGCGCTCGAGTTGTTTGAAGGCCGGGTAGTCCTGCGCGCGCACCTCGCCGTTAGCCATCAGGTCGATCTCGCCTCCCTGCAGGCGCAGCGCCTCCGTCGTTTGATCGGGCGCGATGAGCATCGTGAGCGAATCGAGGTACGGCAGCGGCGTGCCCGTGGCGTCGCGGCGGAAGTAGTGCGGGTTGCGCCCGAAGACCATCCGTTCGCCGGACGCGTGTTCGCGCAACACGAACGGGCCCAGGCCCGCGACGGTCTCGAGCGGCTGGCCCGGCGTCCAGCTTGCGGCCAACGTGCCGGCAGCAAGAGCGGCGCCGAGCTTGTGCTTGGGAAGGATCGGCAGGTTGTCGAGGATCCGCAATCCGGGACCGAAAGGGGCCGGGAACGTGATCACCACGGTCGACGCGTCCGGAGCGGAGACCTGCAGCGGCTGCGCGTCGACTTCGAGCGACGACTTCAGCGGGCTCTTCACGCGGTCGTCGTAAATGGCCTCGAAGGCGAAGAGCACGTCGGCGGACGTAAAGGGCACGCCGTCCGAGAAGGTCATGGCCCGCAGCGTGAGGGTGTAGGTCCGGCCGTCGGCGGAGGCCGTCCAGCGCTCGGCGAGCCAGGGCTCGATTTCGTCGGTCGTGCGATTGATGCGCACCAGCGGCGCCTGGGTGAGGAGCGTGACCAGATCGGTCCCGGCCGTCTTCTCGACGTAACGATCGTAGCTCCGTGCGTCCGAGCGCATCGATCCGATGAGGCTGCCGCCGCGAGCCACCGCCGGCGTGATCGGGCCGGGTTGGCGAGCATGCCACCACGCGATCGTCACGAGCGCGAGAAGCACGATCAGGGCGGCGCCGAGCGCCTTACGAGTAGTGGTCATTCCAGTTGGTCATTCCCTCAACCTGGCAGCCAACCGGTTGGCCGGTCTGACGGTGGCACGTCACGTCGGGGCCCGCCGATGCACTCGCCGTTGACCGGTACGACGCGCAGCGGCGCACCACGCTGACAGATTTCGCGATGCCGAGTTTGATCGCCGATTCGCGAAAACCGGCCACTTTTTGCGTGTGCGCCATCGACATCGGCGCGCACACACCCTCGTAGTGGCGTCGCAGGCGGCGCTGCGTGAAGCAAAGAGTTCCCTCGTGTCGCGCTGTCGGCGCCCACCGCGCGATGCAGATGAGGTGGCACGCCCCGTGCCTTTGTGCCTGGTAACCCGCGTTACCAACCAGTTCTTGCAAGGGTGCTAATTATGAGCCGAGTTCGCGTTCGCGCGTCGTCGTTCCGTTCGCTTCTCCTGATGGTGGCGGTTGTCCTGGGGACGCTCGGGCTGTCGACGACCGCTGATGCGCAGCCGCGGCAGGCGCGCCTCTCACGCGATCTGTTGGAGCGGCTCTCGAAGGCCGATCAGAGCGTCACCAGCATCATCGTCAGCAGCACGGCGCCGGTCGAGACGATCGCGACACGGTACGGAGCGCGGATCCTCAAGGTGCTCAGGCGGGGCGCGGTGCTGGAAGTGAACGGCGGCCAACTCGATGCGCTGAGCCGCGACGCGGACGTCGACCACCTGTCGGGCGACGTGCCGGTCCATCGCATGTCCGCTGAGACGACTGGGGCGATCGGCGCCGACCAGGTCTGGGCCGGGGTGTTGAGTAGCAGCGGGAAGTACACCGGCGCGGGCATCGGCGTGGCGGTCGTGGACTCGGGCATCGCGCAGGTCCCCTCGCTCAACCGCCGGGTCGTCGCCACCGTCGACTTCACGGGAGCGCAGCCGAAGCGAGCGGATCCCTACGGGCATGGGACGTCGGTGGCGGGTATCATCGCGAGCACGAATGCTGGGTATCCGGGTGTGGCGCCGGGTGTGTCGCTGGTGAATCTGCGGGCGATGGGCAATGACGGCTCGGGGGCGACCAGCAGCGTCATCGCGGCCCTCGACTGGGCCGTGCTGCACCGCGCGGAGTACAACCTCCGCATCATCAATCTCTCGCTGGGGCACCCGGTGCTCGAAGCGGCCGCGGACGATCCGCTCTGCCAGGCGGTCCAGCGCGCGGTGGACGCAGGCATCCTCGTCGTCGCGGCCGCGGGCAACTTCGGGAAGACGGCGGATGGGCGGCCGATCGTCGGCGGCATCGTATCCCCCGGGAACGCGCCGGCCGCATTGACGGTGGGGGCGCTCAACACCAAGGGGACGGTCCAGCGCTCGGACGATGTGATGGCCACCTACAGCTCGCGGGGCCCGACGATGATCGACGGCGTGCTGAAGCCGGAGCTGGTGGCACCGGGCAATCGGATTGTCTCGACCTCGTCGAACCGGTCGTATTTCGAGGTGGAGTACCCGGAGCGTCTCGTCCAGGGGGCCGGCGGCAACGCGTTCATCGAGATGAGCGGCACCAGCATGTCGGCCGCGGTGGTCTCCGGGGCGGCGGCGCTGCTGCTCGAGGCCAAGCCGGCGCTGACGCCGCGCGAGGTCAAGTTGCTGCTCCAGCTGACCAGCTCCCGCGTCGCGGGGGCCGGCCTGATCGAGGCGGGCGCGGGGAGCCTGAACATCGCGGCGGCGGTGGCGGTGGCGACGACGGGGAGTCTGGCGGTGGAGACGGTGGTGGGTGGGGAGACAATCCCAAACGGCCTCTTCGCTTTCTCAGTAGAATCCGGAACATCGGCAGACAGTTTTGCCACCTCGGTCCAAGCACAGACGATCGTGTGGGCCGACACGATCGTATGGGCTGACACTATCGTGTGGGCCGACACCATTGTGTGGGCTGATACGATCGTCTGGGCTGACAGCGTTCAGATGTCAGGCGATCAATTAATGGGCTCAGGGTTATCTCGCGCGAATACGATCGTGTGGGCGGATACCATCGTTTGGGCAGACACGATTGTTTGGTCCGATGGATTTATTTAGCATGCAGACCACACGTCAGATTTTACTTTCAAAGGAGTACGCGATGGGCAAAGTCATTGTCTGGGGGGACTAGCACCGAGCATCGCTACCCGGTGGTATGACAGACAGAGGGCAGCTGAGTGGGGGCGGTCGCGTATACGTAGCCTGCGTGAGCGTGGCTGGTATGCTCGCTGCCTTACACTCGATCGCTTTGGTGGCTGCGTCCCCACCGAGTAACTCGTGGTTCGTCTTGGCCGTCCTCACGCTACTCAGCGGATCGTTTACGGTCCGGATTCCAACGATCCCGGCGAGACTCTCCGTATCGGAGACCTTCGTCTTCGCAGCGGTCCTGATGTTTGGGCCGGCCTCTGCAACGGTGATCGTCGTACTTGACACGCTGGTTATCTCTTTTTGGCTCGGCCGTCGTTCCAACCCAGCGTCAAGGCTTCTTTTTAACGTCTCCGCACCAGCACTAGCAATCTGGCTCTCAGCTCGAGCTTTTTATGCCGTCACCGGTATCCGGCCGCTGGCCGAAGCCTATACACCGACAGGTTCGGTGGTATTTCCTCTCCTAGGCCTTGCCGTCCTCTACTTCATACTAAACAGTTGGCTTATTGCGTTCGCTGTATCATTTCAGAAGCAACGGTCAGCTGTTGAGATTTGGCGCCGAAACCTACTTTGGCTTTCGATCAATTACTTCAGCGGCGCCTCGGTCGCGGCGCTCCTGCTCCCATACCTACTACAGACTGAGTCCGCGCTTTTCCGTATCATCGGCATCCTATTGCCGCTATTGAGCATCTTTTACTTGACTCTTAAAACGGCCCTTGGGCGCGTCGAGGATGCGAATAAGCACGTCGAAGAACTAAATCAACTGTACTTATCGACGATAGAAACCTTGGCAATGGCTATCGATGCCAAGGACCAGATAACGCACGGTCACATCCGGAGAGTTCAGAAGTACGCCGTCGGCTTGGCCCGGCACCTCGGGGTCAAGGACGAATCGCAGATCCAAGCAATTGAAGCAGCTTCGTTATTACACGACATGGGAAAGCTGGCGATTCCTGAGTACATCCTCAACAAGCCCGGTCGGCTTACACCAATCGAGTTCGAGAAAATGAAGGCGCACGCCAGCATCGGCGCCGACATACTGTCAGCGGTCGCGTTCCCTTACCCCGTCGTGCCGATAGTTCGGCACCATCACGAGAGCTGGAACGGTCTCGGATACCCTGACGGTCTCAGCGGTGCCTCTATCCCCATCGGTGCGAGAATATTGGCTGTCGTCGACTGCTTCGATGCGCTAACCTCTGACCGGCCGTACAGACCGCGCCTTCCCGATCAGGAAGCAATTGCAATTCTGACTGAGCGCCGCGGCACGATGTACGACCCTTTGGTTGTAGATGCATTTATCGGTATTCACCTCGACTTAGTCAGGCTCGCATCTGAGTCTGACGTCAGCGTCAGCGGCAGTCCGCTTTTTCAACCGACTCTCAAAGCCGCAGCGATGTCACCGAGCGCAAGCTCCTCAAATCTCGATCAGATATCTGCGAGCACCGAAGAAACACTTACGCTATACAGCCTCGCGCGAGAAATCTCAGGCTCGCGCTCACTGGATGACTTGATGCAGAATATCGGGAACCATATTCGACGAATGGTCCCGGCCTCAACTTTCGTATTTTTCCGATACGACGCAACCAGCGACAGCCTCAGAGTTCTTGAGGCGATTGGTGAAAACGCGGAACACTTTTCCGATCTGTCCATAAAGCGAGGCGAAAGGCTCTCTGGTTGGGTAGCCGCCAACCTGCGGACAATTATAAATTCTGATCCGATCCTTGATCTCGGGGAAGCAGGGCGTGCCATGAAGCCGCGCTTCTGCAGTTGTCTGTCCACCCCTGTGTTCGTGGAGGATCTGCTTGTTGGCGTCCTCTCCCTGTACTCGAGCCAACGCGATCTCTTCACGGATGACCATCTTCGTGCGATCGAGGCTGTAGCCCGAAGTGCCGCGCCCGTGTTTCTTCGAGTGGTGGCAGACGAAAACGTGACGCCTAGATCGAACTCAGTGATACTGTCCCGTCAAGAGCTGCGCACTCTGGTGACTGCAAGATTGGAGAGTAGCTGTAAGGATTCGCCAGTACTACTGGCCGTGGCGTATACCGCTGAGCTCGATGCGTCCTCGACAATGGACAGATTGGAAGTAATTCGCGAACGGCTATCTGCCGTTCTCCGATCGGACGATCTCTGTTTCGTTCATTCGAGCAATGAGCTTTGTGTTGTTCGAATTGATACCAGAAGGCTTGGTTCAGAATCATTGCGGATGGAGCTGTCTTCCTTTCTCGAGCGCACATCATCCGCAGTGAATCCCTGCGAGTTGAAGTTTACTGTAGCGGTTTTGACCCGCCACAAAGCGGGTGCGACTCTTGAGGACCTAGTTCGTTCGGCGCGCCACCGCGTGAGCGCCGACGACGCCTTCGGCGCCGGTCCCTCAGTTCATTAGCAACTCGTGTCTCCTCCTCCTGACGTCCAACAGGCACTGCGGGAAGGGCTCTTCGCTCGTGTGCTCAGTTTGCTGGGCGCAAGCGGCGAGTTGTCGGTTGCTTCAAGAGCAATGCGAATCGAGGCGCTATTCCAGTGTGGGCAGGGGGGCGCGGCGGCCCAAGAGGCCGACGCATTGATGAGGCGGCCCGCTCTCTCCTCGCTGCTTGCCGCAAAATGCACGCTCATCCGAGCAGAGGAGCGCTGGTACAGGGGTGACTTTTCGGGAGCTGGTCATCTACATAGAGAGGCGCTCGCACTAGCCGAGCAGTCGGAGGATGTCAGACAAATCTGCCTCGCGGCAGCCACCGTGTTAGAGAGAACCAGTGACCGACGCGGATTAGACCAGTCGTTCGCCTTGACAGCACGGGTACGGAGACTCGCTGTCCGGTCCGGTGACGCCCATCTGATAGTTTCGACTCACCTAACCTTCGGCCGACTGGAGGCCAAACGGGGCCGATTCGCGGTCGCTCGCAGACATTTTGGAATATCAAGACGTTTGTTGTTGGACGAGCCAAACGTCTGGCTGTCTGCTGCTGCTGACATTGATGAGTCAGCGGTCTTATCTTTGTGCGGCGATATCCGCGGTGCGGTGGAGTTGGCGGAAAAGGGCGCGGCGCAAGCCGCTGACAGTGGTTGGTCACGCGGCAAGGTAGCGGCGTCGGGAAATTTGGCCTTCTGCTACGTTGCGCTCGGGGACTTTGACAGGGCTGATCACGAACTCGCCAAGACGCAGCAAGAGCCGTTTAGCAGCCCGAGTCTCCTACTTGCGTTCGCCGACACACGTGCGCGCGCAGCCTTAGCGCGTGGCGACACTCGGCTCGCTGAGCGTCTCCTAGAACGTCGGATAGGTGACGTCCGCGCCATTCAGCGATGGTACGACGTGGTTGCACTAAGTACGAGAGTTCGGGCCCTCTTGATGAGGTCAGAGTTCGTGCCTGCTCTTGGGCTGGCCGAGGAGGGCCTACGCGCGGCGGAGGCCACCCAGATGGATGACGCGGTCGTGGCCTTCACGTTTATGAAGGCGGAAGCGCAGATCGGTGCAGCGCAACGGATTGAGCCCTCAGAGCTGTTATCGGGGGCACATCAGGACTGGCCACCAGCCAGACTCGCCGACCGACGTGTGGTTCTATCACGAGCTTTCTCTGCTATGCGGCAACCGGATCGTCGAGAGCTAGAGCTCGGCAGGGCGGCCCGCATTTACAGTGCGTCTGAAACGTTGGCGGGAGCGCCGACAGATGTTCGCCAAACTGGCCCCACGGCTCCCGCGCCGGCGACCCTCGACAGCGCGGTCGCGCTCCTCGAGCTCGCTGGGCATCCGCACATTCTGGGACGTGAAGCGTTCGCCATCCTCGACGGTACGGGCTGTTGTGCCCAGCTCGCCCTGCTCACGGTAGGACCGACCATCGCCCGGGCAGTGGCGGTCGCCGGGTGGACGGAAGCGGAAGCGGTGACAGCACTTGCCAGCGCCAAACCAGAGGAGATCACGCTGCTGGGCCCGCACCGTGACGACAGCTGGCAGCTGCTGGTGCGGCCCGGGCCGGACCTCGACGATCACTGCACGGTCGCCGCCGTGCGCCAGCTGGTCGACATCGCGCGCACCCTCGACCGCTACCGCCGCGACGAGCAGGAGCGCAACGCGCTGTGGCCGGCCGAATCCCTGGACGGCGATCCCGAGAGCATCTGGATCTCCGAACAGAGCATCGAACTGCTTTCAAACGCCCGCCGCATCGCCTCGAACCCGTCGCCGGTTCTCATCACCGGCGAGACCGGCACCGGCAAGGAGATGCTGGCGCGCGCGATCCATCGCGCCTCCCAACGGGCCGAGCGGCCACTCCAGGCGTTCAATTGCAGCGCGGTGCCGCGCGACATGCTCGAGAGCCAGCTGTTCGGCCACAAGCGCGGCGCGTTCACCGGCGCCGACACCGCCTCGCCGGGAGTGATTCGCGCGGCTGCGGGCGGCACGCTGTTCCTCGACGAGATCGCCGAGCTGAACCTCGAGCTCCAGCCCAAGCTGCTCCGCTTCCTCGATCGTCAGGAAATCCATCCGCTCGGCGAGCCGCACCCGATCACCGTGGACGTCAGAGTCATCGCCGCGACGAACGCCGACGTCGAACGCCTCGTCGCGGAAGGCCGCTTCCGCGAGGATCTCTTCCACCGCCTCAACGTGATCCCCCTCCGCATTCCGCCGCTCCGTGAACGCCGCGAGGAGATTCCACCACTGGTCGAGCACTACCTGCGGCGGGTCAGCGTCGAACAGAAGAAAGGCAACCTGTCGATCTCCGACGAAGTGCTCGAGTACCTGGTGCTCTACAACTGGCCCGGCAACATCCGCCAGCTCGCGAACGAGGTCCGGCGGATGGTCGCGTTCGCCGACCGGGACTCGACCCTCACACCGGCCCTCCTCTCGCCGGAGATCCTCGCCTCGCGGCGCACGATCGCCGCCTCCAGCACCGAGCCGGAGATACGGGTCCGCCTCGATCAGCCGCTACCATCCGCGGTCGATCACCTGGAACAGACAATGGTGCGGCACGCGCTGGAACGATCGCACGGCCGGGTCGAGGAAGCCGCGCGGCTCCTGGGCATCTCCCGCAAGGGATTGTTTCTCAAGCGCCGCCGGTGGGGAGTCCGAGAAGCGTCCTGACACCCGCGAGCAGTGCAGTCCGGCGGCTACCGCACGCCGCCGTAGAACGACGGCACCGGCATGTCCCGCATGGTGTGCAGGCCGGGGCTGACGGTCAGGATCTTGGGCAGCGAGTTGACCGCGATCGAGGCCGTCGCGATGTCCCCGTGCACGCCCCCGGCGAGCTTCATCTTCAGCGCCGGCGACCCGGTGATCTCCACCGCATCGTACGACTCCGGCGCACCGAGATACGCCTCCATATGGAGCGTGATCACCGGGTCACCGTTGCGGTAGCCGATCCCGTCCTGAACGAGGCCACAGACCTGCCCTGCCGCGACCGACAGGAACTCGCTGGATACGGCGCTGTCGGCCATCTTCGGCTCGATGTCGTCGGTCACCTTGTCGAGGCTCCACCCGAGCGCGTCGGCAATCATCGTGATCGATTCCGCCAGCCCGACGTGGCGCACGCTGCCATCGTCGACCTTGGCCTGGAACTGCTCGCGCGTCAGCCCGGCCCCGATCTTCTGCTGGAACGGCAGCCGCCGGATGCGCGCGTCCTGGATCCGGTCGACCCGGATGGCTTCGACCCGCTCGCACACGCCGGTCAGCATGATCGGCAGCACATCCATCACGAACCCGGGATTGACGCCGGTGCCCAGCACCGCCACCTTCGCCTTTTTCGCGAGCTGATGGATCGCGCGCGCATAACGGATGTTCCGCCTGGTCGGATACGCGAGCTCCTCGGTCGTCGACACGATCGGCACCTTCAGCTTCAGCACCGTCTCGAACTGCGGCAACACCGTCTTCAACGACGAACTGGTGCACAGCACCGCGACATCGGGCTTGGTCGCCTTAATCGCCTTCCTCGCATCGTCCATGACCGGGACCTTGAGCCGCTTGCTCAAGCCGGCGACCTCGCCCAGATCGCGCCCGGCCTTCGCGGGGTCGATGTCGACCGCTCCGACGATCTTGAATCCCTTCCGCGCGGCCACCTGCCGGACGATGCCGACACCGATGGGACCGAGACCGAAATGCAACACCCGGATGGGGCCTGACGTCGAAGCCATTCGCACACTCTCCTGACCCACTGCTGCCGCGCGACGATCACGCGATGATGACAGTCGCCGATTATATCCGCGCACCGGGGGCGGATCGGCGCTGGTGTAACATCCCGGCGTGCGCGCGCGGTGGCTGGCAGCTCTCCTTCTGGCCTTCGTGGCCGCCGTCGCCGCCGACGGCCTGCGCGCCGCGCCGGCACTCCCCCCGCCTCGATCGCCACGTATCGCCAGCTACACCATCGGCGCCACCCTGGATCGTCGTCAGCACACGATCACCGGCGAGGAGCAGCTGGTCTGGCGCAACGCCACCCGCACGCCGGCCCGCACGCTGCAGTTCCATCTCTACTACAACGCCTGGCGAAATGCGGAGTCGACGTGGATGCGCGAGCGGCGCCTCGCCGGCGACGAGATGCCGCATCGTTCCGCATCGGACTGGGGCAGCATCGATCTGACCAGGATTCTGTTGCGCACACCGAACGGCCCGACCACGGACCTCGGTCCCACGCTCCGCTTCATCGCGCCCGATGACGGGAATGCGGAGGACCGGACGGTGGCCGAGGTGACGCTCCCGGCGGCCGTGGCGCCCGGCGAGAGCACCGCCCTGACGATCGCATGGACCTCTCACGTCCCGCGCACGTTTGCCCGCACCGGCGTCATCGGCGACTTCTACTTCCTCGGCCAGTGGTTCCCGAAGATCGGCGTGCTCGAGGACACGGGGTGGAACTGCCACCAGTTCCATGCCTCGACCGAGTTCTTCTCCGACTTCGGGAGCTATGACGTTCAACTCACGGTGCCGACCGGATGGACGGTCGGGGCCACCGGAACCGAGCAGGGGCGGCGCGACGCAGGCAACGGCCTGACCACCCATCACTACGCAGCCGCCGACGTTCACGACTTCGCGTGGACGACAAGCCCGGACTACCTCGAACGGATAGCGACCTTCACGCATCCGACGCTGCCGCCGGTCGTCATGCGGCTGCTGCTCCAGCCGGAGCACGCGTCGCAGGCGGACCGGCACTTCGCCGCGGTTCGCGCGACGCTGCGATATTACGGCGAGTGGTTCGGTCCCTATCCGTACGCGCAGATCACGATCGTCGATCCCGCATGGCAGAGCGGCGCCGACGGCATGGAGTACCCGACGCTCTTCACCGCGGGTACGCGGTGGCTGGCGCCGGTCAGCCAGGGAGAGCCCGAGGAAGTCACGGTCCACGAGGCCGGGCACCAGTTCTGGTACGGCCTCGTCGCCAACAACGAGTTCGAGCACGCCTGGATGGACGAGGGCGTCAACACGTTCTCGACCGCCAGGACGCTGGCGCAGAGCTCGACGGCGCTGTTCTTCGGGAAGCGCTATTTCGGCGGCTTCATCCCGTGGACGGTGCGGGCGGCCCCCCTGCGAATGCCGGAGGATGAAGACGGCCTCGCCGGCTATGCCGCCGAGCCGCACGGCGATATGCCGTCGATACCGAGCTATCGGTACTGGCCGGCGACCGCCGGGCTCGTCACCTACAGCAAGACCGGGCTCTGGCTGGCGACGCTCGAGCGCATGGTCGGCTGGGAGACGATGCAGCGGATCATGTCGACATACTTCGCGCGATTCACGTTCGAGCATCCGAAGCCGGCCGACTTCTTCGCGATCGTCAACGAGATCAGCGGCCGTGACTTCACCTGGTTCTTCGACCGTGTCTACCGGAGCTCGGTCGCGTTCGACTACGCCGTCGATGTGTTCACGAGCCAGCCGTACGACACTCGCGGCAGCCGCATGTTCCGCACGCAGGTCGTGGTCCGCCGCAATGAAGACGGCGTGTTTCCGGTCGACGTCCAGGTGCGCTTCGAGAACGGCGAGGAGGTGCGGTGGCACTGGACCGGCGAGGAGCGCTGGAAGGCCTACGAGGTCGAGAAGCCGGTCCGGGCGATCTCGGCGCAGGTCGATCCGGAGCACGTCCTCCTGCTCGATCGCAACTACACCAACAACTCGGCGACACTCACCAGCGAGACCGCCGGCCGCGCCGCAGGCAAGTGGTCGCTGACGTGGCTCCTGTGGCTGCAGGACCACCTGCTGACGTATGGCTTCTTCGTCTAATGTGACGGCACGAGCCGCGCTGCGGGACGGCATGCGCCGGGTGAACGCGGCGCCGGCCCTCATCGCCGGCCTGTACGCGCTCACGCTGCTGATCGGGCTGCCGCTCTCGTTCGTGCTCGCCGAGATGATCGCGACGCATCTGGGGCGGAGTCTTGCAGCCGACACCGCCGCGAGCGGCACGAACTTCGCCTGGTGGCAGGAGTTCTCGTCGCAGGCGACCGGCCTCGGTACCACGTTCGTGCCATCGATTGCCGGATTCGGCGCCATCCTCGACAACCTGAGCGCGCTCGCCGAGAACCAGGCGATGGCCACTACCGTCGCCGGGGTGACGACGGCGTGGCTGGTGCTGTGGTCGTTCCTGTCCGGCGGAGTGCTCGATCGCTACGCTCGACGGCGGCCGACGCGAGCAGCGGGCTTCTTCGGTGCCTGCGGACGGCACTTCGGTCGATTGCTCCGGCTCGGATGCCTGGGCCTGGTCGCCTACGCCCTGCTGTTCGAGGTGGTGCACCCGTGGCTCTTCGAACGCGTCTATCCCAGTGTGACTGCTGATCTCACAGTCGAGCGCGAGGCGTTCCTCGTACGGGTGGCGTTCTACGCCGCGTTCGGGGTGCTCCTCGCCGTAATCAATCTGTCCCTCGACTACGCGCGTATTCGCCTGATAGTAGAAGATCGCCGTAGTGCCATAGGCGCATGGATTGCCGGGGCGCGATTCGTACGTCTGCATCGCGGCGCGGTTCGGCTGTATATCCTGAACGGAGCGGGGTATCTTTGCCTCGTGCTGGCCTATGCGGTGCTGGCGCCGGGATTTCCGGGGTCTGGTGTGCGGATGTGGCTCACGCTGTTGCTCGGCCAACTGTACATACTTGTGCGGCACTACCTGAAGCTGCTCTTCTATGCGTCCGAAACAGCGTACTTTCAGAGCACGGTCGCGCACGCCTCGTATACGGCCGCGCCCCTGCTCGAATGGCCCGAGTCGCCCGCGGCGGAAGCAGTCCTGAATGCGGATTCAATCGCCTCGTGAGCCGTCGATTCCGGAGATGATGCAGGCCAAAGCCTTCAAGCAGGCCCGCATTCTGATCGTGGACGACGAGCCCGCCAACGTCGAGCTGCTCAAACGCCTGCTGGAGCGATCCGGGTTCGTCCACCTGCACAGCACCAACGATCCGCGCGAAGCGGCGCCTCTGTTCAAGGATCTCGCCCCGGACCTGGTGCTGCTCGATCTCCACATGCCGCACATGAACGGCCTGCAGGTGATCGACGAATTGAACGGCATGGGCCACGCCACCTACCTGCCAATCCTGATGCTGACCGGCGACATGACCCAGGAAGCGCGCCGTGAGGCGCTCTCCCGCGGCGCGAAGGACTTCGTCAACAAACCCTTCCACGCCGACGAGGTCCTGCTCCGGATCCGGACCTTGCTCGAGACGCGCTTCCTGTATCTGCAGATCCAGAGTCAGAACCAGGTCCTCGAAGCAAAGGTGCAGGAACGGACGCAGGAGCTCGAGGCGGCGCAAATCGAGATCATCGAGCGGTTGGCTCGAGCGGCGGAGTTCCGCGACGACAATACCGGGCAGCACACGGAGCGCGTCGGGCAGATGGCCGCCCTGGTGGCCCAGGAGGCCGGCATGGCGGCAGCGCAGGTGGCGTTGATCCGCCGGGCCGCCCCCCTCCACGACGTCGGCAAGATCGGGATTCCCGACGCGGTACTCCTCAAGCTGGGCAAGCTGACGGACGAGGAGTTCGCGCTGGTCAAGACCCACACCACGATCGGTGCGCGGATCCTGTCCGGAAGCCGGTTCGGGCTGCTCAAGCTGGCGGAGGAGATCGCCCTCTGCCATCACGAGCGCTGGGACGGCAGCGGCTACGAAGGTCTGGCCGGCGAGCACATCCCGCTGCCGGGCCGGATCGTCGCCGTCGCTGACGTGTTCGACGCGCTGACCCAGAAACGTCCATACAAGGCGGCCTGGCCGATCGGCGATGCGGTCGCCGAGATCGAGCGGCAGCGCCACCGGCAGTTCGACCCGGCGGTCGTCGATGCCTTCCTCCGCGTGATCAGCCGCAGCCCTGCCGTCCGCTGATCGATATCGACATGGATCGACGCGCCACGCAGATCTCCGGATGGCTCCGCGACCGCATCAGTGACGCCGGCGCACGCGGGCTCGTGGCGCTGGTCACCGGCGACATCGAGTCGGCCGTGGCGATTCGCCTCTGCCAGCTCGCCGCGCCAGGACAGACGCTGGCGGCCCTGCTGCCCTGCCACGACGACCCCGCCGACGAGCACGACGCGCGGCTGGTGGCCGACCACTTCGGCGTGCCGGCGCTCCGGGTCGATCT
>Ga0207697_10000888_pt1 | contig 16917 bp, 12 predicted proteins | sample KBSSwiS5withPhiX_FD_184293 | JGI IMG/M metagenome (GOLD analysis project Ga0207697, IMG submission 184293) | Switchgrass rhizosphere microbial communities from Kellogg Biological Station, Michigan, USA, with PhiX - S5 (SPAdes) (version 2) | ecosystem: Host-associated > Plants > Roots >... | reverse complement strand
CGCCTGCTTCGCGAGCCGACCCGCATGCTCGATGCGACCGAGGATGTCCTTCGTCTCGCGCAGGAAGGCGCGCCCGGCATCGGTCAACGCGACGTGATGCCGGCTCCGATCGAGCAGCGCCACGCCAATCTCCGCCTCGAGCTGCCGGATCTGCTGGCTCAGCGAGGGTTGCGACGTGTTCAAACGGCTGGCGGCGCGCGTGAAGTTCAGCTCGTTGGCGACAGCGACGAAGTATTTCAGGTGGCGGAACTCCACCCGCCAAGCCTAAATGGCGCCGTGGCGAATGGCAACGGGAATACGGGCGGTGAGTCGCCGCACGTCTTACAGAGGATGCAGGAAGTCTATCCGCGTGGCTGCGGGTTGCCGTAGACTCAGCCCACTTCGCAAAGGCTATAGGTCCTCGTCATACTTTTGGGAGGAGGCCATGAGACTCATCGCGTTTTGCGCGGCGTGTGTGGTGCTCTCGGCGTCCGGTCTGCAGGCCGCCGATCTCGTGTCAGGAACGTGGACGGCGGCTGACGGCACTGCAACGCGAGTCTACGTCTTCAAGGTATCCGGGGAGCGCCTGACCGGAATCATGTGCGGCCCCTGCGACGACCCGGCCAGTGTGTTCAGGATCGAAGATGGCCGGATTCTGGACGGAGACCGAGCAACCTTCTTCATTCGGCGCGACACAGGTGGACCGGCCTTCCGTCGCGACGGGCCCTATCGCGAGCGCGTCGAGGCCTCGCTGGGCCGCAACGTCATGCGACTGTCCGCGCGGCCAGAGGCGGACTCCAGCGCCACCCCCATCTCGATCTCGTTGACGCGGGTCGTCGAGAACTTCGAGTTGAATCCACAGCCGCTGCCGCCGGCTCCCGCCGCCTCAGGGAAAGCGCCGTCGGCGCCTGTCGAGGGACACTGGGTGTCGGTCGGGCGCACGGCGCAACAGAACTGGATTCTGAAGGTACGAGGTAACGAGGTGTGGGGGCTGGTCTGCGGACCGTGCACGCCACCGGTGGTGACGATGATCGACGGACGCATCGATGACGACACCATCATGTTCTACATCAACCACATCGACACGCCGCCCAACCCCAATCGAAAAGGCATCCAGCGGAACGTGATGACGGGTACGATCACGGGAGGGGACAACACCAACATCATGAAGTTCAAGTGGGTGAGCGAAGGGTCGTCCAACTCGGGCGAGATCACGATGATCGGCCCCATCTCCACGGCTTCGCCTGCGAGCAGCGCTGCGAAGTAGGGATACCCCTGACCGTGCCGATGCCCGCTTGCCACGCTGACGGTTTCTCAGGGAGGGCGACGCGAGTAAATCCCGCGCGCCCTGGTTGGTTGTCGACTAGTGGCCCAGGCTGATCGTTCCGGTAATCGACCCGGATGAAATCAACGTGAGGAGGTTGAGTGAGCGCTCAATGACCACACTGCCAGAGGCTTCAGCGAATCGGCCTGTACCGCCCATGATGGTGCCGGTTTCCGTAATCGTCGCGATGGGGAACACCACAACAGCGTGTCCTGTAGTAGGCGTGAAGATTTGGTCGCCGTTGGCTGCCTTCCACGTAGCCGTCCCGACTGCCGTGAGTGTTTCGGTGTCGACGGTGAAGTCCGAAATTAGCGTGAAACGCCCAAGGTGCGTGGCCTCGCCCGTACCAACGAGATGATGCAGATGACCGTCTTCTGTTTCGGTCGCTTCCAGACTGCCCCGGACAGGCAACTCTGAGCCGCCCCTGGCCTCCGTGACTGCGGCTCCACCAGCGGCGCCGGACGGTGACGTCGGTGCGCCTGGAGTTCCGGCGCATGCTGCTGCGAACACACTGAAACCGAGTACGAAGTACCGCATTGTCTGGCCTCTTTCAAAAGATGAACACAATGTTTGGGAACCCAGGTTCTCGCTGCCGAACGCGGTCGCACGGTCGGGTCCAACTGGACTGGCGGTCAACCTTGTCACACTGCGCCTTTCAGGGGCTTGACGCTGTGCGATTTAGCACAACCGAACAAACGGCCAGACTGTCCTGGCAAGGCAACGACTGGGACATGAAGGCGGCCTGCTGGGAATCGCTACGGGCGCCTGTGGCGATGCAGACGACCCGAAGTGTGGACAGTGGTTCACCCGCGGGGCGTTGAGCAAAGCTGCTGATCGACGCCGGCGCGGGCGCGTCATCTGGAGCACGTTGTCTCGGGGTTTCACGTGGCCAGACTTGTCGTCAAGCTGGCGGACGCCGATGCTCGTGCAGGGCGCGACTCCTCCGGGAATCACGCCGTAGCGTCTTGTCGATACTCCGTGACGTCCAGTTGCTCGAGCACGGCCCGCGTCGGGTTGAGCAGCCAGTTGAACGTCAGCCCGGCGAACAACAACGCAGCCAGGGCGGTCGCGAGCCAGAAGCCATAAACGATCTGGCCGAAGGCGTCGCTCACGGCGCCGATGGCGAGCGGCGCGAGCACCGCCGACGCGCACGTGAAGAAGAGGATCACGCCCGCGGCCGCTCCGTGTTCGGACTTCGGCAGGCAACTGATCCCTTTCGAGTTGAGCGTCGGATAGACCACAGACATGAACAGGCCGGACAACGGGAGCAGATACACTCCCCAGTTCACGCCGGCAACCACCGTCACACTGAAACAAAGCAAGATGGCGCCGCTGAATAGCGCAAGCACAGCCTGCCAGGGCACACGGGTCAGCACCCACGCTCCCAGAAAGCGTCCGGCCGCGCGCAGGAGAAAGAAGATCGAGATGCTGTAGGTCGCCAGCGTCACCGCCGAACCGGTGTAGCCGGCCATCAGCGTCGGCATCCACACGTACACGGCCGCTTCGACGCCAACGTAAAGGAACGCCCCGGCCGAGAACGCGAGCACGTAGCGGTTCTGCATCGCACGTCCCGTTCGCGTGGACCCGCTAGTCTGTGCCGGCGCGGCCGTGTGCGGATACTTCACCACGAGCGCGAGCGCGATCAAGACGACGCAGATGGCGCCCGCGAGGACATACAGCCACGTCCATGACATGCCAGCGGCCAGCATCCGCGTGAGGATCGCAGGCCCGATGATCGCGCCGACGCCGAAGAAGCCTTCGAGGGTGTTCATGATCGACGTGTGCTGGGCGGTCGACGTCGAGATGTCGCCGATGAGCGCCAGCGCACCTGTCTTGAAGATGCCGATCGCCAGCCCCGAGACGCCCAGCATCACGGCGAAGAACAGGAATGTGTTCCCCGCTGCGAGGAGGAAGCAAGCGGCTGCGAACAGGGTGAGGCCCATGACGATCGTGGGCCGGCGGCCGAGCCGATCGGCGAGCTGGCCGAGTGTGAGGCCGGCCAGCGCGATTCCGGTCATCGTCGCGTACTGAAATGTTCCGGCGGCGGTCAGCGACAACTGGAACGTCTTGATGACTTCGGGAATGATGACGCCGACCGAGTCGGTCGTCATCGCGAACATGGCGAACATGAGATAGGTAAGCGTCTTGACGACGGCCATGTTGCGCGACGCGGTGGTGACGCCCGTCATGCGCGTACCTCTGCGACCGCATCCCATGCCACCGCACCCTGCGACTGTGCTCCGGCACTCGAACACGTCATCGATGCGCACACGTCGGTGAGATTCACATCGAGCCGAGCGAACGCCTCGCCGTTCGTCCACACGAGCAGCAGGCGGTCCGCGGCCGATTCGAGCGCATCGAACGTTCCCTGAAACGCTGGATGCGTATTCCGGATCCGCAGCAGCCCGAGCAGCGATTGAACGACCGGACGCGTCAATTCCTGGTGCAATTCGTCGGCCTGGTAATAGTGCCGATTGATGTCGCGCCCGACGCGAGTGCGGCGGAGCAACTCCAGGTCGTTGCGGCCTGCGAGCAGACCGACGTAGTAGATCTGCGGGATACCCGGCACGAAGCACTGAATCGCTCGCGCGATGAGGTACTCGGCGTCCTGGCGGCCGAGCGCATCGTAGAACGTGCAGTTGATCTGCGACGAATCGACATTGCTCGCCGCACGACCGCTTGCGATCCGGCTCTCGCCGCGGCTGCGCTGATGGATGGTCTTCACGACCATGTCGATCTCGTCTCGCGTCAGCAAGCCCGGCGCTCCCGTTTTGCCACGTGCGGCGTCCACGTCCACGACCCCGATGCCGTCGTGCGTGTCGAGGACGGTGATGGCGTTCCGCGGACGGATTTGGAGCCAATGCTTCAGGACAGCGGCAGAACGCGTGTAGATCGTGTGGAGGACCAGCGGCGGGAGTGCGAAGTCGTATACCCAATCAACCTGGCGCGCCACCTCGAGCTGATCCTGGTAGTGCCCGTGAACTTCGACGAGCACCTCCATGCCGAGCGCGTGCGCCTGTGCAGTGAGGCCGGCGATGCATGCGAACGTCTCCGGAATCATGAAGCCGCTCGTGCCCGCCTTCTTGACGGCGAAGCCGACCGCATCGAGCCGAATCGCGCGGATGCCGGCGCCGTGCAGCCGATCCAGGATGCTGGTGAGGTACCGCTGCGCTTCGGGATGCGACACGTCGATGTCGATCTGATCGCTGGTGAAGGTGGTCCACAGGAGAAGCGTCTCCCCGCGCGCAGTCTCGTGTGCGGTGAAAGGAAGATCCGGGCGTGGGGTGTTCAGCGCGAGGAGGTCCGACTGGCTCGCTCCGTTCGGAAACACGCGCTCGTAGGTCAGAAACATCCCGGCGAAGGGAGAGTCCGCACCTCGCTGGTCGTAGTCGATGAACTGCGGCGAATGGCGCGACACGTGATTCACGATCACATCTGCCATGACATCCGTCCGTGCCGCGAGTGCCGCCACATCGCCCCACGTGCCGAGGCGCGCATCGACGCGAGTGTGATCGATCGGATCGAAGCCGGCGTCGGCGCCATCGATCGGATGAAAAAACGGGAGCACGTGCACGCCGCCAAAGGCACCGCGAAGAGGGCCGTCGAGCAGGTGCTGCAGGTCGCGGAACGTCCCGCCCGGTACACGATCGACGTACGCGATCAGCTGCGCCTGGTTCTTCATCGGTCGCGAAAGGGTATCATCCAGGGCCGGACGGAGGCCTGGCATGAAGCGCTGTTACGCAGTCGTTGTGGCGAGCCTGATCCTGGCGATTTCCAACGCCGCTCTCGCTCAGACGACCGTGCGCGCGGGAGCGGCGAAAATCGACGTCACTCCTTCGGCCGGCGAACTCCCCAAGAACAACCTCGGCGTGCTGGACCGTCTCTACGCAAGAGCCATGGTTCTGGAAAACGGCACCACGAGCGTCGCGCTGATCACCGTGGATGCGGGTTCGATCCCTGATGTGCTCTGGCAGACCGTGTCAGGACAGATCGAGAAAGAACTTGGAATCCCTCCGGCGCGGGTCCTCCTGACGGCCACTCACACGCACAGCGCCGGCGGACCGCGCGGATCAAATTACAGTCAAAACATCGTCCAGGCGGTCCGGCTGGCGAAGCAGAACCTGGCGCCCGCGCGTATCGGTTACGGCACGGGCCTCTCGTTCATCAACGTCAACCGTCAAATCATCGATCCGAAAACCGGGCGATGGTGGGAGGGCGCCAATTACGATGGCCCTTCGGACAAGACGGTCGCCGTGCTCAAGGTCGAAGGCCTCGATGGATCGCCGATCGCGGTCTACTACAACTACGCCGTGCACGCCGTCGTCGCCGGGCAGCTGGATCAGATCAGCGCCGACATCCCCGGTGCGGTCTCGCGGTATGTCGAGGATTCGTTCGACGATCGCATCGTCGCGCTGTGGTCGTCCGGCGCCGCCGGCGATCAGAATCCCATCTACTATCAGCAGACCTACGACCTGCGCGAGATTCGGATCAAGGACTACGCGACGCGTGGCGTCGATATCAGCAACGCGATGCCGCCTGGCGGCGAGGGTCTCGATCGAAGCAATCCAACAGTGGCCCGGTTGATGAATCAGCAGCGGCAGATGGTGTCGTCGATGGGGCAGTTCCTCGGCGAGGAAGTGATGCACGTGATGCGCGGGATCGACCGCATCGTGACGCCTGTTCCACTCTACGGAAGCTTCACGACCATTCGATGCCCTGGCCGCGAGCGCACGAACGAAGGGCGCGCCGGCTTCGAAGGCATTTACAAGGACGCGAGCCCGGTGGAGATCAGGCTCGGGCTGCTGCGCGTGGGCGACGTCATGATCGGCGCGGTGAACGCCGAAGTCTTCAATCCGATCGCACAACGCCTGAAACGCGAGTCGCCATTCAAGGCGACGATGATGGCGACATTGACCAATGGGGCAGCGCGGTCCGGCTACATCCCGGATGACGAATCGTTCGGCAAGTACACCTTCGAAGTGTTGTCCTCACGGCTGCAGCCCGGGTGCGCGGAATCGTCCATCGTCAACGGCATCCTGACGCTCATCGACGGCGCCCGAGCGGCGCACTAAGGGTGGAGTGCATGGAAAGACCTGCTGCTGCGTCTGTGACTGTAATGATGCTGGTTGGGCTCGCGTCGAGCCCGGCCGCCCAGGCTGTTCATCCCGCGGCCAGTGTCACGATCTCGGCGGCTGAATGCACCGCCGATCGTCTTGGGAGTTCGGTTGCCACTTCCGCTATCGGCGAGCCGGTTCGCGGTGTGACACTGGCGGCTCCGCAATGGGTTGACGCCAGCAGCGGCGTGCCGGCGCACTGCCGCGTCAACGGCTCGGTGGCCCCGATCGACACCAGCAGCACGGCGCGGCCGATCAATTTCAGCGTCGTGCTCCCAGCCGCGTGGAGTCGCCGCGCCGCACAACTGGGCGGCGGAGGCATGAACGGCTTCGTGCCAAATCTGACCGGCGGTGGGCCCGGCGCATCGGGACCGTCTCTGCTCGAACGCGGTTTCGCCACGTACGGGAGCGACTCGGGGCATCAGGCGGCGTTTGGCGGACCACGCGGCGGCGCGCCTCGAGGCGGCGGACCGCCAGGGGTCAACCTCTCGGATGACTGGGCGCTCAACGACGAGGCGATCAGCAATCTCGGCTACATGCAGATGAAGAAGACGCACGATGCCGCGATGGTGATCATCGAGCGCGCGTACGGCGCACGGCCGCGATTCAACTACTACATCGGGACATCGCAAGGTGGCCGCGAGGCGCTGACCGTAGCGCAGCGCTATCCCGCCGACTACGACGGTGTGGCCGCGAACGTGCCGATCGTGAGCTTCTCGACGCTGATGCTGGCGCCGGAGTTGATTCGCATCCACGAGAAGCCGTCAGCCAACTGGGTCACGCCGGCAAAGATCAACGCAATCCGCGGCGAGTTCATGCGCCAGTGCGACGCGCTCGACGGGCTTGCCGACGGCATCATCAACAACTACATGGCCTGCCGTGCGATCTTCGACGTGTCGCAGGGAGCACGCAATCGCCATCCATGGTCGTCCAAGCGCTGCGCCAACGACGGCGATCCGAACCCCAGCGACGCCAGCGCTGACGCCTGCCTGACCGATGGGCAGATTGCGACGCTGGAGTTCATGTACTCGCGCTACCGATTTGCCACGCCGCTCGCGCACGGCACGCAGTCGTTCGGGATGTGGGTGCCGAATACCGACCCATCCGGAAGCGGCCTCATTCTCGACGCACGGTTCAAAGGCCAGGAAGGCGCGGCGGCGGACGCCGCGATGCACGCGCACCTCGGCATCCTGGGTGTGACCGGCTTTCTCATGAAGAACCTGTCGGCGAATCCCTTGGACTACATGGAAGGCGGCACGTTCAACCAGCGACGTCGGGACCTGTCGGCGATTCTCGACGCGACGAACCCGGACCTGTCAGCGTTCCAGAAGCGCGGCGGCAAGATGCTCGTGACGATCGGCACGAACGATACGTTGGCGTCGCCGGGTGCGCAGCTGGACTATTTTCAGTCAGTACTCGACAAGATGGGGCGGGCAACTGTCGATCGATTTGCCCGCTTCTGGGTCATGCCGCAAACCGGTCATGGGCTGAGCGGCAGTAGCTACAACGTGGCTGGCGACGGTAAGGCTGTTGCGGCTGCGCCGATCCCGAATCGCTACGACCAGACCGGCTTGTTGTTGGATTGGGTCGAGAACAACGTCGCGCCCGGCATGTCTGTCACGGTGACCGCAGCGGAGAAGAGTCTGCCGCTCTGTTGGTATCCGACATATCCCCGATACAAGGGCGGTGCAGCTGGCAGTGCAAGTTCGTACGAGTGCGTGGGCGCGGCCGGCGGACAGAAACGATGATCAATCGCTCTACACGCCCGGTTGCGTTCAGAGGTCCCTGTAGCAAAAGCGCTCGAGCCACTGGCGCGGATCCGGACCGCGGCCGAGTGCATGCGCTTCGCAAGCCGCATAGACAGACACCATGTCGCGGTACAGAGAATGCTGAGCCGGGTCCGGATCGACCCGCGAGTGGGCCAGCGGTTCCGCGAGGCCTGCGATGACATCAGCCCAGCTCGTCGATCCATTCTGCGCGAGCATGTGCGCGTGAGCGGCGCGTAAGGCGGCACCGAGCGCCGCGGAATTGCCGACCGGCATCTGAAACACGCGCGCGCCGAAAACATCCGCCATGACTTGCAGGATCTCTCGATTGATTGCGGCGCCGCCGGTAGCACGAATCGTTTCCACTCTGCTCACCATCCATCGCGAGTGGAGTGCCATTGAGAGCATCTGTCCCTCGACGACGGCGCGAACATCGCTGGCGCCACAGGCAGCCTGCCCGTATCTGTGAACGCCGGCAGCGCTCACGGGCGGCGTGATCTCCGGCGAGAACCACGGAAGCATGATGCGGCCGCCATTCCCCGCCGGTGTGGATGCGAGGGCTTGCGAGAACTCGGACCAGGTCAGCGCGTGGTCCTCTCGCACGCGCTCGCGCGCGAGTGATCCGTTCTGGAAGCAGGTCAACCCCATATACGCCCCGGTTGGAGCGCCAAACACATGACCCGTGCCTGAATCGTCGACGCGCGGCTCGGACATCGGTCCGAAGACGGTATCGCTCGTGCCCAGGGAAATCGCGATGCGGCCCTCTTCTGCTAAACCAGCACCGATGAGAGTGCTGGGGTTGTCTCCCGTCCACGCAATGACTGGCGCGGCGGGAAAGCCGTAACGAATCTGCCAGTATGGGGCGAGAGTGCCGACCGGGCTCCATGGCTTCACGATGGCCGGGAGCCTGCGCAGCAGCTCCGGCGCGGTCGCCTCGAGCGCCTGAGGCCACCAGTTCCGCGCGCCGAGATCCATGAGGTTCATGCCTGATGCGTCGCCAGGCTCGACTGGTGCGTGCCGACCTGCAAGCACTGACGCGAGAAACGAGCTCACGAGGTGAATGCGGTCGGTGTTCTCGTAGGCCGATGGCGAGCATTTGAAGAATTTCCGGATCTGCGGTCCGGTGAAGCGCTCGAACGCGCGCGAACCAGTACGCCGTGCGAGCAGCAGCTCGCTTCCGACTCCCGCGGTGATCTCTTTACATTCGTCCGTTGTCGTCGAGTCCATCCAGATCGGGCCGGTCTCGCGCGAGAACGTGTTTCGCAGTTGATCGACCAGCGGCGTCCTGGCGTCGAGCGAGGCGAGGACCGCCTCCGCGCTCGCGTTGAGGTACACGCTTCCATGCTGTTGAGCGGATCCCGAGATGGCGGCAATCGCCCCAACATCAATGCCGCTGCACGCGACGCGCCCCATCATCAGATCGAGCGCGTCGCACCACATCAGTGGTGGTGAGACGCCGACAGCGGGGTCCGGATGTGGCAGCACTCCGTGCCGAGTCCCGTACTCTGGCAGCGCCCCGTCGAAGCCCAGCGTCGTTTCGAAGACGAGACGCCGGCGGTCGCCATCGATCTCAATGACTACCGCCGTAAGACTCTGTGTGCTCGAATCGAGTCCCAGATAGAGTGACAAACGCCTACACTCCCAGCAGCAGTTCGACGACCAGCTGATCGAGGCGTTCGTACGGCAGCCGCCGGCGCGTCAGCGCCGCGCGATCGACGGTCTGCGCTTTCAACTCGTCGGCTCGCTCGCGCGTATAAGGCCCGGCGTCAACGGTGTCGCCGGTGTCGCGGATCTCGGCGAGCAGTGCCTGAATGCCCGCGTGCTGACAGAACTGCTGCGCCTTCTCCTTGAGGATCAGATAGGAGCGCATGCAGCCGAGTGCGAAGTCCCAGACGCCTTCTTCGTCCTCGGTGCGATAGGCGTGCGCGTCGAAGTGTCGCGGTCCGTCGTAGCCGGATTCCTCGAGCAGCTTGACGAGGAAGAACAAGGGCTTCATCGACTCTGACGCGAAGCGCAGATCCTGGTCGAAGCGGCCCGGCTTCTGATCGTTGAGATCGATGTGGAACAACTTGCCGGCCTCGATCGCCTGGGCTACCGCATGGAAGACGTTCAGGCCTGCCATGTGCTCGTGCGCCACTTCAGGGTTCACGCCGACCATCTCAGGATGGGCCAGCGTGGGGATCAGCGCCAGATACGACGCCGTGGTCGGAAAGTAGATGTCGCCACGCGGCTCGTTCGGCTTGGCTTCCAGCGCAAACCGCAACGAATATTTCTGATCGAGGGCGTACTCGCACAAGAAGTCGATCGCCTCTCGAAAGCGCTTGATCGCCTCGATGGGGTCCTTGGCCGCATCGACCTCGGCGCCTTCGCGCCCACCCCAGAACACGTACGTGCGCGCACCGAGCTCGACGCCCAGATCCATCGCGCGCATCGTCTTCTGCAGCGCATACGCCCTGACGCGCGAATCGTGCGACGTGAAGGCGCCGTCCTTGAACACCGGGTCGGTGAACAGGTTCGTCGTCGCCATGGGGCACGCCATGCCGGTCGACTCCAGCGCGCGGCGGAATCCGCCTACGATGCGATCGCGCTCCGCCGCTGTTGCGTCGATTGGCACCAGGTCGTTGTCGTGGAAGTTGACGCCCCAGGCGCCGAGCTCCGCAAGACGATGTACGGCGGCAACCGGATCGAGCGGCGGCCGGACGAATTCACCGAAGGGGTCGCGGCCGCGGTTGCCGACCGTCCAGAGGCCGAAGGTGAATTTGTCGTTGCGCGTGGGCGAATAAGCCATATGCGTCAACCGTCGAATCAGGGATGTCGCGTCAAAGAATAGATCGCACGATCACTGCGGCAGCACGAATGCGAATAGCGCGGTGCCGCCGCCGAAGAGGACGTATTGGCGGCCATCGATCTCGTACGTGACCGGCGAGTTGCTAACCCGCCCGATACCCGAGTGCCACAGCGTGGCGCCATCGCTGGTGCGCAGCGCGAGCGCGCTCATCGCGGAATCGCCGGTGAATGTCAGCCCGCTCGCCGTGGTCAGCACGCCGGCGGCGCCGGCGCCGCCACTCAGGTCATGGCTCCACTTGATCGTGCCGGTCTGATAGTCGATGGCACGAAGCACCCCGTTGCCATGAACGGTGTAATCGGCACCGGCCCATCCGACCGTTCCGTGCTCGGGCTTGAAGAAGTAGATGCCGTAGGCATCGTGCGCGCTCACGATCAGCAGGCCTCTGGCGGGATCGAACGACGGCGACCGGTAGTTCGTGCCACCGGCTTCGTCGGGCGCGACGAGCCGGCCGTTACGCGCCGGCTCCTTCTCGGGATCGGGAACGGGTCGTCCGTCTGTGTCGACGCCTTTTGCCCAGTTCACCGTTGCAAACGGGGCGGTCAGCAGGTTCTTGCCGGTGCTGCGATCGAGCACGAAGTAGTAGCCATTCCTGGACGCCTGCAGCAGCAATTTCCTTCTCTCGCCGCGAAAGTCGGCGTCCACGAGGATCGGCACTTCCGCGGCATCCCAGTCGTGCGTGTCGTGCGGCACGGCCTGAAATCCCCACGCCAGGGTTCCCGTGTCCGGGTTCAGCGCGAGGATGCTTCCGGTCCACTTGTTGTCGCCGGGGCGAGCCGCGCCGTTGAGCACCGGCGTCGGATTCCCGGTCCCGACGTACAACAGGTTCAACTCCGGGTCGTGTGTCCCCGTCATCCACATCTGCCCGCCCGTTGCGCCGCCGCTGGGCGAGTCGGACGTGCCGGGTGGTGGCGTGCTGTAGAAGGTCCACTGCGCCGCGCCGGTTGCCGGATCGAACGATCTGAGAATGCCGGGCAGGTTGTCGAAGTCGCCCGAGACTCCAACAATGAGGTGGTTGCGAATGATCAGTGGAGCGTTGGTCGACCAGTAGCCCCGGCGCGAGTCGGCGATCTCGACGTCCCAACGCACGGTTCCGGTGCGGGCGTCGAGTGCGATCAAGCGCGCATCTGGTGTCGTCAGGTAGACCAGATCGCCGAGCACTGCGACGCCGCGATGCCCGATCTTGAACCCCTCGTTGGCGGGATGGCTGTATCGCCAGATCTGACGCCCTGATCGTGCGTCGATCGCCCATACGTTGTCCGGCGCCGACAGATAGATCATGCCGTTCACGACGATGGGCGTCGCCTTGATCGATTGAGTGAGGTTGGTCTGGAATGCCCACGCCAGCGTCAACTGCTTCACGTTCGCCGGTGCGATCTGTGTCAGACGGCTGTGATGCCGGCCGGAGTAGTCACCGTGGTAGGTCGGCCAGCTGTCGGTATTCGGGTGCAGCAAGGCTTCGACAGGTACCTCCTGCGCCGAAGGCGATGACGCCAGCAGCGTCACCAACGCGAGCGACTCAGCGAAGCGTCTGCAAGTACGCCAGCACGTTATGCATGTCATCGTCGCTGTACTTTCCGAGCTGTTCGACGTGCGCCTGGAGCGGATCGTCAAGAGTGAACCTCACTTGTGAGGCAGGCCACGATCGCAACCACCCTGCGGCGTCAGTGACGGAAATCATGAACTCGTCACGATAGGCCAGCCGCCCGGTGATCGTTTGCCCCGACGGCAGCGTCACTGTGACCGTTTGCGCGGCGCGGCCCGAGCTGCCACGACCGGCGGCGCTCGGGTAAAGCATCCGCTGCAGCAGCGTCAGGCCCTGATGGCGCGTAGCGACTCCGGCGAGATCACCAGTCGCCGAATGACACCTCACACACGCTGCTTCAAAGTAACGCTGGCCCAGTGCCGCATTACCCGACTCCAGGTCAGTGGCGACGACACTGCGACGGCCGCCAATAGAGAGGTCCGCCTGCAACTTCTGATCGTGGATGAATGCGACAACGGCGGCGAGATCGCTGTCCGACAGCGGAAAGGCGGGCATGCCCTGGTCCGGCCGCCCCGCTCGAATGAACGGACCGAGTCGATCGCCTCGCACGTCCTCCGCTACGAGAACCGACCGCGTCAAGTCGGGGCCGCCAGCGCCGCCAGCGGCATCGCGGCCGTGACAGAAACCACACTGCGATACGAATTGCGTCCGTCCGGCCTCGACCTGATCGCGTGGAAACGACTGCGGCGTCTTGGTCTGCGGCGGTCGTTGCGAAGCGGGACTGGCCTCGCCGCGGCCCGCAGGTGTCTGGACGGGTGGGGCTGGAGCTGGTCCCGCGCCGCGCTGTGCGACCAGAGCGGCGGTGCATATCGCGAGGAGCGCGAGGCATAACATCGAGACGAGCCCGTTTCTCAACAGCGAAAGCTCCTCCACATCGGTCGCCTCTACATTTCACATCCGTGTGCCGCGGTGCAAGGCAAAAAGCGGAAGGCGAGTATTATCTGCGCGGTGTGGACCGGACGTGTATAAAGGCTGAGCGGAGCGAAGAGCAATGATCGGAAGGCTCGTGGTGACGACGATTGCAGTCTCGGCGTTCGCCGTACTCTTGTCCAGCGCGGCCACGCCGATTCCGATCATGATTCTCGACGGCGAGAGCGGCGGTCCGTATCACGATTGGCGGCAGGTAACGCCGGTGCTGAAGAAGATGCTCGACGAGACCGGGCTCTTCACGACGACCGTCGTCACTGCGTCCGCCACCACCGACTTTTCGACGTTCGCGCCGGTATGGACGGAATTCGGGGCGGTCGTCATGAATTACGATGCGCCCGACGAGCGTTGGCCCTCGGCGCTGAAGGCGTCCTTCGAGAAGTACGTTGGCGACGGCGGCGGGGTAGTGGCCGTGCATGCGGCCGACAATGCGTTCCCCGGCTGGGCCGCCTATAACGAGATGATTGGCGTCGGTGGCTGGCGGGGCCGAACAGTCGGGGCCGGGCCCTATTGGTTTGTCCGTGCCGGCAAGCTGACGTCCGATGCAGCCCCAGGCGTCACCGGTAGCCACGGCCGGCGCGTGCCGTTTCAGATTGCCCTGCGCGACACCGCCCATCCGATCACCGAAGGTTTGCCAAGCCTCTGGATGCATCAGGGAGACGAGCTGTACGCACGGCTCAGAGGTCCCGGCCGCAACATGACCGTGCTGGCCACCGCGTACTCCGACCCGGAGAACAACGGTACCGGGCGCGATGAGCCCATGCTGATGACACTCTCCTTCGGCAAGGGTCGCGTGTTCCATACGACCCTGGGGCACGACATCAATGCCTTGAGCTCGGTGGATTTCGTGGTCACGCTGCAACGCGGTACGGAATGGGCGGCCACCGGCCACGTCACGCAGAAGGTCCCTGCGACGTTCCCGACCGCGAATTCCGTTTCTTATCGCGCCGACCTTGCCGCCATGGATTCGAACTTCCGCAACGGCCTCGATGCCCTGACTGCACCGCGCCCGTGACGCCTACCTTCGCGCCCGTCGCGATTGGCCCGCGGTGCGCTCGAGGTGACGCGATGCCGAGGGTCCTAGCGAGGCGGAGCCGTGCGCTCGTCGGTCCGAGGCGCAGCCTCGCTAGCCCGCAGTGCGAACGCATACAACGCGTTGCCGGCGTTCACCGTGACGTACTGACGTCCGCCGATGGCGTAAGTCATCGGGCCTGACTGCACCTGGCCGCCGGCAGCGAATTTCCACAGCAACGCACCAGTACGCGCGTCGAGTGCATAGAAGTCGCCCTCGCGCCCGCCGCTGAACAGCAAGTCTGACGCCGTGGTCAAAATGCCCGCGTCGGTGAAGTCGACCATTTTGTATTCCCAGCGTCGCTCACCCGTGAGTGGATCGAGAGCGAGAATCGCGCCGTAGCCCTCGTCGTCGGTGCGCAGATTGTTCGTGGCCGTGCGCAACCCTTGCGCATCGGTCGCCCGTCCCTCTCCGCCACCGAAGTACTGTCCCTCGACATACGTCTGCGGTCGCTTGATGAACAGCGACGCGTAGTTCACCCAGGCCGGTACGTAGAGAAGTCCGGTACGCGGGCTGTACGACGGGTTGTACCAGTTCGTGGCGCCCTGATTACCGGGATAAACAATGGTGCCTTTCGGCGTCGGCTCCTGACCGGGTACGCGCTGCGGTCGACCATGTTCATCGAAGCCATCGGCCCAGGTCACGCGGACGAATGGCTTGCCGGAGAGGAACTGGCCCGTGCCGCGATCGAGGACGTAGAAGAAACCGTTCCGATTTGCCCACAACATCAGCTTCCGCGGCTTGCCCTGCCACGGGAGATCTGCCAGCACCGCGATCTGCGTGGCATCCTGATCGAACTCGTCGTGCGGCGAGAACTGGTAGTGCCATTTCAACTGCCCGGTGTCGGCGTCGAGCGCAACAACCGATGCGGTGTAGAGATTGTCGCCGGGGCGCGAGTCGCCATTTCGATCGGGGCCCGCGTTGCCGATGCCCCAGTACGTCAGGTTCAGTTCGGGGTCGTATGAGCCAGTTACCCAGATCGAGCCGCCGCCCGTTTTCCAGGAGTCTCCGCCCCAGGTCTCGCCGCCGCGTTCGCCCGGTCCCGCCACGGTGTTGAAGCGCCAGATCTGCTTTCCCGTCCTGGCATCGAAGGCAGCCACGAACCCTCGTATTCCGTATTCGCCGCCCGCCGGCCCGACGATGACCTTGTCCTTCACGACCAGGGGAGCGAGCGTCAGGCTGTAGCCAGCCTCTGGCCGCGCGAGCGCAACATCCCAGACGAGACGTCCGCTCTTCGAGTCGACGGCCACGAGATGGCCATCGATTGTTCCCATGAACAGGGTGTTGCCGAGAATCGCCAGGCCGCGGTTCACGCGGCCGCAGCACAGCCTCGCCAGCTGTGACGGCTGATGGGAGTACACCCAGAAAATTCGTCCGGTCCCTGCGTCGATCGCAACGATATCGTTGGGAGGCTGGACGGTGTACATAACGCCGTCCACGACAAGGGGAGTCGCCTCGAACTTCTCGAGCGAGCGAGCCTGGAAGACCCACTTCAGCTCGAGATCCCGGACGTTCTGCGGCGTGATCTGCGTCAGCGTGCTGTAACGATGGCCTGCGTAAGTCCCGGAGTACGTCAGCCAGTTATGCGGTTCGGCACCGGAGCGCAGCAGCCGATCGTAGGACACCTGCGCGTGCACGCCTGCACTCAGGAGGACTACCAGCACCAGAATGCGTTTCATCATGGCCTGCTCGCTCCAGTGCCCTTGAGCGTCACGAGATAGCCGACCAGATCGGCGAGTTCCTGCGCCGTGAGCCGGCCGCGATATGACGTCTTCGGATTGCTCGTGATAATGGTCATCTCTCGAACGTCAGTCTTGTTGAATGCGCGCAACTGCTCTTGCGAGTCCAGGATCAGGAGAGTGAACGTATCGTGATGCAGCAAACGGCCGGTGATCGTTGCGCCATCGCGAGTGACGACGCGCGCCGTTCGGTTCTGCGGTCGCACCTGGGGGGGCGGATCGACCAGCGCCTGTTCGAGCTCGGACACGCGGCGCAGGCGTCCGATTTCAGTAAGGTCTGGACCCAGTCGCGAGCCGTTTCCCTGGACCTGATGACAGGCCAGGCATTGACCACGGCCCTCGAAGAGCGCCTTGCCTCGGGTGGGGTCGCCCGTTGCCGTCACTTTTGAGCCCGTGGTTGCCATCGACCGGAGGTAGGCCACGATCAGCGACGCCTGCCGGCCGGAGTAGTTACCCGGTGGCATCGCCGTTCCAGGTATGCCGCGACGAATGATGTCGGCAAGTTCAGCGTCCGACGATGCGCGGCGGAACTGCCCGTGGCCGAGATCCACACCGGGCACGGCGTTGCCATCCGGGCCATGGCAATTGGTGCAGGCTCCGAGGTA
>Ga0207697_10000880_pt1 | contig 16996 bp, 13 predicted proteins | sample KBSSwiS5withPhiX_FD_184293 | JGI IMG/M metagenome (GOLD analysis project Ga0207697, IMG submission 184293) | Switchgrass rhizosphere microbial communities from Kellogg Biological Station, Michigan, USA, with PhiX - S5 (SPAdes) (version 2) | ecosystem: Host-associated > Plants > Roots >... | reverse complement strand
TTTTCAAAGGCAAACGTGGACTCGTTGCGCATGAATGCATCGTGGATCTTCGCCAATGGAAAAGCGCAGGTATCGAGGTGGAAGATGTAGCAAAACGGTTGATGGACTACGGCTTTCATGCGCCGACGGTTTCCTGGCCAGTCGCCGGGACGATGATGATCGAGCCAACTGAGAGCGAACCAAAACACGAACTAGACCGCTTTTGCGACGCCATGATCTCGATTCACGCGGAGATCAAGGAGGTCGCGAAAGGAAAGATGGATCGCGCAAACAACATGTTGAAAAACGCGCCGCACACCGCGCGTCAAATCGCTTCCGAAAATTGGGAGCGGCCTTACACGCGCGAACAAGCGGCGTTCCCTGCGCCGTGGACGCGCGAACACAAATTCTGGCCAGCTGTTGGCAGGATCGATAATGTTCATGGCGACCGGAATCTGTTCTGCTCCTGCCCGCCGGTGGAAGAGTTCGAGGTTTGAAGAATCGCGAGCTCGGAATGACAAGAAAAGCAGCGAATCGGCGATTACGCTTCCGGCGCGAGCTCGGGAGCGACGACGCGCGTAGGAACCAATCGCAGTCCAGAGCCAGTTGCTTCTTCAGCCGCCGGTCCTGATTCATGGTATTCAGCGTCGCTGTTAACCTGCCAGAGATCGTAAAGCTTGGTGTCAGCGAGAATATTTTCGACACACAGCATCGCGGTAACCATGGCGTGGTCCTGGTTGTTGTATTTGTGCATGCCGTTACGACCAACGAGATGCAGATTTGGATAACACGTGTCCAATTCCTGGCGAATCGTGGCGACATGTCGCGCGTAATCGTCGTCGTAAACGGGATATGCCTTTTTCTGGCGCACGACGCAGCCGTCCACAAAGTCCCCTTCCCTGGCCAAGCCAATCTGAACAAGCTCCCGGCTGGCGAGCTCGATTAAATCGTTATCGCTCGAATCCCAGAGTCCGTCATGTTCGAAACAGAAATACTCGAGACCGTAACAGACCTTATCCGGTTCGGGCACCATCTCCGGTGACCACGAACGGAAGTTTTGAACGCGACCGACTTTAACGCTTGGATCGTGAATGTAGATCCAGTTATCATCAAACACCTGCCGATCTTTCAAGATCAACATCACGGTGAGGAAATCGCGATACTTGAGGTTTTCCGCAGCATGCTTCGTTCGCTCGCTCACCCTCGGTGACAATCCGCAGATCAACTCCCGCATCGGCGCAGACGAAATGATGTGTTCGGCTTCGATTCGCTGCAATTCGCGCTTTTCATCCTTGTACTCGACTGTCCAACTGCCGCACGTGTCATCGTAACAACAGCCGGTTACCCGGCAGCCCATCTCGAGGCTGCCACCCAGCGCTTTCATCTTTTCAGCGCATGCCTCCCACATCATGCCGGGGCCTCGCCGCGGATAGCGGAAGGAATTGATGAGGGTTTTGATTACGTTTGTGCGGTCCCCGTTGTAACGCTGCGGAATCAGCGCATTCCTGATGGCGCTGCCGAGAGAAAGTCCTTTAATGCGCTGCGCGGCCCAGTCGGCGGAAATTTCTTTGCAGCTCATGCCCCAAACTTTTTCGGTGTAACTTTTGAAGAATGTGTTGAAGAGACGTCTGCCGAATTGATTGCACACCCATTCTTCGAAATTGCGCGGATCGCGCACGGGGAAGAGGCGCGCTTTCATCCACGAAAGCATGCAAAGGACAGATCTGAAGACCCCAAGTTTCAGCAGTGCTTCGAACGGTTTCAGCGGATAGGAGAAAAATTTGCCGTCGTAAAAAATGCGCGAAGACCGCGGTCGCACGAGCATGTCGTTAGGCAAGATCTCCGTCCACAGATCTTCGACCGCCTTCGACTTGGAAAAGAAACGGTGGCCGCCAATGTCAAACTGAAAACCCCTGTAAGTCACCGTCCGGGAGATTCCGCCGACGTAAACGGGATCTGCTTCCAGAACAACGACAGGGACTTCCTCCTTTGATAGAAGATAGCCGGCCGTTAAACCCGCCGGGCCCGCTCCAATAATGACCACTCTTGTTTTCATCTTCTTCTACGCGACCCAATTTCCCCGGGTGAAATTCCAGACGTACCAGCCCTGCACGCACAGCCCTGCGGCGCCGAGCAGCGCCACTGCCGCGGTGCCGAATGCCCTAACGAGCGCCGGCGGCGCGGGAAATTGACTCAGAAAATTCAAGAGCGCCAGCACGATCAGCGCGTGAGCGCAAAATTCGTAGCGCAGCATGCTTTCCATATCCACGCAGGCGACTCCGCTAACGGAGAGATAATAGATCACAAACGCGCAGAAATAGATGCCGGCGCGAATTGGTAACCCGGCCCACTTTCGAATCGACAGTTCGCAAATGGCGATACTGACAAACAGCACGGCGCCCAACGTCATCGACATTTGGCTCGCCTCTGTCGGATCGTTCAATGCGGGAACAAACCAGCGATAACTAGAGGGCTTAAACACCGCCAAATAATCGGGAACGATTCCCCAGCCGGCTGCCTGCGTAAGTATATAAATATCCCAGTGACCCCAGCGCAGTTGAGAATAAGTGAAAAATCCTACCGCGCCGAAACTTGCAAGCAGCGTTATGACGATCGCCGGCTTCTCCGCGCGAAACCACGGCTTTGGCTCAAGTAAGCCGCGCCATCGAGTTCGAACAACCGAGCGCACCAACGGAAATGCCGCGCACACAATTCCGACGATCCGCGTTGCCGACATCACAATGCCATGTACGGCCGCCCAGTATTTCGCGGATCGCCCCTCCGCAATACTCCAATAAATGAAGCCAAGCAGCGCCATCAAAAACAAAGATTCCGAGTAGCCAGCAATTAGAAAGAATGCTGCCGGATGAGCGGCGATTAATAATGCACCGCAAATTTGCAGTCCGGGCGAAATATTCCAGCGCCTGCAAAAAAGAAAGAAATAACTCCAGAACCCCCAGGCAGCGAGCTGAGCGGTGATCAACAGCGCCGTGCCGGTGCTGATGTTAAGTCCATAGCGGAACGCAGCCGCAATCGCAGGATAAGCGGGGAAAAATGCGACGTTTGATACTTCCATGACCTTGTGATCGATGGGAGGAACAATCGTCTGGTATCCGCGATTCACGATGTTCATAAACCAATAACTGTCGTGCTGGATCAGCATGGCGTAGCGGTCCGAAAATGATCCTTCCGGCGCAAGCAAGCCCAGCGCCATCGCAAGTTGGAGCAGTGTAATGATGAGCCCCGCGAGCAAAGGTCTGAGCAACCACAGCCAGCGGGTCATTACATTATAATCGCCGCGCGTGGCCCCTTTGTTCGTGAAAGCTTTTGGGGCAGATAGAGGGCCGTTGCCGGCAATCGCCAGGTAGACGGGAACGAGCCCGCAAGGGTGTGCGGGAGTTCCTGGAGAAATTTCGGGACGCATTGTTTCCAAAACGTGTACGCTGGCGTGAACCGGAGTTTGACGGCAGATGCGCGTCGTTTATTCGCGAGAGCAACGCTGCCGGCCGACTACTTTTTGCCGCCGTGGCAATTTTTGTCACCGAACTTCCCATCACTGGATTACTATGAACCGGAAATGACTAGGACAATCTCGCCTTTCGGCGGGTGGGCCTCGTAATGCGCAAGAAGTTCACCGGCGATGCCGCGCCGGAATTCCTCGAATTTTTTTGTCAGTTCTCGAGCAACGCAAAGTTGCCGTTCTGGCATGACATCGACGCATGCAGCCAGCGTCTTGCCTAATCGGTAAGGCGACTCAAAGAAGATTACTGTCTCATCGGATTCGGCGGCCGCTCGCAACTCGCGTTCCCGTTGTCCACTCTTAATTGGAAGAAATCCGCGGAAGCAAAATTTTTCGAGCGAAAATCCGGACCCAACAAGAGCGATCAGGATCGATGATGGGCCTGGAACGATTGTAAATGAAAGCCCCCGTTTGATGCATTCACGCACGAGACGCGTGCCCGGATCGGACACCCCGGGCGTTCCGGCATCCGTGATCAACGCAATGTTTTCGCCTTCCGCGAGGCGTACAGCAAGTTCTGCCGTGCGCATCGCTTCATTGTGCTCATGATAACTCACGAAGGGCTTCTTGATCCCAAGATGCTTCAGTAACATCCCGGAATGCCGGGTGTCCTCCGCGGCGACCAGATCAACTGATTTCAGAACTTCCAGGGCGCGCAAGGTAACGTCGCCCAAATTGCCAATCGGTGTGGCGAGGACGTATAGCATTTCAGACCATCGGATTGAAAGAGCCTTTGCGCCATCGACCACACTCCACCCGTTGATTTACTAATTCGCGGGCAATTGCTACCAACCCAGAACCTTGGCGAATATAAGCGGTGCCACAATCGTGGCGTCGGATTCGATGATGAACTTCGGCGTATCAATATTCAGTTTTCCCCAAGTGATTTTTTCATTGGGCACTGCACCGGAGTACGATCCGAAACTGGTTGTGGAATCGCTGATCTGACAGAAATAGCCCCACTCGGGCACCAGCGTGGTGACTACGTCTTGATTGAGCATGGGCACGACGCAGATGGGGAAATCGCCTGCAATCCCGCCGCCGATCTGGAAGAAACCAATGGACGAGTCCTGCGACATCTGACGATACCACCCCGCCAGAGCGATCATATATTCGATGCCGGAGCGGACAGTGTGCACATCGGTGATCGCGCCCGTCATGCAGCGCGCGGCATAAATATTTCCCAATGTCGAATCTTCCCAGCCAGGTACAAAAATTGGCAGATCCTTGTGCGCGGCGGCGATCATCCAACTGTCGGCCGGGTCAATCTCGTAAAATTTCTTCAGCCGGCACTCCCGTAAAATTCTATAGAAAAATTCGTGTGGAAATCTTCGCTCCTTCTTTCGCGAGGCGCTTACCCACTCGTCCAGCACCACGTGCTCGATCCGTCGCATCGCTTCCTCTTCCGGAATGCAGGTGTCGGTCACGCGATTCAAATGACGTCGCAGCAGTTCTTCCTCCTGCTGCGGAGTTAATTCGCGATAGTGAGGAATCCGTTCATAATAGCTGCGTGCGACGAGGTTGAAGAGGTCCTCCTCGAGGTTGGCTCCGGTGCAGGTAATAGCGTGGACTTTGCCCTGCCGAATCATTTCCGCCAGAGAAATGCCCAGTTCCGCGGTGCTCATTGCCCCAGCGAGCGTAATCATCATCTTCCCGCCTCCGTTAAGATGTGCGGTATAGCCGTCGGCGGCATCTTTGAGCACTGCCGCGTTGAAGTGACGGAAATGCCGATCAATGAACTGGCTGATGCTGCCCATCTTTACTTCATCAACTCTTCCAGTCTGTGCTTCCTCGATTTGATGCAAGACTTATACCGCGATAGTCAAGTGTTAAGCACCCTTTTTTTTGTCGAAAATTTTCATGACACGGCGGCAAGAATTCGTGCGACCAGGCTGTCTGGCATGAGGCCGAGAAGGAGAATTACTGCAGCGAGCACAGACACCGTGATTCGCTGTAGTAAATCCGGTGTGGAGTGAGCGGTCGATGACGCTGTCGTCAGCGAAGGCTGATCAACAAAAATCGCCTTCAGCACGATCAAGTAGTAGTAGAGCGAGACAAAGCTGCCAAAGAGCGCCAACGCGACCAGCCAGAGAAGGCCATAATTTCCACCAGCGCGCAGCGCAGCACTGAACAAATAGAACTTTCCGAAAAAACCGGCCAACGGTGGTATGCCAGCCAGGGAAAGCATGAAGACAGCCATGCAACCGGCTAGCAACGGCGCCCGCCCAGCCAGCCCGGAAAAATCTTTGAGATCGTCGCCACCGGTTTCGCTGCGTACGACCGCGACAACCCCAAACGCACCGAGGAGCGTGATTGCATAAACAGCCGCGTAAAAAAGTGTCGCTGAGAATCCGTCCCGGCTCCCGGCGACCAGTCCAACCAGCGTGTAACCGGTATGCGCGACAGCAGAATAGGCAAGAAGCCGCCGAACGTTGGTTTGCGCCAGTGCGACGAGATTGCCAATGAGAATCGACAAGGCCGCGAGCACAGCGAGGAGAGCCGACCAGCCTGCAACCATCGCGTGCCATCCGGCATTGCCATGCACCGGGCCAAAGCCTACAAGCACGATTTTTCCAAGAACAACGAACGAGGCGACCTTTGATCCGGAGGCAATAAACGCCGCGCTCGGAATGGGGGCTCCCTGATACGCGTCAGGCGCCCATAGGTGAAATGGCGCAGCAGCAATTTTGAATGCAAACCCGATAAGCGTCATGATGATGCCAGTCGCAAGCAAAGATTGCACCGGCGCGGCCGCCAATTTGTTCGAAATCGCAGCGAGACCGGTGCTTCCCGACATGCCATAAATCAAACTGATTCCGAAAAGAGTGAACGCGCTGGAGGTGCTGCCGAACAGAAAATATTTCAGACCTGCTTCGGCGGAACGCACATCGGTCCTGTCGAATGCAACCATCACGTAAAGCGAAAGACCCAGCAGTTCGAGCCCGATGAAAATCATCAGCAACTCTTCACTGCCAACGAGCAACATGAGACCGACGGTTGCCAAAAGAATAATCGCCAGATATTCGCCGGGATCACGCAGAGATCTTTCTGATCGCGCCAGGCACACCGTGAAGAGGGCAAGCCCGAGGCAAATGATTTTGAAAAGTGAGGTGAGCGGTGTGATCACAAGCATCCCGCCGAAAGGATTCGTATTTCGCGGCAACATCAGCACCGCGGCTATTGCAATGATAACCCCGAGGCCCGCAACCAATGAGCACCAGACTGTAGAGGTCCGCCTAAGGCGGATGTCGGCTGTCCCCGTCGGCGGTTTTGTAGGCGACACGCCTGCCACTAACGTGGCTCGCCCGCTCATCAGCCCAATCGTGAGCACAACGAGGGCACTGATCACGACAATGGCTTCAGGCGACGCAAGCCTAAGGAGCTCCAGATACGATGTCGTTGAAGCCACGGATTTCATTTTAGAAACCTCATCGCTTCAACCGCGGGTTGAATACGATCGAGCAGAAATTTGGGATAAAGTCCGACCGCAAGCGTGGCGAGCATAAGCAAACAAGCGCCGCACTTCTCGGCGAGGGTGATCGACTGTTCATGCCAGTCTGCGTCTGTAGAAACGCGGCCTGTCTGCATGTGCACCTCACCAAAGAAAGACTTTATGAGCGCGCGCAAGGTGAAAGCCGCTACCAAAACCATGCCGGCGCCAGTGATCCAAACGGCGATGGGATAAGTTTGCCACGCACCGATCAAAATCGTGATTTCCGCGACGAATCCGCTAAAACCCGGGATGCCCATCGACGCAGCGGATGCGATCACGAAAGTAAACGCGGCGAAGGGCAGCGCCTGGCTCAGATTCATTTCTGAGAGCGCGTCGAGCTCGCGGGTATGAGTGCGTCGGTAGAGCATCCGTCCGGCAACAGCGAACAACAGTGCCGCAATCACGCCGTGCGAAAACATTTGCAAAACGGCTCCCGAAACACCGAGTGCATTCGCCGTAGCCAGACCTAACAGCACGAAACCCATGTGGCTCACGCTCGAGTACCCGATAACGAATTTCAGATCATGCTGGCGCAATGCCACCGCCGCCGCGTAAACAATGCCGATCACGGCGAGAATCGCGATCCATTTGCTCCATGCGTGGAATCCTTCCGGGAACAGATTCATCGCTACGCGCAGGCCCGCATAAGCACCCAGTTTCATCACAATGCCGGCAAGCAACATCGACCCTGCGGTGGGCGCGGCGACGTGGCCCGTCGGCGCCCATGTATGCAACGGCCAGATGCCGGCAAGCACAGCGAATCCGAGGAACAACACCGGAAATGCCCATGATTGCAGCTGCGGACTAAAGTGGAATTGCGCCAATTGATTCAGATCCAGAGAACCAGCCGTCGCGTACGCGACCAGAATGCCGGCAAAAACGAACATCCCTCCGAAGAACGAGTAGAGAGTCAGCTTCATCGCGCCGTACTCCTTGTTGGTCGACCCGAAGATGGCGATGAGAAAGTACTTCGGCACAATGACCAGTTCGTAGAATGCAAAGAACAAAAACAAATCGGCACTGAGGAAAACGCCGTAACAGCCTCCGATAACTAGCAACAACCAGAAGAAAAATTCGCGCTGGCGCTGATCGACATCCCATGAAAACAACACTGTACCTACGGCGGAGATGCCCGTGACAAGAACCATCGTAAGACTGACTCCATCAACAGCGAGATGGTAATTCATTCCCAGCGGCGGCACCCACGGCACGCTGACGATCGTCATGAAATGAGCAAGATCGGCAACAGGTGTGCAAACAAATGCTACGATGCCCAGGATCAAACCGACGACGGCTGTTAGCAGCGCAATCCACCGCGCCGCAACGCCAGGAAAAATGAGCAGCACGACGGCGCCCGCGAACGTGAGGTAAATCGTCCAGGCAATCATGCGATCAGACGGGCCCGGCTTTCTTCTGCGTTCGGTAATGCGCCGCATTTTCGCGCACATGGAATCCAATTTCGCGCCGCGGCTTTTTTGGCGGGGCCATCAACTGCCGGATCGCTTCGAGAATCGCCGCGATTTCGTCGTCGTGTTTGTCAACGCGCCTTTCCAGTTCCGCAAACTTTTGCGCAAGTTCGCGATTTGTTTCGAGCGCCCAGCGCAGCTTCACGAACGCACGCATGATCGCGATGTTAACTTTCACAGCGCGTTTGCTGTTCAAGACACTCGACAGCATGGCAATGCCTTGTTCGGTGAATGCATAGGGCCGATATTTGGTTCCCCGGTATTTACGCGAGCTGGTCACGAATTGTGACCAGTTCTGCTCAACGCCCTCATTTCCAATGGCTTGCCGATTCTCCAACGCCGAAAGTTGAGACCTCAAAACCCGCGCCTCCTCATTACTAAGTTGGAACATGAAGTCGTTCGGAAATCGCTTGCGATTTCGTTTTACTGATTGATTCAAGACTTTGACCGCTACGCCATAGAGAACGGCTAGATCAAAATCGAGCAGCACCTTTTCGCCGCGAAAACGCCGGATCCGTAACGCGATCTGCTCAGCGGGAATAATCTGTTCGCTCATTCGCGATAAACCTCAACTAAATAGCCGCGCCATTTGAACGACAGTCGAGTTGAAAATGTTGAACATGAATTGCGGCGCGAGACCGATGGCAAACATGAGCAGAGTTACAGGGATGATGGCCACCTGTTCCCTCGGCAAGAGGTCGGAAAAAGCGCCGCAACTTTCTGCCAGTGGCCCGCTAAAGAGCGCTTGCATCGCACGTATGAAAACGATTGCTGTCACAAGCAGGCCAATCACTGCAACGGCGGTGAAGGATGCCGTGATAGCAAATGAACCTTTAAAAATCAGAAACTCGCCGATGAAACCATTAAGACCTGGCAGACCGAGCGAGGAAAACATCGCGACGCTCATCCAGCCGCAAAGAATTGGTGTCCGCTGCATCAATCCCCCAAAGTCACCGATGCCACGAAGTCCGCGACGCTGCTCGAGAAGGCCGACCAGGTAAAACAATGCCGCCGCGGTGATCCCGTGATTGAAAATCTGCATGAATACACCGCTCAACGCCGCTTGTGTGTCGATCGCCGCACCAACGGACGAGGCAGCTACGGCGAACAAACCAAGCATGCAGTAACCGAGATGGTTGACTGACAAGTACGCTACCATTCGTTTAAGATCGGACTGGGCCCACGCTGCCAGCGGAGCGAAAACAATCGAGCAGATCGCGAGCGCCATTAGCCAGGGGCCGATGATTCTGATTTCGTTTGGAAAAAGCGGAAGCAAGAGGCGCACGAAACCGTAAACACCCATTTTCGAAAGCAAGCCGGTCAAAACCATCGACACGCCGGTCGGGGCGCTTTCATACGCGTCGGGCAGCCAGGTGTGAAATGGGAAGAGCGGCACTTTGACCGCCAGTCCAAGAAAAATTCCTCCAAAAGCCAGCCAGGCGAGTTTGCCCGTAAGCAGCCCGTCCCTACCGAGACCAGCAAGCGTGGCAAAATCGAAAGAGCCCCTGGCCAGATAAATTCCGAGGAATCCCAGCAGCATCGCCACGCTTCCGAGAAACGTGTAGAGGAAAAACTTCGTCGCAGCACGGTCGCGATTTTCTCCTCCCCAGATCTTTATGAGCAGGAAGGCGGGGATCAGACTCATCTCGTAAAACAAGAACCAGAGAACAAAGTTCTGCGCCGTGAACGTTCCGTAGAGCGCCGATTGCATGATCAACATCAGCGCGCAAAACCCTCGGTTCATCTTCTGCGCGAGAAACGCAAAGGGAAGAATGAGCGAGGTAAGTAAGACGAGCAGCAGGCTCAAACCGTCGATCCCGACCAGATATTCGGCGCCAATTGAGGGAATCCATGCGTGCCGTTCGACCATTTGAATGCCGGCAGCCCCGACATCGAAGCGCCGCCACAACGCCAACGCGTCAAACGCAGCCAGTGCGTTAACCAACAACGCGATTGGACGTGCATTTCTCTCTGGCGCGGTAAAGAGCGCAAGGACGCCCACCAACGGAATCAGGATGAGCGCGCTGATCAAGCCAACCATGCGTAAAAAAGCAACAGCGCCAGTGCACCGATCGCGATGACGCCGAGGTATGTTTGGATTTGTCCCGAATGCGCAGCGGACATCAGTCGGCCCAGACCACGGGTGCCGACTGTCGTCTCATCGACTCCAGGATTGATTCCGCGCTCATCAACACTTGCCGTAAAAGTTCCGAAGAGTCGCCCCATCGCGCCGACTCCGCGCACCAGGCCATCCCAGAAATGACGGTCCATCCAATCGGACAGACGCGCGCTCATCCAACTAAACGCGATGATCGTGCGAGCATAAAGTTCGTCGATCCACATTTTATTTTGGAGAAACCGGAACAATTGGGGCTGGGCGAATTCGAGCGGATCGGTATCGGCGGGACGCTGTCGATCCCGCGTCCCCGCTTTGCGATACATCCAAATACCGAGCGCAACGCCCGCCCCCACAAGGACCAGCGAAAGAAAGAGGGCTGGCTGAATCAGGCGAGCGAATTCGAAGTGTACAGGTTCGTCTGTTAGATAGCCATGTAACCAGGGCCAGGCTGGCGTCAGCACTACGCTGAACAAAATCGCGCAACTCGCGAGGACGATTAGCGGCATCGTCATGACTCGCGGGCTTTCATGGGCATGCTCAGAGGCAGCACGCCGGTGCCCGAAGAAGACATAGATGATTTGCCGCGTCATGTAGAGCGCGGTGAGGACGACTCCGGCCAACAGGAAATAATAGGGCAAACGCGAAGCAGGCCAACGCGTGGTCACGTGGAGGATTTCCTCCTTTGTCCAACCACCGGAAAAAAAGAGCGGCACGCCGCTGAGGGCCATCATGCCGATTGCATAAGTTGAAAACGTAACCGGCATGAGCCGGCGCAGGCCGCCCATTTTCCGAATGTCTTGTTCGTGATGACAGCCGTGAATGACCGAGCCCGCGCCGAGAAACAAAAGCGCCTTGAAAAAACCATGAGCTAGCAGGTGCATCATCCCGGCGGCGACGCCGCCCACGCCGAGCGAAACCATCATCAAGCCCAGTTGCGATACAGTGGAGTACGCAAGAATGCGTTTGATATCAGCCTGCGCGATGGCGATGAGCGCGGCCATTAATGCCGTAGTTACGCCAATCCAAACGACGACCGTAAGCGACGAGGTCACCCCGTCGATCGCCCCTAACGAGAAGATTGGATACACGCGTGCGACCAGAAAAACGCCCGCAGCAACCATTGTTGCCGCATGGATTAACGCGCTGACCGGCGTCGGGCCTTCCATCGCGTCCGGTAACCAGACGTGCAGTGGGAATTGTCCCGACTTGCCCACCGCGCCACAGAAAATTAGAAGCGCGATAGCCATGGCGCTCGCGCCGAGCATGGCGAGGCCGGCACTCTCCAGACAGCCGTTCCCGCCATCGTAAAAAAGAAGTGTGCCGCTCCGGCCATAGAGCCAGAGCAACCCAAGAAAAAATCCCATGTCGCCGATGCGAGTGGTGATGAATGCTTTTTTTGCCGCGGCCGCGGCACTCGGTCGCTCGATCCAAAACCCAATCAGCAAATAGGACGCCAGACCGACCAGCTCCCAGCAGATAAACAAAAGAAGCAAACTGTTCGAAATAACGAGCCCAAGCATTGCGCCGGAGAAAAAGGAAAGATAAGCGAAAAAGCGGACGAAATTTCTGTCGCCGGCCATGTAACCAGTGCTGAAGATGAAGATGCACAGTCCAACGAGTGTGATCATCGTCAGCATGACGGCTGCAAGCGGATCCAGAACCCATCCCAACCGCAACGCATGGTCGCCGAAGGTGAACCACGTGAAATTCTGAACAGCACGGAATCCGGACACTTGCAGCGTCGGCAGGAACGCAAAGAACGACAGTACAAGTGCGGCGATTTGTCCGGCGATCGCCAGTGCGGCTGCGCCTCTTTGGCGCCCATTCGGCAAGCTCAAAATTGCCAATGAAGCCGCAAGCGGCACGGCAGGGATCAACCAGAGATGATCGATGATCCAGCTCATCCTTTGAGCTGGTTGAGGTGATCGACGTTTGTTGTGCGATAATGCCGATACACAGCGATTACCAAAGCAAGACCGACTGCTGCTTCAGCAGCAGCAATAGCGATTGAGAAAATCGCGATCATAATACCAGTCGGTGGCTGCGATTGAGGGCCAAAGCGCCAGAACGCGATAAAATTGAGGTTTGCCGCGCCGAGCATCATCTCGATCCCGATTAGAATAAAGATGGCGTGACGACGACTCAGGGCCGCAAGCAACCCTGCCGAAAACAGGGCGGCAGAAACAATGAGAACGACTGGGAGCGTCGGTGTCACTGTTTCTCCTCCATCACGAGAACCAGTGCGCCGATCAACGCAGCGGTGAGAAGAAGCCCGACGCATTGCAATGGCCACACATAAGTGGTCATCAACGCTTCACCGATTCGTCTAACAGTCAGCGCTCGAATGTGTGGGGCGGCAATGGCAACCGATTGTGTCTTAAGGATCGCCCACGTCAGACCTCCAAACATAGCAACTGCCAGGAATGCACCGCCCCAGTTAGCACCGCGATCTTTTCCAACGTCACGCCGGGTCAGAAGAATGGTAAAAACAACTAGTACCGCGACCGCACCGATGTAGACGAATATCAGCACCAAACCGACAAATTCCGCGCCGAGCAGAAAGAAAAGCGCTGCGACGCCGACGAAAGTCAGAGCAAAACTCAGTGTCGCGTGCATGAGCTTTTGCAGCGTGGCGGCGGCCAGCGCGGCGGCCAATGTCGGGACAGCGATAAGGACAAACGCGACGCTGCTCATTCGGCGAAACGGTAAGTGCGCGGCGCAAACTTTCGTTGCGTGTCGAGCAACATCGATAGAGCGGTATAAACGATCGCAATTACCACAAACGACCAAAGCCAGCCGCGCAGGCCGCGACCTGCATAATGCCAGACAGCCGCTGCGATCATGCAGGTAAAAGACATTGGCAACATGAATTTCCAGGCAAAATTCATGATTTGATCAATCCGCGTGCGTGGCAGGGTTCCGCGGAGCCAGATGTAGACGAAAAGCAGCGCGCTCAGCTTCGCGAAAAACCAGAAATAGGACGGGATAAATTCCAACGCTTGCACGGGCGAATGCCAGCCGCCAAGAAACAAAGTCGCGGCAAGGCCAGTGATGGCGAACATTCCGATGTATTCTGCCATGAAGAACGTTGCGTATTTGAAACCGGAATATTCAGTCATGTGGCCGGCTACAATTTCCGATTCGCCTTCCGGCACATCGAACGGAGTGCGATTCGACTCCACGAGGCCGGACACAAAAAACAAAATGAACGCAGTTGCGCCCCACGGCGTGAAGACAAACCAGCGCGGCCCCAAGCCAAGTGTGTATCCCGCCTGCGCGGCTACAATCCTATCAGGTGTAAGCGAACCGACCACCATGACCACCGGTAGCACGGTGATAATGAGGGGCAGCTCGTAGCTGATCATTTGCGCGATCGCTCGCATCGCGCCGAGCATCGAGAACTTGTTGTTGCTTCCCCAACCGGCCATGAACACCGCGAGCTCCGTTGTCGATCCAACCGCAAAGAAGAAAAGGATGCCACCGTCGATTGAAAACGGCGTCATGTTTCGGCCATAAGGGATCACGCCAAGCACAAGAATCGCCGCAGCAGCAATGAGAATTGGAGCCAGGAAGTGCACAAGCTGGTCCGCGCGCGCGGGCACGATGTCTTCCTTTATCAACATTTTGATACCGTCGGCCACCGGCTGCAAAAGCCCGAATGGCCCAACGCGGTTGGGACCATAGCGATTTTGTATCCGGCCGAGAATCTTCCGCTCCAGCACTGACATGAGCGCGAACAGTGTCAGGAATATGAATAAGAGCGCGAAAATATTGATTAGACTCGACGCGACCTGAATAACCCAGCCAGGGGCGGGCATTAGCCACGACAGCAGCCATTGCTTTGCATTAACGAAGATCTGATCGACAGAATTGCTCACGTCGGGATGAAGAAAACCGTCAATTGATTGGTTAATCAAGACAGAACGCGCAATGATCTCGCTTCAACCAGGTCATGCTTTCCGGATGCCCTTAATGCTTGGAGCGCTTTTAGCTTTGCAGGGAGGCGCTTGCGCGGTACGTTCGGCGTGCGCCATGCGAACGCTGGTCTTCTTGATCGCCACCCTTTTGGCCAGTGCCGGTTTGATCCAGGGAGAGATCAAGACTCCGGACAAAGCTCCTATTGAAATCACTTCTACAGGGGAAACGACATACGAGAATGGCCTCGCCACGGCGCGCGATAACGTCGCGATTCATATCGGCAACACGGATATCTACGCCGACTACGCGCAATACAATTCCACAACGAAGGACGTAGAGTTGAGAGGCCACGTGCGGATCTACCGAGATGTGAGCGTGTACATCGCCGAGAATGGCATTTACAACACGGAGACTAAAAAAATCAAAGCGCTCAATGCGCGAACGGAGTCGCAGCCTTACTTCCTGACCGGCGGCCATGTAACCTCAATTTCTGAGAACGGTTATCTGATAAAGGACGGCACCTTTACGACTCACGATTCACCGAAGAACGACTTCCATCTCCGCGCCCGAACGATTCGCGTTTACGAAAATGATCGCGTGATTTTTCAGTACGTAACCGCGTACGTGGGGAAGGTGCCTGTTTTTTGGTGGCCCTATCTTTACCAATCACTCAACGAGGCGTTTAGTTTTTCGATTTCGCCAGCATATTTGAGTTCATGGGGACCATCGCTCCTCACTCAAGTGACCTTTCCAATCACAGAGGACATCAGGGGCCGGTTCCGGCTCGATTATCGAGGCCGGCGCGGTGTAGCCGTGGGCTTGGATTCGACCATGGATTATTTCAACGACAGCCAGGCACGGCTGAAAACGTATTATCTTCAGGATCAAAACCCGAACCTGAATGAAACCAACATTCCGCGAAAAGACGTTCCCACCGGGCGATACCGGGTGAGCCTAGCGGATACGACCAACTTTACAGACGATATTTACGGCATCGCCAATCTCACCAAGCTGAGTGACCAATACGTGATGCAGGACTTCTTCCAAGGCGAGTTCCGCCTCGATCCAAATCCGGACAATGTGCTCGCGGTGACAAAGACGGACCCTTTTTACACCCTGACGGCTATCGAGCGTTTTCAGGCGAATCAGTTTTTCACTACAACAGAACGCCAGCCGGAAGTGGTATTGGACATCAAACGTCACGGGCTTTTTGGCGGACCCATTTTTTATGAAGGCGAGACCGGCTTTGCCAATTTGCGCCTACAATTCCCCCAAGGTTTAGGCTTTGAGAATTATGGCACGGACCGTCTCGACACGTTCCACCAATTAACCTTTCCAAACACTTACTTTGGGTGGCTTTCGATCGTGCCACGGGTCGGCTATCGCGGAACCTATTATGGCAAGACGTGGGATCTGGGCTCGACTACGTTTATACCGCCATCAAATCCGCTCGTACCCAACTTTATTCTTCCCCCTCCAACGCTGGCTAATCCAGTCAAGTTCGACGGAGACACATTTCGTTCGGTCTTCGACACCGGAGCCGAAGCGTCATTCAAGATCTCACGTACGTGGGAGAATGTGCAAAGCCGCGCGGTCGGACTGGACGGACTCATGCATGTGATTCAACCGTTCACGAACTTTTCCTACGTGAAAGAAGATGGACCTAACCCGACATCAATTTTAGCGCTCGATCGGTTTCAGCCTTCCACCCAATTGCCGGCAATTGATTTTCCTCAGTTCACCACCATCGATACGATCGATGATTGGACAATTTGGCGGGTGGGAGTTCGCAATAAGCTGGAAACGAGGCGAGACGACAAAACAATCACCTGGTTCGAGCTCGATACCTACGTTGATGTGAACTTTACCAATCCCTTCGACCGCACGGACTACTCCAATCTCTTTAACAATATCCGTTTTCAACCGCTGCCGTGGGTATCTTTCTCGATCAATTCACAACTGCCTGCGTTCGATCAAGGGTTTACAGAAGTCGACACGGTTGCAAACGTCCAACCAATGGCCAACCTGCAATTGACCGTTGCGCATCGTTATTTGAACGGCAATCCCTTTTTCCAGGACAGCAGCCTGTTTGTTGTCGGTGGATATTACCGCATCGACGACAACTGGGGCGTTGCAGTCCAGGAGCAATACGAAGGGGCAACCGGGATCCTCGAACAGCAGCGCTACTCAATCTATCGAGACTTATCGAGTTGGGTGGCCTCGTTCGGTGGCATCATACGCGACAATAACGGATCGAAGGAGTACGGCGTCCTCTTCACCATAACGCTCAAAGCATTCCCTAAATTTGGATTCGATTTGAACTTCGATCCTTCGTCCGAAGGCGATTGAAGGAAAGCAAGCGAACAATTCCGGATGGCCTGGATTTGTTCCACTTGTGCCGCAGGTAATTCGCCCGCACCATTTCTCAATCATGGATCTTGCAATCATCGGTTCCGGTTATGTTGGCCTGGTGACTGGCGCCTGTTTCGCCGATGTCGGGC
>Ga0207697_10000876_pt1 | contig 17049 bp, 15 predicted proteins | sample KBSSwiS5withPhiX_FD_184293 | JGI IMG/M metagenome (GOLD analysis project Ga0207697, IMG submission 184293) | Switchgrass rhizosphere microbial communities from Kellogg Biological Station, Michigan, USA, with PhiX - S5 (SPAdes) (version 2) | ecosystem: Host-associated > Plants > Roots >... | reverse complement strand
GATGCGATCTCGACCGGGGTGAAATCGCGCATGGTGAATTCGGGTCAATCGTGTATCGCGGCGAAACGCTTCATCATCGCCGACGCGATTTACGACCAATACCTGGCGCAATTTGTAGAGAGGATGAAGAAATTGAAATTGGGGGACCCGAGGGAGGAAACGACTGAAGTCGCACCGCTCTCCTTGGAACACATTCTTCGCGGGGTCGATGATCAAGTGCAGAAATCGGTCGCCGCCGGAGCAAGAATTTTATGCGGCGGGAAACGCGCTGCCGGCCTCGGTTATTTTTACGAGCCAACGGTGCTAGCGGAAATTCCCAAGAGCGCGCCTGCTTATCGCGAGGAAGTTTTTGGTCCGGTCGCGCTTTTTTTTCGCGCGCGGGATCGCAACGAAGCCGTTGCCATTGCTAACGATTCCAATTTTGGTCTCGGCGCCAGCGTCTGGACGAATGATGCAGCCGAACAGGAATTCTTTTCGCACGAACTTCAAAGCGGAATGGTGTTCGTGAACGCAATGGTCGCGTCCGATCCGCGCGTGCCATTCGGCGGGATCAAACGATCCGGTTACGGCCGCGAGCTGGGTGCCGAAGGAATTCGCGAGTTTACAAACGTGAAAACAGTTTGGATTGCATAGCGCGCAAAAGCTCGTCATCCCCAGCGCGAGCGAGGGACCTTGCGCAAGCTGCGTTCGTCAACCAAACTACCATGCGAAATCACTCGCGTATCTGAGGTCCCTTGTCGTGTTTGCGACTCGGGATGACGCGGCCATGTTGATCAAAACAAAGTCAGTTGCTCGCGCGGACTCCTAAAATGTTGAGTCGATAATTCCGGTCGTGGACCAATTCCGACCTTCCGACAACTCATCTGAAACAAGGTCGCGATCTGTTCCGCGAAAATTCCTTCCCCTTTGATCCGCGTTCCCCAGCGCGGGTCGCTCAATCTATCGCCGCCACGAATCGCGCGAATACGCGAGAGGACTTTCGCTTTTCGCTCGGGAAAATGCTCGTCCAGCCAGCGCTCGAAAAGGGGCGCCACCGCAAAAGGCAATCGCATGATCGTATAACCCGCGAATTGCGCACCCGCTTTTGCAGAAGCAGCCAGAATGCCCGGCATCTCATGATCGGTCAGCCCGGGAATAACAGGCGCTACCATTACTCCGACCGGGACGCCGGCTTCACGCAATTTAGAGATCGCTTCCAAACGAGCGTTCGGCGGCGACGTTCGCGGCTCCAGCACGCGCTGCAATTCTTCGGCGAGCGATGTAACTGACACGTTCACGGCAGCGCAGGAAAACGCCGCAAGCTCGCCAAGCAAATCGCTGTCGCGTGTGACCAGTCGATTCTTGGTGATGATTCCGACGGGATTCCGGAATCGCGCCAGCACTTGCAAGCATCCGCGGGTAATTTCGAGTTTGCGTTCGATCGGTTGATAGGGATCGGTCACACCGCTGATCGCAATCACCTGCGGTCTCCATTTTCGTGAAGATAGTTCAGCTTCGAGCAATTTCGGTGCATCCATTTTCACCATAATGCGCGACTCGAAATCTGTGCCCGCGGAAAAGCCGAGATACTCGTGGGTGGGGCGGGCATAACAGTAAACGCAGCCGTGCTCGCACCCGCGATAAGGATTCACGCTGGTCTCGAATCCGACGTCGGGACTGTTGTTGCGCGCGATGATCGACTGCGAGCCATCGCGGTAAAAGATGGTTTTCCGAGGGCGCGAATCCTGATCGACTTCATCGTGCGGATCCTCTTCAAAATGCAGCGCCTCGAACCGGTTCGCTGGATTAATCGACGCGCCTCGCGAGTGGAATTCGCGGGGATGGACCGTGCGCGCCGCAATCGGAATCTCGCGCACATTTTTCCAGAGCTTTTTTCCGTCAGGCAATGGCCTCACTACTTATGTTCAACTGAACATAACTCGCTGTCGAGACATTTTTTTTAGCCGCGGTCGTCGGTCGCGGTATCCGGCGGCGGAATTCAGCCGCGGCCAGCGACCGCGGGCTACAACGTCGAGCTAATAATTCGAGGGCCAACCGCGCGGCTTGCCCAACGAGTTGTCAATGGCACACTTCTCGAACGAAAACCTCGGAGGGGTGGTCGAGTGGTTGATGGCTCCGGTCTTGAAAACCGGCAGGGCGCAAGCCCTCGTGGGTTCGAATCCCACCCCCTCCGCCAACTCAATTGCGGATTTGCGATTTCGGATTGCGGATTGAAAGCCAGTGAGCAACGAGCAACGCACAGATCACGCCCAGAATCGCGGCGAAGGTGACGTCGGACAAGTAGTGGGCACCGACGATCAAGCGCGAGATCGCAATCAGGACAGGAATCAATAACAATGGCGCGCCGATTTTCTTTCGGGCGAGAAACAACGCGACAAAGAACGCAGTAGATGAGGTGGTATGACCTGATGGGAAAGCGTGAAATTTGGAACGGAATTGTGGGCCGTTCCACTGCGCTTCGGTTTTGACAGATGGACGCGCCCGGCCGGTTGCGAGTTTGATGGTGCGCGTGGTGACTCCAGCGAGCGCAAGCGCGATGAGCATCGCAAGAAAAATTCGCATCCAGGCTTTGCTTCCCACAGCGAACGCAATCGCAAATCCAATCGCGCCGGCAATCGCGTGGGGCGGCCAATCCCCCACCCTGCTCACGATTCGCATCACTCGTTGCAATTCCGGTGACGAATGTGTAGTGATCCAGTTCGCGGTCGCTTGATCGAGAAGAAAGGCGGCGATCAACGCGATTACTGCCGTTACGATTAGCGCGATCCAAATTTTTCGCGGCAACGACCGCGTGATTTCAGCTTCGGTTTTCACTCGAACGGCTGCTACTTTCCGGTTCAATCGTGCGACCGGCAATGCGCAATTACATCCTGCTGTTTGTTGGCTCCCTGCTTTTTCATCTCGCGGGCACCTGGAGTTTGCCGTTAATCGACCGCGACGAGCCACGTTTCGCCGAAGCGGCGCGGGAAATGCGCGAGCGGGGCGATTTCATCGTTCCCTATTTCAACAATCAATTTCGATTTGATAAACCGCCACTAACCTACTGGTTTCAGGTCCCGAGTTATCGTGTCTTTGGCGAAAATGATTTTGCCGCGCGTTTCCCGACCGCAATCGCCGCGGCGCTGGTTGCCGTTATTCTGTTCGCGTGGGGACAGCAACTGGGGGGTGAGAAAGTTGGTTGGTGGGCGGCAATAATCTTCTCCCTTTCGCTGCAAACCTTTATCCACGGAAAAGCCGCGGTAGCAGACATGTGGCTGGTCCTGTTCGTCACCGTCGCTCATTGGGCTGGGTGGGAACTCCTGCAGGACAACATCGAGCATCGAACATCGAACACCGAACGCCGAACGGCCTTTTGGTGGATTTTTTATTTATCGTTAGGACTGGCATTTTTGGCCAAGGGACCGATTGGATGGACGCCGCTGTTAACGGTTGCGATCGCGCAAAGATTTTATCGTCAGGAACACTTTGGCGCACGTTTCAAATTCGTCCGCGGACTCTTGCTTATGTTGGTGTTGGTCTGCCTTTGGGGAATTCCCGCCCTTGTTCGCACGCACGGCGAGTTTTTCCGGATCGGGATTGGAAAGCATGTGGTTGAACGTTCGGTCGCTACGATGGAAGGGCATGGCGCATCGTCCGTTTGGATGTATCTGGCGTTGCTGCCCTTTTATTTTTTGACTGTCTTCGCCAGTTTTTTTCCCTGGTCGATCAAACTACCGGCGCTTTGGAAAAAACTGCGGGCGCAACGCGACGGCACCGACCAATTCCTATTAGCCGGCGCGCTTATCATCTTTGGAATTTTCACTCTGGTGCAGACCAAGCTGCCCCATTACACCTTACCGGCCTTTCCGTTGCTGGCGCTGTTGGTTGCGCGCCGTTTCGAGTCTTTAAGGTTTGCCCGCGCGCTCCCGATCGCGGCAACCGCGGTTTATCTCGCAATCGCGCTTTTCCTCACCCAGTTCCTCGCAAGATTTTTTCCAAGTTACAATCTTGCCCGTGTTAGCCGGCCTGATCTGAACCCTGAAATGGAATTCGGCGCGGTTGACTTCACCGAACCGAGTCTGGTGTGGTATTTTCGCGATAAGGTCCGTGGATTCATGACGCCGCTAAAACGCAAGGATGCCAATGAATTTATGGGTCGCGGCGGATCGCGTTTTATTGTGCTGCCAACAGCATCCGTAGCTGAGATTTTTCCGAATATCGACCCATCGTGGCGCAGTTATCACACAAAGGGATTTAACATTCCCAAAGGGCGACGCGCGGATCTGACGATGCTGCTGAAACCAGAGTAGGAAGGAATGGCACCTGCCGCCTACAACGGTTTGCGTTGACGCGTCAAAGCGTTGAAGGGTTGAAGCGGCTGAGCATACGATGTTGGATTCGCTTCATCGCTTTATCATTTTAACGCTTCAACGAACCCCGTGATCACATTTCTCCATGGCCGCCTGGTGCACGCGCTGCCAACGCAGGCGACGATCGATGTTGGCGGTGTTGGCTACGAGGTTTTTATTCCGCTTTCGAGTTACGACAAACTTCCTGCGGTCGGGCAGCCAATTGAAATTCTCACGCATCTGCATGTGCGCGAAGATGCGCAGATTCTCTACGGATTCATGGGCGCGCCGGAGCGCGATCTTTTTCGCCTGCTAGTCAACCACGTCAGCGGGATCGGGCCAAAACTGGCGCTGGCGGTGTTAAGCGGAATGAGCGTGAACAATTTTAAAGCAGCGGTGGTGAACAATGATGTCGTGTCACTTTCAAAGATCAGCGGTGTGGGAAAGAAAACCGCGGAGCGAATGGTGCTGGAGTTGAAAGACAGGGTCGGGGTGGCGGTGGCCTGGGAAGCGGCCAGCGCGGCGCATGCCCCGACGCCAGAGCAGCAGCAGGCGAACGAAGCGGTTCTGGCGTTGATCGCGCTCGGTTACAAGCAGATCGACGCCCACAAGCTGGTGCGCGATTTACAGGAACGCGAAGGCGCCGGAAAATCGGCGGAGGAATTGGTGAAACTGGCGCTGAAGAAATTTGCAACGGGACGATAGTTCTCGCGATTTGTCATTCTCACTGAGCGCGTTGAACGTTCCCCGCCAATGATTGCGACAGTTGAAAACAAACTGGATGCCATTCGAGACGCATTACCAAGCGAAGGTTTATTCGCGTTTAAGGATTGGCTGATTTCGCCGGACGCGTTTCCGATTTCAGAGAAATTTGCCAGCGAGCTGGAGCAACTCGGACATCGGTTGTTTGTTTTTCAACGGGCGTGTAATCAGCTTTATCAGCTAAGTGTTCGGGGGAAGCAGCCGGCATGGATCGCGCAATATCTCGACGCAGGGAAACCAGCCGAACTCGTTGAGCTGTCGCGGCAGAAAGTTTTCCGCGACGAGTTACCGCGCGTTATTCGGCCGGACCTTATTCTGACAGAGAACAGCTACATCATTGCGGAAATTGATTCCGTCCCGGGTGGAATCGGATTGACCGGTTGGTTAAATCGCACCTATTCGGCGCTCGGCCAGGATGTGATTGGCGGCGAAGAGGGAATGCTTGATGGCTTTCAAAACGTTCTGCCGAATGGCGGCGATATTCTGGTTTCGGAAGAGTCGGCGACCTACCGGCCCGAGATGGAGTGGTTGGCAGCGCAATTGAATCTACGTCGAACATCCAATCTCGAACATCCAACGTCGAAGTGGCGCGTCGTCCCGGTGGAGAACTATGAGCCACAACCGGGCCGTGATGTTTACCGATTCTTTGAGCTATTCGATCTACCGAACATTCCGAAGATCGAGGTGCTGCTGAGATCGGCGGCGGAAGGAAAAGTGCGGCTGACGCCGCCGCTCAAACCGTTTCTGGAGGAGAAAATGTGGTTCGCTCTCTTCTGGCTCAAGCCATTGCGACAATTCTGGCGGCGCGAGCTGGGCGACAAATATTTTCTGAAATTGCGGCAGGTTATCCCTTACACCTGGTTACTCGATCCTATGCCCTTGCCACAACATGCGGTGATTCCGCGGCTGGAGATTCATGATTGGCGCGAGGCAGCCAAGTTCAGTCAGAAAGAGCGCGACCTGCTTTTGAAAGTGAGCGGATTTTCGCCGCTGGGTTGGGGCAGTCGCGGGGTGGCGCTGGGCGCGGATTTGCCGCACAGCGAATGGGAGAAGCGAATCGACCACGCACTAGCCAATTTTGCGATCCAGCCCACGATTTTACAGCAATTCCACAAAGGCAGCTTGTTCGAGCATCCTTATTACGACGGCGAAAGCGGCGAAGTGCGAACGATGAAAGGACGGATCCGTTTGTGTCCGTACTATTTTGTGGAAGAGGATCGGGTAAAATTGCGCGGCGCCCTAACGACAATTGTGCCGGCGGACAAGAAGTTAATCCACGGAATGCGCGACGGCATTCTGGTGCCGACCAGCATGAATACCGTTAACGGGCCGCGATCGTAAGCTCGCGCCGGTGGATAGGACCAGCGGGCGTTAAAGTGCTTTGGTAAAGATGGAATTCCGCTACGTGCATCATGCCGGCGTCGTAATCGCGGTGTTTTTTGAGGAACGATTGCATCAATGCAGACGAGATTCCTCGGCCGCGCGCGATGGTAAAATGGGGCGTCCAGGCCCGCTCCTCGATCGGCAAATTGCAGGCCAGCGCGGCCTCATTGACCCGCTTGTGCAATTGAAAGAGATGCGGGTGGGCGTGACCAACGCCGATCCAGAGGACGTGCGGCGTACCTTTTCTTGAGAAGGTGCCAAGTCCGGTCACCGGCAAAAAAAATGCGCGAAACGAGATGGCCGCGAGTTTTTCCTCGAGCAAATCGGCCGTCGCCGGATCGACCGCGGCGAAAAACGCGAGGGTGAGATGGATCTGCGATGGAGCCGAAAAAATCAGGCCGCGATAATGCGGGTCGAGCGCGACCATGGATTCTGCTAGGATGTCCGGTAAGTCGATTGCAACGAAAAGCCGCTGAGCATTCATAAATTAGATCGTCGTCATTCCGAGCGAAGCCGAGGGGATCCGAAAGGTTACGTTAAAGAACCTGCATCGCGATCCCCAACTGTCGCTTGGGGTCGACTTACCCGTGTTTGCGATTGAAGCGCGCGACTTCGCGCGCCGTTTCGCGATCGGTCGCTCGCTTTTTCAAATCGGCACGTTTATCGCGCGCCACTTTTCCCTGCGCGACCGCTATCTCCGCTTTCAGCTTTCCGTTTTTCCAATGCAAATTAAGAAGCACGAGAGCGCGGCCGCCCACCTGGGTTTCGCCATAAAGCTTATCGATTTCGGCGCGATGGAGCAACAGCTTACGCACTCGTTTGGCTGACGGAATTTCGTGACTTGCACGTTCGTAGGGCTGGATGTCGGCATTATAGAGGAAGGCTTCACCATTCTCGATGCGCGCGAAGGCGTCGTTGATGTTGGCTTTGCCGGCCCGGATCGATTTGACCTCGCTGCCTTTGAGTTCAAGCCCGGCTTCGTAGCGCTCAAGGATATGAAAATCGCGCAGCGCTTTGCGGTTGAGAATCGTCTCGGCAGTCATTAACCGAGCGATGGTGGCGAAAAATCAGGCGCCGTCGGTGGACGCGCTCTGCTCTTCAAAAGTGAGTTTGCCGGCAATGATTTCCTTGAGAGCAATGTCGGTGAGTGAGGTCCGCAGGCCGGTCTCGACCATTGGCCGATGCCCCAGACCAAGCTGGCGCACGCGCTTTGATACAACGTTGATAAGCAATTGCGGGTTGGGAATGATCTGGCTGGCTTCCTGCAAGAGTTGAGTCGTCATAATGCGCAAGGTGTGGACGGCGCGGGTGGGCTCCGCCGGGAATTGGAGAATCGTCGGGGAGCAGGACGAAATGGGACCAGGAAAAAGACGAGAGCCGAGCATCGCGACGAAAGAAATGGTGAATGTGGGAAGTTGACGGGCCTTGTCAACCGATTTTTCCCGCGGACGGGAATTCACCGAGGGCTAGCGGATGTCTTCGACGTAACTGGCAATTCGGTAATCGGTGACGTCACCCAAGCTGTCGAGCGACCGGTCATAATGCCAGCTGGTATTGCCATTACCGTAAAACGATTTGGCAATAACTGCTCCGATCACATCCGGGTTACCGTTCATGGTAAAGTCTGCGCTCGGAGCATAAAACGTGGCCACTAAATCCCCCGGCGAATTGATGTTAATATGCTGAGACGATCCATCGGTCGGGCTAATGCTATAGAATTGCAGGTTCCCGGCGTAACCAGTCTCGTTGATAAGGTCACGCGCTTTAACATCCACGTTGCCGTTAATGAAAAACTGCACGTGCACGCCAGGCTTCACATCGATTGCGCCGGTAAAGTCACTGGTCAGATGGATGGCCACGTAAGTTTGCGATGATCCATTTTGGTTGATAGTAAGTTGTTTGTTGAAGCTGGAGAGCAAGTACACGGTCGGTGCTCGGGCCGTCCCAGCGGCCGGCGGAGTGACTGTGATATTGCTGTTTACGTTGGTAGGCGAGGCTTGAGGCGCAGGTAAATAGGTCGGCATGGAGAACGAAGGAAGCGTGAACGGCACATTGTTGTCGATGGTGCCGTGAACGTTGAGCGTTTTCTTTGTGGCCGTTCCGCCATTGGTGTAAAGGTTTCCGTAGAGGTCTCCGAAGATGGTGGCGGTAGCGTTGTCAATTTGTACCGTTCCGCTTTGCGAATCCACGTAACGAGGATCGGAAGGGTTCGTTTTCACCGTAGGGTCGTAGGGCCCCGTACTGGATCTGTAACTGTCAATATAGGCCGCCGATCCAAGACCATAGAAATTTCCAGTTACTTTGATCGCAACGTCGTCGAACGGTCCGACTGGCGCAGCGATTAATTCAATACGGCGGCTAAGTTGCGGCGCTGGTGAGACCGCGACGATGGCTTTGTTCGTTCCATCCCCGGTCGGACCATAGGTGGCGGTGAAATGATCATATTGGAAATCTATCTTGCGCAGGAGCGTATCGCCGTCCCCGCGAGTCGCCCCGTTAGCGGCGAACCTGTTTCCATTGCTCAAGCGATCATCCATTCCGGTCCGCTTCAATCCTTGCAAAGGTGAGGTTCCTTTCGAACGGATACGATACCAGGCATTACCGCTTGTCGGATCGGAGTAAAAGAGGTCCACCGTCTGGTTCGTGCGCAGACCGTTCGTGCCAAAGGTTGTCGTCCCGCTGGTGTAGGTGGTGCCGGAAGTTGTCCAGCCGTTAGCGGCGTTAAAGGCGGTGCCGGGATTATTTACGAGGTTTCGGAGCTCGTTGTATGCAATGTCAGCACCACTTTCCGCTGCATACAGGGCTTCGTTCCAAGAACGGACCTGGTTCGACGCCTGATTATAGCGGGCGGTGCAATTCAGCAGCACGTTCGCTGCGATCAGCGAGATAACAAAAATTGTGCAAACAGCACAAAGAAGGACGTTTCCTCGTTCGTTTTGAATGAATGATACTTTCATAAATTTATCCGCGTCGTTTATTTCGGAGATAAGCGAGAGAAAAGACGGTTGTCCCAGTGCGTTCGTCGGCGACGTTCCCACTGGTAAAAATCGGCTGAAACGTGACCGCCATAGTTGCTTTTTCCGTGTTGGCAAGATCCACATCGGTCGTAGTTGGGATTAATTGATCTGTGCTGGAGGCAATGGTTGTGACAACGCCGTCTTCTGTCCGCAAAATAGCGGCACCGTTGATTGAGTAGACTACGGTGCTTGTTGTGGTTCCATAGTTCACTTGGACGCCGCTAGTGGTGGTCGAGATCGTCGGATTCCGCATCGCACCAACTAGAGATGGGTTGCTGACAGCCTCTGCGTCGCCTGATTGAATAATGTATTTAGGAATCGTCAATGTAACCGTTTGTTGATTGGCTGATGTCGTGCAAATAAGAGCCCGTTTCACATCACGGTTGAGATAATCGATAATGCGAACCTGCTGGAGATGAGTGGCGAAGTAGTGATCCACCGCATTAAAGCTCTTTTGCATCGCGAGCGAAGCCGTAATGATGGCGGCGAAGATGACCACGGCGATAGCCATGGCCGTCAAGATTTCGGCAAGGGTAAAGCCAGATTGGTGAGAATGGTGCGTTAGCTTCATTTCTTTGTGCCGTCGGAAATAATGAGCGACGTTTGCTCGGTTCGTTGTCGGCCGCCGAGCACTTGGGTCCAAGTCTGCGAAATGTCCACTTTGACCAGCGTGGGCGTGGGGGAACTGGTGGCGGTAGAATCGAGACTGACCGTGCCGTCCCGTTTCAGCGTCATTTGGGTAACGCCGTTCGCCGTAGGATATGCGGATATTTTGACAACTTCGGTGGCGGATTTAACAAAGTCGGATGCGTTCGCTCGGTTGGCGGAACCGTCCGGATTCTTCAGAACGCTGTTCTGAACGTAGCCGGTCGCGAGCTTGCCCGGATTCGCGGTCGAGGCACTAATGAGATCGCTAAAGGCGAGGTTACGGAAAACTTCAGCGCGAGCTTGAACGGCCTCGATGGCCCCGACTGATTGCTTGCTCGCCGCGATAAACCGGAGACAAACTGCGTTCGCCTCGAAAAGGGATGCGAAAAAGGAGGCAAGCAAGAGTGTGGCGACGAGGATTTCAACGAGCGTTGTGCCCGAGGTGTGACATTTAGGTGATAGTTTCACGAGCTATATATATTATAAACTTGCGCATATACTATAGCAACCAGAATGCCGTAGACTCTGCGGCAAATACGTAGGATGGTTATAGCTGTATCTATCTCATAACAATGTATTTATAACTTCGGTGCTTCATCCGGATACGACATCCCTCCCAGGTTTGCCTAAGGCGCGTCGTCTCTCCTTGCCATCCTTAATTAAATAGGCGAAATAGTCCCGCTGGCCGCGGCGGGCGCGGCCGCACATCGCGGGCTGTGGCTCAGCTTGGTAGAGCGCCTCGTTCGGGACGAGGAGGCCGTGGGTTCAAATCCCACCAGCCCGATTAAACGCACCTGGTTAAGGCATGAACGAAACCGTCCTCACCACCATTGCGTTTACCGGATTCACGGTCGCATTTTTTCACGCCGCGATTCCGACCCACTGGCTCCCTTTCGTGGCAGCGGGCCGCGCGCAACGGTGGACTCATTCCAAAACCCTCCTGATTACCGCGCTAGCCGGCACCGGCCATGTCCTCGCCACTGCGGTCCTCGGTTTAATCCTAACCATTTTTGGAGTCGCGCTCAGCTCGCGCATTGGCACGTGGTTCCCGCGAATAGCGGGAGCATTGCTGATCGGCCTTGGTCTATTCTACATCTGGCGACAGCTTTCCGGCCATGCTCACAGCCACACTCACTTATTTTCAAAGGGCGGGCATCAGCATGAGCATGAATTGAGGAAATCGCTGGCGCATTTTCGTGGGCCGGATATTTCACGCACTCGCACGTCCGACTGGGTGGCAATTAGCAGTCTGTTTGCGATGCTGACCTTCTCACCCTGTGAGGCGTTTCTGCCGATTTACGTTTCGGGAATTCGGTTCGGCTGGGGCGGTTTTGCTCTTTTGACTCTCATTCTCTCGACCGCCGCCGTTGCCGGAATGCTGGTATTCACGTGGCTGGCCTTAATCGGAATTCGCGGCATCGGACTTGGTTGGTTTGAACGCTATGAAAGCCTGGTGATGGGATCACTTCTATTATTAGTTGGTGTAATGGTCTTGGTTTTCGAAAAATGACCGAGCGATTTGCTTGGCGAAACTGTTTGCCATCCTGCACAAGCAATGCTTGCATTTCGCCTCACCGCTACGCCAAAATAATCTTCCCGCTATGGGTTCTCTCAAAAAACGACGCAAAGCTAAAATCTCCAAGCACAAACGCCGCAAGCGGATGAAGGAGAATCGGCACAAGAAGCGTCTGCGTTACAAATCGTAAGCGGCGACGATAGGCGGTTTGCCTCGCTAGACCGACACGGTAGATTCAGGAAGGATGATGGTTACGCGCAAGCTGGCAGTTTATCTTGCGCTGCTTCTGCTCGTATGCGGCATCGGGAAAATCTCACCCGCACCGGTACCACCTAAGAAATCACAAAAGACGACGGCGGCGCACCCGACGCCGAAGCGAAACGATTTAATCGACGATTCGTTGGCTCTGCCCCCTGCGCGAGACCTAAATCTGAGCATTGAGGGTGGGCACAAGGCTGAGGCCCTCGCCCATTTTGCTGAAGGAATCGATTTTGAGGAGGACGGCGAAATGGAGAAAGCCCTCGAAGCCTATCGCCAGGTTCTGAATGTCGATCCCGGGCAGATCGAGCTGGCGGTTCGTGTCGCAGCGTTGCTAACGCGGGACGATGATTATCCGAGCGCGATCGATGTCTTAAAAGATGCGGTCAAGGTGCATCCCAAAGCGCCGGAGCCCTATCTGGAGCTGTCTTTTATCTACGCCAAGTATTTAAAGAAAGGCGATCAAGCGATTGAATTCGCCAACAAAGCCATTGCGCTGGATCCGCAGAAAATTGACGGCTACCAGCGATTGTTTGAGATCTATCTCACCGCCGGCGAGGAAAAAAGGGCGCTCGAAACTCTCGATCGCGCCGCCAAAATGCCAAACGACGATCCGACCTTCTGGGCAAGACTCGGCCGGCTTTACGGCTCGGTTATTTTGAAACCAGACGCCAAACCAAATCCGGAACAAACCGCGCGTCTCAACGATGTTTTTGAGAAGGCGGCCGCCAAAGGGCAAGATAACGCTGCCGTCTTGAAGGAGGTGGGGGATTACTTCGCCTCCACCCAACAGATCAAAGAAGCGCTTCCGTTTTATTTGCGTGTCCTTGAGCTGCAACCTGACGACGCCAATGTCCGCGAAAAACTGGCGACGGGCTTTGTCTTAACAAATCAGCGGGCCCGCGCAGTCGAAACGCTGGAAGCAATCATCCAAGAACACCCCGAAAAATATCAGTCCTACGAATTGTTAGCCCAGCTGCATGATGATGAAGGGCGCGCCTTGGTTCGTGCTAATCAAACCGATCCGGCAAATGCCGAGTTCAAGAAGGCGGCACAGAACTACGAACAAAGCCTGCTCATTAATCCAAATCACGCGGGGACGTATTTGCGGCTGGCGGAATTATTGCTCGTTCCGCTGAAACAGAGCGAACGCGCCGTTTCAGTCTTAACCGAAGGGCGCCGGCGTTATCCCGATGCTCCCGAATTCGCCTATTACCTTGCGATTGCACTACGCGAATCGAAAAAGGCCAAAGACGCGGTGATCATGTTCGAAGAAGCGCTTAACGAAGCGCAGAATGCCGAGGCTGATTTTTTGAAACCACGCTTTTACGTTGAATATGGCGCGGCGGCACAAGAGGCCGGGCTCTACGACAAAGCGGCGGAACTTTTCCACAAAGCCATCGCGATGGATCCGGCCAACGCGGCCGAGCCCTACAATTACCTCGGCTACATGTGGGCCGAGCAGAATAGTCACCTCGACGAAGCAGAGGACGCCATCAAGCGCGCGCTTCAACTCGATCCCGAGAACGGTGCTTACCTCGATAGCATGGCCTGGGTAGAATACCGTCAGGGAAAATACGATCAGGCACTGGAAAATTTAAAGCGCGCTATTGAAAATTTGCCGCGCGAAGACGCCGTCGTTTTCGAACATCTTGGCGACGTCTATTTGAAATTGAACCGTGTCTCCCAAGCGCTCGAATCGTGGCAGAAGGCAAAAACACTCGATCCATCGAATAAGGACCTAGCGGCGAAAATCGACGGCCAAAAAACCCGTGTCAGCAAAACCAATCCGACTGGAGCGAAGCCATGAGTGAGGCTCGAGGCACCCGCTATCCGGCGGAGTGGCAGCGTAAAGCCATCTGGGCTGCGGTCAGCGCGCTCGCTGTTAGCTTCCTCATTTTTGTATTGGTCGCGGCGATCTGGATCATGGCGAACGTAATCAGTTTTCTGCAACCGATCCTAATTCCGGTCGCGATCGCGGCCATCCTTGCCTATTTACTTGACCCGGTTGTCACACGAATGGCCGCCAACGGCCTTGGTCGAGCGAAATCGATTATTCTGCTTTTTACCATTGCCGCGCTCGCACTCGTCGCCGTCGGCGCCTGGCTGGTTCCGGCAATTGGAATGCAGAGCTCGAACCTGGTGAGAGAATTACCGCAATACACCGTCAAAGCGCGCGATAAGATCGTCGATATAATTTATCGCTACGAGCGCACCTTTGGCACCAACGATAAAACACGAGCGAAAGCTACCAGTGGGATCGTAGAGTGGTTGCTCGGATCAAGTCCGGTTCCGTCGCCGAAACCAAGTCCGAAGCCAGTTGCCACCACCGCACGGGAGGAAACTCTTCCGATATCTTCACCATCCGCCACCCCACCATTGGAGGAGATCGCGCCTGCTCCGGCGAAGTTAACCGATGCCGAGCGTGGCCGTCTTCAGGAGTTGGTGGAAAAACAACTGCCCAACCTTGAAAAACAATTGCCCAACCTCACTGAGAAGATCTGGGCGATCATCAAGCAAAGCATTGGCGGGTTTCTCGGCGTCACCGGTTTTCTTTTGAGCCTGATCCTGGTACCGATTTATTTATTTTTCCTTCTTCAGCAACGGCCCGCCATCCAGGCTCGTTGGAAAGATTACCTGCCGCTTCGTAATTCGCCCCTCAAAGACGAAGTCGCCGACGTTCTCCTGCAGATTAACAGCTACATCATCGCCTATTTTCGTGGACAACTTCTCGTCTGCCTCGTCGATGGCATTCTGATTGGCACAACCCTCTCGTTTCTTCCTCCGCCCGGATTAAATTTTGCCGTCCTTATCGGTTGTCTTGTTGCCATTCTCACAATGATTCCATACATCGGGATCATTCTTTGCTGGATTCCGGCTGTTTTGATCGCCTTCGCGCAATGGGGCGATTGGATGCATCCGCTGCTCGTAACGTTTATTTTCATCATCGTGCAGAATCTCGAAGGCTTATTTTACGCGCCGCGCATCGTCGGCAATTCCGTGGGACTCCATCCGATGACGGTGATTGTTTCGATTTTCGTCTGGGGTTTGCTCATCGGGGGTTTGCTTGGTCCAATTTTGGCAGTGCCGTTGACGGCGACGATCAAGGTATTGCTCGCACGATATGTGTGGGGTGAGCGTCTGCGCGAGGAAGCCTTTGAAGCGATCGAGGAGGTTCCGGTCGTGGCAGAAGCGGAAGCTGAGGCAGAGACGGCGCGCGCTTGAACGGTACTCTATTTAGAGGGAATTGCGCACAGTCCATCGTGAGACCATGACAGATCCGGTGATGCGCCAACTTCGGCGACAGATAAACAAAACGACTTCGGTAGGTAAGGCCCGTCCTGTCCGTGGCGGTCTGATTGTCCTGGCGGTCATTGCCGGATTCGCTCTCGGTCTCCTTGTTCTTAGCATTGGTCCAAGATTCGTTAACGCTTGGCGAGAATCGCGCTTGCTGCGACAAGCCGAAACGAATTTGAAACAGGGAAATTTCAATGCCGCGAATGATACCGCCCGACGGGCGCTACAGATCGATCGCGATTCTTTAGCGGCCTATCAAATTCTGGCCGAAGCAACCGAGAAACAAAATCGCGCCGAAACTGTTGTCTGGCGCGCGCAGATCGCACGCTTGCAGCCGCGCGATATCGATAGCCAGCTCAATCTCGCCTCGGCCGCTTTACGTTTCGGGCAGCTCGATGCAGCCCGCAAAGCACTCGAGAGCGTGCCGAAGGAGAACCGCGAAAGCGCGCCTTACCATGTGGTTGCCGGATGGTTGGCGCGCGCGCAGGGAGATGAAGCAGGCCAGGAACGCCATTTCGCCGCAGCTTTGGAAAAGGAGCCGCGCAACGAAACGTATCAATACAACCTTGCCGCCGTTCGGATCAAATCGCCCGATTCGCAGAAAAACGCGCAGGCGCGGGAAGCCCTCGAGCAGCTCGCCAAAACCGCTCCGTTTCGCGCCGGATCTCTTCGCGCATTACTAAATGACGCAATCCGGCACAACGACCTCAAGGCAGCGGATCGTTTCGCGCAAGAACTGCAATTAAGCCCACAGGTCACTTTCGCTGACGACCTGCTTTGCTTGGATTTTTACAAAAAACTCGATCAAAAGAAACTGGCGACATTACTCGAGAAAGTGAAACCATTGGCGGCGCGGCAACCCGAGGATCTCGCCGCGCTGATGGCATGGATGAATGGTAATGCCATGAGCGCCGAAGTCCTGCGCTGGATGGAGAAGTTGCCGCCAGAAAAAACCGCTAATCCTCCGCCGGCAATCGAAGTCGCCGATGCTTTTGCCGCGCAAAAAAACTGGTCGCGCCTTCGTCGTTGGACAAAAAGCACTAATTGGGGGGACTCTGAATATTTAGGGCTCGCCTATCAGGCATATGCCAGGCAGCAGTCTCGCCAGGAAGGCGCCGATGCGGAATCTGTTTCTCTCTGGCACGATGCCGAGCGCGCGTGCGAAGAAAATCCCGAGCATGAAATTCGGCTAGCTCGCCTGGCTTCGAAATGGAATCTGCCGAGCCAGGCGGAGCAACTTTGGTTGCGGGTCGCCCATAATCCATTGAGCCGCCGGGAAGCCCTCGATGCCTTATTTGAGATTTATCGTGCCAGCAATGATCTCCCTAATCTGTATCTCACCGCCGTGCGGCTGCACGAAACTTCTCCGGAAGAACCGCTGATTGCGGCGGAATATGCCCGTCTCTCGATTATCCTCGATCGCAACCAAACCGAAGGCCAGCGCGTTGCCAAAGAGGCCTTTGATCAAGCGCCGACCGAGCCGCCCTGCGTCGTTGCCCAAGCGCTTTCTCTAAATTCGCAGGGTCGAACGCCCGACGGAATCGTGATCTTGCAAAAACTCCCACCGGAGAAATTGCACGACGCCCGCGTCGCTCTCTACTTCGCCGTGCTCCTGCTGAATGACGGCAAAGCCGATGCCGCTCATGAATTCATTGACGCTGCCAATTCCGGCTTCGTTTTCCCCGAAGAGAAGAAACTCTTGCAGGAAGCGTTGCAAAAACAGTCAAGCATCACGTCTGCGACGCCGGCACCTTCACCGACGATCTCGGCTTCACCCCCCAATCCCTCGCCGCATTAATCGAATCGTCCCTTTTCGTGTAAATGCCTGCTCGTAGTTTTT
>Ga0207697_10000875_pt1 | contig 17053 bp, 16 predicted proteins | sample KBSSwiS5withPhiX_FD_184293 | JGI IMG/M metagenome (GOLD analysis project Ga0207697, IMG submission 184293) | Switchgrass rhizosphere microbial communities from Kellogg Biological Station, Michigan, USA, with PhiX - S5 (SPAdes) (version 2) | ecosystem: Host-associated > Plants > Roots >... | reverse complement strand
TTAGGCAAAGAAATCGGCTTCTACCAGGATCCAGTTTCTGACTATGGCCGGTTGAATTCGGAAATGCTCCGCGCCGTCAGGCTGGTCGTCGACACCGGAATTCACGATAAAAACTGGAGCCGCCAGCAGGTGATTGATTATATGCACGTCAACGACATCAACGACGCGCTGGCGCAAACTGAAACGGACCGATATATCGCATGGCCCGGTCAAGCGCTGGCTTACAAGATGGGTCAGTTAACCATTCTCAAGCTGCGCGATGAAGCGAAGAAACAACTCGGAGAGAGATTCGACCTCAAAGCGTTCCACGACGAAATATTGAACGGCGGCGCGATGCCGTTAGACCTTCTGCAAGAAAGAGTAGAAGCGTGGATCAAAAACCAAGCCGCACAAAACCACCAAACGAAGACCTAACAACAAAGAACAAATAACCCTATGAAACAGCTACAAATTTCTTTATTGCTCGCAGCAGCATTGTCACTGGCTGCGGCTTCAGCTAATGCGCAAACGGCCACAAGCTCTCCTGCGGTCGGCGCATCCGCGTCTCCGTCAACTCCACCCACCATTGCGTCAACGATCGATCGCGAGATCAGCCTTGTTGAGAAAGAAGTGGTCGAAGCCGCCGAAGCGATGCCTGATAACAAATTCGATTTTTCTCCGGAGAAACTCAACCTTGCGGGTAGCAACTACAAAGGTGTGCGCACGTTTGGGCAGCAACTGAAGCATATCGCGGCGTCCAACTATCTCATTTGGTCGCCGATTACAGGCGAGAAACCTCCAGACACCGTCAACGACGGCAAAGGTCCCGATAACATGACAGCGAAGGCAGAAATCATTAAGTTTGTGAAAGATTCCTTCGCATTCGGTCACAAATCAGTCGCGACGCTCAACAGCTCGAACCTGGTCGAACCGATCACGTCGAAGAGTGGCAGACCGACTACCCGGCTATTCCTGGCAACGTTTGCCGCAGCTCATTGCTTCGATCATTACGGGCAGATGATCGAGTATCTGCGCATGAACGGTATCGTTCCACCAGCAAGCCGCGGGCAATAGGCTCGAGCAAGTACCAAGTTGGCCGGCTGGGCTGGTCTAGAGATCGCGCTTTGGGGCGCAAAAAGCATTCCCTTGTTGTGAAGTGTTACATGACGGGATGATTCCACGTTTCGCTTCTTGACTGTTTAGTTCCGTCCCATTCTCCTTTTGCCAACGGTCATGAACAAGCTGCTGTTTTTACTCACTATGATTGCTGCCGAGTCCGCCTGGGATACCCAGCCAATGGTATTTGCCGAGACGGAATCACGCGCGAAAGCTTCGCCGTCTGCAACTGCATCGGCAGCGGCGGACGATGAGAACAAACCAGAAGTGCTGAAGACAAGTCCCAGTGGGACGTTTCGGGTCGTCCAGGATGGCGAGGAGTTTTGGATTGTCACGTCGGCGGACGAAAATCAACGGACAAAGATGCATTCGGCGGAACTAGTGATCCCGGAGGAGTTTCGCTTTTCGCCCGATGAAAAGTGGTTGTATGTCGAGCTGCATCACGGGTCGTGTATGTCGGGCGCGGATCTTTACCGCAAAAGGGATAGCAAAGCTGTGGGACCTAACGAAGCGGGACCTTTTCAGCCCATCGAGCCATCATTGGAGCACGCCGCTTGGGCTGACGCTCTCAAACAACGGTTATTTGCGAAAAATTTCGCGGACGAAGGACTCTGTGCCATGGTTCGCTTCGGCGGGTGGAGCGACGACTCAGGCAGGTTACTGCTCATCATTCGCGGCGGCGAAGAGCGACGCGAAACAGTTGGCCGATATCTTTATTACAATACGCGCACGAGCCAGTTGGAACTGACGCCGTACCTGCGCAAGATCAACGCCGCGTCTGCGAAGTCGCATGAGATCAATGTCCTGGCCTGTGCCGAGCCGGTCGATCCATTGCCCGATGAGGCGACACTGAAACAGCGGTACTCCGCGGTCGATAACAAGCTGAATCAGAGTTATCACAAGCTGATTGCCGAGGCAGAGAATGAGGGAAAGGAGACTGTTGCTGAACTGAGGCGATCGCAACGGGAGTGGCTGAAGGCACGTGATGCCGGGCTGAAGATTTATCAGCGAGCATTTTCGCCCGCGGAAAAGGACCAGAGGCGGTTGCAGTTCCTCATCGACGTGTCGCAAGCCCAAGCGGAAGCAGACGAGGATGCAGCCGCACCAGCCAGGTAGTTATTCTGGACCTCTTGTCTTACTCTTACTACCTGCTCGATCCCACCAAAGCTGTGACGATCCAGCATAACAAAAACATTGCCCGCCGATGGCGTGCTCCAGACCGAAGCGCTGACTGGCGGGATGAACCCATTAAAAGCGGTTTATGATGCAACCCTGTAGTGGAAGGACGTGTCGCCTGCGATCTGCTCGAGCTGTTTCGAACACAATGACATCAATGTTCAATTACTCCGCTGCGGGCAGTGGACTCTACAGTTGGTTTGTCCGCACGCAGGAACCTGCAAAAGCCGCGCTCAAATCACACCGTCGTAAGACCCGATAGTGAAGCGAGAGTCGCACCCGCGGCGCCCGCCGGAGCCCACCACGTCTGATCGCCGACAATTCCGTCCGCCTGGACGCCTCGATCCTGTTGGTAAGCTTTCACAGCGGCTTCTGTCTGCGCGCCAAAATCACCATCCACAGCGCCTGGATCAGTCGCAGGAGTTGAATATTTCTTGAGACCTTTTTGTAACGCGGTCACAACGCTGCCTGACATACCACGACGTAACAGCGGGGTATTTGGATCGGCCGGAAGCGCCTGCCATGTTATCGGCCCCACGATGCCATCCACCGTCAAGCCTGCGCCTTGTTGGAAATCTTTGACCGCCTGTTCTGTTGTGGAATCGAAGGTGCCCGTGATATTGCCTGGCGCGAGCACCTTCATCATTACAAAAAGACGCTGAAGTCTTCGAACGTCGCGACCAGTTGAACCGATGCTGATTGTTGGGCCGTTATTCATGGTTCTACTTTGTCTCTTTTTTCCCGCTTCTCACACTGTAATTTTTTCTGAAGGTCCTGCACTCAAACGAAGTTCATTGATCCGACTCCAAAACAAATAGCAATAAAGTTACTGATGATGAAACGTGGACATCGCGCCGCTAAAGATTGCGGCGAATATCGCCGCGACGATTAACCAAAGGACAAAAATGACTGGCAGGAAGCAGCAAAAAATGACGAGCCCTGCCGCCATCCATTTGAATAGGATTTTCACAACCGATCCGAACGGAATATCGAAATCCACGACTGAAACCGGTTGCGCTGATGACAAAACTGGGGGCGGTGGCGGAGGAGCACTTGGAAGTGCGCTACGCGGCGGCAGTTGAGTTCCGTATTTCAGCATCGGCAAATAATCATCGACCGACTTCCAATCGCCGCCACTGACAGGTTTGCATGGCGTGTTTCGATCAATACGCCCGTCCGCGAACATCTGTGCCATCTGTGTTTCTACGTATGGTCCTTGTTCGCTGTCGCCCAGTTTTAAAACGAAGGATCTCACGCGTTAGTCGTCGGCCAGATACATTCCCGTGACCCTAAGGCAAACCGCGTCCTAAGGACGGCAAAGTTTTGTGGGCAGACGCCTTCACCGTTGGGCCGGGACCGTAATAACGTTTGAGCCATCGGCTCAGTCCATCCAGGCCGGGAAATAACATCCGCTCAGTGACATTATCCTGGTCCAGCTTGTCGCGAATCTCCCACTTCACTTTCTTAGGTATGATGATTCGATGGTAAAGATCCGCAGATGCCCGCTGAGTAAGAAAGTTTCGCAAGTCGAGATGAGCGCCGGGCATTACGGACATGATGGCCCCCTGATTGATTATGCGTGCATCGAGAGAGGGAGGCTCAAAAAAGAGTACAAATTCTCCTTTTTTCGACAACGCGTCGAAGTCGGATAACGAAGATACCAGGCGCTCGAGCATCTCGATGGAAAACAGAAAAGCAGATTCCTCCTTGAGCGTCGCCTGAAACTCAGCTGGCAGATAATCTATTGCTTTGACAACATCTACTGCCCAGATCGCGCCGTCTTCATCATAGTGCTCTTCCTCGAAAGTGGCGAAATGGGCTGCCACTCTCGGAGATACAGTCCAGTCTATTAAGCGGGTCGGCAGACCGTGATGCTGAGCGACGGCGAGCCGAAACCATAGAGCGACGGACGGAATCTCCCCGGGCTGCGCATATTTAGCGAAGTTGCGCATCAACGGTCGCTCGACGTCCAGATAAGCCGGCCCCAACCGCTTCAGACTTGTCTCCAGCCCCCAGTCCTTATTGGCGACGCCTCGATAAACGAAATTGGAGCGGTAGCGTTGATGGTGCGTTTTGGGAATGTCATACAATGCGGCCAATAACTGCGGCCACGTTTTTACCCGTTTGTCGTTCTTCACTTGGGAGCGCCTAGGTCAGTGGATGTCGAACCGCGCGAGTGCAGAGTGGAAATCTTCCAGATCACGTTTGCCGTTTATCAGGCCGTGACGATTTGCGCAAGAAAGACGCGCCATCACTTTGCAGCAATTAGCATGCAGAGGTGTGCTCGCTAAGGATTTCGAGTTATCGCTGACCTCGCGATCTCATCGCCGGGAGCGTGGTAACAGATGAGGCCGCTTAATTCAAAGTTGTCTCGCTTGAAGTAGCACAGAATTCACTCCATCGTACGCGCCATGGGCAAAATCGAGGAAGTCGGGTCGGGACTGCGCAAAGTGTCTCACGGAGACCTCCGTCAAACCCGAGAGTCGCTCGATGGTTCCATCAAACACGGATCCCAAGTCACTGAGGAGTTCGAAAATTTGATTCAGTGGTCAAAGTGCGACATGGCCGCTGGAAAAGCCGCGCCTGCACATGAGCTGAAACGCTCGTGATCGCGGCGCAATGCGGCAAAGTGAAACGGGAGGGCATTCACGCATTTTTCTACGAGCTGCGCCGCCGCAAGGTCTATCGCGCCGCCGCGGCTTACGCCATTGTTGGGTGGGTCATCATTCAAGTGGTGGCGACGGTCTTTCCCGTATTCGCACTGCCGGCATGGTCTCTGCGAGCCATTGTGATTACCGTTTTGGCCGGCTTTCCGCTGGCCCTCGCTCTGGCTTGGGCGTTCGAAGTGGGTCCTGGCGGAGTTCGAAAGACCGTTGACAGTCCGGCGGACCCGATGGGTCCTCCGGCGTTTGTGCTTCGTCGCCGGAACGTTGTTGCGCTGGTCGGCGTTGGTGCCGCAATCTCCCTCCTTTGCGGCTACTTTCTGCTCTCACATTCGCTTGCGTCACGATTGGATAAATCGATCGCCGTTCTTCCGTTCGATAATTTTAGCGAGGAGAAGGACAACGAGCATTTCGCTGATGGCATCCACGATGATGTCCTCACTTTGCTGGCCAGAATCGAAGACCTGAAAGTGATCTCGCGCACATCGGTGATGCAATATCGAGGCAAAGCGCATAACATTCGCGAAATCGCGCAGGAACTGGGGGTCTCGACAGTCCTGGAGGGCAGTGTGCGCCGGTCCGGCAACCGTGTGCGTCTGGTGGTGCAATTGATCGACGCGCTGCACGATCGTCACATTTGGGCGCAGGAATACGACCGCGATCTTACCGACACATTTGCAATCCAAAGCGCGCTTGCCCAGGAGATCGCAAATCAACTCAAAGCGAAACTTTCGACCGACGAAGTCAATCGCATCAAAGAGCGCCCGACCACGAATGACGAAGCTTACCAGCTCTATTTGCAAGCTCACGCCATGTACAGCCGGCCGGAGGAAACACTCGACACGCTTCGACGCGCCGAACAGCTTTACGAAAAAGCCACGCAACTGGATCCATCCTTCGCGCTCGCATTCGCTCGGCTCGCGCACATTGAAAGCTGGATTTATTACCTTTTTGATCCAACGCCGGAACGGCTAACGAAGGCGAGGAGGGCAGCGACGGAGGCAATGCGCCTGCAACCAGACGCACCGGAATCTCATCTTGCGGTCGGATACGTCGCCTACTATGGAGATCGGGATTACGCGCGAGCGCTCGGCGAATTTGAGATTGCACGCAGCGGATTGCCTAACGACCCGACCGTTTTTCTCGCGATCGCTTCGATCGAACGCCGACAGGGCAAATGGAAACAGTCGATCGCAGATTATGAGAAAGCAGCGTCGCTTAGTCCAGGTGACCCGATCATTATTGAAAACCTTGCGCTAACCTACCAAGCCGTTCGCGATTTTCCTGCAGCCGCAAAGGCTTTCGATCGCGCGGTTGCTCTCGTGCCAAACTCCTTCGAAGCCAAATCGCTTCGCGCCACCGTGGAGATGGAGTGGAAAGGAGGCCTGAGCATGATGAAAAATTTGCTCGCGAGCCTTCCACCGGACTTCGAGTCATTCGGCACGGTCGCATTGGCGCGATTCAACGTCTGTTTTTTTGAACGTAAGTTCGATGAAGCGCTAAATGTTTTGTGGCGCAGTCCGCTCGAAAATCTGCATGGCCAGACGAGCACGCCCTTGCCGAAATCCTTTCTTGCTGCGCAGGTTTACCGCCTCATTCCGGACCCGGAAAAAGCACACGCTGAATACGAACATGCGTTGAGCATCGCGCAGCGAGCGCTGGAGGAGAGTCCGCAGGACTCGGCGCGCCACGCGCTCATCGGCCTGATCTACGCTGGACTGGGCCGAAAAGAGGATGCCATTCGCGAGGGGAATCGCGCGTTAGAATTGCTGCCGGAATCAAAGGACGCAATGGATGCGCCGGTCCTGGTAGTTGCGATGGCGCGCATCTACGCGATCACGGGCGAACTGGAAAAGGCAATCGATCTTTTGCAGCACTCGGCGCAAACACCGGCGGGTCTGACCGTTCACGAAATTCGGCTGGATCCAACCTGGGACGTGTTGCGCGAACACCCGCGGTTCAAAGCATTGATTCAATAACGGCGGCCTGCAGAAACTCCTGTAGCCGCTGTTTCGTGCAATGACTAACAGAATCAAAACAGCGAATAACTCGCGGACGCTTGCTTTATTACGCAGGGGAAAACGCGCTGCGCTGTCGAAGTGTACAATGAGATGATTTTGATGTACTCCGCTGAGGGATTCCTGATCATCCGCCTCCCACTCTCGCTGGCTCCTACTCGGCGTATCTTCTAAGTCGCTGATCTCTTAGGGCTATTGTCCATATTGCGTAACCGGATGCAGCGACGCCGTTTCCCTGGTGTGACTAACACGGCCGGAAAGCGTGAAACAGACGATAGTTAACGGGGTTGAATAATTGGTTCGTCGATCTTGTCTAAGATCGAAACGAAAAATGGAAAACATGGAGGGAAATATGAAACGAATTCTATATTCAGTATGTGTTGGAACCCTTGCGCTGACGCTCACAGCGGGAGGAGCGCAAGCGGCCAGGGACAAACGGCCTGAGCGATCAAGGCCGCAGCAGCGAACAGCAACCGTTCATGCGGCGAGGCCGGCGAACACCGGCAGGACGATGAACGCGCATCGTAACTTTTCGGCGGCGCAGCATCAGCAGCGGCCGCACGCGAATCCGCGCACCCGTTCAAATGCCGTAGTCAAGCAGAACACTGGATTACGCGCAGTTCGGGAACGAAACCTCGCCAGGAACGAACGGATGCGTGACCGGAACTTACAGAGAAAACAAGAGTTTCGGGCACGACGTGATGTTGCGGTGAATCGCGATAGAAACGTCACCGTCAACCGGACCAGAAATGTCGACGTCAATCGTGAACGAAACATCGCGGTGAACCGCACAAGGAACACTGAGGTTAACCGTTTCCGAAACGCGAATGAGTTTCGTAATCGCAACAACGTAGCGATCAATCGCAATGGAAACTTCGCGGTTAACCGGACGGGGAACGCCGCCTATTATCGTGGAGGCAACGCCAGAATAACTAATAACTGGCGCGGTGACGCGTTCGGCGGCCAGCGATATGCGGCCTTCCGGAACTACAACAGACAATGGCACGATCGCAATTGGTGGAGAAGCCACTACGATCGCATCGTGTTTGTAAACAACGGCTGGTATTACTGGAACGCGGGCTACTGGTTCCCTGCGTGGGGCTACGCGCCGTCCGTGAGTTATGTGTACGACGGCCCAATCTACGGTTACAACGGATTGTCGCCTGACCAGGTGACCGTCAACGTTCAGGAACAGCTTGCGCGAGCCGGTTACTACGATGGACCGATCGATGGACTTCTTGGACCAATGACCCGCGAAGCCATTGCAGCTTACCAAGCCGACAACGGCTTGGCAGTAACATCGGCTATCGATGAACCTACACTTGCCACCCTTGGTTTAGTGTAACTGATCACAGCTATATCAAAAAGCCGCATGAGTGGTTCCATCATGCGGCTTTTTTTTTTGCGATCGCTTGGACGCCCCGAGCACAAGCTATGAGAGTGGGAACAGTCTACGCTACCGACGCAATGTTTTTCGTTCCCTCGTTCGCGTCGATAACACTAACACATGCCGGTCGCTACCCTTGGGCCATAGCGCCCACCATCAACACGACAAAGCTCGTCGCCACTGCGATAGCCACTTTTGTTTCGACAGATAAATTCATAAGTCCCCCTTTCGTTCCGGGAGTCACCGTATGACCCCCAGTTTTGAAATTTTCCCTTTTGGGATCGCTTCGAATTTCAGTGCGCTGACGGATGCCAGGACAAAGAGTTAAAAAATTGAAAACGGAAAAATTCTGAGCAAGTAGGAAGAAGCGCCTCGTCTCGAGGGGATAATTTCTTTCGGGGGAACCGGACGAGGGCGATTGCACGAACTATGAGTACGCGGTCGATGTCGCGTAACCGCAAGAGGTTGCCGGCAATAGCGGGTAAACTTGAGCGTGCGACGAAGCAATTCCAAGAAGAACCTGAATAGATCGCGAACGTCTGACGACCAACATGATTAATATGAAAACACTTACCAGTTTATTGATAGGCTGTTCACTGGCCCTGGCGGGGGCCACCTTCGCTCAACAACCAGTTGAGCACCAATCACCATCAAAGAATAAATCCGCGCCGGAAAAGGCACACGCCCCTCAACCGCAGCCGCACCCGAACGCTGCGACGCACCAAGGCGGGACACAGCAACACGGAGCCACTCAACAACATGGGGCGCCGCAACAACATGGGGCGCCGCAGCAACATGGATCGGCGAGTCAGCCCGGGGCCATGCAGCAACACGGGCCTGCGGGCGGCCATGCAGCTACAAACGAGACCCAGCCGGGAAACGCTCACAAAGCTGCAACGCACCAGGAATCTGCCACCGCTCCGGGATCAAATGTTTCCGGTAAAGCCGAAGGTGGACAGACGCCCACTGCCAGGCAGCAGCGCGTTGAGCAGCGAAGAAAAGGGATGAAGGGCCAGGCGGAGGGGAAAACAACTCCTAATCCGACAGGCTCAGCTGCGGGAGCCGCAGCCGGTGCAGGTGCAACCGCAGCTTCGCCGGGTCCGCAAGCAGGCCAGCAAAATGCCCAAGCCAAGCTTGGTGGCAAAGGGAAGAAGCCGGAGCCCCAGCAGGTGCAACAGATCAAATCACAACATGCGAATTTCCGCGCGCAGCCTAAGCCGCAGCAGGTTCCGCCGGTTACGTTCAATCAGAACCATCACATTGAGGGAAGCGATCGATGGCAGGGTCAGCATTATCAGGTATTCCGCTCGTACCATCCGGAATGGCACGATCAAGGGTGGTATCACTCACATTATAACCGAGTCGAGTTAATCGGTGGCGGTTACTATTTCTTCAATAATGGCTACTGGTTTCCGGCCTGGGGTTACAGTCCTTCGGCTCAATACTATGCTTACGACGGACCAATCTATGCCGGTCATCATGCTGAGCCGCCGGATAAAGTAATCGCCGACGTCCAAGCTGTATTACAACAGATGGGTTATTACACGGGTGAAGTGGATGGATTGCTCGGGCCGTTAACTCGGGAGGCGCTCACTGCCTACCAAGCGGATCAAGGGCTCACCCAGACAGCGGCAATCGACGAGCCGACGCTGGATTCGCTCGGGATGAGCTAAGTTGCAGAGCGAGCGCGCCAGCGAGCGTGCAAAAATTCAACTCGAGAAGCCGCCGAGACGCTACTGTCTTGGCGGCTTTTCTTTTGTTTTTCGATCTGCGTCAGGCTGGAAGGCGCACTTCACGTTCAGCTCGCTTCGCTTGTAGTCGTAGTTGACCGCAGGCCGCGGCAATGTCATGGCCCTTTTCGCGGCGCAAGGTGGCGACTACACCGTGTTCCCGCAGGATGGATTGAAATTTTTCCTGCCGCGCACGCGAGGGACGTGACCATTCCAGGCCTTCCACGGTGTTGTATGGAATGAGATTGATCTTGGCCGACAAGCGGCGGGCGATCTTCGCCAGCTCGCGGGCCTGTTCGTCAGTGTCATTTAAACCAGCGATAAGAATGTACTCGAACATGATCCTCCGTTTTTTCGTCACGTAGTCATCGCAAGCTTCGAGCAAAACTTTTAGTGGATACCTGCGATTAACCGGCATGATCTGACCGCGCACGTCGTCGGTTGCGCCGTGTAATGAAAGGGCGAGGCGAAACTGCGTGGGCTCGTTGGCCAGCTCGCGAATTTGCGGCGCGAGTCCGCTGGTCGATACGGTGATGTGGCGGGCGCCTATACCCAGGCCCCATGGCGCATTGATGATGCGAATCGCGCGCAGAAGATTCTTCAGGTTCGCGAGCGGCTCTCCCATTCCCATGAAGACGACATTGTCGATTTTTTCTCCGCTCTTCTCTTCGACAGCGATGAGTTGTTGCACCATCTCGGCTGCGTCGAGGTTGCGCGTCAAGCCTTCCAACCCGCTAGCGCAAAATTTACAGCCATACGCGCAGCCGACCTGACTCGAGACGCAAATTGTCCGGCGATCTGAAGCTTCGCCATAAAGTGCGGGCGACGCTGGAATGAGGACCGACTCGATCAGGTTTTGGTCGCGTAACCGGAAGAGAAATTTTTGCGTCGTGTCTTTTGAGCCGAGGACGCGGACGACTTCTGTGTTCGGTGTGTCAAATTCCGCTGTGAGCTGAGCCCGTAATTCGTTAGGCAAATCGGTCATCGCATCGAAAGAGGCGACGCGTTTTTTGTAGATCCAGTCGGTAATCTGTTTCGCGCGGTAGGAAGACACGCCTCGCTCGCGGAGAAAGTCTGCCAATTCTTCCAGTATGATTCCGGTGAGCGACGGCTTCACACAGAACTCTACTGTGTCGGATGTCAGATGTCAGATGTTGGATGTGGGAGAATCCCCGGACTCCAGTAGGCGCAAGTGCATCGCGTGCAACGATACAAAGTAGATGCTTTGGCAAGGGCAAAGAGAAAGCGAAAATGTTGAAGACGCTCGCGGATCGGGCGGGGGACGCCTCGTTATGGGTGGCGGAATAGGCACTGTCGTTCTTGTAGTTCTTTATCTCCTGCTGGGCGGCGATCCTCAGGCGCTATTCAATGCGCAGCAGCAGGCGCAGGTATCGCAGCCTGCGCAGGTCAATAGTCAAGCGCCGCGCGATGACGCATCGAAATTCGTCGCCGTTGTTCTCGCCGATACCGAAGACGGTTGGAACGACATCTTCCGGCAAATGGGCCGGCAGTACGAGGAGCCGAGGCTGGTGCTATTCACGGACCTGATTCAGTCCGGTTGTGGCTTCGCCAGGGGCGCGACCGGTCCGTTCTATTGTCCGCAAGATCGACAAGTGTATATCGATCTCGGTTTTTTCCGTGAACTCCAGGAACGCCTGGGTGCAGGCGGCGATTTCGCAGAGGCCTACGTTATCGCTCACGAAGTTGGACATCACGTGCAGAAACTATTGGGCATTACCGATCGCGTAGATGCAGCGCGCCGTCGCGCCAGCGAAGCGGAATCTAATCGGCTCTCTGTTCGGCTTGAGCTGCAGGCAGATTTTCTCGCCGGCGTTTGGGCGCGCTACGCCGATCGGGTCAAACATGTGGTGGAAGCCGGTGATATCGAGGAAGCAATCCGCGCGGCGAACGCAGTAGGCGATGATAGACTTCAATCAAGGTCGCGCGGTTACGTCGTTCCCGATTCGTTTACCCACGGCACGTCGGAACAACGCGTCCGATGGTTCCGACGCGGATACGAGACAGGCGATCTCAGCCAGGGCGATACGTTCAACGCGCGCGAGTTGTAATTAGAAATCTGCGATATCACGCCCATCTATTCACCGCAAAGCTCTTCAATAATTTCTTTTGACCGTATCGCCCTAACGAGTGAAAGACGGGCACCAAGGATCGTCCTATCTAATCCAAAGAGGTCAGTAAGACGTTCTCTGCAGTGCAAATTTGGAAACCACCAGCGCTTCTATTGCAGAAAAATCTGCATATTCTGAAAGTCAAAGGTGACCGCGTAAGGCTTGAAGAATTCGTGGCCCACCATACCGGAGAGGTGAAAGCCGAACGTGTTTTCCCACGGAAAGGGCCCATCATAAACACCCTGGACGTTTTCTTCCTTTATGTTCCCGAAGGAAAGTTGATGCACGGTGTACGGCACGATTTTTAGTTTCCCGCCTCCGCCTGCGCCTTCAGTAGCCCTGTTTTGCTCGAGCTTGATCCCGGCTTCCTTAATAACCGACTCCGCCAGTTTAACACCCGCGCCCATCAGCCCTGTGTCAACGAAGAGGAGCGTGGGCGCAAGAGTTTCCACCCGACCCCAGCCCACCATGAAATGGTCGCTGGCCATCCAGATAGGAACTACGACTCGCTTGCCTGTCGATCGCGTAAATTCGTCCAAGGTTTCGGCAGTCTTCCGCCGGAGCACGAGCTCGCCATGCGGATAATCCATTGTCGTTAGGAAATGATAAAACAAAGTGGTTCCGATGATGCCGTCGATTTGTTTGACGCCAAATCCTGCCGAAAGTTGGCGCAAAGGAAGCATTGCAGTCGGAACGTTTTTGACGGTCCACTCGCCGATTGTGAGTGATTCGATCCGCCCGAGCTGGACTTCACTGTGCTGACCGCCGGAAAAGGTGCCCTGCACCGTGCCGAATAGCGGGACACCAAGCTCCTTTGCGAAATCGGTGTCGAGCGTGACCTCGGAACCGCCGGTGTCGATGAAGAAGGTGACTTCCTTGCCGCCGTTTACGCGCACATTGATCACCGGCAGCGGATCGGTCTTTACAAATTTCACGCGCGTGCTCGTTCCATTGCCTTTCAATTCATACGGCGTCTGGCCCTTGAAACTCTCGAACGTTGTAACGTTCAGTGTCGGATATTGCTCGCGAATCAGCTTGCTGCTGCTTACATCGATGCCTTTCAGCGCAGCGGCTGCTTTTTGGAAATCGTCGCGGCGGTAAAACATCTCGGCCAGCATGATTTTCGGATCGGCGTTTTCCGGCTGCCCGCTTATCGCCGTTTCCAGCCATTTCTGCGCGTCATCAAGCCTGTTCGAAAGCAATGCAATTCTACCGAGCTGGAGGATTGCGGAATAATCTTTGGGATTTTGAGCGAAAACTTGCGAGTAAAGTTTACCGGCTTCGGAAAACTTCCCTGCCCGAAAGAGCTGAGTCGCCGAATCCATTTCTGACTGCCTGGGCTGCGCAGTAGGTTCAGCTGTAGCTGAGTACGGTCTTGGAGCACTCGCCACGACGGTGATGGCGACACCGCACAGAGCCGTCATAATTGTTGTAAATTTCATTTGGATTTCCTAATCAGCGTTATGGCGCGCAACGTACCATTCACATGAGTTTTGTCGTTCATGATTCAGACCACGCACGCCTCCGGGGTGTGATCGCGCCCGTACTGACGCCGTTCAGGGCAAATCTCGCGCCTGACCAGGAACGATTCATCAGCCATTGCCGATGGTTGCTTTCGCAGAACTGTGGGCTTGCTCCGTTCGGCACCACGAGTGAGGCGAACTCAATGTCGATAGACGAGCGCATTTCGTTGCTGGATGGGCTGGTGGCAGCCGGCATCGATCCGTCCCGCATGATTCCGGGTACCGGTTGCTGTTCGATGACCGAGACGGTCACGCTTACGACACATGCGGTTAAACACGGCTGTGCCGGTGTGTTGATGTTGCCGCCGTTTTATTACAAGGACGTCAGCGAAGAAGGTCTGTACCGTTACTTCAGCGAAGTGGTGCAACGTGTCGGCGATGCGCGCCTGCGGATTTATCTCTACCATATTCCGCCGGTAGCGATGATCGGGATCACACCGGGATTGGTCGCGCGTCTTCTGAAATCTTATCCGAACGCGATCGCCGGGATGAAAGACAGCTCCGGCGACTGGAATAACACTAAAAGTTTTCTCGACGCATTTGCAGAAATGCCTCGTGCGCCAAATAGCTTCGACGTGTTTGTCGGCAGCGAAATGTTTCTCCTCGCAAATATGCGCGATGGCGGTGCGGGCACGATTTCCGCGACGGCAAACGTGAATGCCGCAGCGATTTACGAGTTGTACACTGCAGCGTCCGCTGTCTCAGCGGATGTAGATCTACAAACTCAACAGGCGCGGTTAAACGTCGTGCGCGAAGTTTTTAGCAGCAGGAAGTTTCCGTCGATGATCGCGGCGTTAAAACAGGCGATTGCGCTCTACGCGAACGATCCCGAATGGGTCAGGCTGCGGCCGCCTCTGCTCGAGCTCACAACCGATCAGGCGAAATTGCTTGGCGCGGAATTGGAACGAATCGACTTCGCGATGATTGGAATCAGAAGAGACTAATCAGGAATTCAGAAAAGTAGGATCGCGCGCCAAGTCGAAGGGAAAAAGTGGCGACGGTAGGACCGCGGCGGAGGTGAGTTTTTAATTCAAATTTAAGCCAAATCGGGACCAAAAATTGTCGGAAATACGAAGTACATGAAAAGGAAAACATATGAAGATCTATGTACTAACAGCGATAGCTGCGTCGGTGCTGCCGTTTATGGCATTAGCCCAGACAACGGACGAGCAGCAGACGACAACGCAGGGAAAGACGAAAGAGACACAAACCACTGCACCGGCAACCGGGAAGAACATGCGCTCCACGCATAACCCGAGCAGCCCACAGACGAAACCTGAGGCTGGGACCAATGTACGTGGACAAACGAATGTTAAGAATCGAACCCATGTAAACGGGACTCAATCTGATGTGCGGTCGGGCACGAGCCAGACGACGACAGTAAACAAGGACGAATTCAGAACGCGTCATAGCGAGATGTTCAGTCTTGGACGGCATCCGAAAGAGTTCTATGTGCAACGATACGGTGCGAGCCATTTCCGGTTGATCGGCAATTCGTACTTCGTATTCGTGGACGGCTGTTGGGTCGCGGTTGACGTGGACGGTTTTACTTACACGCAACGAGTGATCTGCGCGGGCGATCCCGACTTTATCGAAGTTGATTAACGCGTGATTTGCGCGAACCAAAAGCGCCTCGCCGAAAAGCGCGGCGCTTTTTTTAACGCCTGGTCGGCCAAAGAGGTCGACACATCTGCATTCGGATTCCAAGGCCAACCGCGAGTCGCACTCGATACGAACTGTAAATACACATTATGAATGAAGCACTGCCGCCCAGTGGAAAGATCCTTTCTGGAAGTGAAGGAGTGGGAACAGTGACGCCCCAGATGATCGAGGAGCGGGCACGCGAGATCGCCCGCAGTGAGGGACGCTCACAGCCAAATGATCTCGACCGGACTTACGCGCGGGAGCAGCTGACCGGTGCTACATCGGAATCGGAGAAGCTGCCGACGAGGGAAGAACCAGGGCGCGATTGGCAAATGCCACTGGTGTCCACCGGCGAGAAAGCCCCAACCGTGCGACCTGAAGACGATGAAAACATCGTACAAAAATTGGTTGAAGAAGGCATCGAGGAAGCCGATCACGATCAGCGGTTAAGCGCAGCGCGAAATACGGAGATATAACTCCCTAGCTAGTGTAGTAGGCGAGAAAATCGGCTGGGTCGCGGCAGATCAAGATTGCCCCCTCCTTCCGCAGCACTGATTCTGGTGCGCCGCCGCAGAGAAACGCAACGGTTTTCAGGCCGGCTTTTTGGGCGGCTTGAATGTCGAATCTTGTGTCGCCGATGGTTACAGCGTCGGCAGGCGAAATATTGCCAAGCTTTTCCAGCGAAGCGGTAAAGATATCGGGCGCCGGTTTGGAATTATCGGCGTCGTCCCCCGATACACATCCGTCAATGAGATCGGCGATCTTCAGGAGGTCGACGTAATATTCGGTGTCCGCCTTTTTCCCGGAACTGGCGAGCACGATGCGTTTTTTGTCCTTGTGAAGACGCTGAAAAAGTTCACACACTCCCGGGAATGGTCGGACCTTTGGAAGATATTCTTTTCTGAACAGCTCAGACCGGTAGTCATCCAGTTCTTTGCCGAAACGTTTGATCTCCTCAGGCGTAAGAAATTCGGGTAAGTACTGATCGGACCCTTTGCCGATCTGCGCGCGTAATTGTTCGCGAGGAAATTGTTTGCCGAACTGTCTGAACGCGCGATCCCAGGAATCGACGTGCAATTCATTGGAATCGACGAGGGTGCCGTCGATATCGAATATGAAAGCCAGTACAGAGGATAACCGCATGTTCTCAATTTTAATCGGTTTTCGGTGTTGCACTGCGCTGAGCCGCGCGTGAACTCGCTGCCTCTCGCTAGAACCCGCAATTACGCACTTTGCGAATCGGATATGCGATTCTCAGGATCGGGCCGTTGTTTCACCGCAAAGAAACGCAATCGTTTTCAGTCCGGCTCAGTGCGAAGGCACGATAGGTGATGTAGTGCGTGCGAAAAAACGATCTCATTCCCGCGGCGATCTAACTCTGCTGCTGATCGCAGTTTTCAAATTCATAAAAGGTGCGCTGCTGCTGACGCTGGCATTTGGCGCGTTGACTTTGCTGCACAAGGATGTGGCCTCGGAGGTCGAACGCTGGCTCGATCAGTTAAGGATCGATCCCGATAATCAATTCATCGGAACTCTTCTTACCAAGCTGCAACTCGTGCACACGAAAGAGCTAAAGGAAATGAGCGCACTAGGCGCGGGTTATGCCGCGGTGTTCCTTGTTGAAGGCACCGGTCTCCTTTTCCGAAAGCGCTGGGCGGAATGGCTGACGATTGTTGTGACAAGCTCAT
>Ga0207697_10000874_pt1 | contig 17075 bp, 9 predicted proteins | sample KBSSwiS5withPhiX_FD_184293 | JGI IMG/M metagenome (GOLD analysis project Ga0207697, IMG submission 184293) | Switchgrass rhizosphere microbial communities from Kellogg Biological Station, Michigan, USA, with PhiX - S5 (SPAdes) (version 2) | ecosystem: Host-associated > Plants > Roots >... | reverse complement strand
ATCGTAAAGGCGGGCTGGCTAACTGCTTTGCTCGATACTTTCAAAGAGGAGCGGCGAGCAGGCATTGTCGGTTCGAAACTTCTTTACCCGGATGGCCGTTTGCAGGAAGCAGGAGGCATAATCTGGCGAGACGCTTCAGGCTGGAACTACGGGAAGTTTGATGATCCGGGTAACCCTGAATACAATTACCTTCGAGACGTAGATTACTGCTCAGCGGCAGCGTTGATGGTTCCCAAGGCGCTGTTCGAAAGTGCTGGTGGCTTCGACTCACGGTATGCGCCCGGCTACTATGAAGACACTGACCTGGCATTTAAGATTCGCCAAGCCGGTTACAGAGTTCTGTATCAACCGCTGAGTGAGGTGATCCATTACGAGGGAGCAACTGGCGGCACCGATATCTCAACCGGCCCAAAGAAGCATCAGGAGATTAATCGCTCAACCTTTGCAGAGGTGTGGAGTGATGAACTCGCGAGGAGGCCAGCCAATGGGGATGTCGCGTTTCTGAATCGGCCCAGAACTGCGTCGGGCAAGAACATTCTGGTGATCGACCATCATCTGCCGATGCCTGATCGAGACTCGGGATCGCTGCGAATGTTCCAAATCCTTAAAATTCTTAACCAGCTCGGTCATCGCGTGACTTTCCTTCCTGACAATCTGGCAGACATGCCGCCTTACACCCACGAGCTGCAGAAGCGCGGCATACAAGTTGTTCATTATCCATATGTGAAAAGAGTGCGCGATTATCTCATTTCACACGGTTCTATGTTCGACATCGTCGTGCTAAGCCGGTGCGATTTCGCGCGCAAGCACATTGCGGATGTTCGGCTGCACGCGCCACACAGCCGCGTCATTTTTGATACCGTGGATTTGCATTACTTGCGCGAACAACGGGAAGCGCAACTCACTCAAGATCCCGATGTGCGAAGGAAAGCAGAAGAGAAACAGCTGATGGAGGATTACTTGATAAAGGAGGCAGATGAAACGTGGGTCGTAAGCCCGATCGAACAGCAAATGCTCCAGGAGAATTGGCCTAACAAGTCTATTCAATTGGTTTCGAACATTGTCGACGTCACCGGGTCAGTCACTCCGTTTGCACTTCGGCGGGACTGGCTTTTCATCGGCGGCTTTCAACACAGGCCCAACACCGATGCGGTGCTGTTTTTCGTGAAGGAGATTTACCCACTCCTTTGCGACCGACTGCCAGATACAAAATTCTACATTATCGGTGATAAGGCACCCCCTGAAATCGTTGCGCTGGCCAGCGACAGGATCATTGTGGCGGGATTGCAACGGAATGTGGGCTCGTTTTTCGACAGCGTGCGGCTTTCCGTATCTCCTTTGCGGTTTGGGGCGGGCGTCAAAGGCAAAATCAATCAAAGCATGGCCTTCGGCGTGCCCGTTGTTGCGACCTCAATCGCTGTGGAGGGAATGAACCTCGTCGACCAGCAGGACGTCGTCGTAGCCGACGAACCAGATGATTTTGCGCGCGCGTTGATCGAGCTCTACGAATCGGAAGACCTTTGGAAGCGACTTTCGCAAAACGGCATCAAAAAAACGCAGGAGCTCTATTCTACCGAAGTTGCACGAGAAAAATTGGAGTTTCTGTTCAGCGATAGGCACCTGAAAAGCTTAGAGCCTTCACAGCCGGTTGCGGAACGCGAGCTCGCAGTAGCTGCTGTTGGTTACCGGCAGTGAATAAAACGGAGCCGACCGGAGAGATTACCGGAAAAATTAACGCGGATCCAAATCCACTTTTTTTTGGGCAACGTTGTGTGATTTCCTGGGAAACGAATGATCCGACCGGTGCAGAGATACGTGTTTCAACGGGAACGGCTGACGAGCAGGTGGTGACACGAGGAGGACCGTCTGGTCGCGTAGAAATTCCGTGGATCAACGAGTCTAAGGTGTATGAATTTCGCCTGTATCCGGCTAGTCGTCCCGAGGTAGCAATCGGCTCCGTTAAAGCGAGGCGTCAAATGGAGTCTGCGTCAGCGGCGCTCCGCGAAATTGCAGACGAAGTCGGCCGGCGGAACATTGACGTGGCGGACCTTTCTCAATTCGTAGCTGAGGTGATTCCGGCGTGCCTTGAGAGTCCGCAATTTCGGGACTTATTTCAAAACTGGGAGCGACACGGGTTCCATGTCACGCCGGTCGAGTTTAACCAGCCAATCCCTGACACTAAATCGTTGCCGGAATCACTTTGGACCCGGCCAAGCGAACTTACAGGCATCCAGATGAATGAGGCAGCGCAGCTCAACTTACTGCGCAGCTTTTCGAAGTTCCGTGACGAATACCAACATTTTCCAACTGGTCAGCCTGGAGAGAACAATCAGTTTTATCTTGGGAACGGTCTTTTTGATGGCGTTGACGCTCTCGTGGCATATTGCATGGTTCGCCATTTCCAGCCACGATTAATCATCGAAGTGGGCAGTGGTTTCTCGTCCCTCGTTTTGGGGCAGGCGGCGGAAAAGAATAAGACCTCGAGCCTTATCTGTATCGAGCCATTTCCGCGCCAGTTCCTCCGGGAGGGATTTACCGGGCTGCAATCATTAATTGAGAAAAAGGTGCAGGACATCAGTCTCGAATTCTTTTCGCAGCTGACATCGGGTGACATGTTGTTTATCGACAGCTCTCATACGGTGAAGATAGGCGGCGACGTCAACTACCTGTTCCTGGAGGTGTTACCGCGTCTAAATCCGGGAGTCATCGTTCACGTGCATGACATCTTTCTGCCTTTCGAGTACCGGCGTGACTGGGTACTGGACGAGTTACGCTTCTGGACTGAGCAATACTTGCTGCAGGCATTTTTAACATTCAACTCTGACTTCGAAGTGTTACTCGCTAACTACTGTCTCAACTATTATCATGAGGACCAGCTTCGAGCTGCTTTTCCGGATCTCCATCGCTGGATCGGAGGTAGCTTCTGGATGCGCCGAAAGCCCATCGCTCCATCGAAGCCATCGCAAACAGGCACGGACGCGACGGCTCAACATCGCTGATATGCACGAGGAGATTAACAAACCAATTTTCGTGGTAGGCTCGCCACGATCTGGAACCAGCATTCTCGCATGGTGCCTTGGCCATCATCCCAATATCTTTCCAGTGCCAGAATCCAACTGGATGGGAGATTTTGCGGTGAACGCCGCGAAGAGTTACCAGATTGGTGCGGCGCGCGGCATCTTCTCCATCTTAAGTGCAATGGACATCTCAGGGGATGAATTCTTCTCGCACATGGGACGCAGTATCAACTCATTGGTGATCAAACATCGATGTGACCTCGACAGAAAACGGCTGGTTATAGCAGTCCAACGCCTGCTCAAAAAGGAGGGATTGTACGTTAGCGAAGTAACTGGCGAATTGGATGCTGCTACCAATGCAGCGATTGAGCAGTACGGAATCGCGGGCGGCCCGCTTTACTCGGAGCTTGTTGATTCACTTCGAACGCCGGCTTCGGACTCCGAACACAAGACGCGCTGGGTAGATCAAACGCCAGAGTACTCCTTCCATATTTGTGGTCTGCGCAAACTGTTTCCAAACGCTTTATTCATCCACATCGTGCGCGATGTGGGTTCGGTCGTTCGGTCTATGCTAAATTTCCATCGAATCGCAGGAACCCATTTGGTGGCAAATCAGGAAGACGCGTACAAATATTGGCTGCGCACGGTCAGAGCCTGTTTGAAGGCGGAAGAGGCTTACGGTCCATGTGTGATTTACCGCGTGCGCTACACGGCCTTGGTGGAAAACCCCGAGTCGGCTCTGCGCTCGTTGCTTGATTTTTTGGACGAGCCTTATTCTTCCAAGTGTCTAGAGCCGCTTTCAGAGCGGATCAATAGTTCCAATGTACCGCCGGATTTTAAATCTGACGATCCTTCTGCTGATCATGCAATGATTAAAGAGGCGCGGCGACTTTCCGCTGAGATTGAGCAAACGTCCCAGCCTGAGAAACACTCACCTCCCGCAGCTGCCGAGCTGGAGGCTGAGTTCGGCGCCCGGGTAAAACAAGCCACGCTTTGACAGCACACGTCATGACAGACATGGGTCGTTACAGTTATCCCGCTCGCTCGGAGTCTTGCAGCACGGTTCAACAGTGGCATGATTTTGCATGAGCGAGTCCACTGACAAAGCGGCTGAATTTTGGAGCGATCCCGGGCGCGACGTCCCTGGCACACAGTGGCTTCAGATACCTGGTGCTATCCAAAATATGAACCGCCGGGCTACGGGAGATCCGGACATGGATTGGATCACACATTCGGCAGCTCTATTGGCGAAGTTTAAGAAGCCAATCAAAGTTCTGTCGCTTGGATGTGGCTTTGGTGTGATCGAGCGAGTTTTACGTCGTTCCGACTACTGCCAGCTTATTCATGGTGTCGACGTTGCAGAGGGCGCAATTGAGGGGGCAAGAAAAGCGGCCCATGACGAGGGGCTGGACGGTTTGACTTATGAGGTCGCGGACCTAAACACCGCGAAACTGCCGAAGGAGACGTATGACGCCGTTTACGTGCACGCTGCATTGCACCATGTGTTTCAGCTTGAACACCTCCTTGACCAGATCAAGCAAACACTGAAACCGGGAGGATTGTTTGTTATGTACGAATACATCGGCCCATCACAAATGCAGTTCCCGAGGCGCGATCTTGAACTGGCTGACGCTTTCCTTAAGGCTATTCCAGAACGCTACCGCAGCATGCCAAGATTCAAGGACATTAAAAAGGAAGCTCTCCGATTGTCACTCGACGGAATGAACAGTTCGGATCCTTCCGAAAGCATCCGCGCCAGCGAAATCGTACCGCTAACCGCTAGCCGCTTCGAAGTGAGACATTTCAGGTACGTTGGCGGAACGCTGCTGTTTTTAATCTTTAGCGAGATATCCGGTAACTTCAGAGAGAACGATGCTGAGATCATGCCATTAGTACAGGCACTGTTTGTGCTCGACAATTTTCTGATCGATAACAAGGTCCTGCCGTCTTATCATGTCTATATGGTTTGCGAGAAGACTGAGAACCCAATGCCGATGCAGAGGCATAACATTCTGCCGCCGACTGCTTCAGTATTTCCGACAGGCAATTTGGAAGCGCGCGCTGTTACACCTGCACCCACGGGATTCATTAACGCCGATCCCAATCCCTACCAACCCGATTCACAAGGCCTGGGACAAAGTACCCTCTCATGGCTGGTTCATGGGGTAAGCAGGGTTGAAATTCGCGTCAATGCGCCCGATGGGCCCCTTCTAGCCATTCAGGGTCCTGGTCGTCATTCGCAATCGACCGGTCAATGGGTTCATGACGGCATGACATTTTATTTACAAAATGTCTCAAAAGGCTTGCCATTGGTGGCGGAGAACACGATTGCCACAGTCACGCTCCGGTCAATGTGATGATGCATTCAATTTTGGTCCAGCTCGGGTCACACTAACAGAATGAAAGCGATCCGAGAACTCATCGGATTCTCAATAGGACCTCGATCATCCACCGCTGCGGCTTCTGATGGTGGCCATCTGGGGCATAAGAGTAAGCCCTGGATTTCACGACGAGTTACATCGGAAGCGGCGATGGCATTCTTGTGCCTGGTTCTTACCTTCATCTTTTTCCATTCTGCGGTCTTTCCACGAACCAGTACGTTCCTGTGCGGTTATGATAATACCTATCAATACTACCCATGGATGCACAAGCTCGCGGATGACTGGCGTGCGCTTGCTCCGCCGCTCTGGGACTTCTCAGTGGAGGCCGGGTTTCCATTCTCTGGGGAATGGAATACGGGTGCGTTCTATCCAATTAACATTCTATACGTCTGGCTAACCGGAATTCCGACTCCCGCCAAACTTGACGTACTGATTCTGTTCCACTTCGCGGCGGCGATGTGGGGCATGAGCCTGTTTCTCCGGCAACGGGGTGTCGAAAGGTGGCCAAGTCTATTTGGCGGTGCTGTGTTTTGCTGGGTTGGACCAGTCGCAACTCGTGCTTCCGGACAGGCAAATATTTTCGTGGGACTTATCTATCTTCCCTGGATTCTTTATTTTTTCGAACGTGGTTTCGCCGCTAAAACTCCGTGGCGCAATTCCTGGACCGGCCTCGCTGGATTGACGCTTGCCTTGTCGCTCCTCGCGGGCCATCCGCAGCCGTTTATTCACAATAGTCTAATGCTCGGTTTTTTTGCCGTGTTTCTGTTGTTTGAGAAGCGCACACCGCCTTCGAGCTGGACTATTAATCTGTGGCGGGCCGCTGGCGCACTTCTTGCGGTTGCCGTGATAGCGTTCCTGTTTGCTTATATTCAGCTGGCCTCAAGCCACGAATATTTTGCGAGGGCTTATCGTTGGGTAGGCCTAACCAGTCCGGTAAAGGCTCTTCAAACTGTGCTGCCGGTCCAAGTTTATAACCAACATAGCTTGGCCTTTCCGGATTTGTTCAGCGTTTATACTGGTCACAGCGGTGCCGTCGAAGGCGCCACGCTTTATCTGACAGTCACCGCTTTGATTTGTGCGTGCTTTGGGCTGGGAGTGTCCGGAACGTGGCGCTGGTTTGTGCTGATAATCATCGGCTTCACCCTGCTTGTGGCATTGGCGGGACGTACTCCGTTTGGTTGGTTGGCTTATCGGCTCCCACTGCTGAACATGGTGAGGGAGCCGGTGCGGATTCTGTATCTTTATCAGTTTTGTTTCGCGACGCTGGCAGCCTTCGGCCTCCAAGTGGCACTTAGTGGAATTCCGCAGCGCACCGCAAGAGTTACGATCTTCGTTGTCGTATGGGTTTTTTTCGCATCCGAGGCACGACAGAATGGGTTCCCCTGGTGGTTACCCACGAAGTCTCCAATAACGGCAGATCAACTTTACAAGAAAACGCCATTGATCACCTTTCTCGAAGAACGGAACCAAGCGGATCCAGGAATGTACCGCGTATTAGCACGTCCTAAGGAGCTGATACCACCTAACTGCGGGGATATTTTTCAACTGAACACCGTCCTCGGCTACCGCTCTAGCATGCTGATCTCCTACTTTGATCTGCTGAGCAGAGATTGGAGCCTTTCATCGCAAGCCCTTGATCAGATCGGCGCGCGGTACGTCGTAACCGACAAGCCCAGCGAGGGTCTGACGTTGTTATCGTCTTTTAATAACTTGTTGCTTTACGAACGTCCCGCGTCGCGCGCTGTTTTTCGTTGGAGTGGTAGCCCAGACCAAACGGCATCGGCGACCATTGGTCTCGTGAAGTGGCAGAGAAACGGTGTAACTTTAGAGGTAGCAACGAATCAGCGAAATAAACTTACCTTCGCAGAGAGCAACTTCCCCGGATGGCATGCCCGCATTAACGGCGCTGCGACTGCTATCGATTCAAGTTGGCCTCATTTTATGTCCGTGACTGTCCCTTCGGGCAAAAGTACGATCCAATGGTCGTATCATCCGTGGTGGCTGATCCCAGGAATGTGTTGTTGGTTGCTAGGGGTTGCAATATTGGCCGCTATGAAGCTGTCTGCGGTACGAGAACGGCGTTTATCAGATTCGATGCTTTGATGCCACGGATTTCGAACGGCTGTTGAGCTGCGCACCTTTTCTATCGATCGAGAAATTGACGCAACGCGCGACGGGCGAAATCCGACATCTTTATATTATCGTCGGAGGCCAGCGCCTTCAGCTTATCTTTCATCGCGGGCGAAATCTGTAAGGCAGTCGCGTCATCCGCTTGGACTTTCGAAACGTTGGGGTGACCCAGAAGGCCATTAGAGTGAGTCGAACCAATCTTGTTGCGGCCGTAGTCATTTCCAAAGTGTGTGATGTTTTTTAACCCATAACCCACTTCATTATAGCCGTAAGCCTGAGTCATAGCCCTCCGGGGTCGACTATCAAAGCATGAATTTCCTATAAAGACAGAACCCGATGCGGCATTCGGGAACTTCGCGTGAGCGCGTGCTACAATTCCGCTGCCTCCGACGCCTCCGGTAAGAAGGGCATTGTCCCAGCAGCGATTTCCTATCACTAAACAATTGTTCCCGCCCATGGTAATTCCAGCGCCATCATTGTCGTAGGAGGTGTTATTCGCAATCACTGAATTTGGTGCCCACAATTCAAACCCGCTTACAACGCACTTATTCTCATCGCGGCCGCGCCCGCCAGAGCAAATATTGTTTATCACAGAAACGTTGTCGCTGAAAACTCCCGTGCAGATGTTAGTGCCGATGCGCGACCCGCTTACCCGATTCCTGGCGATGATGGAATTCTTTCCGTTGAAATAAATCAGGGAGTTTACACAAACATTGTCGATGATATGCATTTTTTCAGGGAGATGTTTTTCGGCATCTACCACGGCAAGAATCGCCGAATTGAGAACAGGCGAAGGAACGGTCTTGGTAATGACGTTTCCCTGTACGTACCCGTTTGCGCCGGCCTTAATATTTATTCCCACGCGCCCCATTTTGGTAATCGCGCAGTTTGTTACTCGCCAGTTATTGCCAGTGGCAACAATGGCCGCAAATCCGGCGCGCTTTATGAAATAGTCCTGCATGTCAATCGTCAAACCTTCGACGCTCCAGTTATCCCCGGAACAAAACAGAAAGTTGCCCGCCGGAATGCCGGCAATTTTAAGGATGGACACTTCGCGGCCCTCGCCCACCAAATGAACATCTGACGATACGTGTGACATGATAGCAGGATTGGTGGTGGCAGAAATAAGGTAGGTTCCTTTCGGAACCAGACATCTTCCGCCGCCCGCCGTAGCAACCGCCGCCAGAGCCGCATTAAATGCCGCGGTATCATTCGTCGCACCGTCACCGACAGCCCCGTACGTTTTAACGTTAACTTCATCCCCTTTAGAAAGAGCTGTGCTAGGGATGCCGCCTGTCGTCGCGAGATCGCGCACTTCAGACTGGGTCCCACCGGGCAACGATTCTGTTGTCGCAACACTTGCGCCAAAAGCGAGCGTTTGCAGGGCAATGAAAAAGGTTGCTGAACAACCGATGAGTAATGAGAGGCTCGTCCTCCCCATGCAACACGATACAAACTTAGTCACCATTGTTCCCTCCTCTGTGCTTGTAATTCGCTAACGGTTCGGGGATGAGGTTCACATGCGAACGGCCCGCCCGCAATTGTTTTCGAATGTGTCGCTCCGAATACCAGGTTTAGGGTCAGCTTGCTCAGCCCGAAAATGTTCTCCGTAGCTGATCAAGTTCCTTGAGCGACAAAAACGTAAGCCGTGTCGGACGCAAGGAAATATAGTTAAATTAGAAGACAGGTTGCACAGGTCGCGAACTGTCCGTTAGAACGTCAAAACCAACAAGCGCTTGCAAAGCACATAGACGTTCTTTCCAAACCATCGACCGAACAGTTTATCCAGGAAGCGGCTTGGCGGGAATAGCCACCGATCATAAAAGCTAATTGCAGTATTCGTCACCGTGGACGCGTTTCTATTGAGCAGCCGAAAAACAAGCGCAGCAATAAAACCGAGGCAGTCAGCATACCGAACCTGTTCAATGGCGAACCCTTCCTGCTCAACAAGACGACGAAGGGTCCTTTTTGTGTAGCGTCGATAGTGGCACACCTTCGCGTCCAGACTTGTCCAGAGACACTCAAAGGCAGGAACATAGATCAGGAGAGCGCCTCCTGGTTTTAATTTTTGGCGAACCTCTCGTATCGCGATGGTATCGTGCTCGATGTGCTCAAAAACGTTCAGCGAGAAAATGAAAGACGCTGAATGATCCGGGGTCGAAGTAATGCTGGCGAAAGTGTCAAAGCCTTGTTCCTCGAGTCTTTCTCTCTGCACAGAGTCCGGTTCGATGCACTTAACCTGGTAACCGGCCGTTCGCAGCCGTTTGGAGAACGTCCCAATACCCGCGCCGAAGTCGATCAGATCCTTTGATTCGGTTGATTCGCAAATCAAGCGAGTCAAGTAATCGTTGTAGTTGTGCGCGCCCTGGAGCGCTTCGAGGACATCGACTCCTGAATATCGCTCTTCCATAAAACTTTGTTCCTTCGAAACAGGTTATGCTTAACAATCACATAAATAGCTCTCACGCCGTCACGCCATCCTATCTTTTTTCCTTCTTCGTACGTTCGGCCGTTATATGAAATGCCGACTTCGAAAACTCTGGAGCGGGCTTTCGCTACCTTTGCGGTAATCTCAGGTTCAAATCCAAACCGGTCCTCTTCAATGGTAATCCCGTCCAGGAATTCGCGCCGAAACACTTTGTAACATGTTTCCATGTCAGTGAGGTTTAAGTTTGTAAACATGTTGGACAGCAACGTGAGAAATCGGTTTCCCACCATATGCCAGAAGTAAACCACCCGATGAGGCCTGCCGCCCAGGAACCGGGAACCAAACACAACATCGGCATGATCCTCGAGAATCGGTGCGAGAAGAATGGGGTATTCATTCGGATCGTACTCCAGGTCGGCGTCTTGAACGATCACCAGATCACCGGTAGCTGCCTGGAAACCGGCACGCAAAGCTGCTCCCTTTCCGAAATTTCGTTCCGGCAGCACGATCTTATCGACCCATCCCTGAGGTTTTGCTTTGAGAAGTTCTCGTGTTCCATCGGTCGATCCGTCGTCCACGACAATAATTTCCACGTCTTCGACCGGTGCTGAACGGACTGCATCTACCACAGTTTCGATGGTCGACCGCTCATTGTAACAAGGGATAACGACAGATAGCTTCATTGTCACCACTCCACTAAATGGAACGCGGAGTTCACCGTCAGAGGCGAGGCATCCTTTGTCAATATCATGATTACAGCCCTTGAATTCGATTTCTCACTCCGTTTCCAACTGTACCCTTGAATCGAAGGCAAACGCTGAACGTCATGATTATCTATTGAAGGTACAAGAAGAGCGTACACAGGAGTCGCCTGATCGAGGCCGCTTTGAACTAGCCGGATCGCTTCAACTTTTCCATAATGCCAAAACTGGCTGAAACAATAGTAATGGTGATCGTCGATCGGAGCCGCTACGAATCGCTCCGGCAATAGGGCATTCAAATAGGCGGGATCGATGTCAGATAAGACAATGCCGGGTTTGTCCCGAAAGATGCGAGTGAATTCCTTCTGCGCCTCGTAGCGGAACGATTTTCCATTCCTGTTTGCGTAATGAAGAGCGTCCCAGGCTTGCGATCGACCACTCTTGGGCCTAAAGCCTGATTGTGAAGGATAACCGATGCAGCTAAACAAAAATAACGCCAGCGCTCCAACACCCCAGATCGACAAGCGCCCTTTGAGAGCCTGATTCACTGCCCATTCCACAGGCAGAACGGCGAGCGCGACCAAGAGTAAAAAAATAGGGATGTAAAACCTGCCCTCGACGAAGGTACAGGTTACAATCGACACAAAGTAGACGCTTGCTGCTAACAATACGCTGATCTCGAAACGCCGCATACGGATGAACGCCAGACCGAGAGCACATAAAAGAATGAAAGCTGGTACTACATAAGTGCCCGTTCCAAAGAGGTTCGCTAGCCGAAATTGATCCCAGTTGGCGGCGATCTCAGACCAGATCATGGCAAGTTGGGGAGGCACGTTGTGCAGGGAAAAAGCAGCTTGCTTGTTCGCCAATTGTGGTACCCAGAATTCGTACCCAGTTTTCAACGGATGTCCAAATTCTACAGCATTCAGGATAAAGTAAGGACTCGCCGCTACCGCAAATACAGCAAGAGCGAGGCAGCAATGCATGAGCCATCTCGTCCAGGATACTTTAGCCGGAAAGAGAGCCATAGCTATTAACAAGGGAGCCATGAACAATAACTGTGGCCGAATGCACAAAGACAACCCAAGAACAACGGCAGCAATGTAAATTAACCAGCGGCGCTTCCAGCGGAGTCCCAAGTAGACTAAAGCAAAGGCGAGCACGATAGCGGCTCCGCCGCTTAGGTCGCTCATCGACGACCGGCTAAAAGTAACGAACGACGGTTGGGTTGCCACTAACACGGCTGCTAATCCTCCACACAGCGGCCTTCCGATCGCGAAATAAAGCGCGAAGGTGCCTGCGATTAGCAACAGCCCGATCGTCTGATTTGTTCTAAATGGCGCCAGAATTTCGTGGTGCGGCAGAAATCTAAGCCAGGGGATCATCAAAATTGGGTAACCCGGCGCGTAGCGGGACGGCAATTTGTCATATCCAATCTGAATCGTTGGCGCGCCTCCTTTCAAAAGCGACTTAGCCTGCGCAAAATATTCCACCCCGTCCGTGTAAGGACCAAGATCAAGAAAGTACGTCCGTTTGAACTCAATCCGAAGAACGGCGCCGTAATAAAACAGAAGCGCGAGAATAAAGCAGGAAACGCCTATTGCTACGTGAACCCAAAATCGACGAGCACCCGCCGGCATAGCCGGGGAAATCGTTTCTGTTGGGCTGTAGTCGCCCACTCTACCGTTTGCTGTCATTCTCCGAATCGGGCCGAAGCCTAATATTCATATATATCCTTGTCGATTCACGCCGCCTGCCGGTTTTGTCGAATATTTGATAAATCTCGAGAATCGAATGCAAAACATTCGAGACCAGTTTTGTCGCTCGGCCGGCGAACAGAATTGTAATGATTGTTCAAGCCGAAAATTAGCGCGGAACAGTTTGTCGCCTCTGTGTGATTATCCGAGCGCAAATGGCCAACTCGACCTCGCGTTACGCGTGTGAATTCGACGATCTCTAAAAATGCATGTCATCGCAATTTTTTGCTGGACTTGAACTGTCTTCTTTGACACGCTCGCCACCCTATTAGGAGAAAACTTGGGAAAATAAACGCCTTATGAAAACATGGTCACTAATCATCATTGGTTTTGTCTTCATGGTCTTCGCGAATCTCGCAGGGGCCACGGAGGCAGATGACACCACGATAACAATCACCGGTCACACGGCCGGGCCTACACCCTTCATCAGTAACTTGACGCTGCAGGTCAGCAATACAACCGTCCTGAACAGCATTCAGTTCGCGATCGATCCGAAACCGGGATCCGCCACCCGGCCACTGTCAGGCACTTATGCCAATTACTACCTTATGGGCAGAGGGCTTGAACATCCGCCACAGATTACTTTGCCAGTCTACGGACTCTACGCTGGGTACACCAATATCGTAAGACTGACTTATCGCTTCATGGACGGCTCTTCAAAGCAAGGTGTGACCGCAATCACCACCGCTACTTTTAATGATCAAGGCTGCGGCTACAACCACCCGACCATACTTCAACCCAGGACGAACAGCACTCAATTGAGTTATGATTATATTTTTGACAGGTCTGCTTGCGGGACTTTCTCACCTATCATTCTCGATACTGATGGAGCATTGCGCTGGGTTAGCCCGCTGCCCGCGGCCAGCGCCCTTTTTGCGGCTTCCACTTTCTTCGACAACGCGGTTTACATGACGCAAAACGCCCAGCTATTCCGAATCGAACTTGATGGGACGGTTCTCATGGTTGCGGACTATAGCAACAACGGCGTACTCCACTTGCATCATAATATTGATGCTGGCAAAACCGGATTGCTCATCGAACCGGACACCACCTCCTACTTCGAGTCCACAATCATGGAAGTCGATAGCAATGACGGTCACGTGCTGAAGACATTTAACATGGCTAACATCATCAGCGCAGCCATGGTTGCTGGCGGTGACGACCCGAGCCAATTCGTCTTCCCCACGCCAACCGATTGGTTCCATAATAACGGTGCCGCATATAACCGGGCAGATGACTCTGTGGTCATTTCAAGCCGCGAAAACTTTGTCATATGCGTCGATTATAATACCGCTGCTATCAAATGGATCCTGGGAGATCCGACGAAAAAGTGGCACCAGTTCGCGTCTTTAAGAAAATTTGAAATTGACCTAGCGCCTGGCAGTCTGCCACCGATCGGACAACACTCTCCGTCCATTACTTTCGATCAGGGTCTTCTGCTTTTTGATGACGGTCAAATGAGTCAGTTCCAGAATCCTCCAGGCGCTCAACGCGACTATGCGGCTCCCCGCAAGTATACCCTGGACCTGGTGTCAAATCTTGCGACTGAAGTTTGGAACTACCCCGCGAACGAGAACATCCACTGCCCGTTCTGCTCAAGCGTCTATGAGGATGCGCCGTTTAACTACTTGATCGATTACGCATTGGTTAACGGCGGTGGACCGCCCACCGTTCCCACCTTCGCCCAATTCGTAGGCCTGGATGCTGCCGGAGAAAGAATTTTCTATTATCAATTTCCAACCCAAGGTTGTAACACTGCTTATAACTCCCTTCCGATTCATCTGGAGAGTACGAAGTTCCCGACCGTAGGCCCCCAAGCGCTCAATCTTTCTACTCGAGGAATGGTTTCAGAAGGTGACAACGTTCTGATTGGCGGCTTTATCGTCAGCGGAACCGCTCCCAAGAGCGTCGTGCTTCGCGCGCTGGGGCCATCGCTGAGCGATTTCGGGCTTTCGGGAGTGCTCAGCGATCCGGTTCTCAGCTTGTATAACTCTTCTCACACTCTCATCGCAACCAACGACAACTGGCAGTCTGATCTCAATCATTTCCTACTAGAGGCCAACGGACTCGCCCCGGCCAATCTATTGGAATCGGCGACTGTGCAGACCTTGCCGCCCGGCGCATATACCGTGATAGTCAGGGGCAGACAAGGGACCCCTGGGATTGGGTTGGTCGAGCTTTATGATCTCTCGCCCCTGTCCAACTCCAAGTTGAAGAACATGAGCGCCCGCGGTTCCGTCGGCACGCTGGATAACGTGCTCATCAGTGGCTTTATCGTTGGTGACGTGGAGAGCGAAACCGTAGTTGTGCGCGCCCTTGGCCCATCGCTAGCTTCTTTCGGTGTAACCGATCCGCTAAGCGACCCTGTGCTAACAATCTACGATTCAAGCGGAACGGCGATCGCCACCAACAACAACTGGCAAGACGATATTAACGCAGTTCTCGTCCAGAAGAATGGACTCGCGCCGCCGAATCCGTCGGAATCGGCACTCGTGCTTCACCTGCCCGCAGGAAAATATACCGCCATCGTGAGCGGAGCTAATGGCGGTACAGGTGTTGGCTTGGCCGAAGTCTATACTATCCGTTAGTTCATAGCTTTTGCTGGTCTCGAATGGGTCACCTGTGATGTCCCTCGGGCATTCTTCTTGTCGAAACTGCCATCTAAAAAGATGCGCTATAAAAGCATCCGCACTAATTATCATTGGCTCCGCCTTCATGGTTCTCAGCCACCTCGCTGGCGCGACCCAGGCAGATGACACCACGATAACACTCACCGGTCACACAGCGGGTGCTACGCCGTTCATCAGTAACCTGACCCTGCAGGTCAGCAACACAACGGTTCTAAAGAGCATTCAGTTCACCATCACTCCGAAGCCAGGCTCCGTCACCCGCCCACTTTCAGGCACTTATTCCAACGAGTACCTCGTGAGTCGGGGCTTTGAACATTCGCCACAGATCATTTTGCCAGTCTACGGGCTTTACGCCGGATACGCGAATGTCGTAAGACTGACTTATCGGTTTTTGGACGGTTCTTCAAAGCAAGCTGCCACCGCAATCACAACCGCCACTTTCGATGATCAGGGCTGCGGCTACAACAATCCGACCAAGCTTCAACCCAGGACGCACAGCACGCGCTTGAGTTATGATTACATCTTTGACAGCTCTTCTTGCGGAACGTTTTCACCTGTCATTCTCGATTCCGATGGAGCACTGCGATGGGTGAGCACATTATTCAAGCCGATCGGTCTGTTCGCATCCTCCACCTTTTTCGACAACGCAATATATGCGACACAACGAAGTCAGTTATTTCGAGTGGAACTTGATGGTGAGGTCAGCTTGCTTTCAGACTATAGGGATACCGGTGTTGTAGACCTGCATCATAACATCGATATTGGTAAAAAAGGACTACTCATTCAGCCGGATACCACTTCCTACTTCGAGTCCACAATCCTGGAAGTTGATAGTTCAGATGGCAGGGTTCTGAAGACATTTAACATGGCGCAGATCATTAGGGCTGCCATGGTCGCTGGTGGAGACGATCCGAATCAATTTGTCTTCCCGACGCCGACCGATTGGTTCCATAACAACGGTGCCGCATACAACCGGGCCGACGACTCTCTGATCGTTTCAAGTCGGGAAAATTTTGTTATTTGCCTTGATTATGAAACACGCGCTATCAAATGGATCCTGGGGGATCCGACGAAAAAGTGGCACCAGTTCGCCTCTCTGAGGAAATTCGCGCTCGCCATTGCGCCCGGCAGCCTGCCACCCATCGGCCAACACGCTCCTTCGATTACTTTTGATCAAAATCTTATGGTTTTTGATAATGGCGCTCCGAGTGTTTTTCAGAGGCCTCCAGGGAATTACCGCAACTACGCGAGTCCCCGCAAGTATACGTTGGATCTGGTAGGAAAGGTAGCGACTGAAGTGTGGAATTACCCTGCGAACCAGAACATCCACTGCCCGATCTGCTCAAGCGTCTATGAGGATGCCCCGTACAACTATCTAATTGATTATGCGTTCGTTAATGGTGGACCGCCGAACGTTCCAACGTTCGCCCAACTTATGGGCCTGGATACTGCCGGCGAAAGGATCTTCTATTATCAATATGCAACCCAAGGTTGTAACACTGCATATAACTCCACTCCGATTCATCTAGAGAACACGAAGTTCCCGAGCGTAGGCCCTCAACCGCTCAATCTCTCTACTCGGGGCATGGTTTCAGAAGGTGATAACGTTGTGATTGGTGGCTTTATCATCACTGGTACCGAGCCTAAGACGTTAGTGCTTCGCGCGCTGGGGCCGTCGCTCAGCGGCTTCGGACTTTCTGACGTGCTCAGGGATCCGGTTCTCAGCGTATATGACTCTTCCCACACTCTCATCGCCGCCAACGACAACTGGCAGTCCGATCCAAACCACTTTGTAGTAGAAGCCAACGGACTTACACCGCCTAATGTATTGGAATCAGCCACTGCGCAGACTTTGGCGCCGGGCGCCTACACCGTGATAGTCAGGGGAAAGCAAGTGACTCCGGGTATTGGCTTGGTCGAGCTTTACGATCTCTCGCCGGTATCCAACTCCAAGTTGAAGAACATGAGTACCCGTGGGTCCGTCGGCACCGGGGATAATGTGCTTATTAGTGGCTTTATCATTGGAGACGT
>Ga0207697_10000869_pt1 | contig 17107 bp, 16 predicted proteins | sample KBSSwiS5withPhiX_FD_184293 | JGI IMG/M metagenome (GOLD analysis project Ga0207697, IMG submission 184293) | Switchgrass rhizosphere microbial communities from Kellogg Biological Station, Michigan, USA, with PhiX - S5 (SPAdes) (version 2) | ecosystem: Host-associated > Plants > Roots >... | reverse complement strand
TATCGCGGGGCGCTCACATGGCCCGCACGACCAAGCGCCACCGGAGCGGTGTCCACGCTCCTTCCACAATCCCAGCTGGTCCAAGCGCGCATCTTCCTGTTCCTGCTTGCGGATGCACTCTCAGATGACCTGCTCATCCCGGCCGACAGTGGAGACGAAGTATCCGCGCGCCCAAAAGTGTTGCCCCACGAAGTTGCGCTTGCGCTCCGCATACACCCGCGACAAGTGGATCGCGCTCTTCCCCTTGATGAGTCCCACCACCTGCGCCACCGCGTACTTCCGCGGGATCGCGATCAACATGGGTACGTGATCCGACAGGAGATGCCCTCTTCAATCCGGCTCTCCTTCTGCAACGCCAGCTGCCGGAACACCTCCCCCAACTGCCGCGGCGGTTCCCCGTACAACGTCCGGCGCCGGCATTTCGGGATGAAGATGACGTGGTACTTGCGGTTCCCACACCGAGTGATTCAGACTCGCCAGTGTGTCCATCTGGATCTCCGGCTCATGTCGCAAACCGGATAGGGTCGACGCATGTGTGAGTGCAGCAACACAAACGCGTACGCTGACGGAGACTCGCCCACACCTGGAAGGGCTCCCGCGCGGACACACCGGCACGTGCATCACCCACACCCTGTTGTCGCAATACACCGTCACGATCACGCGCGAAATCAACACGACCGTGAAGTCGACGCAGATGGAGACGGCCAAAGGCGGGAAGGTGCTGCTGTTGCCGTGGATGAGATGATCGGTCGCGGCCCCGGTCCGCGCCCCGTCATTTCCCTTGAGTGACGTGCCGAATCACGCGAAGCCAGTTCAAGCCGAGAATTTTCCTGATCCGCTGATCGCTGTAGCCAAGCTTCTGGATGGCGACGGTGATCTGCGGATAGTCGCTGATGTCCTTGATTTCGCGCGGCAGTTCGGGGCCCCCGTCCAAGTCGGAGCCGAGGGCGATATGGTCCTCCCCGACCAGCGTGACCCCGTAGTCGATGACCCTGGCGAGCTGATCCACGTGCATCCAGTATTCGTCCGGGATCGTGCCGCGAAAATTCAGGGGAACGGTTTGCGCCAGCTCCTTATCGACGTCCTCGATCGTCTGCGCGGTGACCTGTGGACTGAAGATCCGCGGCGTCCGGGTTGGGGGAACGGGCTGCTTCGTGATGGGAGTATTCGGCCGCTGCCACTTCCAGTACGCCGGGTTGTTGAAGAGGCTGCCGAAATGAATCCCGATCACTCCTCCCTTTGCGGCCACGGCTCGCGCCGCGTCGTCACTGATGCAGCGGGGATGATCGACGATGGCGAAAAACCCGCCGTGACTGTAGATCACCGGGTGGCGGCTGGCGGCGACCGACTGAAGAATGGCGTCGTTGGAGGCGTGGGCGACGTTGATCACCATGCCGAGATCGTTCATTTCCTTGATCACGGCTTTTCCGTGATCGTTGATCCCGCCCCAGGCATACACGTCGTTGCAGGCATCGATGAACGCGTTGGTGGTGTTGTGCGCGGTCAGCTGCATGGAGCGCAAGCCCAGCCTGTGCAGGGCGCGCAGAAGGTGTAAGTCCCCATACAGGTCGTAGCCACCTTCCAGATCAAGGAACGCCGCGATCTTTCCGCGCCTGTTGATCCGTTCGATGTCTGACGCGTTGAGCGCCAGCTCAATCGCGCTGCTGTTTTTCTCGATCTGATCCAGCGCGAGCCCGACTACGCGGAACGTGTTCTTGATTTCGAATCGGCCGGGATAATAGTTCTCGGGCGTATACACTGAGAAGAACATCGCATCGACGCCGCCTTCCTTCGCTCGCGGGAGATCGACGTTCCCATCGGGATACCGCTGGCCGATGTCGGTATTCATCAACAGCTCGCGGGTCATGACGTGCGTATGCCCGTCCATCACGAACGCCCGGCGGTGCAGATCGGGCATCGCCCTGTTCTGAGGCGGTGTCGAAGGTCCGGCGGCAGCACCGGCCTGCGGGGAGTGCATGGAAAGCACACGGCCAGCCGCGGGCAGGAATGTGAGGCTCTTGATGAGGTCCCGGCGTTTCATGGGTTGATTGCTGTTGCGATGTCCTCCTGCCACGATTCGCCGGCCCTATTTGTCGAAGCCCCGGATATACGGGATGTTCGGCGGACGCTCGCCCTTCTCGAACATCGGCCCGCGTGTCGTGTGGTACTTCATGTCCATGAACGGCGTCTCGATGCGGCGCCCGACGGCGGCGTAGCGGCCGTTCTCCCAGTTCGAGTCCATGTAGTGGTTCACAATCCCGGTCGACAACAGTAGGCGCTCCGCATTGAATGGCTCCTTCCTGGTCACCATCATCTCGGTGATCCAGTGCGGCTGGCCGTTTGCGGCGTGGTACTGGGAGAAGGGACCTGGCCACCCGAGCATCGAGACGATGGTCGGGTCCTTCTGCCCTTCGATCTCGCCGGCGTAGGTCCAATCCACGCCACGGCCGGAGATGACAGCCCCCTTCGTTCCGTCGTTGTAGTCGACGATACAGGCGCGCCCCTCCGCGCTCTGAAGAAGAGTCTTGGCGTCCAGCTCGATACGTCTCGCTGCGCCATCGAGCAGCTTGCCCGCCCAAGGCGTGCGCTCGACCCACGCCAATGTCTCAGGACCACGGACGGACTGCACCGATCGCACACCCGTCTCACCGCCCCTGCGGCGTTCGACGAAGGCCTGCAGCACGTCGACGGAATGGAAGATGGCTCCCTCGTCGCCGGCGCCGCCAAGCACGATTGAGTTCCTGATCGGCGTGTCGGCCGCGAGATCGATCTCTGGACTGCGGAAGTAGGTCGGGATCGATGAACCGCCGGTCAGCGGAAACTGCAGCTCACGGGACTTGTCGAACATCCACTTGGCATCGTCCCAGTTGTAGGAGAGGTGCTTGTCGTTGAACACGGGCACCGAGCGCTTGCTCTGCTCGAACACCCGGACAACCTGCTGGTACATCCACCAGCGCGGCAGCAGCCAGTGTCCCTTGAGATCGGTCGGATAGTTCCCGTGTTCCCCGACGATGACCACGCCGTCCACCGCGAGGTCCTTACCGCCAAGCGTGAGCGCCTCGCCGGCTGTGTTGTAGATCGGTATTTGTTTCGCCTTGCAGATTTTCTGGCCCAGCAAGCTGGTGTCCAACTGATGGATATACACCGAGGCCACGTCGATTCGCGACGGCGTGTGGGCGCCCTGCCACCAGTAGCCGTCCATCAGCTTGGTGATGATCCAGTCCGCATGCGAGTTCGGCGCTGCCCAGAACGTCGCGAGACAGGCGATGCGGGGCCGGGCCTGCGTGGTCTGCGGCACGGCGCCGGCTGCGTTCCCGGCCACAGGTGTCATGCCGGCCACGCCTGCCACACCAGCCATACCAACGACTCCCAGCAGTTCACGCCGCGTGAGGAAAGGGTGTGACTTCGTCATGTGATCGATTGGAAATGAATCCGCGCCGTCTGCCCGCAATGTCTAAGCCTGGCTTCGCGCGGCAGACAACGCAAATTAGCCTGCGGCGAGGCGCGAATCAAGGGCATATTCCACCGACTCGCGGCGATCGTCAAGCCGGTCGACGACCGGGGCGTCGCGCTGGTGATTCGGCGGCGGCGGCACGACGAGGCGCGCAAGGGGAACGCGATGAGCATTGATATAGCCACGGTCACGACTATGCTTCCGCCAATGAACATTGGCCTCCGCCTCGCGAGCGCGGCTCTCGTGTCCTGTCTCGCGTCGGCTTCGGGCGGCAGCGTCGCGGAGGCTCCGCCACGCGCCTGTGCTTCGCCAAAACCCAATCGCGCTCATTCTGAGCGCCTCAGCGACGCCGGTCCGGCTATGCTGAATCCATGGTCGCTTGGATCATCCGCGTCGGTCGACTGCTGATCGTTCTCTCGAGTCAGCACCGCAGTCTGGCGCTCGAGAACCTGGCGCTCCGCCAGCAGCTGGGTCTGTATCAGCGCACCCGGCCAAAGCCCATGATGCGTTGGTCCGACCGGCTGTTCTGGATCGGGCTGCGTGCCGCGTGGCGCGATTGGAAAACAGCCTTGGTGATCGTCCGACCGTCCACTGTGGTGGGTTGGCATCGCCGCGGTTTAGCGTGGTACTGGACACGCCGATCGCGACCGACCGGCGGTCGCCCGCAGGCCGGCGCCGAAATCCGACGGCTGGTCCGCGATATGGCCGTCGCGAACCCACTCTGGGGCGCACCTCGGATCCATGGAGAGTTATTGAAGCTGGGGTTCACGGTCTCTGAGCGAACGGTTTCTCGGCTGATGCCGCGGGAACAGAAGCCGCCGTCGCAGAGCTGGCGCACCTTCCTCACCAACCACCTCGCATCGACCGTCGCCATCGATTTCTTCGCGGTGCCCACACTGACGTGCCGGATCCTGTCGTGGCCGTGATCCTGGTCCACGATCGGCGTCGGATTCTCCATCTCAACGTGACCCGCCATCCGACCTCCGCGTGGGCCCGTCAGCAGCTTCGCGAGACCTTCTCCGAACACGCGACTGCGCGATATCTCCTGCACGACGGCGACGCGAGCTTCGATGCGGCATTCGACCGGGTCGTCGACACGTTCGGTCTCACGTCCGTCCGCACCGCACCGAGTTCGCCCTGGCAAAATCCCTACGTTGAACGCGCCATCGGATCAATCCGTCGAGAGTGCCTGGACCACGTGATCGTCATCAACGAGCGACACCTTCGGCACGTGCTCCGATCCTACCTGGCGTATTACCACAGATCCCGAACTCACCTGGCGCTCGGCAAAGACACACCCGAGGCCCGCGGCGTCGAGGCGGTCGGCGCCGGTCGCATCGTGGCGCGACCAGAAGTCGGCGGGCTCCACCATCGATATGAGCGGCGAGCCGCCTGACCTGGGCTCACTTCACACCCGGAGTTCGTCGAGAGGCAGGGCGCTCGTGTGCTGAAGCTTCCCCCCAACGGCGTGGTCCAAACACGTTCGACCGTTCCGTGGGCCAGGACTGACACTCGATCGGGTGGAGCGCGAGACTGTGTTAGCCGCATCGACCGAGGCGAGACCGCTCCATCGCCTGTCGAGAGGTTTTGGCGAAGGACACCCAGTCGCTCGAGCTGATCGTGGAGTTCATCAGCCGGAGCGGCATCGTGTAGAAGGACGAGGTCCGCGATCCGCCCGCAGCGACGCCAGTAGGCGTGGGCTCGGATCAATTCGCTGGCCGGGTTCGATTGTCCGCGTGGGGAGAATCGCGCCAGCACGATCGGCAGATCTCCTGAGATCGCGTACGGCCATAGGCCGCCTGGCTTCGCTGTTGCACTCCTCTAAAGCGGCCGCATGCTGCCGTAGCGCAGAGAGTGGTCGATGATCGTAGACTGCAGGAATTGATGAGTGTGTCAGGAGATCGTTCTGGACGGAGCAACATGATGCCATTTCCGCGGACTCGATTGAACTCCGGACCACATGTGCTCCCCCTCGCCGTGACTGTGCTCGTCGCACTACTCGCTCTGAGGCCAGATGGGAGGCCTCTTCAGGCGCAAGGCGAGGCTTCGCTTCCCGCCCGGTTGGACTCGTACATCAAGAATCACGTCAAGCTGACGTCCGACGCATACACGCAACTCCTCGCCGGACAGCCCGTGACGCAGTATCTCGAAACGGATCCTGCGAAGGAAGTGACTATCTTCGGCGCCGTATGGGTCAATGCACCCATTGCTCGTTACCTCAACGCTGTGAAGGACATCGAGTCGTTTGAAAAGGGCGACAACTTTCTGGTGACGAAGCGTATCAGCAATCCACCTCGACTCCAGGATTTTGGCCAGCTCTCGCTGCCGCCCGACGACATCTCGGACTTGAGGTCTTGCAAGGTCGGCGATTGCGAAGTGAAACTAGGCGAAACAGCGTTGATGCGGATACAACAGGAAGCCGACTGGTCGAAACCAGACGCAACCGCCGATGTGGAGCGATCGATGCGGAGGCTCGCGCATGAGTACGTGGCCGCATACCTGGAGGGCGGAGACAGCCGGCTTGCCGTGTACCGCGACGCGAAACGCCCGACGTTTGTCGCGCAGGAATTCGCAGCGATGGTCGATCGTATGCCGGAATTGACCGACTATCTGCCCGATCTTAAGAGGTACCTCCTCGGCTACCCCAAGGTGACGCTCCCAAGCGCCGAATCCTTTTTATATTGGCAGGATGTCAAGTTCGGCTTGAAACGTACGATTCGCGTCAATCACCTCACGATTGTGAACCAGCAGTCCCAGGTTACGGTCGTCTCGAAAATGTTGTACGCCAGCCACTATTTCTGGACAGCCATCGAACTGCGAGTGCTTGTGCCGGACCCCGCGCGTGGAGAAGGGTTCTGGTTCGTCAACGTGAATCGCAGCCGATCGGATGGGCTTGGCGGTTTCGTTGGCTCGCTCATCCGCGGCAAAGTGCAGGACGAGGCAGAACAGGGGATGCTAGCTGCGCTCGCGATCACCAAAAAGCGTATGGAACGCTGAGGGCTCGCGAACCTCCGCAATCGGCTGACTCACCACCGAGCAATTGTTGCGCCGCGGTCAGCGGCTGTGGACCGACCGCGCCGTGCCGCTGAACGACGGAGCATCAGCCTCGGTCAGGCCCCGCTGGCCGCGATCTAGTGGCGCGGCGGGCTCCCGTCTTCATCGATTCCTTCTGTGTCAGCACCATCAACTCCCGAACCCAGTACCGCCCGGCATCCCACTGGTCAACCAACGACCCAATCCCCCTGGAACCGCCCGCATCGTCGACAAAGGTCGCGGCGTGGGCCAGCTGATCGCGGAGATTGCGCAACTCGTCCATCTCCCGGTCGAACCGCGTCCGCCCCCCCGCGAGCAGGCGCTTGCACAGGTCGCGCTTGTCAGCGAACTCGGTCAGCTCGATTCGAGGCGGATTCAGGCCGCGCTGGCGCAGCACGGTTTCCTTCTCGAGGAGTTTGGCGCGGCGGCCGGGGCCGAGGGCGGTCAACCACTCGTCGGCGGGCCAGTGAGTCGAGACCAGATCCGCCATTACCATTTCGAGATGCGTCAGCAGCCCAAATACGACGATGCGGACTGGCAGCTTAAGCAGGTCGCTGTGCGTGACCAGGCCATCGATACGGTCGCCACGCAAGATAAGCCGACAAGGCAGCGTCCTCATTCGCGGGATCAGCTCCGCGATCGCCATGTCCGCTGACACGATGAGCTCCTCGCTCAAAGGCAACATTGCGTCGCGCACGAGCCTGCCCGGACAATCGCCCCGCACGAGCAGGCCAAGGGTGCGATCGGCATCCCGGACGGGAAACTGATCGAAGTCCGGCGGGGCGGTGTCGAGCCACGCGTCGGCGATCGCATCGACGGGCGCGCACACGAGATCGGGTTCGAAGGTTCCGATGAGCCGAACGTGGAAGGCCGCCTTCGTGGCCTCGCGCGCAGCTTCGAAGGATCGGGTGAGCACCGCCATCACCTATCGCCTGGTCAGCGCCGTCAAGAGTTGGGAGGACAAGGCAATCTGACAGCGCGTGCCAGGCACCGCGAAGCGGGTGGTCACCGGTCCCGGTCTTTCGAAATGCCCGTCACCTCCGGCGTCCGCCGCCGCCACGCGAGGCGCCGCCACCGCGATAGCTGCCGGTTCCCGACGTACCGCTCCCGCTGCGGTAGTTGCCATAGTCGCGGGTGCGTTCCGCACCTTTCGTGCGGGCAGTGGAGTCGCGATCGAGTTGATCCACCGTGCTCCGATCGGTCGGGGTGCGCTCGCCGGTCGTACGATTCGTCGCCTCGCCGGTTGGCTGGGGCCTGTCGGCCGGCTGTCGATCGGTATTCGTCCAACCGCCGTTCTCGTACTTCTGCCACGTGCCGTCCTGACGACGGTACGCGTTTCGATCTCTCCATCGCGCCGCTGGAAGACGGCCCGATCCGAACCGAGCAATGCCTGGTAGTTGTCGGGGTCTCCACCAAGCGGCTGCCGGCCGGCCGACCACGCGCCGCGCCATCGAGGTCGCGGATGCAGAAGAACTGTCCCCAGCAGTCGCTGGTCGCGTCCTCGCGCCAGCGCGTCACGTCGATCCCATCACACGTGCTGTATCCGCTCCCGCGTCGAAAGGGGGGATAGTGCAAGTCTAAGAGACGGCGGTCTGCCGGTGTTCAAAACCGCAAACCAAAGGTCGTCTGGACGAACTGGCCGTTGGCCTTCTTGCCTTGGAGGTCGGTCAGCGGGGGGTTGACCGACGGGAGATTCGTCGACTGGGTGTCGATCGTCGGGCCCCAAATATAGTGATACCTGAGCTCGGCATAGAACGCCCCGAACCTCACTCCGCCGCCGAACACCATGCCGAAGTCGGTCGAACTGCGCTCACCCACGACATTTTCGACCGGCACCCAGCCACCGGGATAACAGACGTACCACCACGGATCGCAGTAGCCGGGGACGTATCCCACGCCAGGCGTGGTGATTTTGATCGGACGGTAGTAGACGCCCATCCCGACCAGACCGTACGGTCTGACGCCGCCGTCCGGTCTTTGGAAGATCACGCTCCCGGTTCCGTACTGCATGTTCATGCTGCCGGAGAAAGCCGTGGGGATGCCGGCGCAGCCTACGCACGGCGACACGGGGAGCGAGATGTCCTTGTCGCCCAGGCCGTTGAAGCTGTAGAGGCCCTCGATGACGATGACTGGGCTGGCGGCAACGTCGACGCCGAAATTGAAGTTGTAACCTTGGCCGAGCCGGTCGGCCACTTCCGAGTTCGGGGCCGTCCACCCGCCTCCGAACGACACGTGAACCGGCTTGTCCTGCGCCTGTGCGACCGGCGGAGAAATGGCCGAAAGGCTTGCCACGAACACGAACATTGTCGTTTTCCGCATAGATATCCTCCCCTTTTGAATAGGTCAACGCACCGCACATGCCATCGGCGAGAGCGCGCCCGTCTGGTTCGGAAGCCCGATATTCTGGAGCGATCTGATGCGACTTCTCGAGCGATTCTGATAGAGGGCGCAGGCTGCACTCGGATAGTTGCTCCCGGTCCGGAGATGCTCCGAAATAACGGAGTCCCGCGGTGACAGAACCGCGGGCGCGCGGTCGAGTGTGTGTGACCTCACCCGATCGCCGCGCGACTTCCGCAACACGTCTGACCGTCCGACAGAATCTGGTGCGCACAGAGACCGATCGCCCTGTTCGCTTGCGCCATCAACCTCATCCTGTCGACGAGCGCTTGACTGTCGGCGGCGATCTCGGTCATCTGCCCGACAGTCAGCTCGAGGAAGAGATCCCGGTCGGCCGCGACCTTCTCGGTAAGGGCCAGGGAGCCGGTCAGCTCCTTCGGTGTCACGAGTGGTGCATCGAGCTAGAGCAGCCGCGACCGCCGTTCGGATGCGACCGCGGCTGACACGGCGGGCGGGCGTCCAGCCTGGATCGGCGGCCACAAACCGCTGTCATCTGGTCGAACCGTGGCGGTTGGTTCCCAGCATCGAGTTCTGCGATGCGCCTCGCGCTCAGGCCTTCGAGCGATATCCGACGTCGCACGAGGTGCCACTGATCACCTTCGAACGCTCGAAGTCGTCGCGCCCGGCCTCCGCGTGGGAATCGATGAACTCGGCAACACGAGCGGGATCGGCGTTCATCAGTTCCCAGTCTTGTCCCTCGACGTACCGAAGACTCGTGCGCCAGCGCGCTGAAAGTCGACTCCGGAGTTTCGGAATCCGGTGGATTTTCATCGGGGCAAATGGCCCTCATTGACCACTCCGATCTATCAGCTGACAGTGCCGTCCAGGTTGAGCAGGAAGGAGCGTCGCCAACTTGTCAGGATGGCCGTCGGAGTTCGCATCCCGGTGCCGACGAGGCGCAGCGAGGTGGGGGCGCTGATAGCCCGCGGTCCGATTGACCGGTCCTTCGCGTTCGTCGCTTCCGCCATCAACGTGACGCTGACGATGCCTGTGCTCGGATCCTGCCAGAGGAGGTCCGGGTGAAGGTCCCGGTCGAAGTCTGAGGCGCCGACGAGCAGCAGTGGGCCCGGAGCTGCGAGGTGATCGGGGAGACGTGAGCCGTCCACCACAGGACCGAGCATGTACTGAATCCACGCGTCGCCCACACCGGACAGCACCAACACCAGGTCGATGTTGTCATCGCCATCGAAGTCTCGGGCGGCGACGATGTTGTACAACGTGTTCATCACGGGACCTTCTGAATCGCTTTGTCGTCCTGCATGCGAACGATGTAAACGTGGCGCGTGGCGAGGTCTTTGACGATTGAATCCGGCTCCAGACGTCATGGTCCATGCAGTTGATGGCCATCACGTGTTCGTCGTGAGACAGGTCGTGTTCCAGTGTCGCCGCCATCGAAGTCGCCGGCAACAACGCGCCGCGATAGATCGACTGCACCAGGAGCGCGTGCGATTGGGGATGCTGCCAGACGATGTCGCCCCTGCGATCCTTACCGAAGTCGGCGCAGTAATCGGGCTGCTCGAGGAGGGGATACATGGATACGAGCGACGACGACGACTTGCCGCTCCCTTGCGCCTGCAGGCGAGGCGCACGCGCGCCGGCGCACAGCGTGGCGAAGACGGTCATGGCGGTCAGAACTCTGTTCATTGGCGGATCTCCCAAAGAGTCGATCCGCATATCCGCGACAGAGCGCCAAACGTTACCGCCCCGGATTGTCGTGCTTAAACGTCCTCGGTAAGCTTTGTGGGCCGTCCGCGGATATCCATCCAGCATGCGCTCGACCACGGGACCACCCCGCGCCACTCCCTCTACCCGACCAACCGCCGCCGCCCCGAATCCGCGAACCAGCCGGGCCGGCGCTATCTCACGGACGGGCCCGCACCCCTGCGGGCGCCCAACGCGGCGCGCGGCTCGAAGCGCAGTGCGATGAACTAAGGGAAGAGGGCCCGACTTTTGAAACGATCAACAGTCGATGCCCTGCCTTCCTCGCGCATCGCGGACAGGCGGTACCGGCGCGCCCGACGATGAACGGCTCGCCACGCGCGATCTGGACGCGGAACTGCTGGATGGTCCACGCCGCCGTCGGCTGCTCGGTGACGTTCAGTGCAGGATTCGACACGTGCCCGACCTTGAGAACCACGAAGACAGCGGGGATCCGGACACCAACCATCACCGTCGTCAAGAATTCAGAGACGACGACCGCGTTTGCATCGGCTGGTGGCGGTTGGTGAGGTCGGGTGCTCTAGCCGGCGGAGAGGCATACTGGCCCGACGGTGTCACCGCGCACGATCGGACCGTAATCCTGGCGGTGCAGCCCCGGCGCAACCACGCTGTCCCAGCGGTGGAGCACGTTCATCCGATCCAGCGTCGCGGTTAACCGACCTGATGCAGCGGTCGCGGAGCACAACAGGAAGGTCCTTGTAAGATTTCCGCTGCAATGCGCGTTTGTATAGATAGGCGTGTTGAGCCGCGACGTTGGAACTGTTGGCGGAGAGGGTGGGATTCGTATCTACTCAGCATCCAGCATATCGAATAGATTCAATAGATCAACAACAATAGAAGCGCCTCCGTTGCGCTGCGTGCCCTCGCAAGACCTTCGGCATCTGCCGACACCGGTCGAGCCGCACCCTCGAAGAGGCTGGCCAGCGAGGTGTCGACGCCATCCCGAATCACGATGCGCCCACCGCACCTGGGCTCTCGCGTGGTCGTGGTCCTTGAAGCCAAATTTCGTAAACGCATTCTGTGGTTGCGCGCCGATTGGCGGCGTGTAGACTGGCGCCTTCACAAGAGCTCCACGAGCTTTCTCAGGAGGGCCGTATGTTCATTCGAGCGCTGAGTGTTGCGATCGTCGTGCTCGTCGCGTTCAATTCCCCTATCGCCGCCCAGAGCGGCGGGCCGCTGGGATTCGTCTCGAAGCTCGGCTCCGACCTCGACGTGCGCTCCGGCGCGCGGGTCCTGGCCGACGAGCTCGCGGCCAACAAGGTGATTCTGCCGGAGGCCGAGGGCCCGGTCGCCGGCGGCAGCACCGTAGCGCAGATCCAGCTCCGGGGCGGGAACCTGCAGGTCAACGATCCGTCGCGCGACTACGTTCAAATCTTCAGCGGCTTCCGCCCGTTCGTCCGCGCGACGCAGAGCGAGGTCTCGACGGCCGCGTTCGGCCAGAGCATCGTGACGACCTACAACGACTCCACCGGTCTGCACGTCGCGCCGAACCCGAGCGGCCCGGGCCTGATCGTCGATCGCGTGCGGCTCTCGAGCTACTCGGTCTCGCAGGACGGCGGGAAGACATGGACGTCCGGTTCGATGCCACCTGCAGCCGGTGCGACGCAGACGTTTGGCGACCCGGCGATTGCCGTCGATCGTCACGGGATCTTCTACTTCGCGCAGCTCGGCACCACGGCCGCCGATGAGCACGGCGCGATCGTGGTGAACAAGTCGGCCGACGGCGGACAGACCTGGGCTCCGGGCGTCGTCGTGCAGTCCGACGACGCGAGCGACAAGGAGTGGATTGCCGTCGGCCCCGATCCGGCGGCCAGGAATCGCGACAACGTCTACGTGACGTGGACCAGCTTTCAGCAGAATGCGTGCGAGCTGCGGTTCGGCCGCTCCACCGACGGCGGGTCGACGTGGACCGCCAGGACGATCTTCGTTCCGACCGCCGATCCGATTCCGGAGCACCCGCAGAACTGTCTGCAGTTCTCGAACCCGACGGTGGACCAGGTCACCGGCACGCTGTACGTGCCGTTCCTGCGCTTCAGCAACGCGGATCAGGACTTCATCCAGATGATGATGTCCAAGGATGCGGGGACGACGTTCCAGTTCGTGCAGTTCAACGTTTCCGGAGCGCCGGAACCGACAGTCCTGCCGATCACGCAGCCGGGCGAGTTCACCGAGTGCGGCGCCACCCGTCTGTCGAACGGCGGGTTCAGCGTGAATCTCCGCCTGACGATTCATGGGACCGACAATACCGGCCCCGGCATCACTGGCTTGCCGCGGTACGTCCAGGCATCGCGGATGGTCGTGCAGCCGGCCACCGCCGCGCGCAACAACGTGATCTACCTCGCGTGGTCCAATTCGACCAGCCTGGCGTTCGGCGATCCGACCGGCGGTTCGAACGTGCTGTTCGTCCGCTCCAATGACGGCGGCTCGACGTGGACGAGCCCGATCATGGTCAACCCGGACGTGTCGACCGATCTGCATCACGTGATGCCGGCGCTGGCGATCGACACGGATGCCAACGACGTTCACGTGAGCTACTACACACAGCACGTCAATCGGACCGTCGATCTCGATATGGCGAACTCGCACGACCGCGGCGCGACGTTCCCGGTCGATCGCACCGTCCGCGTGACCAGCACGTCGGGCAATCTGCCGCCGACGAACATCCCCATTCCGACCGCGTCGAACCCGTTCGGGGCGACGAATTACGATCGCCAGATCGCCGTCTGCTACGCGCTCGGCGAGTATCAGAGCGTGACGAGCGCGAACGGCACGGTCTACGTCGGCTGGGGCGATACCCGGAATTCGATCACCGAACCGGTCACCGCACTGGATCCGATCTCCGGGCAGACGCACGCGCAGCAGGATGTGTTGTTCCAGAAGATCAAGGTGCAATAAGAGACCTGCCGGCCGCTGCGCGAGCGCTCTCGCCGCTCGCGCAGCGCCTCGGCGTCAATGCGACCCGAGATCCGCGAGCTCGGCGCCTGGTGCATCGCCGGGGTGACGTGACCGCTCGGCGCTTCCATGACCGCCGCAGAATCGGCCGTGTCTTCTGGAGACAAGCGCATCGGAACCTCTCGACAGCCAAGGCAACGCGGCGTGGTCGGGCAGCCGACGGTCGTCTGTAACATCGCGCTGAGTTCGGGATCCTGCCTTCGTAGCCCGCGTGCCGCGACCGCGACGGAATCGGGCGACTGCAGGCTGGAGAGCACCGTCGGCAACCAGTAGTACTCAGGAAATTGCTGCACGGTCTGAAAAAAGACCGGGGTCGTTTCGTCGAACGCGACTGGTTGCTCGGCTTCGGCAAGTCTCGAAATGGCTCGCGCGGGATGGGCGACCGGATCGTCATCGCGCGGCAGCGATCCATGTCCCGCCGTGCCACGCGCGGTCAAACGAATCCGCGTTGGGATTTTCTCCGACCTCTGGACGTACGCTGTGTGTGACCGGCCGCCTTGGTCCAGGCGTCAAGGCTGGCCCTGACGCAGTGGGGTATCGCGACGTGCGGACGTGGCCAGCCTTGCCCAGCAGGTCCGCGATGACCCAGTGCGCTTCGCGTTGCTGAACCGATTGGAGTTCCAAGGCCAGCACCTCGCCGCGTCGCACGCCGCAGCCGAGTAGTAGGACGAGCATCGCGTGATCGCGTAGTCTGCGAAGGGCGCGCGGGGCCTCCGTGCGGAGGAGACGCCGGCCCTGTTCCCCCGTCAGCCAATTACCCGACGGCACGCCGCGGGAATAGAACGCATCCGTGTCCCCGACGCCGATCGTCCGTCGCAGGTTCTCCGCCAGTTACCACGGCGCGAATGGGTCTTTTCCGGCCGCTGCTGCCGCCTCAAGACGGGCAGCTTTGCTCGACGGCTCGGCGAGTCGGAGGCGCGTGCGGCCATCTCGGGCCTACGTATGGCGAGGACACCGCACTTCCGTCGCGTGGCACGAGGAGGGATCAAGGCCGGCAGTGCCTATTACTCGACCAGTTCCTGGCCGCTCTATGGGGGCAAGCGGAGCTCGCGTTCTATTTGATTCAACTGGGTGACATTACGGCTGGTGGTTTGAGCGCATCATGCCGCCAGCCCTCGGTCCTGACAGACCACCAAGATCGAAGTCCCGCCGGGTGACCGGTACTCGTGTCGGCGCGGAGTCGTTGAGCCTGGCGTCCGCCCGAAAGTGAGTGGCACGCGAAGGTCGTCGTGGTGAGAATCAGGAGCCGGATGACGGCCAGCGACAGGCATATGGAATGGACCTCGAGGCCGGCAAGGGAATGATGGCTCAGCGTGAGTTCTGGATCGACCACGTGCCGTCGCTTGGCTCGGCACCCTAGCACCGCCCACGCGTCTGAGGTGGCAGAGCGCGAGGCGCCTACCCTCCTACTCGATACAGGAATCGATCCGTGCGCAGAAGAATGGCGCCGTCCACCACGGCCATCGACGCCAGCGTTGCGCCGTCGAGGCGATTGACGGCGAGACGCGTGAACGCCGGTCCTGGCGAGATGACGGTTGTAACGCCTTCCTCACTGAGGAAGTAGAGGCGGCCGTCCGCGAACACCGGCGAGGCAGAGTAGCTGCCGCCGCCCAGACGCTGCTGGTAGTGCACCGCGCCCGTCCACGAGTCGACTTGCGTGAGGATGCCGCCGTCGCTGACAACGTAGAGATCGGTGTCGACGAGCAGTGGCGAGGGCGTGTAAGGTGGGCCCCGCGTCAACGTCCAGGCAACGTGCGTGCTCGTGACGTCGCCGCTGCCGTCGGGGCGCACGGCGATGAGCCGCGGTTGCTGAAAGCCAGTCGCGATGAACACCAGGCCGTTGCCGAAGACCACGGCACGTTCGAGAACCCGTCGTCGTCGCCGACGCGCCAGATCTCTCGTCCGGTGAGCGGGTCGTAGGAGGTCGCTCGATAGTGCATTCGTGCTATTGCCCCCTCGCCGTGCCCCCCGTAGAATGCGCCCGTTCAACAGCACAACGGAGCGACCATGTCGACGCTTGCGGCCAGGCTGTTGCCTGCACTCGTATTCTGTGCGCTCGTTCCATCGTTCGCACGTGGTCAGGGCAGTACCGCGTCGTTGGCCGGGGTGGTGCGCGACGAGCAGAACCTCGTGGTTCCGGGGGCGAGCGTGACGATGGCCGGCGTCGAGAATACGTTTTCCCGCATGGTGACCACCGACGCCAACGGGACATTCGAATTCGCGGGCCTGCTGCCTGGCGAGTACAAGATGACGGTGGAGCTGACCGGTTTCCGGCGGGAAGAGATGAACGTGCCGATGGCCGTCAACCAGCGCGTCCGGCTCGACGTGACGCTGAAAACCGGTGGCCTCTCGCAGCAGGTCGACGTGACCACGACAGTTGCGCTGCTCCACGTCAGCGACGCGACGGTCGGCGAGGTGATCGATCAGCGTCAAGTGGCGGAGTTGCCTCTGAACGGGCGGCAGTTTTTGGAGCTTGCGCTGCTCGTCCCGGGGGCGCATACGTCGCACGGCGCACAGATGGGCGACATGAACCCGCTATACTGGCGCCCGGGGCAGAACTCCGCCATTACGATCAGCGGTGGCCGGCCGAACTCGAACGTGTACCTCCTCGATGGGACGATCAACACCGATCCCACGTTCAACACATTCGTGATCAGCCTTCCGCCCGACTCCATCCGCGAATTCCAGATTCAGACCGGCACCTACACGTCTGAACTCGGCGGCGCCGGCACCGGCCAGATCAACGTCGTGACCAAAGCGGGCACGTCTCGGATCAGAGGCTCGGTCTACGAGTACGTGCGCAACAGCAAGTTCGACTCGCCGGAGTTCACCAACCCTGACGAACTGCCGCCGTTTTCGCAGAACCAGTTCGGCGGGACACTCGGGGGGCCGGCCGGAAGAGGCTTTTTCTTCTTCGGCGGGTACGAAGGCCTGCGTACGACGCAGCACATGTCGAACATCATGTTCGTGCCCGACATGGCCGTCCGGAGCGGCGACTTCTCTGGTCAAGCGCCGATTTACGATCCGCTGACCACCCGGCCGAATCCGGCGTTCAACCCCGTGCTGCCGGTCAGCCCCTCGAATCCGCAGTTCATTCGCGATCAATTTCCCGGCAACAAGATTCCGGCGAACCGGATCAACTCGGTGTCGCAGCAGGTCCTGGCGAAATACGTCGTGCCGCCGAACCGCGACGATCCGACGGATAACTATCTCGACACGCGCGCGCACGACTTCGAAAACAACGGCTACAACGTTCGGCTCGATCGCACATGGGGAAACGGAACGTCGGTCTTTGGCCGCTACAGCCTGAGTGACGAAACTGGCTTCACGCCGCAGAACCTGCCTGGCTTCGGCGCGTACCACGACAATCGCGTGCACAACCTCACGGTCACGCTGCTGCGTCCGACGACCAGTCGGCTGCTGACCGAGACGCGCTTCGGCTTCGCGCGGATGCGCATGCACCGGTACGGCGAATCGGCGAACGGCACGGACATCATCGGAGAGCTCGGGATCCCCGGTGTGGGATTCGGCGGAGAAGACGCCTACGGCCTG
>Ga0207697_10000867_pt1 | contig 17114 bp, 16 predicted proteins | sample KBSSwiS5withPhiX_FD_184293 | JGI IMG/M metagenome (GOLD analysis project Ga0207697, IMG submission 184293) | Switchgrass rhizosphere microbial communities from Kellogg Biological Station, Michigan, USA, with PhiX - S5 (SPAdes) (version 2) | ecosystem: Host-associated > Plants > Roots >... | reverse complement strand
CACTGGTGAGCTGCCAGTTGAATCTTTATGCCACTTTGTGGTCTAATTGATCAGACATGCTGTGCGACGTTTGTAAATGCAATGATGCGACGGTTTTTCTGACGCAGATTCTCGAGGGGAAAATGCAGAAGGTAAACCTTTGCGATGCCTGCTCGAAGGAAAAGGGCGTGCAGGATCCGACCGGCTTCGCCCTTGCCGATTTATTGTTAGGCATCGGTGCGGCCGAGGAGATTGAGAAGGGTGGGCCGACCCAGAAATGCCCGGTCTGCGGCTTCACCCAGGCGGATTTCAAAAAGACCGGCCGGCTTGGGTGCAGTGCCTGCTACGATACATTTTCGGAAGGTCTCGGAACGTTGCTCAAGGCGATGCACAAAGGCGTCGAGCATGTTGGCAAATTACCGGAACGCGCCGCCCGCCAGATGCAGCTGACCGATAAAATGCGCGCGCTGAACGACCACCTCGAGAAAGCTGTCGCCGAAGAAAATTACGAGACTGCCGCGACCTTGCGCGATCAGATCAAGCAGCTCGAACACGAGATGGCAAGCTGACGATGAAATTCGCACAGGTCATGTCGAGCGCCGGTGAATGGCTGCGCGGCGAAGGTCCGCATCACCAGGTTGTAGTGAGCAGCCGCGTCCGGCTCGCGCGGAATTTGCGCCACCGCGCTTTTCCCGGGTGGGCGAAAAAGGCGGAGCGCACTCAAATTCTCGAACAGATCAAGCCGCAGGTGGAAGAGCTCACGGAAATGCAGGATTCATTTTCCGAACTGCTTCAGGATCTTTCCGCGCTCGAAAAACAAGTGCTCGTCGAGCGCCATCTCATCAGTCGCGAGCACGCCGCCAAAGGCATTGGCAGTGCGGTCATCATGAATCGCAAGCAAACGCTTAGCATCATGATTAACGAGGAAGATCATCTCCGGATGCAATCGATTCGCTCGGGATTGCAATTGAAAAGCGCGTTCAAACTGGTCGACAAAGTTGACAGCACTCTCGAAGGCAAACTCGACATCGCCTACGATCAACGTCTCGGGTATCTTACGGCTTGCCCGACAAACGTCGGCACTGGCATGCGCGCTTCGGCAATGCTCCATTTGCCCGGCCTCGTCCTAAGCGACTTAATCAACCAGGTCATCCAGGCGGTCAACAAAATCGGGCTCGCGGTCCGCGGACTTTACGGTGAGGGGACCGAAGCGATGGGCAACCTCTTTCAGATCTCGAACCAGACGACGCTAGGCGAAAAGGAGGACGAAATCATCGCTCGCCTGACAAAAGTGATCGAAACGATCATCGAGAAAGAACACGACGCGCGCCAGATGCTAATCCAAAAGAAGCCCGACACACTCTGGGACCAGATTGGCCGGGCATACGGCGTGCTTACCTATGCGCACGCGATGACCTCGAAGGAAGCGCTCAATTTGCTTTCGATCATGAAACTCGGCGTGGACCTCGGGGCATTCCCGGAAGCCCGGCGTCTACCGATCGACGAGCTCTTCATTGAAACGCAGCCGGCCCACCTGCAAAAGACCTCGCAACAGAAGCTCAATGCCGAAGAGCGGGACTTCCTGCGGGCCGAAATAATCCGCGGTCGTTTGAAACTGTTTCCGAAACCTGATATGGGTAAAGTGGCGCCGGAGCCCGGCAACGAGACTCCTTCCGAGTCCAATAATAATGAATAATTTTACTCCTCGGGCACAACAGGTTCTCGCTCTGGCACGCAAGGAAGCGGATCGGTTCAATCACAATTACGTCGGGACCGAGCATCTTCTGCTCGGGCTGATCAAGCTTGGCCAGGGCGTCGCCGTCAACGTCCTCCAAAAGATGGGGCTCGACCTCGAAACCGTCCGAATGGAGGTCGAAAAACAAGTCGGCTCCGGCCCAGAAACGAAAATGGTCGGTAACATTCCCTATACGCCTCGAGTCAAAAAAGTGCTCGCGCTCGCCGGCAAGGAAGCGCGCGCCCTCAACCATTCCTACGTCGGCACGGAGCATATCCTGCTTGGCCTGCTCCGCGAGGGCGAAGGCGTCGCGGCTCGCGTTCTGAAGAGCCTTGAGGTCGATATTGAGCGAACCCGTAACGAAATACTGAAAGAACTCGATCCGAATTTTACGCCGCCGGAAAACGATCCGGAACTGGGCGCGACGGGCGAGCCGTCGAAGAAAGACGTCAAGACACCGGCGCTTCGCGCCTTTGGCCGAGATCTGACGGATCTTGCGAAAAAGAGCGAGCTCGATCCGGTCATCGGCCGGCATAACGAAATCGAGCGCGTCATCCAAGTGCTTTGCCGCCGAACGAAAAACAATCCAGTATTGTTAGGCGAAGCCGGAGTTGGAAAAACCGCGATCGTCGAAGGGCTCGCCCAGGAAATCGCGAATGGCAATGTGCCAGAGCTTTTGCGTGACAAAAAGGTCATCACCCTCGACCTCGCGTTGATGGTCGCCGGCACCAAGTATCGCGGACAATTCGAGGAGCGAATCAAAGCGGTCATGGACGAGATTCGGCGCTCGAAAAACGTCATTCTTTTCATCGATGAGTTGCACACGATTGTCGGCGCGGGTTCGGCCGAAGGCGCGATGGATGCCTCGAACATTATCAAGCCGGCGCTTAGCCGGGGCGAACTGCAGTGTGTCGGGGCGACCACCCTTAACGAATATCGCAAGTACATCGAAAAAGACGCGGCGCTGGAACGTCGCTTTCAGACCGTCAAAGTGGAAGCGCCGACAATCGATGAAGCGATCCTCATTCTAAAAGGGCTGCGTCCGAAGTACGAGGCGCATCACAAAGCCAAGCTGACCGATGAAGCCCTCGAACAGGCGGTCAAACTTTCCGAGCGTTACATCACTGGCCGGTTTTTGCCGGACAAGGCGATCGACGTGATGGACGAGGCCGGTGCGCGGGCGCGCATCAACGCCATGACGCGGCCGCCCGACGTCAAGGAAATCGAAAAGGAGATCGAAGAAATCCGCGTCGAAAAAGAAGCCGCGATCAAGGCGCAGGATTTCGAAAAAGCCGCCGCGCTACGCGACAAGGAAAAGCAGGCCAAGGAAAAATTGGAGCGCATCCTTGGCGAATGGCGCGAGGAGCGCGAGGAGAAACAGGTGCTCGTGACGGCCGAGGACATGATGCACATCATCTCGAAGGTGACCGGGGTACCGCTCCAGAAGATGGAGCAAAAGGAAACCGCGAAGCTCCTCGCAATGGAAGCCGACATCAAACAACGCGTCATTGGCCAGGATGAAGCGGTCGGCGCCATCAGCAAGGCGCTCCGCCGTTCCCGCGCCGACCTGAAGGACCCGAAACGCCCGATCGGCTCATTCGTATTTCTCGGCCCGACCGGTGTTGGCAAAACCTTCCTTGCTCGCACTCTGGCTGAATTCATGTTTGGCGATTCCGACGCGCTCATCCAGATCGACATGTCGGAGTACATGGAGAAATTCACCGCCTCGCGCCTGATCGGCTCGCCTCCCGGCTACGTCGGCTACGAAGAAGGCGGGCAGCTTTCCGAAGCTGTCAGGCGCCGGCCCTACTCGGTCGTGCTCTTCGACGAAATCGAAAAAGCGCATCCCGATGTGATGCACCTCTTGCTCCAAATTTTGGAGGAAGGAAAAATCACTGATTCGTTAGGCCGAAAAATCGATTTCCGCAACACAATTATCATCATGACATCCAACGTCGGCGCCGAGTTGATCAAGCGTCAGACGACGATGGGTTTCGGTGCGCCGCGCGACGAGGCGAACTACGATGTGATGCGGGACAAAATTCTCGAGGAAACAAAGCGCGTTTTTAAGCCGGAATTCCTGAACCGGCTCGATGAAATCATCGTTTTCCATACCCTCGGGAAGCCCGACCTGATGAAGATCGTCGACCTCGAAGTGAACAAGGTGAAGCGCCGCTTGCAGCTGAAAGAAATCGAAATTGCGCTCGATGATGCGGCCCACGAGTTCGTGATCGAAAAAGGCTACGATCCGACTTACGGCGCGCGGCCGATGCGGCGGGCCGTGGAGCGTTATCTCGAGGATCCGCTCGCGGAAGAGCTTCTCAAAGGCAATGTGAAAGCGGGCGATCTGGTGCACGTGACAGTGGAAAACGGAAAACTCGTTTTCAACGTCGCCGAACCGCACAACAACGCCGCGGCAAACGCATCGTAACGCGGCCATCTTAGCTGTCGGGTCGAGCGTCTTCCTCGGAGAAGATCTGAAAATGTCTGGCAAGATGCCCGCTCGACGCGGCACGCTGGAAGCGTGCGTTACGCCCTCGGATGCGCCTCGGCGTAAGCCCTCTTCAAGCGCTCGGTCGTGACGTGCGTATAGATTTGCGTCGTCGAAAGACTGGCGTGGCCTAACAACGCCTGCACGCTGCGCAAATCTGCCCCGTTATCGAGGAGGTGGGTGGCGAAGCTATGCCGCAGCTTGTGCGGGCTGAGCGCAATCGGAATAGAAGTATGCCGGAGGTAGCGTTTCAAAATCAGCCAGATCGAGCGTGGCGAAATGCGCCGGCGTCCTTTGTTGAGAAAAAGCGCGCCGCTGTGCACGTTAGCCGCAGCGCGATAACGTGATACCGCTTGGAGGGCCGGCGCGCCGACCGGACAAACGCGCTCCTTTCGCCCCTTGCCGAGCACCCGCACAGACTCCGTGTAGATGTCGAGGTCGCTCACGTTCAGCGAGGCGAGCTCGGCCAGGCGTAGTCCGCTGCTGTAAAAAACCTCCATGATAGCGGTATCGCGCTGGGGCATCCAGACCGGAGCGCTCTTCGGCTTTTTCACCTGGAGCGGAGCGGCGAGGAGTTCGTCGATCTGCCTCTGGGTCAAGACGAGCGGCAGCTTTTTCTCGGCTTTCGGGAGCTGAATCTCACGTACCGGATCTTTCGTTAGGTGGTTCCGCGCGACGAGGAAGCGATAGAAGCTACGCAGGGCGGAGAACTGCAACCGGATGTAGGAGCGCGCCTGTTTCCGCTTCATCAGGTCGAAGAGATAATCGCGAAAGTGCTGCGCCCTGCACTGGCGCCAGCTCGTTGCGTTGGTTTGCCCGCGAAAATCGCGCAGTGCGTCGCGATAGATCCGCAGGGTGCGCGGCGAAGCGTTGCGTTCGACTTCAAGGAAGCCGAGAAACTCCTCGACAAGTTTATCCTTCATCGCCGCGCCAGCTGGAGACGCCTCGCCCTGCAAAGCGTGGCAGCAACCTCGGCGCCTCCCTGAGGAAGGCGTTTGCAGGAGGCGTCGTTAGGCCGGTCGCCTGCCGGCTATTCCGGCTTTTCGATTTGATATTGGTCTGCACGCGAGCCGCTAAATTGGCTTTTGAAAATCGGAGAGGGGCTGGTCGAGATCAGCTCGTAACCAGTCAGGATGAATTCCGGATAGACGCCGTTGCTCGCCGGCTCATACACAGTGTCGCCGCTGAAGTGGCCATAGAGCTTGTACTCATAGTTGTTGTCAAAGCCGAAGTTTATTTGTTCGCGGTCCGGCGCGAGCTTCTTATTTTCGTTCAACATCACTAGTTGCGCGGTGCTCCAGGGCTGACCGGGTCGGCGGATGTAGCCCCAAAAGTGAAAATTCTGTTTGTAATAGCGTCGTCCGATGAAGTAGTTGCCCGGCGGCTCGGCCTGGATTCGCTGAAACGCGGCGAGCCTTGCCTCCTGAATACCTTCCGGCATCGTCTCGCAGCCGGCGAGGAAGCAAAGGCCGACCACGAGGGACTGGAAAAGGCGAGATTTCATGGACAGCGGTGGACGGCTTCTTCTATCGCAGCTTCCCTCAACCCGCAACGAACTGCAGGCAGCTTTGTTCCGGCTTGGCGCGAACCTGGTTCATTCTGGCTGCTCGACCTCGAGACGATTGTCCTGCCGACCGCGGAACTGGCTTCTGAAAATGGGTGGTGGATTCGTCGAAATCAGTTCGTAGTTTTGCAGGACGAACTCAGCCAAAAAGCGATTGCTGACCAGTTCATAGACTTTGTCGCCACTGAAGTAGCCGCGAAGTTTGTACTCGTAGTTGTTGTCGCTTCCGATGTTCTGCTGTTTGCGGTCCGGCGCGAGCTTCCGGTTTTCGTTCAAGACGACGAGCTGTCCGGCGCTCCAGGGCTGGCCCGGTCGGCGTACGTAGCCCCAAAAGTGAAACTCCGGTTTGAAATAACGGCGCCCGATAAAATAATCACCCGGTGGTTCGGCCTGGATTTTCTGCGCCGTGGCGAGCCGTGCTTGTTCCATCCCGTTAGGCGGGTCTGGCAGCCGCCGAGGGATCTGAGAATAACGATCAGAATTCCAAGCGCGCGAAGTTTCATCAGCGACAAATGAGCGGAAATCGTTACGAGGGGCAATCTCCGCCTGTCATCCCGAGCAAAACGAAGGATCTCACAGTTGCAATTGGACTTCCCCGGCGGCAGAAAGCGTCTCTTGCAATTGCAAGGTTCCTCGCCGTCTCCGCGGCTCGTGATGAGAAGCTTCAATCGCGCATGAGCAATTCACTTTTGCATCGCCTTCGCAGGGTGGTTAGACTGCCCTTCCTCAAATATGATCGAACTGGAAGCCTATGCGGTCGGCTTGCGCGAAACTCTCAACGTTCTTCCCACGCTCGAATGGGAGCCGCGTTTCGTCGATGCGATGCCGCCAGAATTGCGGCCGCGTTCCAAGACGCGACTGCTTAATGCCTGATCCGCCGGGCGCACTGCGCGCCCTGGCGCCGGATTGAAATCACATGATTTCCCGCTTCTTGACCGGCATCGGCGCGGTTGTTCTCTCGTTTTTTGTCTATCTCGGCGAACTGGTAGTTCTCGCGGCCGAGGCGATGCGATCTGCAGTTACCCGCCGGATGCGATGGCGATTGTTCCTGCGACAGATGGTCGATATCGGGTTGCATTCACAACTGGTGGTCGTCATTACCGGTGGATTTACCGGCGCGGTCTTCGCCGCTCAAACTTACTTCCAGTTTAATAAACTTGGCGTCGCTTCCGGCGTCGGTGCGGTCGTCTCGGCCGCACTCTTTCGCGAACTCGGGCCTGTCCTGACCGGACTGATGGTGACTGGCCGGGTCGGTGCGGCGATGTCGGCCGAAATCGGCACCATGAAAGTGACCGAACAAATCGATGCCTTACGCGCGCTCGCGGTGCATCCGGTCGATTATCTGGTCGTGCCGCGAATGCTCGCGATGATGTTTTCGATGCCGCTGCTCGTTGCCGAATGCATCGCCTTCGGGCTCGTAACCTCCTATTTTGTCTCAGTCGACTTGCTCGGAATCAGCGGGCCGTATTACCTGGCGAACATGGAGCGCTGGACCACGACGCGCGATATTGTCATGGGCCTGACGAAAGGATTTTGTTTCGCCATCCTGATTGTTTTTATCAGCTGCCACAAAGGATTGAACAGCCGCGAGGGCGCGGTCGGCGTGGGACGGGCGACGACCGAAGCGGTCGTTAATTCGTCGCTCGCGATTTTGATTTCGAATTTTTTCCTAACGATGATGTTAAACATCATTTTCCCGGCCGGTTGGTAGTAAGGGAAAGTTGTGGGTTGAGAGCTGAAAGAAGGAAATGAGAGAAGCACCGACCGTCGAAAGCTCCCGCCCGCCCGACGCCTCTCCCTCTCTCAACTCTTCCTCGCCCATGATCGCCGTGCGAGGACTCGAAAAACACATCGGTGCACAGGAAATTTTGCGCGGTGTCGACCTGCGCCTCGCGACTGGGGACACGCTCGTGATCATCGGGCGCAGCGGCGGAGGTAAGAGTGTCCTGCTCAAAAACCTCATCGGCCTGATGCGACCCGACGCGGGAGAAATCTGGATCGACGGCCAGAACATTGTCGAACTCGGTGAGCGGGATCTTGCGGGAATTCGGCGCAAGGTTGGCATCCTCTTTCAAGGCAGCGCTCTCTTCGATTCGATGACGGTTGAGGAAAACATCGCGTTTCCATTGCGCGAAGCAGGGGAGCGCGATCAGCGCGTCATCGAACAAAAGATTGCCGAGATGCTCGAGGTGATCGAACTCGAAGGGCAGGAGAAAAAGATGCCGGTCAACCTGAGCGGCGGGATGAAAAAGCGGGTCGGTCTCGCGCGCGCTATCATCAATCGACCCTCCTGCATTCTCTACGACGAGCCAACCGCCGGACTGGATCCGGTTGTTTCCGACAGCATCAACCATTTGATTCGTCGGCTGCAGGAACGCTACCGCGTGACGAGCGTGGTCGTAACGCACGACATGAAAAACGCCTTCCACGTCGGCGATTACATTGCCTATCTGCACGAAGGCCGCATTTACTTTTATGGCACCCCAGCGGAAATTCGCGCCTCGCCCGATCCGCTCATCCAGGATTTTTTGATCGGGCGTGCCTCCGGCGCGGACTAATGAGATGAACGAACAGGATCGTGGATTGGAATTGAAGGTGGGGATCTTCGTCGCCGTTGGGCTGGCGATTCTCGCGGCGCTGGTTGTGCAATTTGGACGGCTCGGCGAAGGGATCAAAACCTACTACGGTCTCACGGTCCATTTCGATGATGCGAGTGGATTGCTCAAAGGCTCCGATGTTCTGCTCGGCGGCGCGAAAGTCGGGCGTGTGTCGGAGCCGCCGCGGCTCGTAACTTCCGGTCGCGGAGTGGACGTGCAATTGCGCATTTACGATTACGTGCGGGTTCCGGCCGGGAGCTCTTTCACGATAGGCAGCACGGGTTTGCTGGGTGATCGTTTTGTCGCGGTCACCCCGCCAGCCGGGAAACCGACGGCCTCCATTGCGAAGGGCGCGCAGATCGAAGGAACACGCGAGCAGGGGTTTTCCGATATTACAAAAGAAGGCACCGCCCTAATCAAGGAGCTGCGCGGGACGATCGCGAAGATCGACACCACGGTCAGCCGGCTGAACGACCAGGCCCTTTCACCGGCGAACATGGATCATCTTAAGGAGACCTTTGACAATCTGGGCAAGACCACGGCGTCCCTTTCTGAATCATCGAAAAAGTTCGACGGTGTGCTCGAGAAAGCCGATGGCACCATGGGTTCAGCAAAGGAGGCGGCGGACAAGTTGCAGCTCGCGGTGGGCGACGCAAGGAAGACGCTCCAAGCCGCCGGGCGGGTCATGAAAGAAGCCACGTCTGGGGACGGATTGCTCGCGATGTTGCTTACAAACGAGGAAGTGGCTAACAACCTTCGTGCTCTCGTCAGCAACCTTCGCAGCCACGGTGTCCTCTTTTATCGCGACAGCGCAGCCAAAGTATCGCCGCCGCCGCCGCAAAACAGTCCTCCGCCGCGCCGCCCCTCAAGTCGTTAGGCCGAAATGACTCCGCAGCTGACCGTTAATCTTCTGCGGGTGCTCTTCCTCACCTTTTGCGGAGCGGTTGGTTCGCTTATCTCCGCTGAGGCGCAGGACAACGCCGTCTCCGGCCTGGTTATCGGTTTGGTTTTCGGGTTGATTCTCGTTCTCGTCGATCGGCTCCTCAAAGGTCTCTCCCTGCGCGCCTTTTCCTCCGCGACCCTCGGATTGCTCCTCGGCCTTTTTTTCGCCAACCTGCTCCTCGCTTCGCAGGTTCTGCGTTACCAATCCGACGAGACGCAGTGGATCGTGCGATTGGTGGTCTACTGCGCGTTTGGCTACCTCGGCACCATGCTCGCAATGCGGAGCAACCGTGATGAATTTTCCCTCATCATTCCGTATGTCCGTTTTGCCCGCGAGACCACCCAGCATGAGCCGCTCGTCATCGACACCAACATCATCATCGATGGGCGGATCGCCGATCTTTGCGCGACTGGCTTTCTCAGTCGTTCGCTTATTGTGCCGCGTTTCGTCCTCGGCGAATTGCAACGGTTGGCCGATTCGAACGATGGGATTAAACGGGAACGTGGCCGCCGCGGCCTCGACATCTTGAATCAACTGCAGCGCTCTCGTGAGATCAACCTAACGATCCACGACAGCGGCCTCGACGACAGCGATCTGCCGACCGATGCCCGGCTCGTACGCGTGGCGCAGGTCCTCCAGGCGCGTCTGCTGACGAACGATCAGGCGCTGGGCCAGGTGGCGCGGTTGCAGCAAGTGCCGGTGCTCAATCTGAACGACCTCTCCCGCGCCCTGCGACCGGTGGTGGTGCCGGGCGACGAACTGGAATTGAACCTCGTCAAGGAAGGCCGCGACCCGCATCAGGGCGTCGGTTATCTGCCGGATGGGACGATGATCGTGGTCAACCAAGGTCGACCTCATATCGGGCGTGTTGCGACTGTGGTCGTCTCGAGCGCGCTGCAAACCGGAGCCGGTCGTCTCATCTTTGCGGAGTTGAAGGAAAATGTGCGTGTTCGGACCGCGCTCCAGGCACAAGCGACCCTCGACTAACGAAGACCGACCGCGCTGCGCACTCGCGCCATCACTTCATTCGCGATGGCGTTCGCGTGCGCCGCTCCTTTGGTCAGCACTTCGTCGATGTAACCGGCCTGGGCGAGAATTTCATTCCGCCGTTGCCGCATCGGCGCGAAAAACTCCCAGAGTCGCGCGAAAAGTTGCTTCTTGAAAGCGCCGTAGCCGGTCCCGCCTTTCTCGAAGGCCTCGCCCATCGCTGCCACTTCCTCCGGCGTAGCGACGAGAGAGAAAAGCTGAAAAATCGACGACGCAGCAGGATCCTTCCGCGCCTCGACCGGCGTCGAATCGGTCACGATGCTCATGACCCGCTTCCGCATCTCTTTTTCTTCGGCGAAAATGTCGATCGTATTGCCATAACTCTTGCTCATCTTCTGGCCGTCGAGGCCCGGCACCGTTGCCGTCTCGGCATGGATCCGCGGCTCGGGCAGTTTCAAGATTTCTCCGAAGGTCTCGTTCATCTTGATCGCGATATCGCGCGTCAATTCGAGATGCTGTTTTTGGTCGCGCCCGACCGGCACAATGTCGCTGTCGTAGATCAGAATGTCGGACGCCATCAGGACCGGGTAGGCAAAGAGGCCGCTCGAAGCGGGGAGGCCGCGTGCGACTTTGTCCTTATAAGAATGAGCCCGCTCCAGCAATCCCATCGGGGTTATGGTGCTGAGAATCCAGGCCAGCTCAGTTACCTGCGGCACATCGGATTGGCGGAAGAGGGCGGCCCGGTCCGGATCAAGTCCGCAGGCGAGGAAATCGAGCGCCACTCGGCGCGAATTTTCCCGTAGGGCCCGCGGATCGCGCAGGCTCGTGAGGGCATGATAATCGGCGATGAAGTAAAGCGCCTCGCCCTCAGCTTGGAGCGCGATGGCGGGCCGCATCATGCCAAAATAGTTGCCGATGTGGAGGACGCCGCTGGGTTGGATGCCGGAAAGGATGCGCATGGAGAAAGGAGCGAAAGTCGACGTTAGGTGCGAAAGGTTCAACCGCCAATCCCAGCGGCCAGCCGGCGCATCGGACGCGACGGGTGGACCGGAGCGAACCGTGGGATGGTTTCTCGCCCGGCATACGCCATGCTGAAAGGTTAGGATGCTCGGCTTGTTGCTTCTGGTGATCCTGGTCGCTCTCCCGGCATTGATCGGTACGCTGGTAGGGCGAGGCTACCTTTCGTTTGGCGGACATATCTTCCGGGGGAAATTTCACGCCGGCGCTCCGATTGTCTATCGGATGGTCGAGACCTCGACCTGTCCCGGCCCGGAGGCACGCGACATCCATCCGGCCGAACGCGGCGAACTCTACTATTATCTGACCAACAAATACTGGCGGGTGGAGGAAGTGCGGCAGGATGGCTGGATCGTCGCGCTCACTCCGCTAATGGAGCATCATTATCTGCGGCGGGATGACCCGAACCTCCGCAAAGCCAACCTGCTCGAGCGGCTGCGCTACGCGGCGCGGTTCCCCTACCTGGTCTAAGCGGTCCTCACCTTAGGACCGCCAGCGAGAGCGCCTACCGCTGTGCCAGCGCCTGACTATTCGTGATATTGTAAATCTCCAGCAAGCCAACGCCAGTCGCACCCTCTGCATCGAACAAAAGCGTGGTGTAGTTCCCCGGAGCGAGCGTGATGAAAATGGCCGCCTCCCGCGTGTCCGTCGGGGCTAGACCGGTGTCTATAATGTCCGCGGCTTGGGTGTCTTGCCAATCGTTGTTGGTAAATAGAGTGGTGCCCTGGCCGTCTACCAGCACCAGCATCGGATTGGGTAAGGGATCGCTGATCGGCGGCGATCCGGCTGCAATCGACGGTCCTAGCCCGCGAAGGACCAGCGTCTCGACCCCGGTGCCACCGATGATCGTGCCCGCAATCATCACGCCCTCACCCGTGGCCACGTTGCCGCGGGTTGAGATGTTCATTAATTGTGACGGAGTTGCGGCATCCAAATCGAACACCTCCACAAGAGCGATCTTCTGCGTCCCCTTCGCGCCGTTCACGGTCGCGGTATAAGCGCCGGGCCCGAGCGAGGCGATGATAGCGGATTCCTTGGGATCGCTGGGAGCGAGCGTTGTCTCGATGATTTCCTGCGCCTGCGTCCCGGGCATCCAGTCATCGTTCGTGGCCAAAACCTGACCGGTTGAATCGACCAGCTGCAAACTCGGGTCTGCGAGCACGGCAGCGACTCCGGCCGCAGCGAGGGACGGCCCTATCGCCCTAACGATCACACGTTTTGGACCATCGCCTTCCCCGAGAATGAAACCGCCGATGAGCACATTCTGCCCGGTCCCGGCAGAGGCGCGGGTCGAAATGTTGAGCAAAGTATTGCCCGTCGCACCAGGGGTCGGAGTGGCGGTTGGGCTCGGGCTGACGGTGGGAGAAGGCGTCGGGGTTGGCGTAGGCGGTGACGCAAATCCCGCCGCCAGAAAGGCGAGCGCATCGTTCTTGACCTGTGACCAGTAGGCGAAGGAGTGGAGGTCTCCAGGGATACGCCTGGCCTCATAATTGGTCACACCTGTCGCATTGAGTTGCGCGACCATGTCGTCGGGTTGCGCGGCCGGAACCGTGTCGCCAACCGCGTCGACGAGAAAGAGCGGTGCGACACTGGCATCGAGCACCCACGCCGGAGAAGCCGCACGCAGGGCAGCAGTATCGGTCGAGGGCACGCCGACGTAGTTGGTCACCGTGGCGATGAACTCGTCCAGATTGGGATCGGGACTGAAATCTGAAAAATCGTAGCTGCCGGAAAGACAGACGGCCACGTCGAGGCGATCGTCTCCTAGCGTGCCTGTTGCAGCCACCCAGGCGGCATCCGTTCCACCAGAAGAGCCGCCGACAGCCCCCACCTGCCCGTTGCTGCGGGCATCATTGCGGGCCGCTCGCACGGCCAGATGCACATCATCGTATTGCTCGGGAAATCGGCCCGACGAGGTCTGGCCCGGGATGGAGCCGGGGGGAGCGAGGCGGTAATCGATCGCGAAGGCGACGAAACCCGCGTTCGCCAAATCTTGAGCACATCCAGTCACGCCCGCGTCCTCTGGATCGCCTCCGGAGAAGAAGCCACCGTGGATGACCAGGACCGCCGGCCACGGCCCTTCGCCGGGTGGCGCATAGACCGTCCAAGAGAGTGGCGTGCCATCGCTGGCAATTGCGTAGACTTCGGAAGTGGATTGGGAAGTTCCTCCCGCTCGCGCGGCGAACGATAGCTGTGCGCTAACAAAAACAGTGCAAAGGAGAAAAATAGATTTCACAGCAACATCTTCCCTACTGAGATGCGGCTGGCGTGCCACCGTCAAATTCTGAACAATTCCGTTACATAACCGGCGCCTGCCACTGGCGAATTTGTTGGCGTCGGCTTAGAGATGCCGGGTGAATCGACCACCGCGGCATTTCCATTTTCTCGGGATTTGCGGGACGGCGATGGGAAACGTGGCTGCTGCGTTGCGCGAGCGCGGGTGCACCGTGACCGGATCGGACGAGAAAGTTTATCCTCCGATGTCAGATTTCCTCCGGTCCAGGGGGATCTCGCTGACCGAGCCCTACCGCGCGGAGAATTTGCCTAACGACGCTGAGATCGTCGTCGTCGGCAACGCGATCAAGCGGGGCAATCCGGAGGTCGAAGCCGTTTTGAACCGAAAGCTCTACTACCTCTCGCTCCCGGAGGTTCTGAAGGAATTTTTCCTGCGCGGTCGGCATAATCTGGTTGTCACCGGCACGCACGGAAAGACGACCACAAGCGCGCTGTTGACCTGGATGTTGACCGTGGGCGAATTGGAGCCCGGTTATGTCATCGGCGGTTTGCCGCGCAATCTCGGCCAGGGCGCGCTCTTTAACGACTCGAAGCATTTTGTGATCGAGGGCGACGAATATGACAGCGCCTTTTTCGACAAGCGCTCGAAGTTCATCCATTACCTGCCGGAACTGCTTGTGATCAACAACATCGAGTTCGACCACGCCGACATTTTCGACGATCTCGCGGCGGTAAAACTGAGCTTCCGTCGGCTGGTCAATATCGTGCCGCAGAATGGCATGATCGTCCTCAACGGCGACGACCCGAACTGCGTCGAGGTCGCCCAGGATTGCCTCGCGCCGATCGTAGAGGTCGGTTTTTCGGAGAATTGCGCCGAGCGAATCCGGGATGTGTCTTATGGGTCACATGGATCCCATTTCACTTTGGGGGAAACTCCATTTGAGCTTCCACTCATCGGGGAATTCAACGTACGCAACGCAGCGATGGCGGCGGCTGCGGCGCGCTTCTACGGTCTCAGCCCGGAAGTGATCCAGACCGCGCTCACCAGTTTCGAAGGCACCGCGCGTCGGCAGGAAGTCAGGGGCAAGGTTCGGGGCGTGACGGTGATCGACGACTTTGGACACCATCCGACGGCGATTCGTGAGACCCTGAACGCGTTGCGGTATCGCTATCCGGGGCACCGGCTCTGGGCGATCTTCGAACCGCGCTCGAACACGACCCGCCGGGCGGTTTTCCAGCAACAGTTGCCGGAAGCGCTCCAACTCGCCGACGGAGTTTTCATCGCACAGATCGCTGCCCTCGAGCAGATCCCGGCGCAACAACGGCTCGATCCGGCGGCGGTCGTTGCGACAATCGAGGCCGCTGGCCGGCCGGCCTTTTACGAGCGCGATGCCGCCGCGATCGTCGAGCGGATCACGCCGTTATTGCGGCCTAACGACGTCGTTACCATCTTTAGTAACGGCGGCTTCGATGGGATTCACGAGAAGCTGCTGGCGAAGCTGGCGGCGTTGTAGCCGAACTCCGGCGAGCGCCCGCCGAACAGCTTGTGCTGGCAGAAGATAATCCGGCAGCGGACCGGCGCTCTGTGAAAATCTAGGATGTATGATCAAGCACAATCCGCCAACCTTCTGGCAACTTGCGAAAGAGGAGGGTGAATTTGCCGTGCGGCTCGTCGCTCTTGCGTTTCAAGCGCCAACTCCCGAGGACGATTGCAGTGTCATCGCAGAGCGGGGTGATCGTTAGGTCGGAAAAGGTCAGGGTGCCCATCTTTTCGCGGCTGTCGTATTTTTTCGCATAGCGATCATGCACCGTCTGCCAGCCATGCGTCACTTCGTCACCGGAGACAAATGTCGTAGTCGACGAAGGGGCGTAGCCGGTCATGAAGGCCTCGAGGTCGCCGCGATTCCAGGCCGCCTCCTGATTGTCGATCACCGCACGAATCGCGGCCGATTCATCGAATGCGGCGAGCGCGAAGCCGGGAAAAATCATGCCTAACGAGAGGACGATAAGAGACGGGCGAATGTTCAGCATGGGCGGAGCATTCCCTGTTTCGCCCGTCCGGTCGAGTTTTCTCCGCGGCTCACGGGTTGACCTTCGCTCAGCAAACAACTAAATAAGCGCGTGCTTTGCCGCTTCTTGTTCTGTCTTGCTCTGTCGCTCTTTTTGACCGTGGAGGTTCCAGCCCAGGTGTCTGGGCCGACGCCCCTCGTCCCGCCCGGTGCCACGGGCCGGTCGGTGCGACCCGGCACGACCAACCGCCCCGTGGACATGGTGACAATGCAGTACCCGAACAGCGATGTCCTCGACGTCCTCCACCTTTACGAAAATCTGACCGGCAAAAAGCTGGTTTTGGACAACAACGTTCAGGGGAAGGTGAACATCTTTATCGCCAAGCCGATCCCGCGCGAAGAAGCCATTAACATCATCGAGATGAATCTGGCCCTGAACGGCTTTTCCCTCGTCCCGGCGGGAGGCGACGTGGTTGAGGTCGTCGGGGTGAACAAGAACCCACGAGCGGCTGCGGTGCCGATCGTTTCCGATCCGGTTGATCTCCCGGCGGGCTCCATGGTCGTCAGTTACCTCTTCCGCCTCAATTACGCGGACCCCCAGGAGCTGCAACAAGTGCTCTCGCAATACCTGGCTGGTATCGGGGGCCAGGCGCCGATCCTGGCCCTGCCGAAATCGTCGAGCCTGCTCATCACGCAAAGCGCCGACGTTCTACGCAAGATAGTAAAAATGGTGGAACAAATCGATGTCGCCCCGGCCGAGGTGACCAGCCTGTTCATCAAACTTGAGCGGGCCGACGCGCAGAAGGTGGTCGACATGCTGAAGGAAATCTTCGAGAAGAGCGACCAAACGACGCAACCAGGCGGTGCCCGCCGCGTCCGCGGGGTCATTCCGCCAGGCGCGCAGCAGGGGAATGAGGATGAAGGCGGCGCGGTCCTCTCCGAGGACTCGCTGATCGTCGGAAAGATCAAGCTGGAAGCCGACGTGCGCACGAACCGCATTCACGTCGTTACGCGGCCGATCAATCTTCCCTTTATTGAGAAGCTGATCTCCGAATTCGACGCCAACGTGGAGTTCGGCAAACCGGTGACGCGGCCGTTGAAATACATCGCAGCGGCGGACGTTTTGCCGGTGCTGGTGCAGGCGCTGACCGAGCCGGGCGATCAAAACCAGCAGGGCGGTAATCTCCCGGGACAACAGCAGAAAAATCAAAACCGCCAGAACCAGCCTACCAACCAGAACCAGAGCAACACTAGTACTACCGGCGCCGAAGGTGAGAGCACGCTGCAGGTGACGGAAGAGCTTTCGACGGAGCCGATCGATACCGCGCCGCAGGCGGTGATCGTTGGCAACACCAAGTTGATCGCTGACGCGCGCGCCAATACCATCATCGTGCTGGGTAATCGCGAGGTGGTGGTGAAGGTCGAAAAAATCCTCGACGAAATGGACGTGAAGGCGCCTCAGGTCGCCCTCAGTACCGTGATTGGCGAATTGAGCCTGGACAATACCGAAGAATTCGGCGTGGATTATTTTGCGAAGTACAAGAACCGAGTAGTGGG
>Ga0207697_10000866_pt1 | contig 17115 bp, 20 predicted proteins | sample KBSSwiS5withPhiX_FD_184293 | JGI IMG/M metagenome (GOLD analysis project Ga0207697, IMG submission 184293) | Switchgrass rhizosphere microbial communities from Kellogg Biological Station, Michigan, USA, with PhiX - S5 (SPAdes) (version 2) | ecosystem: Host-associated > Plants > Roots >... | reverse complement strand
GGTTCGTGAGACCCTGCCCAGTGTATTGGGCTGCACTCATCTTAACGATGTACTGCGAGCACTCGCCGACGTGCCTCACCTGGCCGAGGCACTGAGCAGCAGCGCTTCAGCCGCTCGCCCCGCTTCAGCCTTCCTCTGAGGCACCTCAAACGTATCATCGTGGCCGGCATGAGCGCTTGCAGGGGCGAACAGAAATGACTAATAGTCATATTCAGCCGCCGCACAAAGCTCGTGGCGAACGTCTATCCGGAGAGATTGAAATGGCCCCGAAATCTTTCGTCCTCAGCAATGCCAGAATAATCGATGGCACCGGTGCGCCTGCCTTCACCGGCTCGGTCAGGGTCGAGGGCGACAGAATCGCGCAGGTCGCCGCTGTCGGCGTCGACATCGCCGGTGCCGAGGAAGAAGTGCTCGATCTCGGCGGCAAGGTGCTCGCGCCCGGCTTCATCGACGCGCATACGCATTACGACGCTCAGGTCATGTGGGACAGAAAGATCGATCCGGTCGCACTGCACGGCGCAACAACCGTGGTGACTGGATCCTGCTCGTTCACTCTGGCACCCGCGCGCGGAGAAACGGTGCCAGTAATCCACTCGCTCTTCCTCAAGGCGGAAGACCTGCGGCTGGCAAATTATACCGAGATCGTCGATTTCAATTGGACCACGTTTGAGGATTACCTCGATCTCATTCGCGATGGCCTAGCGGTAAATGTTGCTCCACTTGTCGGGCATACGCCGCTTCGGCATTTCGTCATGGGCGCCGACGCGCAGAAGCGCGCCGCCTCTGCCGAAGAACTCGCCAGAATGTGCGAACTGTTGAGAAGCGCGGTGCGCGCGGGCGGGGTGGGCCTGTCCATGTCGTTTCTCGACACGGATGAGAACAACGTGCCGATCGGCAGCCGGTGGGCCGACGAGCACGAACGCACAGAGCTGGCCCGGGTGCTGGTCGAAGAAGGCCGGGGCGTTCTGCAGACCAATCTCTGCTTCGGGCCTGGCTCCGATCCCGAGAGCGAAGTGGAGCAGCTGGCCCGCATCTCACTTGCCACCGGTGTCCACGTCGAGGCACTGGGCTGTTTTGCCCCGACAAAGACCGATCCGGTCTATCGCCGCCTGCTGCGCAAGGTCGAAGAGGTGCAGGCCGCCGGTGCCGATGTCGTGCTCCAGACCACATCAAAGCCTTTCGACCAGTTTCTCCAGTTCAACGCGAACTTCTTCGTGTTCTTCATGCTGCCGGTCTGGCAGGATGTGATGAGCCTGTCGATTCCGGACCGGATCGCGTATTTCTCCGACCCTTCAAAGCGGCAGCCGCTGAAGGACGTTCTGGAGCAGAACGGTTACCTGCCACGCTTCATGAAGGCAGAAGTGCTCGAAGCGCAGTCGGACCCCGTCCGTGCGCTGGAAGGCCGGTTGGTTTCTGACATCGCGCAGGAATGGGGCGTCGATTTTCTTGACGCACTGCTGGACATCGCGCTGAAGGACGATTTGCAGACCGTCTTCGCCTTACGCGGGTTCGGCCACACCGATCCGGAATGCCTGACGGAGATTCTTACGCATCCATACACGCGTCCCGCCAGCGGTTCGGACGGCGGCGCACATGTCTACCAATTCTCGACCTCGGGCGATTCGACCAACTTGCTTTCGCACTGGGTGCGCGAACGCAAGATCATGCCGCTGGAGCAGGCGGTGATGCGGCTTACCAGCGTGCCGGCCACCGAATTCCGGCTCAAGGATCGCGGCGTGATCGCACCCGGAAAGTTTGCGGACCTTGTGGTCTTCGATCCGGACAGCATCGCGAACAATCCGTTGGAACGACGCTTCGATCTGCCCGACGGCTCCGGTCGTTACATGAACACCGCCGCTGGGATCGACCGGGTCTTCGTCAATGGGAGAATGGTCGTTTCAGAGGGCGCCTATACTGACGAACGGCCCGGCTTGCTCGTCTAGCGAAACTTGCCCGCGAGCGTTCAGCAGCGCGTTACTACACCGCTTTGGTCTCCGTCTGCGCCGATATCACAGGTTTGAAGCGCGAGGATTCAAGCAAGCGACTGGATATTTCAGCGACGGCGCCGACGGTGTGCGATGGAGTCTGACATGATCGTGGAAGAGCGCAACTATGCCTTCGCGCCTGCCGATATTGAGCGATTTCTGGCGATCTACGAAGCGAAGGCGTTGTGATTGCCACACACGTTCTCGGCAATCTGCTTGGCTATTTTCGTACTGCGGTCGGTCACGATCTCAACGAGGTCGTCCGTTGGTGGGACTTTGCCGACCTTAACGATCGTGCCCAGCGGCGAGCGGCCTTGTGGGAGGACCCCGAGTGGCTCGATTTCGCACTCGGGTGCCCCGCCCCCGTGCGCCAGCGCAATCGACTGCTGACGCCAACCGCGTGGTCACCGGTCCGCTGAACAGAAGGCTGTGATGGAAGAACTGGTAAAGACTGCAGGCACTATGACCTTCCGGCAAAGTCTTGGACGGCAAGAGCGCTTATCATCCACCCTTCGCACTCGAGTTCGCCCCGGCTGCTTGGCCCGACCGCATCGCAAGCCGCCAGTTCGCAGTACCTTCCAGGAAAACGGGCAATCATAAAAGGAAAATGAGGATGGAAGAGGCTGAAACCCAAGAGCGCGGCGCCCGAGAAGTCGTGCAATTCCTGGTCGATCATGGCCACCGGCACGTGTTCGGCCTGCCCGGGAGCTCGATGGTTTCGATCCTTTACGAACTGCAGGGCAGCGATGTCGCATACGTGCCCGCGATCCACGAATCCGTGGCAGTCGCAATGGCCGATGGCTATTCTCGAGTGACGGGCGGGGCTGTCACCATGCTCTACATGCTCCAGGGGGTGGCGAACGGCCTCGCCAACCTCTACAACGCGTGGAAGGACGAGAGCCCGTTGACGGTCATTTCGTCGCAGCAAGCCTCGTACTTCCGCACGCCAGGCTGGACAATCGGCGAAGGCGACGTCGTCAATCTCGTGCGGCCCTACACGCGCTTGGCGCACGAACTGTCGCCGGGGATGTCGGTGCGCGAATGGATGGAAGCGGCGCGCCGGGCCTCCACCGGCCCCCTGCCCGGCCCCGCCGTCCTCTCCATGCCCGAAGACGTGCTCGAGCAGGAGTGCCCCGGCAAGCCGCTGCGCATCTCCGACCGTTCGCTCGCCAACCGGCCGGATATGTCGGACATAGCTGCCGCTCTGGCCGAGGCGGACAGGCCTTTGATCGTGGTGGGCGGCCAACTTCGTCGCTTCGGCGGATCGGAGGCAATCGAGCGGATCGCGCAAGCATACGAAATTCCGGTGACCTACGAGTTCGGTTTCAACGATCGCCTCGGTATTGCTCCCGGCCACAGCCACAGCCTGGGCAACATCGGCGCGCACGGAGCCGAGGCCGAGCGAGAAGCCGACGTCGTGTTGATGATCGGGACTCGCGCCATATGCGAGGCGCATCCACGCGGCGGCTGGTTCCCCGCTGCGCGGCACATCGTGCACATCAACAACGATCCGGCGAAGCTGGAGGAAACGGTCACGGCCGACCGCAGCCTCGCGGTCGATCCCGGCAGCGCGGCAGCAGCGCTGGAGCAGGCGCTCGCTGCGCTTCCGATCCCTGCCGAGCGCCTCGCGGCACGGCGCGAACGACTCGCACGACTGAAGGCTGCTTCGCTGCCTGAGATGCAGGAGACGTTCCTGGCACAATATGCCCCGGCCCTCGCCGGCTTGCATGACGCGCTCGACAGGGGTTGGGTGGTCGATGAATCCGTCATGGGCGCATTGGCGACCATGCGCCTCCTGCGCTCCACGGACGGACGTCGCTATGTGTCCACCACCGGCGCGGCGCTCGGCTGGGGCACAGGCGCCGCAGCCGGGATCGCACTCGCCTCCGGCGAGCCAGTCACACTGATCATCGGCGACGGCTCGTTGCGCTTCGGCGCGCTGGGCCTGTGGTCCATCCGCCAGAGCAATCTGCCGATCACTATCGTCGTGCTGGACAACGGCGGGTACGGTTCCACCCGTTTCTTCGAACGGGCCTACATGGCGCGGCTTGGCAACAAGGCGCCTTTCGCCCAGCCTGCTTACAGCGGCAGCGACCTCCGCTCGGTGGGATCGAGCGTGGGCGGCATTATCGAAGGATTTGGTATAGCTTGCCGCACACTATCTCCTGATGACGATGTGCGCGCCGCGGTCGAGGCCGCGTGGGCCACTTCTTCAGAAGGACCAAACGCGATCGTTGTGCCTCTGGGTTTTCAATAGCGCGGGTTCGAATGACGACAGCTGGCCCGAGCGCGGCCCGCTGAGACAACGAAAGGATGAAAACATGAACGGCCGGCATGACTTGGTTATCCGCGGCGGCAATGTGATCGACGGCAGCGGCGGACCCGCCTTCGGTGCCGATGTCGCGATCCACGACGGGCGCATCGTTGCCATCGATAAGGCTGTCGGCCCGGGCGAGCGGGAGATCGACGCATCCGGTCTCGCGGTGGCACCCGGGTTCGTCGACGTTCACACGCACTACGATGCGCAGGTTTTTTGGGATCCCAAACTGTCGCCATCAAGCAACCACGGCGTCACCAGCATCTTCGGCGGCAATTGCGGCTTCAGCATAGCGCCTCTGAGCGGCAAACCGGAGGATGCTGCCTACATCATGCGCATGCTCGCGCGCGTCGAAGGCATGCCGATCGAGAGCCTCGAGGCCGGCGTGCCATGGTCTTGGACCAGCTTCGCCGAATATCTCGGGTCGATCGAGGGCCGACTGGGCATCAACGCGGGGTTTCTGGTCGGGCATTCGGCGCTGCGGCGTGCGGTTATGGGCGACCGCGCAATCGGCGAAGAAGCAAGCGAGGCTGAAATTGAACAGATGTGCCGGCTCCTGGCGGTATCGCTCGAGGCGGGCGGCCTCGGCTTCTCGACTACGCTGTCACGCACCCACAACGATGCGGAAGGCAAGCCGGTGCCCTCGCGCTACGCCAGTGATGCGGAACTGATGGCGCTCGCCGCGGTCGTCAAGGGGTACGAAGGCACCTGGCTGGAAATGGTGTCCGACACCGGCACCTCGTTCAGCCCACGCAATGTCGAGCGCATGACCGAAATGTCTCTGGCGGCCGACCGCCCGCTGAACTGGAATGTGCTTTCTCCCGATTCCCGCTACCGCGCCGAATACGACAACCAGCTCGCCGCGAGTGACTACGCAGCCGAGCGGGGTGCAAAGGTCATAGCGCTCACCGCACCCCAGCCAATCGGCCTTGTGCTCAACTTCGAGGCAGGGATGGTGATTGACGCATTCCACGGTTGGGGGGAGGTCATGGCACTTCCGATCCCCGAACGGATCAAGCAACTGTCCGATCCCGAGGTTCGCCGCGAACTCAACCGCTCGGCGCGCGCCGCACCCGGTCCCTTCGCACTACTCGCCGACTGGAGCGCCTGGACGATCGTCGAGGCGACCCGGCAGGAGAACAAGGACCTCGAGGGCATGACGATCGGCGCCCTCGCCTCGCGTCTCAACAAGGCACCACTCGACACGTTGCTGGATCTGGCAATTTCCGAGGATCTCAAGACACGGCTGATGCCGCCGCAATCCGGGGCAGACCATGAAAGCTGGCAAATGCGCGGCAGGGCATGGCGTGACGATCGTACAATCATCGGCGCCTCTGATGCCGGCGCACACCTCGACATGATCGATACCTTCGCCTTCTCGACGCAGGTTCTTTCGCTCGGTGTGCGCGAGCGCGGCCTTTTGGGACTGGAAGAGGCTGTGCACCGGATGACCGACCTGCCTGCACGCACCTTCGGTCTGCGCGAGCGCGGCCGGCTGACGCCAGGCTATTTTGCCGACATCGTCATGTTCGATCCGGTCACGATTGCCTGCGGCCCGCTGCATACCCGCAGCGACCTGCCGGCGGGCGAAGGGCGGCTATTCTGCGACGCGATCGGCGTCGAGCATGTTCTCGTCAACGGCGAGCCGATCGTCACCCATGGCCGCCACACGCAGGCGCTGCCAGGCAAGGTCCTGCGTTCGGGCCAGGACACGCGCACAGTCAGACCTTCGAACTGACCTCGGCGGAGCAGGAAGATCGGTGACCTAACGGCGCGCAACATCGCACCAGCAGCTCAATCGTGGCCGAGCAAGCACCGTAATCGGAGATACAATGATGCTGGGAGAATATGCCCTCGTCGTCAGGGATGGCACTATTTTCGACGGCAGCGGCGCAGATCCATTTGACGCCGATGTCGCGATCAAAGACGGCCGCATCGCCGCAGTCGGCAAGCTCGCCGGCCGCGGTCGCGAGGAGATCGACGCCGCCGGACATTTGGTGACGCCCGGCTTCGTCGATGTCCACACCCAATACGATGGTCAGATCACCTGGGAAAATCGGTTGATGCCGTCGTCGAACCACGGTGTCACGACCGTGGTCATGGGAAACTGCGGAGTCGGTTTCGCGCCGGTGCGCGATCATCAGCGGGATATGGCGATCAAACTCATGGAGGGTGTCGAAGACATCCCCGAGGTGGTCATGGCCGCGGGCGTTCCCTTCAACTGGGAGACCTTTCCGGAATATCTGGATGCCATTGAAGAACGGCACGCCGACGTCGATTTTGCCGCGCAGCTCCCGCATTCACCCTTGCGCGTCTATGTCATGGGCCAACGCGGAGCCGATCTGGAAGCTCCTACCGATGCCGAGCTGGCCGATATGACGCGGATAACCGCACAGGCCGTGGGGGCCAAGGCGCCATCGGCGTGTCCACCTCGCTCAACAAGGTCCATCGCTTTCGCGACGGGCGCTCCGCGCCCTCGACCCGAACCGCCGCGCGCGAGGTATTGGCCCTGGCACAGGGCCTGCGCGAAGCCGGTTCAGGCGTGTTCCAACTGCTCGGCAACAGCGACATCTCCAAGGAAGACCAATTTGAGATGCTGCGCCAGATCGCCCCCACCTCTGGCCGGCCGGTCTCGTTTACATTCGGCCAATCGCCGATGGCGCCAGGCTGCTGGATACCTTCAGAATTGAGCTCGCGTCGGAGAAGACGTGCGGACTTGGCCCACGGCCAGGCGGTCTGACGAGACGCGGAAAAATAGGCGAAAAGGGAGAAGGTCTATGACGGTGCAATCACCAAAGGATGTCGCGCTCGGTTTTTTCGAGGCTGGGTCGAACGGCCGATTTGCCGATGCGATGGCCCGGCTCGCGCCCGACGTCGTCTACGACGTCGTCGCACCCGCCCCCCATGGCGGGGTCTTCGATCGCGACGGCCTGACGGCGATCGCCGGCAATATGGTCAATCTCCTCACCGCGCCGCCGCAGATGACGATCAAAGGCGTGATCGCCGACGGGAATCGCGTTGCAATAGAAGCCGAAGGCCGCGCGACCACCAAGACCGGCAAGCCTTACAACAACCGCTATCATTTTCTGTTCGTGGTACGCGACGGTTTGATCGTCGAGGGACGGGAATACCTTGATTCGGCGCTCTATGTGGACGTGATGACTTCATAGCGCGCTGCGGCTTACGCAAGGCGCCGATGTAAGGACCCTTCCCCGATGGAGGAGGTTCGTAATCGCAGTGCGGGTGAGCAATGGCTGCCCATTCCGATAAATGCTTGGTCAGCCTTGCCTTTCCAAGTTCATGACATGGCCGACGCAGTCCAGCCGCCGTCGACAGCAAGGGTGGCTCCCGTAACATAGGACGATGCTTCCGACGCAAGAAAGAGGGCAGGCCCGACAATCTCGCTGGGGTTACCAACGCGCCCAAGCGGCAGTCGGGATGCGACTCCTGAGCCTGCGCGCCGCGCAATCTCCGGCACGTTCGTTTCGGTTCTAAACGCTCCGGGAACGATCGCATTGCAGGTGATTGACCGATCGCCATATTCGCAGGCTAATGCTTTGGTGAGCGCAATAAGCCCTCCCTTCGATGCGATATAGGCGGGGTCACCCTTTCTTCCCCGCATTCCTGTGACAGACCCCAGCATGATGACCCGGCCATTCTCGGGCATGTGTCGGACGACATCGCGCGTGAGGGTGTAGGCAGATGTCAGGTTGATATCTAGAATTCGCGAAAACTCGGAACGATCAATATTTTCTGCTTCGGCACGCAGGCGAGCGCCCACATTGTTCACCAAAATGTCAATTCGACCAAATGCCGACACAATTTCCTTTATCGCCTGACGAGCCATTTCTAGGTCTTCAACCGGAAAAGGGCTCAGGTTTACCTTTATTCCGTCTTGATCAAAACGCTCTCTGCAACGCTCCAATTTTTCCAAGCTTCTACCATTCACATAAACTTCTGCACCAGCTCTCGCAAATGCTCGAGACATCTCGAATCCGAGGCCCTGAGAGCCGCCAGTCACTAGCGCAACCTTCCCGTCCAGCGAAAAGAGATCGAAAGGTTTGTCGAACATTGGCCCTCTTCCGTATGCTGCAGTCCCCTGCATCGAGATACCGCGTAGTTACCTGATCGTCCGGACTAACTGTAATGCAAGTATATATTCTACTTTGCCCTCGGCTGCCCTGACCAGTCACGTGCGGAAGATCATAACATAGTGACGGTAGGCTTAGATACAGTATTGATTAAATAATTCTGTCCTATCCTAGAGGTTGGTATGCGGGGCCGCGGCTCGCTGATAGGATGCGTAGCTTGCTCCGTTCCGCTAGCACCGCTTCATCCTTCTTCCAGAATACGTAGGGCCAGACGGGTCAACACTGGAAAGTTTTCTGCCCGCTGCCGGGCGTGGAGCGATGCTGCGTTGCCCCGGATCATTCGGCCCTTGATGCCGTGATAGATCGCCGCGAGCCTGAATAAATTGAAGGCGATGCAGAACGCCCAATCCTCGTCGGCCAGCGGCTCACGCCCGACCTTCGAGCAATAGGCCGCAAGATACTCTTTTTCCGACGGAATCCCCAAGGCCTCGAGATCTGCCTGAGCCAGGCCGGAAATGATACCGGGCGGAAGGCGATAGACCATGGCGTTGTAGGCAAAGTCGGCCAGCGGATGGCCGAGGGTCGATAGCTCCCAGTCAAGTACGGCGCGCACAGACGGCGCATCCGGTGCAAAGATAAGGTTGTCGCAGCGAAAATCGCCGTGCACGATCCTGGCGCGTCATCCGCGAGCATGCGCTCAGGCAAGCGCTCGATCAGTAGGTCCATCGCCTCATCACGCCCTGCCTCGGCATCGGCCAGATACTGGCGCGACCATCGGGATATCTGGCGCTCGAAATAATTTCCCGGCTTGCCGAAATCACTGAGGCCAATCGCTCCGGGGTCGATCCGGTGCAGGTCGGCAATGGCGCTGTTCATGGCATCGTAGAGCAGGGCGCGTTCGCGTGGGGGCTGTCCAGGCAGGGTGCTGTCCCACTCGATCCGGCCCTCGATATGCTCCATGACATAAAACCAGCTTCCGAGCACGTCATCGTCGGTGCAGACCCCGTAAACCTTGGCGACGGGAAATCCCGTCTGCCCAAGCGCCGCCATCACCCGCGCCTCCCCATCGACCGCGTGAGCGCCCTCCACCGTCGCGCCGGGGGGCTTGCGCCGCATGACATAGGAGCGCTCAGGCGTGACGAGCTTAAACGTGGGGTTTGATTGCCCCCGCGGAACTGCTCAACGGTGAGCGGCCCGGCAAAGTCCGCCACGTTCTCGCGCAGCCATTGCTCCAGCCTCCGCTCGTCGAACCGCGATCCCTCTCGAACGGGCTCGGTGCCCGCGCTCGCCGCCGCCGCGGACCCGCTCATGCCTGCGCCTCCCACCACTGGCGCTTGATTCGTTTCGCCAGACTCCACTTGTGCACCTCGGTCGGGCCATCATAGATGCGGAAACAGCGGATTTCGCGGAAGATTTGCTCGACCACGCTATCATCGCTGACACCTCTTCCCCCCATGACCTGCACGCATCGATCTGCCGCTTTAGTAGCAGTTCCGATACCGCAACCTTGGTCATCGACCTTTCCATGATCCCCAACGATCCGGTGTCGAGCACGTCGGCGCACCATTTGATCACAACTCGCAATGTTTGAGGTCGATGAGATTGTCGGCGAGCATGAAGCCGGTGATGAAAGCCTTGCGGCCGTTGATGACCCAGCCATCGCCCTCGCGCCGGCAAGTGGTCTCATTTGCGATGGGTCGGATCCGCACCCGTCGTCGGGCTCGGTCATGAAGAAGGCCGAACGGGCAGCCCCTCTTTCAAGGGTTTAAGGAAGCGCTCCTTGATCATCGGCGTGCCCATTTTGCCGAGGAGGTACATGTTACCCTCGTCCGGTGCGCTGGTGTTGCATGCGACCGGCCCTAGTGGAGAAAGCCCGGTCCGTTGCAGGACGATCGCGGTTTCGCGCTGAGTCAGATGGCTGCCATCCGCCTTGATATGCGGTGACAGGACGCCCGCCTCGCGCGCCTCCTGCTTGAGTTCCTGCACCAGTTCTTTGGTCGGGCAGCCATGATGATCGAAGCGGGTATCACGTTCGTAAGGAATTACTATGTTCCGAACGAAAGCCTCGACCCGATCTGCGATCACCAGCGCATCCGGCCCTGTGTCGCCACCCGTTCCACGGCTGCGATGTTCATTTCCGTAACTCCGTTGTGTGTTGCTTCCTCTCACACGCAATCTCTTGCGGTGAGGCGATTCAGGACTCCCGCGTTTCGCGGCACCGCTAATCACGGCAATGGCCGCGCCGACGGTGCACGGCGCGCCGGTAGGTTACGGGTGCAATGGTAGATCGCTGTCCTCAGGCGCGCCTATCCGGCTCTCCCGCACGCCATTCCATGTATCGTGTCGTTTCCTCGCGCAGGATGGCGAGATAATCATCGCAGTTTTCCCGCAGCTCACCGGTGATACCGGGAACACCGACGACCAGTTGCTCCTCACCGGATGGCGATGCGCTTGATGTCGCTGTCGGGCAAGTCAGCCAGAAGCATCAGCCCCGTGCAGGAACGCACCAGCCGGCGTCGCGAGCCCTTGACCACGAACAGCCTGATCGCGTTGGTCGATTGCACTACATGGATGTATTCCGACCAGATCTGATTGCGCACCGCAACCACCACGGCCTGGCTGGTGCGGGCGTTGATCCGCTGCAGCAGCCGCATTAGCAGCCCGTCGCTGATCATCGAGCCGTTGATCCAATTGCCCAGCAGTGCAACCCGGGTGGTCGGGCTGAAAGCGTGTGTGGTGGGATTGAAGTGCGGATACCCCATGAGGACCATGCTGCGCAGGAGGACGGACGTGCTGGATTGAGGCAGGTCGAGCAGATCGGACACTTCATAGACCGGCGCTTCGCGGCGAAGGGCGTCGAAAAGCTCCAGAATCTTGAAGACACGGCCAGGGGACTTGACCACTCCGTCAGTTGCCTGGCTTCCCAACCCGACGATGTTGAGTTCGCCCAACGATCGTGACAACTGCGCTGGCTGCATCGTCTCTCTCCTCTTCTCGAACGATCATTCGAAAGTTGCGACAGTCAGCCACTTGCTCAGGCCGCGCAACTCCTCGAGAACTTCGACTGTCCGTTCGGAATCGTTCCAATTAATTGAATTATCTCTGGTTCCGGTTTGCACATGTCTTGCGCTCCTGAAACCGCGGTCAGCTCTCTGACAGGAGACGATTGATGAAGGAGGCCGCTTGCCGGTAGTCTATCTTGCATCGACGCTCGGCCACCCGCCAGCAATCGGTGCGATCCTTTCTCAGTCGGTCATCATAATGGCCGGTGTGATCAAGACCGTGTTCGGTGAACACAATGAAATAAGTGCGAACGTCAGCGATATCGGAGCCCATCAGCGACACATTCATCGTGGTCAGGTGATGGCGGATCGCCCTGACGCCCAAGTCGCTTTCCGGATCGCCCGTCATGCGGGCGATGATTTCGTCAACACCCGAAGCGTTCCACGCGGGCGTAAACAGGTGCGCGTCAGCGTAATAGATTGCCCGCAACTCATCAACGTCGAGCCGATCGGTGGCCGATGCCAACCGGTGCAGAACGGCGCTAACTGTGGCAAGGGCGGTGCTGTCACGTTCGCGCATGGTAACTCCCCGGAATGTTGTCTATTGCTGTCATGGCAGCACCATGCACCGCTTGAGCAGGACATTGCGCCGAATTTCTTAAGTGCGCCCGCTTCGCCCGGCTCCGGTTTCTCCCTGCGCTCTTACGCGAAAATCTGTGACTTTCACTCACCTCTCGCCGCATAACTAACGCCCCGTTTGTTATTGTCAAGCGCTCCATCGCAGGCATTGAGAGCGACTTTTCTCATGGTAACTGGATTTCGGGTGCCCGGTCATTGCGGTTCCGGGCGCGATATTGATGGACAGTCATATTGAGCAGCCACTGCCGGCCGTTCGCGATCAACCAGCATTCGCGACTTCGGAGCTGGTCGCGCCCCGCAGATCGTGACGCTGGGCGTCGCCGGCGCGAGGACCGGGGACAGCACCGAGATCGAAGCCATACAGGGTATGAGACCTGCTTTCGTCAGAACCCCTCAGGAAATCGATGTTAACCCCTTACCTTACGTCAATTCCCATTGATCAGAGAAAATCCGCCAGCGCGACCGCCGGGTCGGCAAGATCCCTTCGACGATCACCGATCGATTTGCCGAGCAACCGCTTGGACTGGGCATGCTCTCGCGGCTGGTTGACGGCGTCCGCGGCGAGCACCCGTGATTCCGCGTCCAGATAGAACACGCAAAACGCGCGGCTTTCGGGAGCACCGCGCACCACGGTCTCGACATAACCTTGCGACAGGCCAGCCATTTGCAGCTTGATCTCGAACTGATCCGACCAGAACCACGGCAGCTCGCGATAAGGTTCTGGAGCGCCGGCGATTGTCCCCGCGACCGCCTGGGCCTGCCCGGTAGCGGCTGGGACCGACTCGAGCCGACAGAAGCGGCCGAGTTCCGGGAAGAACTGGTTTGCGCAATCGCCACAGGCGAGGACGTCAGGATCACTTGTCTGCCCATTTTCGTCGATCGTTATGCCGTTGTCGCAGTCGATCCCCGCAGCTTCGGCGATCTCGATGTTGGGGACCAATCCGACACCGACCACGACGATGTCCGCTGCAATGATTTCCCCACCAGCAAGTTGGACTCCGGTCGCAACTCCATTCTTGCCGGTAATTGCAACGGGTGCCTGGCCCAGTTTGATACAGACACCTTCATCGGCATGCATGTCCTGATAGAAGCGGGACATTTCTAGGGATGCCGAACGCGCGAGCACCCGGTCGGCTGCTTCGAGCACCGTAACGAAAAGTCCTGTCCGGATGGCCACTGCCGCCACTTCCAATCCGACATAGCCGGCGCCGATCAGCACCATTTTCCGGGACGACTGCAGGGCGGCGCGCAGCTCGATGGCATCATCGGCGGTGCGCAAGCAGAAGACGTTGCCAAGTTTGGCGCCGGGTAGCGCCAACTGGCGCGACCGTCCCCCCAGCGCGAGTACCAGCTTTTCGTAACCAATCGTGCTGCCATCGTTCAGTCGGACGACATGCGCGGCGGGATTGATCCCCTCCGCGCGAAGGCCCGTGCGGACCTCGATGTCTAGCTGCGCATAATCCTCATTCGAGGCCAGAAGGAGCGCGTCGAGATCGACCGCGCCCGATAGGAAGGCCTTCGAAAGTGGCGGCCGGCGATAAGGCAGCCAGGGCTCGTCGCCGATCAGCGTAATCTTACCTTCATAGCCAAGGTCCCGCAGCGCCAGCGCAGTTTCGCCACCAGCCTGGCCGGCGCCGAGGATAACCACCCCGGACCCTGCATGTGTTTGCTCGTTCGCTGTCATCGGACTTCCGCCTTCGCCAAAATCAAAACCTGAATGCCCGTCACTTATATGACTCGTCAAGTGCGATTACTCGGCTCGCGCGGGTGAGTGCGTCTCAAAAGGGGCCCATGCTGCGACCGGTCTTCCTGCCTGAGCCATCCCGCCGAAAGCGACAACGCGGCCGGGCATCTCGGTACAGAACAGCGTCCGCAGATCCGAGCCGCCGAAGCAGCAGTTGGTGGCGTGCTGGGGAGGATCGGCGGCTGGTGTAGGCATAACCCCAAAGATCCGGCCGGCCGGGTCAACCATGTGCACGCAGGCGTCCCGCGTTCCTGCCACATAGAAATTCCCAGCGACGTCGACGCAAAAGCCGTCCCCGCCGCTGGGGCCAAGGTCTTGAATGACCCATTCGCGCCTGCCGTCGGCGTAGAGGCGCATGAGCCCGTGTTCCTCGACGATCACGACATGGCCATCATGATCGAATCCGATCCCATTGGGGAAGACAAGGTCGTCCGCGAACAATGACAGGGACCCGTCCGGCCCGTAGCGCCAAACCCGCCCGCGACGTTCCGGAGGCAGCACGTGCTGCAACGTGCCATCGACGATCGCCACTTCCGCACGGGGCGGATCGGTGAAATAGATCGCGTTGTCCTTGCCGACGCCGAGGTCGTTCGGCGCGCTGAAACCGCCCACCGCCAAGTAGCGGACAGCGCCGTCTGCGGCGACGTACTGGAGCCCTGGCGGCACCGGCTGAAAGGGTGGGGCATCAGGCACGCCGAGTTCGCCGAAATCGAACCCGCCGTTCTGGCAGACGACAAAGCCGCCCCCAGCGGCCGGGGCCGCCCCGTTGGCGCCACCTTGCAACCTTGCGATGACACTGGCCTCGCCCCCCCGGCCAGGCAGGCGATGGAGATCCCCAGTCGCGGTGCAACATACGACAACCGTGCCGTCGTCGCACCATACCGGTCCCTCTGCATAAGGGACGATGCCGAGAACCCGCTCATCCATGTCGGCCTCCCGTAACACCGTCAATACTGTCAACGGCGCATGGGCCAGCGCCGTGGCCGGCAGCAATCAGCCTCATGTCGAGGATGGACCTGCAACCGGGTTCGGCAGCCACGATGTGCGGGATCATATTGACCACGCGCTGGGCGTTGATCTCGAGCACGTTGTCGCTGCTGTCAACGCCATCAAGTGTCTTCAGTTCGAGACGCAGCGAAGGCGTGCCCGTCACTTCCACCGTGAACTCGGGATCGTCGGGCGATTCGCGGTAGCCGCGGCCAATGTCATAGCTGTGGACGAGTTCGAATTCGTGGACCAGCCAGGGCTTGGCTTCGACAAATCCGGTGAACTCGAAGCGAAACCCTGCGACGGCACCCTTGCGAACCCAGGTCTTGATGCCATCCAGGTAGAAGTCGTTGGTGGCAAGTCCCCAGTCCGCGTTAGTGCAGCGGAAGTCGTCAAGCCGGACACCGAACGCATCGGCCAGCAAGTGGGCAGGCTGGCGGAAGGACCAGGTGCAAATTGGCACGAGCGGATGATCGAACGGATCGGCCGGCGGGGGCTTGCTTATGCCTTCGAAGCCGACGAGTTGATCGTAGGACGTGTTCGAGATCGGCTGATTTCGCTCGCGCGTCCAGATCCGGCTGACGTTGCACTGGAAGCCCGAGAGGAAAAGCGGCATCGCCTCGTTCACCAAACCGGGCATGTTTCCCGTGCCAACCAGGCTGGACCCGCCCTGTCGTGCTGCGGCCTCGAGCATTTCAAATTCGGGCTCATACTTCATATACCAGCCGCCCCATGTGGTCAGCACGTTCTTGCCCGAGGCAAGGATACGAGCGATCAGGTCCGGCTTCCACTCGATCCCGCTCAACAGCACCACATCCGCGTCGATCGCCAGCGCCGCGTCGATATCGGCGATCACGGTGATGCCGGTGCAGCCGCCCCCTAGCATGTCGCCCGCATCCATGCCGACCTTCGCCGGGTTCTGGGTGACCACGCCGACCAGTTCAAGACCCGGATGAGCCAAAACCTCGCGCAGCTGACGTTGGCCAAGCTGGCCTGTGAACCATTGGATGACCTTGTACATGCGATACCCTCTCCCGGCGAACAGCCTTGCCGACGCGCTGGGGCGCGCGCCTTGACAACAACTGCTATATCGTTAGTTTTTGGTTGGTCCAATTCGAACGGCGATAAGGGGTGGAGAGGTAATGGGTTTGCTTGATGGCAAGACGGCGATTGTTACGGGTGCGGGCCGGGGCGTTGGGGCGGCCCATGCACGCGCGCTATCGCGCGAGGGCGCAAATGTAGTCGTCAACGACCTCGGAAAGACCGACGATGGGGAAAGCACGGCGGAGCTTATCGCCCAGGAATTGCGCGAGGCTGGCGGGCGGGCAGTCGCTCACGCCGGAGACATCTCGACCATGGATGGCGGGCGATCGCTGCTCGAAGCCGCGCTCCATTCTTTCGGAAGTGCCAACATCCTCGTCAACAACGCTGGCATCCTGCGCGACAAATCCTTTCTGAAACTTACCGAGGAAGATTGGGATCAGGTGATCGGAGTAAATCTCAAGGGATTTTTTGCCGTGACCCAGCCGGTATTCGGATGGATGAAGGAGAACGGCGGCGGGGTCATCGTTAACACCACCTCGACGTCCGGGCTGGTCGGCAACCTCGGACAAGCCAATTACGCAGCGTCCAAGGCCGGGGTGTTCGGCCTGTCCAATACGCTCGCGATCGAGGGCCAGCGGTTTGGCATCAGGGTCTGGACACTGGCGCCGACGGCCACCTCGGTCCTGACGGCGCCGTACATGACTGAGCAGCAGAAGCTGGAACTCGATCCGAAGCACGTCTCCGAAGCCCTGCTTTACATGGTGAGTGACCTTTCCGGCGAGAGGACGGGGACCTGTCTATTCGCGTCGGGCTATGGCATCCGCGAGCTCAGGTTGATCGAGGCGGAAGGCATAGATGGGCCCGGAAAGGACAGCGCCTGCGATGCTCGCGCGATCGCTCGTTCAGAGGATCGCTTGTTCCGACCCGAACCTATGTTGACTATCGCCGATTTTGGTACGCGCTGAAGCCGATCCGCCGCGTAGCACGAACTTGCTGATCGACAAGCGAGGGAACCGGTAAGGCATCATTTTTGACAGTCGAGGATCCCCCGCAATCAGGCGGATATCCCCGACGCAGTTGGAGGAAGTCATGAAAGTTAGGGCAATCCGGGAACTTTGCACCGGACACGGGCTGTGCGCGTTGAAATGCGCCGAGCTCTACAAGCTGGACGACAACGGCTACATCGACATGGAGCCGCTGACCGACGTTCCGCCGGAGCTGGAGATGAAGGCCCGGCGTGGCGCGATCGCTTGCCCGGAAGGGGCGCTGAAAATCGAGCAGTAGGCCTTCGCGGTGAGGTGGCGCT
>Ga0207697_10000863_pt1 | contig 17170 bp, 15 predicted proteins | sample KBSSwiS5withPhiX_FD_184293 | JGI IMG/M metagenome (GOLD analysis project Ga0207697, IMG submission 184293) | Switchgrass rhizosphere microbial communities from Kellogg Biological Station, Michigan, USA, with PhiX - S5 (SPAdes) (version 2) | ecosystem: Host-associated > Plants > Roots >... | reverse complement strand
CACGCCGGTCGCGAAACCACCGACCGGCACGTTGACGTCCTTCGTCAGGTCCACGCCACCGACAACGTAATCGCCGGTGACGAGGAACCCGTTCGAGTACTTGAGGGGATCTGTGACCACCGACTGCGCGCGACCTCCTGCCTGCGCGAGCAGCCAGAGGAGCACGACCAGCAGCGTGCCAGGCAAAGTCCTCTTCATATTCATTGCGCCAAAGATGGAACTGGCAATGTATCGAATCAGAGATCGCTGTCGTTTGCGGGGGACCATAACCCTCTCCTTCACTGGCAAATGCTCGCTCGAGCCGACCTGAAAAAAATCGTGAAGCTGAGCTTATTGCGTAGAACTACTTGTTACAACACAGATCAACGCGCTACGACAAAAAATCCAACAACGCTTCGACAAAGGCGCCGTCATGGAGAACAAAAGCTCCCCCGTCGTTGAAAAGAGGCGGATTGTGTCAAGGTGATGGCAAACCTGCCGCACGGAGAGGACGTCTTCAACCGACGTCGGCGAGTGAAGATCTGGATAAAGCCGGACTACGCTGAGCAGAACGCGTCGCTCACGCCGACTACTGACACGCTCCTTCAACGCCGTGGACACGGACGACGCGTAGTTCGCGCGTCGGTTCGGGAATGGCCGCCGTTCCACCGCCGCCCGGTTGGCGGGCAATCGACTCCTGAGCGGGGTCAAGGGCGCCTGCCTGACCCGCTGCGTTTGGTGACGGCCACAATCCAGTTCGGATCTGGACTTTCTTGCTCGAAGGATCGCCCACGATCCGTACGCGCTGACCCGCGTACTTTTTGAGGCCCTTCCCGTTCAACCGGAACGTCCCACCACCGTCACCATCGACGAAGGAGAACTGGCCGTTGGCAGACGGCGTGAGGCTGACACAGCCGGTGAGCTCGACGGTGGTCGGTGCTTTTGGCTGGTCTTGCGCGGCGATCGTTCCCGCTGACACGATCATGAGCGCTGCGCCGAGTGTTCCCAGAAGGTGATGTCGCATCATCCACGCTCGCGTGATGCAGCATTGTCTTCGCATCTGTCTCGGTCACTCAAGCGAAAAGAATGCACCTCGCTCTCTACGTGATGCTCTGCCTCATCTGGGGATCGACGTGGCTGGTCATCAAGGTCGGCTACGGCGGATTGGGCCCGTTCAATGTCGCGGCGCTGAGATTCCTCATCGCCAGCATCGTCCTGGCGCCCATCGTGCCTCTCTTCAGGGCGTCATGGCCTTCGACACGGACCGAATGGACGCTCGTCGTGTGGGTCGGCCTCGTACTGTTCGCAGCCGATTACGGTCTCATCTACTGGGGTGAGCAGTTTCTCGACAGCGGCTTGACGTCGATCCTGTTCGCGCTGCTGCCGCTCGTCACGATTGGTTTCGCGCACCTGTATCTACCCGGCGATCGGATCACCGGGCGCAAGTTTGCAGGCTCCGTCCTCGCCTTCGTCGGGATCGTCGCGCTGTTCGGCGATCGTGTCCGGCTCGATCCCGCGGGGCTCGGTCCGATGCTCGCGATCGTCACCAGTACCGTATGCGCGGCTGCTGCCGGCGTCGCAACCAAACGTCACGGCGGCAATCTCCATCCTGCGTCACTCAACGCGCCAGCCATGCTCATCGGCGCAGCCGCTCTTGGCGCGGCCTCACTCGCGGCTGGCGATGGACTCGTCCTGCCACGCGACTGGCCGACGTGGAGCGCGATCGTGTATCTCGCTATTGCCGGCAGCGTGATCACGTTCCTTGGCTACTTCACGCTCCTGAAGTCATGGACCGTGACGAGCCTCAGCTTCATCAGCGTGTTCACGCCGACGATTGCGTTGTTTCTTGGATTCGTGTTTCTCGACGAGCGCCCGACGATCTCGAGCGGAGCAGGAGCCGCGTTGATTCTGGGAGGCGTGGCTCTAGCACTCAGCGACAAGAACCACTGAGAGATTTGCGTCAACCCCCAACTCCCAACGTCTGTCGCGTGCCCAACTCCCAAGCGTCGGACACGTTTGGGAGTTGGGAGTTGGAAGTTGGGAATTCGGACTACTTCTTGTCCGCCGGCGTTCCGCCAGGTGCCGAACCACCGAGGAAGAGACGCGAGCCGTCCGGCAGCACGAAGTTCCTGCCCACGGCTTTGAGCCCGCCATCCTTGGCGCGGTACCCTTCGATCGTGAGTTCGGTCCCGATCGGCACAGTGTTCTTGGTGACACCCATGCGGATCAACTGATTGGGACTTCCGCCTTCAATCAACCACTCCGTGACCTTGCCGTCCGGCTCCTTCACGGCGACGTGGAACCACGAGTGCGGATTCACCATCTCCCACTTGATGAGCGATCCCTTCAAGGTGAGTGGCTTGTTGACGTCGAACTCGGCCGCGAACGCGTGATGCGCCCGCACCTGTCCACTGGCCAGCAACAGGCCGGCACAGGCAACCACCAACACAAGCTTTGCTCGCATGTCAGTTCGATCCCTTCTTCGCCTGTTCGGCCTTCTGTTTGTCCTCGGCCCGCGCGCCGGCCAGAATGTTCGCGATCCCGTAGTTGGTTTCGTGGCAGGCGAATTCGAAGATCGGCCCTTCGGTCTTCGCCATCGGCGCTTCCGCCGTCCACGCCCGGTCCCAGGTCTCCGGATCCTCGACGGTGAACTTGTAGTCGATCACGTCATCCGACACGCGTGTGAAGCGCTCGGTGACCTTCATGTTCTCGCTGCCCCCGCGAAACGCATTCTTCCCGTTGAAGTTCGTCGTCTCGACCACGAGCGTGTTGCCTTCCCATCGACCTCGCGACAGGCCGACCCACTGTCGCACGCCCTGTGGTGCCTGCGGACGGTTGTCGAGCGGGATGATGCGCACGTCGTGAATCATCTCGGTGAGAATCATGACGTAGCCGGGGGACTGGACGATCTGATAGTTGGCGTTGTAGCCGGCATTCATCATCGGGGGACCCGATCCGCCCATGATGATGCAGCGCGATCCGATCGGCATGTTCTGCACCGAGTCGTACTGACCACCCGCGGCCTTCCTCGCGGCGGCACGATCGGCTGCGCGCTTCTGCCCCTTCGCATTCGCCGGCGGGATCTTGCCATCAGGCGGATCGACGATGAGCGAGGTCCGCAGGCTCGCCGCGATCGTCGACTGGCTTCGGTCGAGGCCGAACTGACTGAAGTCGTAGTGCACATCGGCGGTCGTACCGGGCTCGGTCTGTTCCGCCTCCCGTGCGGCGGCCGCTTTTATTGCTGCTTCGGCTTCCGCCGGCGTGTAGAACTCCTTCGCGACCCCCTGTGGCCGTTCGAGCGGGACGTAGGTGGAGTTGGTCCAGAAGCCCTGCAAATCCGGGTGACCATCCGGAGTCTTGGGAGGTGTGTACGGCTTGCCAGTGGGTGGCGGCACGGCTTTGGCCGCGGCTTTCGGTTTGGCAAGCGGCGTTGGTACCTGTGCGGCGATTGTCGCCGTCAGAAGAACGGCCACTCCCAGGACCAGGACTCCGAAGGAAACGAGAGATCGACGATTCATCTGACTCTCCATTTCACCGCGGAGGCTAAGGCCTCCGCTCCACGTTAGCCGACTCACCGAGGAGGCGCCTCCGCTCTAAGATAGCCGACTCTATTTCAGACTACTGACTCGGCGGTTTCCGCAGATGCCCGTATAACAGATCTTCCACGAATTCGACGCATCTGAACTCAAGAATCTGCGCATTCGGTTCAACCCGCCTGTAGAGCGGCATGCTGATCTTGAAGGGGCGGGTAAAAACCTTCGGATCTTCGATAGTTGCCTCGTAATTCAGCGTATCGGCGCTGCGAGCCGTGAAACGCTCGACCACGTGCAGGGCGTCGCTGTGGAAGTTGCCCGAGCGGTCGAACCAGCTCAGGTCGTTGAATCCTTTCGTATCGACGACCAGCGATTCCCCCTCCCATCGGCCGTTCGACCACCCCATCCAGCTATCGGCTGGCGCCTCGGTCTGGTCTGCCATGTAGATCGTCCGGACCGCACTGGCATACTCGTGAATGAGCATGATGTGCTTCTGGCTCTGAATGATCTGAAATGGAAACGGCATGTAGGTCGCTCGCGGCACCCCCGGCAAGTAACACTTCACCTCGGGATCGAGCTTGAGCCGGTTCGCGCGATTCTCGTTGCGCTTGGTGAGTGCTTCCGGACGGTATGGAAGCGTTCCCCCTTCGACGATACCGAGACCGCCGGGAATGGCGCCTGCCGCGCCGAGCTCCAGCACCGGGCTGGGTGCTGCCGCGTGCGCCTCGATGTCGTAGTTCGCGGAATTGATCGCCTGCCAGATGCCATTGAAGTTCGGCTTGCCGTCCGCTGTACGCGGCGCGCGATAACTCGGCGCCTGCGCGCTGACCAGTGCCACAGCCACGGCGATGCAGGCGCCCACTATTACAACCGGTACGCGACTGACGAAGGAGTTCCGCATCTACTTCGAGTCCTTTTTTGTTGCCGATTCGCGGGCCTTCTGCTCGTCGAGCCTGGCACCCACGAGCGTGTTGTACAGGCCGTAATTGCCTTCGTGACATGCATGCTCGAACAGCGGCCCCATCGTCTTTCGCATCACAGCCTCGGCGGACCATGGACGCACCCACATGCTCTTGTCCTCGACGGTGAAGTTGTACTCGATTGTGTCGTCGGACGCACGCCGCAGGCGCTCGACCACTTTCATGTTCTCCGTGGATCCTCTGAACGGATTCTTTCCATTGAAGTTGGTCGTTTCGATGACGAGCGTATCGCCTTCCCAGCGTCCGCGTGAGATTCCCATCCATTGACGCACTGCGGCGGGAGGCTGCGGACGTCCATCGAGTGGAATGATACGCGCGTCGTGAATCATTTCGGTGAGAATCATCACGTATCCCGGCGCCTGCACGATCTGGTAGTTGCTGTTGTAGGCGGCGTCCATCATCGGCGGCCCCGGCCCGGCCATGATGATGCAGCGGTCATCGAGCTGATTGGCCTGCGCGGAGTCCCAGCGGCCACCTAGCTTCTTCGCCTCTTCCGCACGCGCCGCCAGGATCTTCTTTCCTTCTTCCGTGATGGCTGGCAGCTTCCCGTTCTTCGGATCGACGATGAGCGAGGTGCGCAGGCTGCGTGCGAGCGTCGCCTGACTCCTGTCCAACCCGAACTGCGTGAAGTCGTAGTGCACGTCCGCAGTCGTGCCGGGCTCAGTCTGCGCGTTCTCACGCGCCGCCGCCGTCTTCTCCGCCGCCAAAGCTTCCTCGGGAGTGTAGAACTCCTTTGTCACGTTATCCGGCCGTTCGAGCGGCGTGTAGGTGGCGTTCGACCAGAAGCCTTGCAGATCAGGCTGACCGTCCGGCGTGCGCGGCGTCTTGTAAGCAGGATTCTGCGCACTGACAAACATGACGGAGGTCACAAAGATCATGAGGGTCATGAACGGCGCCAAGAGCCCAAACCTCTTCGTGGCCTTCGTACGCTTCGTGGTCTTCGTGTTGATCATCATTGAGCCTGCGGCAACGCGTACGCAAAGAGCGAACTGCCGGCCGCGATCGTCACGTACTGTCGCCCGTTGACCGAATAACTCATCGGCCCGGCGTTGACTTGTCCGCCGACGGATGCCTTCCATAACAGCTCCCCGGTTCGGGCATCGAGGGCGAAGAAGTAACCCTCTTTCCCGCCGCTGAAGACCACGTCACCCGCAGTCGTCAATACGCCGCCCCAGGTGATGTCGTTCATGCGGTATTCCCACTTCGGGTCGAGCGTGTTGCGACGATCTTCGTCGCCTGCGCGTCCGACATGTTGGTGGCGGGCATCGGTCTATTCGGGATGCCATTTCGAATGATGCCGGCCAACTCCTGGTCGGACAGCGGGCGGCGGAACTGCGCGCGGCCCAGATCGATACCGGCGATCTGATCGCCATCCGGCCCGTGACAGTTGGCGCACGTATTCCGAAACGCGCGTCCACCGTCTTCGATGTCGAAGGCTGTCGCATGTTGGGCGGAAAGCGAGCTACCGGCCACGAAGAGGCCGGCTGCAACGAGGGTTGCTCGACAAACTCGCTTGTGTCGGTGATATGGCGAACGTCCTGCTCTGACGCGAGCGGCCGTCTCCTCAACCGGCTGCTGGCCGGAGTTCTCCAACACAAGCGAGCGATTGTTTAAACCAGCGGAGGCGAGCCGCATGTCAGCTGCGCCGGCACCCGGGAGGACGATTGCGGAGGTCGTGAAACTCGACACGCAAAAACCCGGAAGTCCTGACGTGGCGGCATCTTACCCGCGCAAGGACAGGAGATCAACTTCCCGAAGATGGGTAGCTGGGTAGCTGGGTTAATTGCTCCACCTAGCCACCGAGCTACCTAGCTACCCAGCTACTTCTTCGGTTTTTCGTAGGTAACGGTTTTCCGCTCGTTCTCGAGGACGGCATTTTTGTCCCCGGGATACCAGTATTCGAGGTGACAGGTCTCGCAGGCTTTGTCGATCTTGTCGCCGGCTTTGAACAGTCCCTCCGGATCCCTGGTCTTGATGATCTTCAGAGACTCCAGCGCCGCCGTGCGCAGCCCGTCCGCGTGCTGATTCCACGCGGCCGGATCTTTTTTGACCTTCGCCTCGATCTCCGCCGGCGTCAACTCCGGACCGCCGGGCCCCTTATTCAATGATTTATCGTCGGCCGGAACCATCGTCCGCGGCATCTTCAATAGATTGGCGGACTCGGCAAGGATGAGGGCACCGCGCTCGACCTTCAACCAGTCCTCGTCGGTCAACGGTTTGGTCTCGACAGTTCCCTTCTCGCTGATGTCGACGACCGCGGCGTCGAAGATCCAATCCGCGATTGGATCGACGATGTGCTCCATCACTTCCTTGACGGAGAGCACCGGCGTGAACACTACGGCATCACCAGCGGCAGGTGCCGCCGCTGGTGGCTGTGCGCAGCTCGGGATGACCAACGCGCCGAGAAGCAAGGAAACGACGGCCGCGACTGCTACCGCTCGTGCCCCGCTCGTTCTCGCACCCTCGCGCCTTTGCACCGGGCGGCCTACTGGGTGCTCGCAGGAACTGGAGGAATCTGCTCGTTCGGGTACCAGTACTGACGATGGCAGTTTTCGCAGGCCTGCTCGATCTGCTCACCGACCTCAAAGACCTTCTGCGGGTCTTTGGCGTCGACGGCCTGCACCGCCGCCAGACCGGCTTCGTGCAGTTTTGTTGCTCGCATCACCCACGAGGCGCGATCCTTGTTGATCAACTCCTCCATCTCGGATGGCTCGAGCTCCACGCCGGGCGTCTCCGACTTCTCGCCAGGCGCGGCGACGTGGCGGCCGGGCATCATCAACAGGTTCGCTGCCTCGGTGAGCGCGATCGCGCCCTGACGTACTTTCTTCCACTCCTCGTCGTTCTTCGGCGCCGTGTCAACCGTCCCCTTCGAGCTCTGAACCGTCGTCACCGACAACCAGACGACGTCCGCGTTCGGATCCACGATCGACAGCATGATGTCCTTGATCGTAGAGGTCGCCTGGTACTGTGGCTGCGCCGCAGCGGGCGCTGCATCCTTCGCCGCAGTCTGACTCTGATTCTGACCCTGACACGCGCTGACCGAGAACAGGACGCCGAGGAAAACCGCCGCACTCAGCGGAATGAACCAGCGACTCTTTCGCATTGACAGACCTTTCGTGTCGCACATGAGGTGCGAGGAACTAAGTTGCAATATACCTGCACCATCCTGAGCGGTTTCTGAAATCTTGATGAATTCTTCTTAAGGTTCTACGCCTCCACAGCGTTACTGCAGACTCGGAAGACGACACGATTTCCACAAATGATAACGGTTGTGAGCAAACGATCGGTAGCCCAGTCGCGGAGCCGAGCGTCTACGCTCATGAATTCGACTCTCTCATGTTTCCTCATTCAGCAACTGAGCGAGATCTTTGCGCACTCGCGGGGCGGTCATACCCCAGTCCGTCAGGAGTGACCTCGCAGTGGAACGCTTGCAATTGATTATCCCCAGCAGCAGATGCGCGATGCCGATGCTCCCGTGCCCCATTTCGTCGGCCTCACCGGCAGCCGCCAGGAGGACTTTCTTCGTGGTTTCGCTGAAAGGAATCTCGACTGAATACGGCAGCGACTCGCCGGCGCGCACCATCCTGCTGACTTTTTCGCGCGCGGCGTCGAGCGATATGTGCACTCGCTCGAAAATTCGTCCTTTCAAACCACGCCCCGCCCGGATCGAACCAAGCAACACGTGCTCCGGGTCGATGAAGGCGCTCCCGGTCTTGCCGGCTTCATCGCGCGAGAAAAAGAGCGCGAGTCGGGCCTTCGATGTGTAGCGCCCGAACGCGAACGCAGTAGAGGGAGCGTGGCTCTCCTGCGCGGCGATGTTCTGGACGTGGGTTTTGAGCTCACGCCAGCTGACAAAGCCGTACTCGAGGGCGAGCGCGTGTTGAGCCGCGGTGAGCCGGGCAGCAGGATCGTGCTGCTTCAGTTGGCGCAGCAACAGCTTCGCCTGTTTCTTCAGATGCTCCAGACTGGGACGTCGAGGCAAATCGCGAGACATGACTCCTCCGTTGAGCCCGGTGTCCGCTGACAGGCAAAGAGGTTGTCGATGCTCGGAAAACGAAAGGGCAGGTGGGATGATCCCTTTCCGCGGACTGGGTGCACCCTGCGTACAGCGGCGATATTACCACTAGAATCGCTTGGATGAGCTCGCTCAGAGCATTGCCCTCGGTGGACCGCCTGCTGCGTCACGCGCAACTCGCCTCGCGCCTCGATCGGCACGGCAGGCCGATGGTGACCGGCGTGATTCGCCGGGTGCTCGCCGCGGCTCGTGACGAAATCGCTGGTGGAGGCGCCTCGCTCGACGACGAGATGCTGGTCGATCGAGTCGCGCGGGCGGTGGACGCTCAGGCGACGCCGTCGCTGCGCCGCGTCTTCAACCTGACCGGAACAATCCTGCACACGAATCTCGGGCGGGCGCCACTTCCCGCCGAGGCCATCGACGCCGTCCTCAACACGGCGCGCGAACCAAGCAATCTCGAGTTCGATCTCGAAACGGGAAAGCGCGGCGATCGTGACGATCACATCGAGGCGGCGTTGTGCCAATTGACCGGGGCTCCCGCAGCCACTGTCGTCAACAACAACGCCGCCGCCGTCCTGCTCGTGCTCAACACGCTGGCGCTGCGAAAGGAAGTGCCGACGTCGCGGGGAGAGCTGATTGAAATCGGCGGTTCGTTTCGCATGCCCGACATCATGAAGCGCGCCGGGTGCACGCTGCGCGAGATTGGCACCACGAATCGGGTTCATCTTCGCGACTACGCGGACGCGATCGGACCGAAGACCGGGGTGGTGATGAAGGTGCACACCAGCAACTACGAGGTCGTCGGCTTCACGTCGAGCGTGCCTGAGCGCGATATCGCATCGCTCTGCCACGAGCGCAGCATTCCGTTCGTCGTCGATCTGGGAAGCGGGATGCTCGTGGACCTGGAGCGGTACGGGCTGCCCCACGAGCCAACTCCGTTGGAGACGCTCGCCCACGGCGCGGACATCGTGACCTTCAGCGGGGACAAATTGCTCGGCGGACCACAAGCCGGTCTCATCGTCGGTCGAGCGGATCTGGTGGCCGCGATCAAACGCAACCCGCTTCGGCGCACGCTCCGCGTCGACAAGATGACGGTGGCGGCGCTCTCGGCAGTGCTCGCGCTTTACAGCGATCCCGATCGCCTCGTGACGCGATTGCCTGTGCTCAGGTACCTGACCAGGCCGTTCGACGAGATCCGCGCGGCGGCTGAGCGGCTGCAGATCGCTCTCGCCGCCGTCCTCGATGGTGTCGCAACCGTACGGGTGCTGGAGTGTCAGAGTCAGATTGGAAGCGGTGCGCTTCCCACTCGCACGATCCGAAGCGCTGGTGTCGCGATAGCGCCGCATGTGCGCCGCGGCGCCGGACGATCGGTTCACGCGATCGCGGCAGCGTTCCGGCGACTACCCGTGCCAGTGATCGGCCGAATCCTGGACGACACGTTCGTGCTCGACGTCCGTTGCCTTGACGATGAATCGGTGTTTCTCGCGCAGGTCTCGCGGCTGGACGGCATCTCAGAGCGCGTTACAGCGCAGTGAAAAAAGGAACCAAACGGCGTCGACGATGGGTGACTCACGGCGCGGTATGGAATATCAGTTGCCCGCTCGCACGTCCACGATGAGCGGCGATCACTCGCGCTGCCCGGTTGTTCGCCGACGGGATAGCGCGTCCGCTTCCGAACGCCGATGTGCGCAAGCGGTACGTTCGATTGCGGGACTGCAAACTCTCACGACGAAATTCCCGTCAAAGAGCACAAGTTATCCGATCGTAGCGCAGGCACGCATCGTGGTACGGAGGCTGCACAGCGCACGACGCGTGCGTGACTGTGAACCATAGCCGTCGGTTCGACGTCTTGAGGTGAAAGACAGTTTCGCGAGGGCGGGACGCCGGCGCGCGGCAACGCGTCGACGCCCCTGATCACAACCCGCAGGTTAGGGCTGCGGGCCGGACTCTACCCAGTATAGGTGAGGCCAGCCTGCGGCATCCGCTGGGCCGGCTCGGACGCTCCCGAGCCCGGTCGCAGGACAGGAGGCTGGTCATGCCGACGGCTGCCGCAGTCATCGCCTGTGCACTGGCGTTGCTGGGTAAGAGCGAGACCACGATGTCGCCCATCGTGCTCGTGGATGTTCCACCCGTGTACGCGTCGCCCGACGTCGAAGCGTACGTTCGTACGAACGACGACACGATCTATGTTGTCACTTCATCTCCGCTCTTCCGCGCGACTCAGGGCTGGAAATCCGATTGCGGCGACCCACTGGCCTTGAAGAAGCTGGCGAGCGTCCTGGTCCACGAGGAATGGCATATTCGTCATCGCGGCGACGACGAGCGATCCGCCTACTACGCGCAGCTGACAGCGCTCGTTCAACTGGGCGTGACACCTGGGCATGCCGTGTACACAGGCGTGATGCGTTCGATGCAGGCCGTGGAGAAGAAGCGCAAGCAGAAGCCGGAGATGGTGCTGGCGGACCGCGCGCGGGAATGACGTTATCGCACTTCTGGCAAGGCCTTGTAGGCCCGCATGAAGCGTCGATCGATCCAGTCCTTCCATCGCCATACCCAGGTGCCCTCGCATGCGATCGGGCCACGCGAGGCCACCGCGTACCGGTCGCCCGTCGATATGAGTGACAGGAACTGGCGCTGCGGGTGATACGGTTCGAGCGGCTCACCGAGCAACGCGTGCCGCAGGTTCCTTGCGAGCGGCGGACCCTGACGAACGGCAAACACTCCCGACTTGGGACGTGGATGATGCACCATCGCCGCGATGTCGCCCGCGGCAAACACGTCAGCGTGTGACGTGGACTGCAGCGTGGTCGATACCTTGACGAATCCGTCGCCATCAACCGCGAGGCCCGACTGCGCGAGCCATGGAGCGGCAGCCGCCTGCGTCGTCCACAGGGTCTCATCGATCGGGTGCGCGCGGCCGTCGGCAGTGTGGAGCATGCCCGCCGCGACGTCGACAACGGCGCTGCCTTGATGGACATGGACGTGCCGGTCCGCGAGAATCCGCTCGAATCGCCGGCGCACAGAGCGGTTGTGCATGGGTAGCAGGTCCGCGTCGGTGAACAAGTGGTACTCGAGGTACCTGTCGCTGCGACCCCGCTTCGCGAGGCGAGTGTGCATCGAGTGCTGTACCGCCAGGAGCAACTCGACTCCGCCGACGCCACCGCCCACGACGGCGATCCGGCTGATCGTTTCGCTCTCGCACAACCTGGTGGTCAGCGTCGACCATCGATCGAGGAAGCGATCGATGGGCTTGACCGGCGTCGTGTGCTCGGCTGCGCCGGTTACCGCGAGGTTCGGCGTCGATCCAATATCGATCGAGAGGACGTCGTAGGCGATCGGCGGCTGTTCCCGGACGCGCACCAGCCGGTTGGCGAGGTCGAGGCCGAGCGCCTCGTCGAACACGGCGCGCGCACGTGCGAAACGCGCCAGCGGTTGCAGATCGATGTGCGACTCGTCTTTCGTGTAGTGTCCCGCGATCAGTCCGGGCAGCATGCCTGAGTACGGAGTCTCCGTGACGCGCGAGACCAGCGTCACGCGAACACCGTCGAGCGGCTCCAGGCCAAAGCGTTTGAGAACGGTCACATGCGCGTGACCGCCGCCAATGAGAACGAGATCCCTGCTAAGTGAAAAGTTCAAAGTTTAAAGTGATGAAGTAAGTCAAAAAGTACAACAAGCTGAACACAACCACTGCATTCGCTCAACAAAACCACGCGCGGCAGCTTTCCTGCACCGCGCCTTCTGTCGTAGAGCCCCTAAGAGCGACGAGTCCCAGGAAGCCATCAAGCAGCTTCGCAAATCAGCAAATTCCGTTCGATCGAATTACCGCGCGGCACGCAAGGGACGGTCGAGAGGTGAATTCGAATCGAAGCTCCATATCGCGTTCGAAGAGGCGGACGAGTGCGTTGATTGGCTGGAATACCTCAGAGACACGAAACTCCATCACGACGCCAAGCTGTTTCAGGAAGCAAGAGAAGTCGCTGCCATTCTCGCGGCTGCCGTTCGAACGGCGAAACGGAATACGGAGTGGATGAAGAAGGTTGCGAAGAGTTAGGCGAACGGTGCGTCGAACCGAAGACGGACGCAACGAATCAGCTGGTTGTACTTCAGACTTACTTATCAACTTTCGAACTTTAAACTTCTAACTTTCAGAGAATCTTCCGAGTGTCGCCGATTCTTCGCGTAACGCGCTCGCGATCGAGATACTCGAGCAGCGGAATCGCGTGCTTGCGCGTGATGTTGTAGCGATCCTTGAACATGCCGACGTCGATGGTCTCGGCCGAGCCGCTCTGCTTCAGATCCTGAATCTCGGCCTTGAGCTTTGCGAGCGCCGATTCATGAAAGAGCAAATCGCCGGCACGGACGAGGACCGACCGCCGCACGAGCAACGTCGCGATGCGGTTCACCACGTCCTCAGGCACGCCAATCCGCGCAGCGAGGGCCGTCGGATCCGGCGGCGCGAGAGCGGCGGCGCGCAGAAGGTCGACGATGGTGCCGTGTGCGCGCGCTTCCTCGTCTGTCAGCGCCACGGTGTGCCCGGCCAGCGCGATGCGATCGCGCGCGATGATGCGGCGGCGTTCGGAAAGTGTACGCAGCACCTGATCGAACACCGGCGTCGATGCGTGCGCGAATACCCGCTCGCGCGCTTCTTCGCGCGGCATCCCCTCCTCCAGGGGATGGCTCGCATGATAGCCGCTCACAGCCGCCATCAACGCCTCCTCGACTGCCGCCAGTCGCGCCGTCGAGATCAACACGCCGGAGATCTGGGTCGCGAGGCGATCACGGGTGAGCCGATCGATGAGTCCCTGCCGGTCATCCCACGCGATACCGGCGCGTCCAGTCAGCTGCGCCACGGGTAGACCACTCAACCCGGCCTCGTCGATCATCGCCATGACCGCATCGAGGTCCGACTTCGCAAGCTTCGCGAACCGTGCGATCCCCGCCGGCGTGCGCACCCCTCGCCGGGGTGGACAGGGATCGAGAATCGTTCCGCCGGCAATCGTCTCGAGGGGCGAGTACGCGCGCAGGATAAACCGGTCGCCGCGAACGAGCACCGCCGGTGCCGCGAGATGAATGCGCGCAGGCGCCGATGCGCCAGGCTCGAGCTCGGCGGCGCCAGGCAGCACGACACGGCCGAGCAGTTCGCGCGTGCCTTGATGGAATCGGACTCGCGCCCCATGTTTCAGTGGACGCGAGGTTGCCAGAAGCTCGACGTCAACGTCGGCGCGACGAGTGACCGTCACGGAGTCCGCGCGCGTCAATGTTTCTCCGCGCGCGACGTGAGCCACATCGACGCCGGCCAGATTCACCGCGGCTCGTTGGCCGGCCACCACCGTGGCGCGCGTCTCGCCGTGCACGTGCAGTCCGCGCACCTTTACCGTACGCCCCGATGGCTGCAGCACCAACACGTCGTCGTGAGCCAGTTGCCCGGTGAGAAGCGTTCCGGTCACCACGGTGCCGAAGCCTTTGATCGAGAAGACACGATCGATGGGGAGCCGAGGCGGCCCCTCTGCACGACGCCGTCGCGTCGTCGTGGCGAGTGCGGCGAGCGTCCGCCGCAGTTCCGGGATGCCGTGACCGGTGCGAGCCGAGACCACGAGGACCGGTGCCTGATCCAGAAAGGATCCCGCGACAAGTTCCTGGATCTCCATCCGGACGACGTCGATCATCCCCTCATCGGCCAGATCCGACTTGGTCAGAACGACGAGCCCGGCCGGCACGCGCAGCAGACGACAGATCTCGAAGTGTTCGCGCGTCTGCGGCATGACTGATTCGTCGGCGGCCACATGCAACATGACGAGGTCCATGCCGCCGACGCCCGCGAGCATGTTGCGCACGAAGCGCTCGTGACCGGGAACGTCCACGAAAGAGAGGACCGTGTCCTGCTCGGTGGTGTGCGCAAAGCCGAGGTCGATCGTGATGCCGCGCTCTTTTTCCTCGCGCAGACGATCGGGATCGGTGCCGGTCAATGCGAGAACCAGCGCGCTCTTGCCGTGATCGATATGCCCGGCGGTGCCAACGACGACGTGCTGCCTCAGATCAAAGCTCCTGAGGCAACATATCATCTCGGTATCGGAAGCGAACGGGGCCCGGTGGCCCTCCCGGTCTTCAAAACCGTTGCTCCCCGCTTTGCGGGAAGGCTGGGTTCGACTCCCAGACGCTTCCGCCATTCGACTCGCCTTCGGCTGCCTCGTGAGCCGAAGGCTCGCTCATGGCAGGCCCAGACATGGAGAATGCCCTGAGCGAACGAAGTGAGTCGAAGGGCAGCCAAACGAGTAAAGATCAACTCCCAATTCCCAATCTCCAACTCCCAATAGCCTGGTTGCTATTTGGGAGTTGGAAGTTGGACGTTGGGAGTTATCAAGAACTAGTTCTCCGGATTCGCTCCTCCTCGTCCACCAGCGCCACCGGCTCGGCCACCCCTGCCGCCGCGCCCGGCGGGCTCCTCACGTGGAATCGCATACGCGATGAGCTGCGCTCCGGATCCCGTCGGTCCACGGACTCCAACGACGACATATTGCCGGCCCTGATGCAGGTAGGTCATCGGCACGCTCGTTTGCGGACCGGGCGTTGGTGTCTGCCAGATCTCCGCGCCCGTCGCCTTGTCGTACGCGTGGAAGAACGCCAGTCCGCCAGAGCCTTCACCGGCGAACAACAACGTCTTGGTGACCAGCAGGCCGGCCTGTGACGGGCTTCCAGTCTTCGGGATATTGAGACCCTTGAGCGCGGGGTTGTTCTTGACCGCCGGTGGTGTGTCACCGTTCGGGATCTGCCACGCGATCTCGCCCTTGTTCATGTTGTAGGCGGTGATGCGTCCGTACGGCGGCTTCATCAAACGAAGTCCCTGGATGGCCGGAACCGCGCCACCCATCATGTAGTCCGAGTCGACGTTGGTGACCTTCGGATCGTTCTTGCTCAACCCGATCAGTCCCGGTGTCGTTGTCGAGCCGACGTACACGAATCCGGTCTCCGGGTCCGCGGCGCCAGCCGGCCAGTTCGCGCCGCCACCCAGCCCGGGCGCCACGATCGTCCCCTTGTTCTTGCCTTCGACAACGAGCGTTCCTGGCGTGTAGATCGGTCCAATCGTGTACTGCTCGAGCGCCTTGATCGCTTCCGCGCGCAATTCCGAGGTGAAGTTGATCAAATCGTCGTGGGTCACACCCTGTTGATCGAACCCCGGCGGCTTCGATGGGAAGGGCTGCGTCGCGGCAGTCCACTCGCCTGGCACGGTTGTCTGCGGCACCGGTTTCTCGACCCATGGCCACACCGGGCGACCGTTGGTGCGGTCGAACACGTAGGCAAAGGCCTGCTTCGTGAGCTGCACGACGGCCTTCACGGGTTTCCCGTCGACATTGATGTCGATGAGGATCGGATGCGGCGGCATGTCGTAGTCCCAGATGTCGTGGTGCACGAGCTGCTGATACCAGATCATCTTCCCGGTCTTGATGTCGAGACAGACCAGCGAATCGGAGTACAGGTTGTTGCCGGGACGATGGCCGCCATAGACGTCGTTGGTCGCCGACTCGATGCTCAGATATACGTAGCCAAGCGCCGGATCCGCCGAGAAGGGCCCCCAGATGCCGGCGTTTCCCGTGTACTGCGCGGAGTCGCCCTTCCACGTCTCGAACCCCGGCTCACCCTCGCGCGGAATCGTGTGGAAGGTCCAGAGCTTTCGCCCCGTTCGCACGTCGAAGCCCATGATGTCGGCCTTGACGTTGGAAATGTTCACACGCCCGCCGGGCGTAAGGGCGGGGCCCACGACGATGACGTCGTTTGAGATCACGGGCGGCGAGCTGTTTCCGATCCGTCCCGTCGGATCGAGCGGCACGTCGAGATCGAGTTGCTTGAACAGATCGACGGTCCCCCCTTGCCCAAATCCCTGGACAGGTCTGCCCGTCTTGGCATCGAGCGACACCAGCTGGAACCCGGGCGTGACGAGGACGATGCGCTCGTCCTGACCGCTGGACCAGTAGGCGACCCCGCGATGGACTTTGCGCGGTGCCGCGTCGAAGCGCGCACCCTCGTCGGGTCGCCAGGTCCATATCGTTTCACCGGTACCCGGATCGGCGGCAATGACAGTACGCCGCTGCCCCGCGGTGAAGTACAGCTTCCCGCCCACCATGATCGGTGTCGATTCGTTCGTCGCCGTCTGGGCCGCCGATCCAAAGTTGTCAATCTTGAAGGTCCACGCGACCTCGAGGTTCTTGACGTTGTCGCGCGTGATCTGATCGAGCGGGGAATACTTCGTGCTCGCCTCTTCGGCAGCGTAGGCGCGCCATTCGCCATTCTTGGCACCGGTCTGTCCGCGACCGGAGTACGGCCACGACACGGCAGCGATCACCAGGGCCAGGAATATGAGTCGACGGATAAGGGCCATCGGGAGTCTCCTTTGATCCCGGGACTCGGGATTCGGGATTCGCGATTCAGGATTCGCGATTTCGTTCTAATGCGCGCTCAAGTGCTTTGAAAAGAACGGCAACACCTTCTGCTCCAGGCGCTCGGGGATGCGGTTGCCGTGATCGCCTTCGTACGTTTCGAATGTGTGCGGGATGCCGAATGCCGTCATTCGCTCCACGAGCAGCTTGTTGCCGGTGATGAGATTGTCCTGCAAGCCGATGTCGAGCGCGATGGCTTTCATCTTCTTGAGGTTCGGTACGTATTGATCG
>Ga0207697_10000856_pt1 | contig 17220 bp, 12 predicted proteins | sample KBSSwiS5withPhiX_FD_184293 | JGI IMG/M metagenome (GOLD analysis project Ga0207697, IMG submission 184293) | Switchgrass rhizosphere microbial communities from Kellogg Biological Station, Michigan, USA, with PhiX - S5 (SPAdes) (version 2) | ecosystem: Host-associated > Plants > Roots >... | reverse complement strand
ATACGAGCCGTTACCCGGCATGCATGTCAACGGCGAGCTGACTCAGGGCGAAAACATCGCCGATCTGGGCGGGGTCAAACTGGCCTACGCCGCGCTACAGAAAGCGCTCGATAACCATCCGGAAGAGCGAAATAAAAAGATCGACGGCCTAACACCCGAACAACGTTTCTTCCTCTCGTATGCGACGATTTGGAAATCCAAGCAGCGCGATGAAGATTTGAAATTGCGGCTCAACACCGATCCGCATTCGCCCGCCCGCTACCGTGTGGACGGTCCACTCTCGAATCTGACTGAGTTCCAAAAGGCGTTTAATCTACCCGACAATTCCCCGATGGTTCGACCGCCGGATAAACGCGTTAATATCTGGTGAGATATGAGTTCGAGTTAGATGCCCGAAGGAGCGGCCTACTGAGGGGCGTATCTCTTCCGGCTGCGCACTCGAATAGTGAAAACGAGGGCGATTCGCCAATTATTTGTTGATGTCTTGCTTCGCCTGCAGCCGCTCGAGCAGCGGTTTCAGTGCTTGCTTTTGCTGATCCGAGATGGCGACGGCCTGCGCCTTCTTGACCTCTTCAGCTGCGCCGGCAAAATCGCCGGCGGCGGATTTGATCCGCGCATTCGCCAAATATCCGAATGGACTTTGCGGATAACGCTTTGCTACTTCCGGAAATATCGTCATCGCTTCGGCGTCCTTCTTGTCGAATTGCAGGCGCCGCCCGTAAGAGTAAAGCTGCGGGGCCGTCGTTTTCGCGAGCGCGCTTTCCCAGATCTTGTTGGCTTCGTCGGGCTTGTTCATGGCCTTGAGTAACTCCGACTTGGTGGCCAGGTTTTCGAACCGCTCCTCGTTTTGGATCGATAGGTCTGCCCACTTCAATGCCTCTTCCAGATTGATCTTCTTGCTCAAGCAGAACTGCGCGGCGTCGTTTGACGCTTCCCACTCATATTGAGCGCGTCCGCGCATTTGATTGCGGATGTTTGCCAGAGTCGCGTCGGTATCGCTGATTGTTACCCCGAACGGCACCGCAAGTTTTTCCCACTTCAGCGTCACTGTACTCGAGTTGGGCTTGAGGTCTTCGAACTCGTACTCGAGCGCTTCCTCCATTTCGTTCGGACGCGGTTTCACGTTGACGCGAAGCGCGTCTTCTTCCTGCTTATAAGTGTAGCTGCCCCACGCGCTCGCCATTTTGGAGAAAATCACCGTCCAGGAATCTGCGGTTGGAATCATGTGCAATCCGTAAATCCCTTTCGCGAGCGGCTTGCCTTCCACGGAAACCGGATCGCTGAATTCGATCGTGGTGTTTTCGTTCGCTCCAGCGCGCCAAACCTCTCCAAATGGAACCAGTCCGCCCCAGATCTTGCGCCCATTCACGAGCGGCCGGTGATAGGTGATCGTGATATCAGTCAAACCCACGCGCTGCTTGTTGATCGCGAGCTGACTGGCCTCCGGCAAATTCAGATCGGCTCTCGACGTTGGGATCGTGGCGAGTCCGAGAAGTGCCGCAAAAAGAGGAATGTTGCAGATGATCTGTTTCATGATGGTCCTGAGTTGATCTGGAAGGAAAACTCCGGCGTGGGATATTACAAGGACTTTTATCCGCGCCTTCGCCACAAACGCTGGTCATCCTCGGGACAATTCATTAGGCCAAAGGCAAGTGATTTCACCTGAGGATTACATCGAGCAACGGCTGACCGATCAGATAAACTGGTATGATCGCAAGAGCGGCAGCTTCGAATGCCTTCTCACCCATAACTTTCACTCCCTGGCCACTTTCCCGCCCCAGGAAAGAATCTTCGCTTTCGCCCCGGCTGCTTCCGCTTCCTTGATGTTGCCCGCGCGATTATAAAAGAGCGAGAGACTGGTCCAGCCAATTTGGTCGTTAGGCCGTAACGCAACTGCTCGTTTCCCTGCTTCGATTGCCTCTGGAAAACGCCCAATTTTCATCAGAGACATGCCAAGGGCGTGCCAGCCATCGAAAAAATCGGGATCAAGCTGAATACAGCGCCGGTACTTCTCCACCGCGCTTTCCAAATCGCCAACGGCGAGATCACCGTTGGCGTCATCAAAAATTTCGTCGATCGATTCCATGTATTAGTTTCGCACAACGGCCGCAACGGTCACAATGAAACACCGCGAACAAACTTTGAAATACAGCGTTCCTTCGTGTCCTTTGCGGACTTTGTGTGAGGCTTAGCCTTTGGCAAATTGCACGCCGGCCGCTTGTTGCCGGTCATGCAGCCATTCCCAAAAAACAATTCGTCGTTTGTTGTTTAAGACCCGCTTTCCAAACGCCGCTTTCTTCTCGCTATTGGACGCGTCCGCGGAGGGCTCCCGCTTTTCCAATACAGCGATCAGTCCACTGTCCTCTCCTGGCAAAAAGTCAGTAACCTCACCTGCATTCAGATACGCCACGGCATTTTTAACTGTCAGCATCTCAGGCGAGTCCTCCTTTGGTTTCTTGTCCTTGGCTTCCGTTGCCTCCTCCACCACCGAGAAAGGCGGAAGCTTTTCCACTTTTACTCCCGCTTGTTGAGCGGCCGCTTCGGGCGCCTGGCCGGTTTTCGTTGCCTGGCGCAGTTGCTGAGCGATCTCCGCCCCTTTGGTTGACATCAACTCGCGGGCCCGCGACTTCTTGATCGTTTCCGCAATTTTCGGTTTCGCCTCGTCCAGTGTGAGTGGACGCGCCTCCACGATCCCGCCGAGATGCAAAATATAAAACCCGTCCGCCACCTGGATTGGATCGCTGTTCGGCTCCTGCGTCGTTAGCTTAAAAGCAGCGGCGCCAAGTTGTGGGTCGGCATGCAACTGCGCGTCCGGCTCCGCGGCACTAAACTCTCCGGTCGTCCGCACAGTCACATGAAACTTCTCAGCCACTTGTTTGAAATCGGCATCCTTTTCCAGCAGCGCCTGGGTGAAATCGGTTGCGCGGTCGGAAAGCCCCTGCAAAACCTCGATCCGCTCCTTTCCGGCTAACTTCTTTTGATCGTCAGTCAGTGCCAGGCTGACGAAATCGACCTTCCGTTTTTCCTCAGTTTTCAGATCAGCCTTGTGTGTGTCGTAATACTTCTGCACGTCGTCATCACTGATTGTGATTTGCGTGGCAAGATCGTCCGGCCGCAGCCGAATCAGGCTCACGTATAATTTGTCGTAGGCCCGTTGGTAATCTGCATCGATCTCCGCCGCCGGGATGGATACCCCTGTCCCGAGCAGCTGCTTAATCTGATCCAGGCAGAGCTGATCCCGAACCAGTTGCTCGATGTGTTCCTCGGCAAGACCATTCGGCGCGAGCGCGTTCTGGATGAAATCGCTAAACTTGTGAAGGTCGAAGCCCGATCCGCCTTGGAAAACCGGTAGCGCGCGCACGACGTCGGCGACCTCCGAGGAGCCTGGTCGAATGCCGAGCCGCGCCGCTTCATGACGCAAAACCAACAAGTTCAAAATGAACTGGACATGAACCTGGTTCGGGTCCTGCATGCCCGGGGTCAAATTCTGCACAAAATCAGACATGCCCAGGGCCTGGGCCAGGCCGAACAAGCGAACCATTTGCTGCGCTTCCAACATCGAAACGTTGCGATCGTAAACGCGAGCGAAGTGATCGGAGCGCATCGCGCCGTAATCCGGCCGTTGGACGAAATAGAAGATGAAAGGGATCGCGAGAATGGCGATCACGATCATCAACCAGTGACGATGCCTGCGCAGTAATTTCATCATAACGGACGAAATTTAGCGGCGGCTAAGTTTCGTTGCAAATTTCAGCGCGAAAATCCAAGCTTATAAGTGCGGCACACGACCACGAGAACGCGTAGCGCTCGACATTATCTGCTACTTGGAGCCGGGTTGAGCTACAAGGATTTCGATATCTCTCTAATCATTGCCCACGCCTTGTGCACGTGCTCTTCTGTCGTGAGCACGTTGCCGAGGCCAATCCGCATCACCGTTCGACCACACAATTTTGTTTGCGTAAGATAAGCGCGTCCGGAAGCATTGATTCGTTCGACAATTTGGCTGTTGATGGAGCCGTTCTTTTCATCGTCCCCGCCAATAAACCGAAAGCAAACCACTGCCATGCTCACCGGCGCAGTCAGCTCGAAACGCTTGTCCTCACAAATCCAATCGGCAAGAAGTCTCGCCAGCCGAACAGATTCGCGAAGACGAGCAGCCATTCCTTCGCGGCCGAAGCTGCGGAAAATTACCCACGCTTTCAGCGCCCGAAACCGCCGGCCAAGTTGGATGCCGTAATCCATGTAATTTTTTGTGGCTTCGATGGTGTCGCCGCGCAAAACGTCCGGCGGGGCGAGCGTGAAGACACGGCGCAACCGCTCCAGATCACGCACATAGAGCACGCTGAAATCGAGCGGAACGAAAAGACTTTTGTGCGGATTGATGATGATCGAATCGGCGTCGCTCCAACCGTCGGAGATCCATTTGTACTCCGGGAGAATGGCGAACCCGCCGCCGTATGCGGCATCGACGTGCAGCCAGATTTCTTCTGCGCGGCAAAGACGCGCCAACTCAGCGACGGGATCGACGCTCGCGGTCGAAGTCGTCCCGGCTGTCGCGACGATGGCCATCGGTTTGAAAGCTGATTGTCGGTCCTCGGCGATCATTTTCCGCAGAATCGACATCTCCATTCGAAATTCACCGTCGCTGGGAACACGGCGCACATTTTCCTCGCCGATGCCGAGGGCGATCGCAGCTTTCTCGGCCGCATTGTGCGCTTGATCGGAGGTATAAATTCGGAGACGCGGAAGATCGCTGCGACCGGCGAGGCCCAGTTTACGGATGGACGGAGCGGCCTGTTCCCGCGCGACTGCGAGGGCATGCATGATCCCGACCGAAGCCGTGTCGTAAACCACGCCATCAAAATCTTTGGGCAGACCCACCCATTGGCGAATCCAATCGATCACGATGGTTTCAAGTTCCGTGGCAGCCGGACAGGTGCGCCACGTCATCGCATTGATATTCAGTGGTGCGCTGATGATCTCGCCGAGGATTCCCGGCCCGGTCGTGGTCCAGCCGAAATAGCCGAGAAACATCGGATGACTCCAATGCACCATGCCAGGAATAATGACCTGATCGATGTCGCTGAGAATCTTCTCGAACGGCTCGCCTTCCTCCGGCGGCTGTGATGACAGCGCGCCCAGAATCACGCCAGGCTTATCGCCAGGGGCGACGCGCAAAGTCTCAATGTTCTCGCGGAAATCGGCAATCCAATCGGCAAGGCGATGAAGTTGTTCGCGAAAAATCTCTGGCGGGGTGTCCCCGAGCGGCTGCTGATCTTTCATGCGTCTCCAGATTTCATTAACATCCTGCTTCAGCGGGGTGATACTCGCCACTAGAACCTGCTCAACCGCACACTTTCCTCCAGAGGTCACCTCGCTGAAGCGAGGTGTTAATGACAAGCGCCTCAAAAAGCAAAGCCGAAACTGAAATGGAACGCGCCGGAATCTTCATCAGCGCGCGGGTCGGGATTGACGCCGTAATCGAGACGGATCGGGCCGACCGGCAGTTTATAACGTAACCCTACCCCCACCGCATAGCGCATATCATCCAGGCCTGGTTCCTCCGAGGTCGGGAGCAGATTGCCAGCGTCGGTGAAAAGCGCGCCCTGTAGTTCGCCGAAAATTGGAAAGGTGTACTCGACATTAAATACGGTGAAAAATTCACCTCCGATTGGATGACCCTTTGGGTCGTGTGGACCGAGATCGCGATAACCAAAGCTTCGCACTGTGTCGCTTCCCCCAATGAAAAAACGCTCATCGATGGGAATTGCGGTCGCTTCTGCCGCACCGCTGACTGTAAGCGAGTGAATAATGCCGGCGCGTGCGCCGAATGCGATTGAAGACTGCTGGAACCAGCGCTGCAACGGAGTGCCCGGTTTATCTTCCACCACGCCGGGCGTAAGCGGTTTCGGTCCAAAAGGAAGGTAATAGCCGAGGCGAATCGTTCCGCGAATATATTCAATATCGCTTCCAAAGGCGCTCGAGGCCAAATCGAGTGTATTATTAATCAGGAATCCGCGCGGATTCACGTAAGGGCTCTCCCGCATGTCGATGGTATTTGTGAAGCCCAGAGTATTTACAAAGTAATCCTGCTCGCCGAGAAAGATTGGCTTGATCTCGGCATCGATTATTTTGACGTGGCGAACAGCGAACGTCACGCCGGCCTCGTCGTACTTAGTGATCTTTCGCGTTAGCTCGAGTCGTCCACCCAATTCAAATTTTGTGTAGCCATCGAATCTGAAAGTGAATGCGGCGAGACGAGCTTTGAAGGAAAAATCAGTATCAAAGAAAAACGGATCTTCGTACAAGATATCACCTCTGTATCCTCGGCTTGACACCTCAATCGATGTTGTCAGCGGCCGGCCGTAACCGAAAAGGTCGCGATCGCGATATTGCACCCCGGCGATACCGCCCTCATAAGTGCCGTATCCAATGGAGAAACCGAATTCTTTGCTCTTCGCTTCCTCTGCCGAGATATCGAGCCGCAGGAGATGTCCATCAACTGGAACGGGCTTAATTTGGACAAGATTAAAGAGGCCTGTCTGCATCAAGGTGCGAAATCGCTCGTCCAGAACGTCCGGGCTGTAGATTTTGCCATTCAACTTGCTGAAGCGTTTGACGACGTAGCTCGGACGCAATCGAGCGAGACCAGTTACGGTGACACCATCGAAATGGTAAACTGGCCCGGCTGTGATCGTGACGTGCACCGGCACGCGGCCATCGACTGCTTCCTCCGGCGCGCTGTTGGCCTCGACTTTAACGTCATAATAACCGCGCGCTCTGAAATATGCCTGGAGACGCCGCGGAATATCGGCCGCTCGTGCATCGGTATAAGGCTGTCGCAGAAGATCGACCATCTGGCCGCGCAGTGTCACGGCATCGTAAATCGTTTGCCCGCTAAATGAGACGCTGCCGAAGAAATACTGCCGTCCCTCATGAATTGGAAGAACCACGTCCACCTGATTCGTTTCCCGGTGAAAGGTATAACGCGGCGGATCGACGACCACATCCAGGAAACCTTCCGCGACATACAAGCGACGCACCAGATTCGCTCCCTCTTGCATGTCAGCGGCAACAAAGGGCAACTTTTTTTCGAGCTTTGAATAGCGCTCGCGTGTCGGCCCGACCATGTATTCGAAGAGCTTGTCGGTCGGCTCCCGCGCATTTCCCTCAAAGCTCACCGCCCCAACTATTAAGCGCGGGCCTTCGGTAATATCGAGACGAAGACGATCCTGCGATTCAATGGCGTAATGCACATTCACGTCCGCATAGCCATGTTTCCGGTAAAAAACCTCGAGGAAGAATGCAAGGTCATCTGCCCGCGCCGGACTTAACCCAAAATCGTCGATCGTCGTGATCTCTTCTTTTAAAGCCGAGCGTAGTTCTTTTTCGCCGAAGGTCTGCTGGCCGCGAAACTCGATGATGCTCGCCCGCTGCGCGCGTTTCTCCTGCTGCTTTACGATGGCCTGTCGGGCTTTTTGTCTCTCTTCAGGTCGTGTGACGTCCACCGCGCTCTGCGCCGCGACTTTCAATGCCAGGGCCACATTTGCGAGACAAAAGAGGACCCTGTGCTGCATCTTAGGAGCCTGTTGAAATACCCAGCCACGCCGCGCGAGGGCGCTTTGGGCTGGATGGCAAGGCCCGAGCGACGAGCATGTCCGCGATAACCTGTGAGGAGTGAGCAACGCCGCCAGACAGCCCAAGGCGCCCTCGCCCTCCGGGTTGCGCCGCTTTTTCGCCTCTCCGGCGTTGCTCGTCGGTTACAGACCGCTCCGGGTATGCGCCCTCCTCGCGCCTTGGAGAGACGAAAAATTGGTGGCAACGCGGCATGGCTGGGTATTGCAACAGGCTCCTCAACGGAACCGGATCAGATACTTTAACATCCCGCGATAATCGCCCCCGACTCCGACATCGCCAACGATGACGAATTGATCGTTGATCTTGAAGCGCGCGCTAACCTGCTGTTGACCGGTTCGAGGATCGACAGTGCCGACGTCCAGGTCGAGGCGATTAAAAAATGCGTTGCTCTGGGTCGGCTCGCCTTTTTTGAAAATTTTCCGGTAAAGTTGCTGCACCAACAACATCGCCGCCCGACCGGCAAGAACATTATTGTTCCCTGATAGCTCCGCTCTAGTGACGCCCGTGGCGATTAAAGAAATGATCTCCTCCTGCGGCAGGGGCGGCTCGCTCGTGAAAATGGCCTCGGGCTCGAGCAAAGTTCCATAAACATAAACCCGCACCGTGTAATCGCGGATCACAGACGTGCCCTGAAGATCGATCCGCGGATTGAAGGAATCGCTCGGATCAAAATAAAGGAAGCCGTAGGCAACTTCGAGCCGGCTGAAGGGCAATGTTGCTTCGACATTCTCCATTCGCACCACACCGTCTAACGCCGGATGCAGCCCGGTGCCGGTCAACTTGAGATCGGCGATCGCACCGCCAGTGGCCAGGTTCCCGCGAATGAGGACGGGATCCTTCGTTTTAATTGCGACATCGAATTTCCAATTGCGAAGTGGCGGATCCGGCAGGGAAAATTCCGGGCGGGACGACGGCGGCTCGGGCGCGGGTCTGCCCGGCAAGCCGATCGGAATGAGATCGATATTCTTCAAGAAATGACTGTTCGTCATCGCGACATTGCCGGTGACTGTGGCCGTAAGGAACGGTCCGGTCACCTTGACGTCCGCGTCCGCGCGCGCGGTGAGCGTGTCGTTCCTGGCAACAAGCACGCTTTCGGCCTTCAATTGCAAATCCAGAGTTGGTTCAGTCAGCCGTGGGAACGTAACGCGGCCACTCAACTGAAAAGGGCCGCCGGCGAGATTTCCATTGAAGCCCTCCAGAGTCAGGGTGTTGCCGGCGAAGTTTAATCGGGCATTTAAGTTGTGAAGCGCAGGAAGAGTCGCGTTTGTGAATCGGGCGACATTGATTCGAATGTCCCCTGCCCCGCTCAAAACCGGATTGCCGATCGTTCCGCTTACATCGACGTCCAGTCCGGCTTCCCCATCCAGGGCCTCGAGCGCCGGGACAAATTGTCGGACAAAATTCACTGGGCTTCGCGGGAGACGAGCTTTTGCCGTGATCGGCGTTTCGTCGGGCAATTTTCCGGCGCGAGCAATCTTGGGAATATCCAACGGCATGTTCGCAGTTAGCTCCAACGGCTGAATGCGCGTCTGTTGCAGCTTTCCTGCGACCGCGAGCCGATTGCGGACGACTTCTGCCGTAACATCAAACGCTGCCGGCTCGAGATGCGGCCATTGCTCGCTTCGCAAATCACGCATTTGCACGTCGAGCCGTGCGTTCAAGTCCGCGACCGTCCCTTTGGCCTCGAGCTTTGCATTCAAAGTCCCCGATGCCATTGGCTTGACGCCGATGTCCTCGAAAACTTTACGTATGTCCAGATTGTCGGATTGAAAGGTGGCGGCGACTTTTCCGCTGGACGGCACGACCGGCGCGCTCGTCCCGAGATTTCCCCACACAAACGGAATCGAGACATAACCGGTTGCAAATTTCGCCTTGCCCTGGTCGAGTTGAATCTTGCTGATTTCCAGCGTCTCGCTTTTTGCCTGGGCGATCGCCTGAAAATCCATGTTGTTGGTCGCGAAAAAGATAATTGGAACATCGAGACCATCGGGCGAGTACGACGCATCGATGTTCGCCCGAATCGATTTCAAATCACCGTAACGCCCCTTCTCCAAAACGAGCTTCAGCTTCCCCGTATTTTTAACCGTCTGCGCGTTGCCGTTTCCCTCCCAATCCAACGCAACTGAGCCCGACAGCTGATGCTTGTTGCCGAAAGCGTTAATCAGCGGTTGAAGCGACGATAGATCCGCCACGCGCGCGGAAATATTCCCATTGTAATGAAAGGGCTTTCGCAAGTTGAGGCTCCCAGTTGCGTTAACGAAATCGGTGTCGTTCAGAACCGCGCTGCAATCCTTCAGGTAGATCACATTGTTGGAAACCGAACACTGCGCGCTGAGTTGCCGAAAAACCAAGTCTCGTATCCTGAGATTCGATCCGGAGATCCACACTTCTCCGTTGGCGACCTCTTGTTTCCATTCGATCTGCCCGGTCATTTGCAATGGCCCGCTCACTCTGTTCGGCGAATCGGCGTCCCAAAAATCGCCGGTTTCAGGCGCATTCAAGGCAATCTCCAACTCCGCTGGTTGCGACGAAGCCTTGCCGGGATCTTCTGGAAGTCGGTATCGCCCGTGAACATTCAGTTCGTTTTGATTTCGACGCAGACTCAGTCGATCCAGGCCCAGCACATCATCAAGCCCGCTCAGCGACGCGTTAACTGAGTCAACCACGTACTCCCGGTAATGCAGGTTGGTTAAACCGAGTTCCGTTGTCGTGCGGAGATCTGCAAACCACGGCTTTTTACTATCGGCGGGCGGCATAACCTTGGACACGCGAAGCGTGGCGCTCATTTTCTCTATGGTGCTCTCGGGAAACCCGACGGAACTCGCAGTCACACCAAAATTCGCTTCGACCTTCGCATTGACGATGTCGATCTTTCCGGTGAATTCAGCCGAGCCGGTCAATCGGAGAGGCGTTCCCGCACTTAGCTGCTGGAGGTCCGCTGCCGTGCCAGCCACTTCCAGATGCGTCGGAGTGCGGCCGAAGTCTTTGAACGTGGCGGGCAATTCGACAGTCCCGCGAAGATGGGACTCGTTCTCACCCTGAAGAATGTCGCCCGTTTGTAAAACCGCTGTGCCATTTGCCGCGGAAATCTGAAAGATACCGCGGTCGAACGCGGTTCCTCGCTGCTGGAAATTGCTGATTTGCGCAATCACTTTCCCCTGCCATGTGCGCGGAGAACTGATCAAACCACCAAGGTCGACATCCAACTTTTCTATTTGCCCGCGAATGAAGTCTTCCGGAAGCGCCGCATATTTATTGATGACACCGAGAGGAACGTTCTCGGCGTGGAGATGGAGATCGGTATTGAGCGATGATTGCGCTTCATTGAGCGCGAAAGAACCGGAAAGCTCTCCACCTCCGACAGAATAATCCAGATTAATAGCGAGCTTCCTTTCGTCGATACGCGATGCATCAACGCGCAGCTCGCTGATACGCTCGTCATTCGAGAGGGCCACTTCGCGCAAGATCAGGATTCTGTTCGCGTAGGTTGTCTGCGCGGCAACTTTCAACCACATCTGGCCACCGACCAGTTGTAACTTGTTGATCTTTAATTGTCCGAGATTTCGCGGATCCAAATCAAGATCGACATGTTCCATCACGAAATCATGCGGACGATTTCGCACGATGAGAGTTGCATCGACTAAATGCACTCGTTCCGGAAAGACATCGGGCAACGTAATTTTCTTTTTCGGGTCCGGCGGACGCGGCCTGAGCGGCGCCTTGGCCGGATTCAAGACTATGCGCGCTGAACGCGCCTCCAGCTTCTCGATTGAACTGAGCCCATGTCGCAACGGGCCGAACAAACCGTAATCGGCGCGAGCCAGATCGATATCGATCGATTCGACATCGCTTGGCCCGGTCGGAACGGCATGGAGATTCCGCACCGTTAGATTTGTGAAGACATTCCCCTCAAGGCGAAAACTAGCCTTCAAATTTTCTCTCGCGGCGTAATGCAGCGCGATCTGTCGTACGAGGGCTAAGACGAGTGGACGATGAAAGAGCAGGACGAGTGCCGCGCATATAACAAACGCCGTCGCCACGCGACGCCACCCGCGCCGGTATGTCCTCCCCTCTGCCTGACGATCTTCGGCCACTACAGCGAGTCTATTTCCACCCTAACAAAGAGCAAATGGCACCGCCCCGGTGTAGCTGGGGTCGCTGACACCGGCTGGTTGGCGGGTGGCGTCATCCTCGAGGTGGAGAAATTAACGGGATGATTTCGCGCTTGTTTCGACGGTAAATGCGAAAGCCTTCCGCCTTATCAACGCTCGCGATGACTCTGACTTCTTCGAGAATCCCTTGCGAGTAGAAAGATCACGCGGACCGCTGCGAAGAACCCCGGCAAAGCGCATAAATTTTTTCGATGACCTGCCGTGATCCCACATGGCAGAAGTGTATTCAGACTGGGGCTATGTAGTCAACAACCACGAATGCACACGGATCGAATGGAGCAGGGACCACGGACTGCCCGGATAGTTCTTCTTTATAAAAGAATGGCGCGATAGTGCTTTGTGATTTGCTCTATTCTCTGTTGGAAGACTGTAGCGCCGGCCCTATGATTGGGGCGGTCGACAAGCCACCACCGATCAGTCCTGTCCTTCGACCCGTAGTTGAACGTGGTGCACCATGGCGACGGCTGCGATGAGAACGAGCGCCGCAGCGACCTGGTGCGGGAAAAGGCTCGCGTGAAAGAAACCCCACGTGATGCAAACGGCGGCCAGCGTCTGCATCATCTCGAAATAGCCCGCCGTCGATGCGCGAGTGAGGCGAAGCCCTTCAAAATAAATCAGGAGCGGAATTCCTCCTGAGACCGAAGCGAGAAGAACCAGTAGGATGATTGCCTTTGTGGCGTGAGCCTGTGCTGCTGCGGGCCAGAGCGCCGCGCCGTTTAGTTTGCCGTAGGCGAGAAGGATCAACGTCATGCAGATGAGTCCGACGACGATGCGCAGACTTGAGGCGAGCCGAAGCGACATGCCAGTCATGACACCCCGGCCTGCAACCGTCGAGAGACCCCAGAAAAGCGCGCAAATCAGCGCAAACCCTGTGCCCTTGCTCAGCCCGGCGCGCTCAAACGAGACCCCGATGAGCGCTGGATGCGCAACCGAAACGAAGATTCCGGCAAGGATCGCGATGCTGGCGTAAAGGAAAAAGCGCGTGGCAAGCCGATCCCCGAAGATCAGGAACGCAGCCATGGTTGAAATAACAGGCTGAATATTTAGGACCACGTTCACCACGGTCGGATTGCCGTATTTCAGCGCCAACGTGAAAAAAATTGTGCCGACCGCAGACCCGGCGAACCCGGAGAACAGCAGATAACCCCACGTGCTTGGTTGGATTTTTGGAATCTCATGCAAACGCGAGATTAGAATTGGCAGGAACATGACCAGGATGAAAACGTGTTCCCAAAACACAATCACCTTGGCGTCGAACAGTTCGTTAAGCGGAATGCGCCACGCGCTTTCTGTTCCCCACAGCGCGGCGCCCAGACCGACCAGCCATGGCCCGTAGGGATTGCTGCGCGTAGCGCGGTCTTGCATTTCGAAGCGTGTATCGTTGACGGTGCTTCGCGTCAATGCGGGACAATCCGTTGCTCTTTGAAGTGATGCGAAGACGCCGCGGACAAACAGTAGGGACGCCGCGCTGGGGCGTCCCTGCCCGCGAACTCCCAGCAAGCGGACACAAAACGCGAGCAAGAATGAGAATTACTCATGAAAGAAGCGTTGACACCACAACGAATGGTATGGTAATTGGAATTTCCATACTATGCGTTGCCCCAAGTGCGGGTCTCGTGATGACAAAGTCATCGATTCCCGTCAGTCGCGGGATGGTTCGAGCATCCGCCGCCGTCGCGAATGTCTGAAATGCAAATATCGCTTTACGACTTACGAAGAAATCGAGCGCTCCGATCTACGCGTAGTGAAACGTGACCGAACACATGAGCCGTTTGATCGGCGCAAACTGGCGAGCAGCATCGCGAAAGCCTTTGAAAAACGTTCGACCAGTCTTCTGACCCTGGAAGAAATCGTAGATGAAATTGTGCATGAACTTGAAACAAGCGGCCGCGAAGTTTCGTCCGCGAGCATCGGAGCAAAAGTGCTCGAAAAATTGCGCGCGATCGATGAGGTCGCGTATTTGCGTTACGCGTCGGTTCACCAACGATTTGAGGATGTTGACCAATTTGTGGACGCCATTCATACCCTCGGGCGTCGAATAAAAACAAATGCCCTCCAGCGGGAGTTATTCCCGCCTGAGACGACCAAAGGCGGTTCGGCTTCCATACCTGCTCGATCGCGCGATATCACAATCAAAAAGAATCATGGTCGCGTTTAAGGAAGAATTTCCGTATCTCCGCACAGATTCGGGACAACTTTTCGAGTTCAACCGCGATTGGCTGCACGCTGCCATCACGCGGGCGGCCGATGAAGCCGGTTATCCGAGTTGGTGGCTGACCGATCACGTCACCGAGAGCATTGCGTTTTACCTGCGCCTGCGGAATGACGAAAACGTCGTCGCTTTCAGCCAGCTGTCGCAGACCGTCCGTTACGTCCTGAAAGTGATCGGTTACAAGGAAATCGTCCCGCATTTTGCCCCCTCGCCGCCGCCGATTTCCATCTCATTGCTGGATATCGCTTATGAGGCGGGCACCGGTTACGAGCTCGCGTTTTTTGATCTTTTGGAAAAGCGGATTAACACCCTTGTTGAAACCGGCGTGGACGATTTGCAGCTTTGCTCGCTCCAAGCTTGCGTAAAACATCTTCGCGGCGTGAAAGCATGGACACGCTCCTGCGACGCGTTGCGCGAGGAAATTGTCTGCTTTGTGCGCGAAAAACTCACGGGTAATGGGAGCGTCACGCTGCTTAATTGTTCCTTGCGCTAATGCCCGCTCATTCCAAAATTCTTCTCTCCCGGCCGCGCCAACTGCTCGCGAATGCTGTCGGAGGACGCGGTTGCGAGTAGAGGTAAGATGCCATGACTATTTTTGAAAAAATCATCGCCCGACAAATTCCGGCGAAAATCATCTGGGAAGACGACGAGGTAGTCGCCTTTCACGACGTTAACCCGCAGGCGCCGGTGCATGTGTTGATTGTGCCCAAAAGAGTGGTGTCCCGTCTCGCGGACGCGACTGAAAACGATCGCGCATTACTCGGGAAATTACTTCTTGTAGCACGCGATCTCGCCAAGAAGCTCGATCTTTCGAGCGGTTACCGCGTCGTGATCAACAGCGGACCGGACGCGGGCGAGAGCGTGCCCCATTTGCATGTGCATCTGCTTGGCAAACGCGCGCTCGCCTGGCCGCCGGGCTAAAGCGGCGCGCACGGAGTGACGCGCCCTACCCACGAACAAGCGCCCAATCGATTCCAATGATGCGCTTGTCGGCAAAACGTTTCAGCGATTTGGGAAAGAGGAGGTAAGTTGCGCCCTTCCTTTCTTTGAAACCGACGATCCCAAAATCTGACCCGCTCTCGCTCTTTTGAATCGTTATGACTCGATTGTTCTTGATATGCGACTGCAAATGCCGATCGGCGGCCGGTTTTTGCCAAAGCGTATAAACCTCCGGCCGACCACATTTTTCGACTACTTGCGAAAAGCGCGCCGTTTTCACTTTGAGCAGTTTCATCTTAACGCATGGGTCCCGCTCGCCACGGCGGGCCAGAGGCTCACTCTACCGAAAAAAAGCCCGCCAGAGAACTACGGCAAGGAGGATCAGACTACCGTTGCTGCATTCCTGCCCTGGCGGGGTTCGTAAGTCCTCAATCCATAGCCCCTGACGGAAAGGGAATTTTCCGGCAAGATCCGCATCGTGCAATCGCGTTTTGCAAAAAAGAATCGGGGCATTGACAACCCATAACCCTTCTGTTTGCATCGACGCTGTGAAATGGCTGGCCTTCCTTTTGCTAGGCGTTCTTTTCGCCGGGGCGAATTCTTGCACGACGCTCGTTAATCGCCGCGATCTCTATAGCCCACAGCCGGCGCCTTATTCACTGGAAGCGATGCGCCAGATGACAACGGTAACGACCACCACAACCAGGATACGCCGCGAAGAGATCGCGCCGGCCGGGTACTAAACGGTATTTTTTGCGCCACCAAGTCACCGTGACTTACGATTTGCGGCTGCCCGCCAAAGCCGCCACTTAGCCGAATGGCAAATTTGCCTTGATACGGGCGACATCCGTATCGTGAACGCGCGCAGCCTTAGCCAGGTGGCGTTTTCGTTTTCCAGTCTTGGAGGCAAGCAAATGCCGGCGCGAAGAGTGCGCTCTCAGGACCTTGCCGCGTGCGGTGATCTTGAAGCGTTTTGCCACTGCCTTACGTGTCTTGCTGCGAGCAATCGATTTCGGCATGAGGCAGAAAGGTAATGACGGACGCGGCGATGACAAACGGTTTGTGGCATTGTAGGCCGTCTGTGTCAGCTCCGAAGGCTTTCGGAGTTCGCACAAACGCCCTACAATTCTTGCCGCATGGAGAACACGCCAACAGAAAAGCCCCGCGTGGTGATAGTTGGAGCGGGATTTGGTGGACTTGAGGCAGCGAAGAAGTTGGCTTGCGAAGATGTGCGCCTGACCGTCATCGACCGGACGAATTACCATCTCTTTCAGCCGCTGCTCTATCAAGTTGCGACAGCTGCATTGTCACCGGCGGACATTGCTGCGCCAGTGCGTGCGATATTGAGCAAACGCAAGAATGTGGAGGTAATCCTTGCCGAGGTGGAAGCGGTCGATGTCGATGCCAAAAAAATTAGAACGACCGATTCGGAAATCGGTTATGACTTTCTGATCCTTGCCACTGGGGCGCGGCACTCCTATTTCGGCCATGACGAATGGGAAAAATTGGCGCCGGGATTGAAAAGCCTCGAGGACGCCATCGAGTTGAGGCGTCGCCTTCTCATGGCGTTCGAATACGCCGAGAAGATCACAGACGAAACAGCACGCAAGGCAGCGATGACGTTCGTAATCGTTGGCGGTGGACCAACCGGGGTGGAAATGGCAGGCGCAATCGCAGAGATCGCGCGTTACACGTTGGCCAAGGATTTTCGCCACATCGATCCATCTCAGACACGCGTGATTCTCATCGAGGGCGAGCCGCGCTTGCTGGCTGCCTTTCCAGGAGATTTATCGGCCAGCGCGTTGAAACAACTGGTCGATCTAGGCGTGGAAGTGCGCACCGGCACACGCGCGACGGCTCTCACCGAGGCCGGAGTGCAGGTGGGCGACGAATTTATTCCATGCCGCGTTAAAGTCTGGGCTGCGGGTAACACCGCTTCATTCGTTGGAAAAACACTCGGCGTGCCGGTCGATCGCGTCGGCCGCGTCATTGTTAACGACGATCTGGCAATCCCAGCACATTCTGAGGTCCAGGTGATTGGCGATCTCGCAAATTTTTCGCATCAGACTGGACACCCCTTGCCGGGAGTTTCACCAGTCGCCATGCAGCAGGGCCGTCACGCCGCGCGCAATATTTTAGCGATGATCAAGGGGCGCAAAACGAAGCGATTCCGCTATTGGGACAAAGGCAGCATGGCCACGATTGGACGGAACAAAGCGGTCGCGGATTTAAATGTCGTGCATCTGAGTGGCCTTCCGG
>Ga0207697_10000854_pt1 | contig 17240 bp, 18 predicted proteins | sample KBSSwiS5withPhiX_FD_184293 | JGI IMG/M metagenome (GOLD analysis project Ga0207697, IMG submission 184293) | Switchgrass rhizosphere microbial communities from Kellogg Biological Station, Michigan, USA, with PhiX - S5 (SPAdes) (version 2) | ecosystem: Host-associated > Plants > Roots >... | reverse complement strand
CGCATCCCGGTAGTCGATGCGATGGCGATCGGTACTGGAACCCGACGGCTCGCGCGGAGCATAAAGGTTCGGGGCGTCGTCCAGGGCGTCGGGTTCAGGCCCTTTGTGTTCCGGCTGGCGCGGGCGCATGGGCTCGACGGATGGGTCCTGAACGGCGACGCCGGCGTCCAGATCCACGTCGAAGGTCCTGAGGACTCGCTCGAGGCGTTCATCCTGGACCTTCGCGGCGACGCTCCCGCGGCCTCAAAGATCGTCGACATCGAGATCGAAGCGGTTCACCTCAACGCCTCGCACGGATTCGAAATTCGCCAGAGTGAATCCGAACACGCTCCCACCACACGCATATCACCCGACCTGCCGGTGTGTGATGCCTGTCTGGAGGAGCTCTTCGATCCGTCCGATCGGAGGCATTGGTATCCCTACATCAACTGCACCAATTGCGGTCCGCGCTTCACCATTATCGAAGCGCTGCCTTACGATCGTGCCCACACATCGATGAAGAAATTCCGGATGTGTGTCGATTGCGATCGCGAATACTGCGACCCCCGCAACCGGCGTTTTCACGCGCAACCGAATGCGTGTCCGCGTTGCGGCCCACAGCTGCAGTTATGGGATTCTGCCGGCAAAGTCATCGTATCCAAAGAAGAGGCGCTCTGCGAGGCGGTGGAATCCGTGCGAGCAGGAAAAATCATCGCGCTCAAAGGCCTTGGCGGGTTCCAGCTGATGGTCGACGCCGCAAACGAAAGGAGTGTCGTCCGACTGCGCGAGCGCAAGCATCGCGAAGAGAAACCGTTTGCGGTGATGGCACCGTCGCTGATCACAGCGCATGACCTTTGTCGCATCTCCGAGCTGGAAGAACGGTTATTGCTTTCGCCGGAATCGCCCATTGTCTTGCTCGAGAGGAAAAATAATGCGCGTCTCGCGCAGTCGATCGCTCCGGGAAATCCAAACGTTGGCGTGATGTTGCCCTACACTCCTTTGCATCATCTGCTGCTCCAGTCGTTAGGCGTTCCAGTCGTCGCAACCAGCGGGAACCTGAGCGATGAGCCGATTTGCATCGACGAGCAGGAGGCGCTCGAGCGCCTACGCGGGATCGCCGATGTATTCCTCGTGCACGATCGCGCAATCGTCCGTCATATGGACGACTCAGTCGCGCGCATCATGGCGGGACGAGAAATTGTGCTGCGGCGAGCGCGCGGTTATGCACCGCTCCCGGTGCAGCTAACGCAACCGGTGCCATCAGTCCTCGCTCTCGGCGCGCATTTGAAGAATACCGTCGCGCTGAGCGTCGGCTCGAACGTTTTTGTCAGTCAGCATATCGGTGATTTGGAAACGGAGCAGGCCTACACTGCTTTCGTTAGATCGGCGGCTGATCTGCCTCAGCTCTACCACGCCAGGATTGACGCTGTCGCCTGCGACATGCATCCCGATTACCTGTCGACGAAACACGCTGCACAATTTTCCGTTCCCATTCGTCACGTGCAGCATCATTGGGCGCACATCGTCTCGTGCATGGCGGAGAATGAACTTAGCGCGCCGCTACTTGGTGTTTCGTGGGATGGAACTGGTTACGGCGGCGACGGCACGATTTGGGGCGGAGAATTCCTGCGGGCTGACGCAAACGGATTCACCCGCGTCGGACATTTGCGGCAGTTTCGACTGCCTGGTGGCGAGGCGGCGGTCAAAGAACCGCGCCGCAGCGCCATCGGCCTTCTTTACGAAATCTTCGGCGACCAACTTTGGAGTCATAATCATTTACTCACCGCGTTCGATCGCAGCGAGCTCCCACTAATTCGTCAAATGCTCGAGAAAGGTGTGAATGCGCCGGTCACTTCCAGTGCGGGGCGCTTGTTCGATGCAGTGGCAGGTCTGATCGGTCTGCGGTTACGCGCCAGCTTCGAAGGCCAGGCTGCGATGGAGTTGGAGTTTGCCGCCTATGAGAGAGCCGACGATAAATATTCGTTTGCCCTCCAGGAGAAATCCCCTTTCGTGATCGATTGGCAGCCAGCAATTTTGGAAATCATCGACGATCTGCGCGCGGGCGAGACGCGCGGAATGATTTCGGCAAAGTTTCACAATATGCTCTGCGAAATGATCGTAGCGGTGGCGCGAAAAATCGGGCAAGACAAAGTGGTCCTAAGCGGAGGCTGCTTCCAAAATCGCTTGCTCACCGAACGCACAATCGATCGGCTCGCCGCAGAAAACTTCCGTCCCTATTGGCATCAACGAATCCCGCCAAATGACGGCGGGATTTCACTCGGGCAAGTTGTCGCCGCCTCCGCGTTCGAAAATCCAGAGCCAGCCGAAATCAGATGAATCTTATTTATGCCCAAATCGTGGAGATCTTCGTTGAAGACGAGATGCGGATGGCGCGGATTAAGGCCGGCGGAGCCGTCAAAAAAGTCTCGCTAGATTTACTGACAGACGTCAGCTGCGGTGATACGGTCTTGCTGTGCGACGGCGTCGCCATCAGCAAGGTGCGACCGGCTGGCGCCGTGGAGAATAACGATGTGTCTGGCGATTCCCGGTAAACTGATTGAAATCGCCCCCGACGCGCAGGGCGTGAGGATGGGTAAGGCGAATTTCGGCGGAATAGTAAAACAAGTCTGCCTGGAATACACACCCGAGGTCATGATTGGCGATTACGTCTTGGTCCATGTCGGTTTCGCACTCAGCAAAGTTAATGAAGAAGAGGCCGCGCGAACATATAAAGCGCTCGAGGAGCTTCAGCAGTTGGGTGAGCTCGATGTACCGGACGTAGACGATCCGGAAGCGGATCCGTTTCCGGAGTCGCCCCCCGCGCAAATCAGGCCGGCCGCATAACCGCGCCATGAAATATCTCGACGAATACCGCAGCGAAGATATCGCGAAGAAGATCGTCGGCGAGATTAACCGCACCGTTACCCGCCCCTGGGTCTTGATGGAAGTCTGCGGCGGACAAACTCACAGCATCGTGAAGTATGGGATCGATCGCTTGCTGCCCAGTCAGGTTGAGCTCGTCCACGGGCCCGGTTGCCCGGTTTGTGTCACTTCGCTGGAGATGATCGACAAGGCACATGCGATCGCGCAGCGGCCCGACGTAATTTTTTGTTCGTTCGGCGACATGCTGCGCGTCCCCGGTTCGGAGTGCGACCTGCTTGTGCTCAAATCACGTGGCGCCGATATCCGTATCGTCTATTCGCCGATCGATTGTTTGAAAATCGCGCGAGCTAATTCCGACAAGAAGGTCGTTTTCTTCGCCATCGGATTCGAGACCACTGCGCCAAGCAACGCAATGTCGGTCTTTCAGGCAAAGAAACAGGGCGTGAAGAACTTTTCCGTGCTCGTCTCGCACGTGCTCGTGCCGCCTTCGATCGCTTCCATTCTGCAATCGCCGCAAAACCGGGTCCAAGGTTTTCTCGGTCCCGGTCACGTTTGCACGGTAATGGGTTATCGCGAATACGAGCCGCTGGCGGAACGTTTCCGGGTTCCGATCGTCATCACCGGATTCGAACCGGTAGATATTCTGCAAGGCGCGCTGATGGCGTTACGCCAGCTCGAAGCCGGAACCCACACAGTGGAAAATCAGTATCCGCGGGTGGTCAGTCGCGACGGCAACCGCGTCGCGCAAGATCTGGTCAACAACGTCTTCGAAGTTTGCGATCGCAAATGGCGTGGCGTCGGATCAATCCCGAAAAGCGGTTACAAACTCCGTTACGAATTCCGCGATCACGATGCCGAACGAATATTCGACGTGAAGGAAATCGACACGCAGGAGCCGGCGAATTGCATCAGTGGCCTTGTCCTCCGTGGGGTCAAAAAACCGCACGACTGCGCCTGCTTCGGGAAACAATGCACGCCGGAAACTCCGCTCGGCGCGACCATGGTCTCCGCCGAAGGAGCGTGCGCCGCCTACTACGCCTACGGTCGTCATTTGGAGATGTCGAAAAATGGCGGGGCGAGCTCCGGCAATGGCGATCGTAAGAACCCGACCCCCACCGCGGAAGTAGTATCGCCATGAATCAAGGGCTCGTCGAAGCTCGCCCCTCCACCATCGACAAAACGGCGGAAAGTTTCCGGGACAAGATCCTGCGTAAATGCGGCGAGAGCGTCGAAATGAAAGAGAAATTTTTCGAGAAGTACGCCGCTGAAATTGAGGAATTGAGCAAGGAGATGGCGAAGCGTTTCGCCCAGGGCAATAAACTGTTGACCATGGGAAACGGCGGCAGCCTCTGTGATGCTTTGCACTTTGCCGTCGAGTTTACACACCCGATTATCGAGAAGCGCGCAGCGTTTCCCGCGGTCTCCCTCATGACCGACATCGCCACAATGACTGCAATTGGCAACGACGCTGATTTTTCACGCGTATTTGTTGATCAACTGCGCCTGCTCGGTCAACCGGGCGACATGCTGTTGGCAGTCAGCACGAGCGGCAAGTCGCCGAACCTGATTTATGCGCTCGAAGAAGCGCGCCGCCGAGGTTTGCTCACCATCGCCTGGTCGGGGAAGGACGGCGGCCGCTTTCCTGATTTGGCCGATTATTCATTCATCGTTCCATCATTCAGCATTCACCGCATCCAGGAAGTGCACGCCACGTTCGTGCATGTTCTGTGGGACTTGATCCACATCGCAGCCGGAGCGGAAGATGTCATCTGACGCGGCCGCTGGCGCGGAAACAGCCGACGCCAGTTTCCTTGGCGCGGTCTGTCCGATCCCAATCACAAATTACAACGAGATCGTTCTTGCTCATGGCAGCGGTGGAAAGTTGAGCCATCAGCTCATGGAGAAAATGGTGCTCCCGCAATTCCGGAACGAATTGCTCGAGCCCTTGCACGATGGAGCAATTTTCTCGATCGGCGGTCAGCGCGTCGCTTTCAGCACCGATTCCTACGTGGTGAGCCCGATCTTTTTTCCGGGCGGTGACATCGGAAAACTCGCCGTCCACGGAACAGTCAACGATCTCGTGATGTGCGGTGCGCGTCCGCTCTATCTTTCGGTCGGATTTATTCTCGAAGAAGGCACACCGATGGAAGATTTCTGGCGCGTTGTGCAATCGATGCGCGAGGCCGCTGCTACTGCCGGTGTGATGTTAGTCACGGGCGATACCAAAGTGGTGGATCGCGGGAAAGCCGATAAAATTTTCATTAACACCTCAGGCATCGGCGCGATCCCAGAAGGCATCAACATCGCTCCGAGCCGTGCGCAGCCCAACGACAAAATCATCATCAGCGGCGCCATGGCGGTGCACGGGATTGCAATCATGTCCACGCGCGAGGGGCTCGAGTTCGAGAGTGAGATCGCGAGCGACACTGCGCCACTCAATGGTCTCGTCGAAGCAATCCTGGCCGCGAACAAGGATGTTCATGTTCTGCGCGACCCCACGCGCGGAGGAATTACGAGCGCGCTAACTGAAATCGCGCAAGCCGCCAAAGTTGGAATGCTGCTCAACGAAGATGCCATTCCCATCAGCGAGGAAGTGAAAGGCGCGTGTGAGATTCTCGGCTTGGATCCGCTCTATGTCGCCAACGAAGGCAAACTGCTCGCCATCACTGCTGCGTCCGAGGCGGATCGAGTCCTCGCCGCCATGCAGTCCCATCCACTAGGCCGGGAAGCAGCGATTATTGGTGAGGTAACCGACGATCATCCCGGTTTCGTTATGATGAAGACACGGGTGGGCGGAAAACGAGTGGTCGATATGCTGTCGGGCGAACAACTACCTCGCATTTGCTAAACGTCGCCGCCAGCATGGGCGACGGGATTTAACCAAGCCTAGCTGGCAAATCTTCTCGTTTGTTCTCATTTAATCTGACGCGCGTTTCCATAGGTAAAAACAGCGCGCGCTGTGTTCTCAGCTAATCTAAAGTGATCGCAATAACCGGCGAGGTCGTACAAAATAGCCGGATAAGATTTCAGCGAGGGTTCAAAAAATTGCCACGAATTAATCCGAGGGTTCGAATCCCTCCCTCACCGTTTTACACGAACCGGGCAATGAACATGTCGGCGCAGGTTCATGGTCAGGTTGAGCAGGAAATTAAAACGGGCGCGAGTAGGTAGATTTCAGGTCCGAACTTGCAATAGTATGGCGGCAGGGATGGACGAGCAGAGCGACAAAGACATTGCCAGCAAGAAGCAGCGAGATCAGATGCTGAAACTCGTCGCGAAAGGCTTTTACAACGAACTCATCAACTACGGTGTTGGCCAGCCAGAGGTCATCAGGGTCGCTTCGCACCTGCTCGACAATCTGCTAGCGAAGGGAAAGAGACCTGACAAAGACGTCGGATATTATAACGGAATCTTTACGCTGGCGTCGGTGAAAGACGAATGGGCGGAGCGCAAGCAGCTCGCCGTCCAACACGTGACGCTTCGTCCGCTGCAAAAGCAGGTGGTAAACAAGGTCGGCGACTGGCTCAAAGACCGGGCCGTGCGCGAAAGCTTTGTACCAGCGTTTCCAGAAAACAAAAGCAAGCTACAAGAGTATTTTACTTCACCAACGCGAGAATACTTCAGCATCGACTACAACAACGAAGCGGTGGGAATTATCGGGGGCGAGAATATTGACACGACGGCGGGCAAACTGGAGATGAAAAAGCTGGTAGGCGAATCTGGCTTACAGGGTAAAGGAATCGGAAAGCGAGCGACCTTCGGCTTTCTTTACTATGCGTTTATAATCCGGAACCTGAACAAGGTTTACATTCACTCGCGTGACATCAACATTCGCAACATCAATCTGAACAGCCAATTTGGTTTCGAACTCGAAGGAGTCTTTCTCGACGACATCACAGTTGCCGACAAACGCCAGGATGTTGTCCGCATGGCTTTGTTCAAGCCACTCTGGCTGCAAATCTTTTCGCCTGGTGTTGAGCGAGCCATTCGGTGAAGCTCGCCTTAACTCAGAGTTGCTGATGTTTGATTTGTTCCACTCCTGATTAGGGGTCGGTGATGGCGGTTGCCGCGATCGCTCCTACGGCAAACGATAAGCCTCGACCAGACCGACTCCGGTGCCGCCATTCTTGCCAGTCACAATCGCGGTATAGTTACCCGTTGGAAGGGTAACGAGAATTGCCGAGTCGAGATCGTTCAGAGGCTGAAACCCGCTATTCTCGATGGCTGGCCGTTGTGAATTCTTCCAATTGTCGTTCGACATCATTAAGGTTCCATTACCGTCATACAATCCAAGGCGAGGATCCGGCCGTGGGTTCGGGTAGCTGGATTGTCGGCGGCCAATCGAGGAGCCGCTCCCAATCCGATCGAGATGAGCGGTACAAGGATGGTCCAGGTTCGGATCGCCCGGGTGAGAAATTTACCGGATGTCGTTTGGCAAGGGTGATACCGCATAATGACGCGGACAGGGAAGCCGCTAGTATGCCACGCCGCATACCATTTATGTGGTGGGCGTGCTCACATGACGTTCGTATGCTACAGGACTCTGCGATGATGAAGCCAACGATTTACCAGTCCGGTGTCGACCCCTCAGAGAAATTTAGGACGCGGCTCGGGCGGATGTAGCATCCTGTGGACGCCGAACTAAACAGAATTCGAAACTTCATCGACGGTCAGTTCGTTGAGCCCGTCGGTGGTCAGTACCTTGACAACATCGAGCCCGCAACCGGAAGGCCATACTCGCAGGTAGCGGACAGCGATGCGCGCGATGTCGATCTCGCCGTGGCTGCGGCGGGGAAAGCGTTTGTAGAATGGTCGCGGACGTCCGCTGCGGACCGGTCGCGCATCCTCCTGCGCATTGCCGATTTGATTGAGCGCGATTTGGAGAAACTCGCCCGCGCGGAGTCGATCGACACCGGTAAACCGCTGTCACTTGCGCGCACGCTCGACATTCCTCGCGCCGCCAGCAATTTTCGTTTTTTCGCGACGGCAATCCTTCACACCGAATCCGAAGCGCACATTACCGATAACGTCGCGTTCAACTACACGCTGCGGCAGCCGCGCGGTATCGCGGGGTTGATTTCGCCATGGAATCTGCCGCTCTATTTGCTGAGCTGGAAGATCGCGCCCGCCATCGCAGTCGGGAATACCGCCATCGCCAAACCGAGCGAGCTAACCCCAATGACCGCGTTTTTGCTTTGCGAACTTTGCCGCGAGGCTGGCCTGCCAAACGGCGTGCTCAACGTCGTCCATGGCACGGGGCCGAATGTCGGCGCGCCAATCACAGCACATCCAGAAATCGGCACCGTCTCGTTCACCGGCGGGACGGTGACAGGACGCAAGGTAGCCGAAGCGGGCGCACCATTATTTAAGAAAGTTTCGCTCGAGCTCGGTGGAAAAAATCCAAACATCATCTTCGCCGACGCCGATCTCGACGCCGCCGTCGCCGGCAGTGTGCGTTCGTCCTTCGCAAATCAAGGCCAGATTTGTCTCTGCGGCTCGCGCGTCTTCGTTGAACGACCGGCCTACAATGATTTCATTAATCGCTTTCTCGACAAAACGTCAAAGCTGAAAGGCGGCGATCCACTCGATGAGAAAACAGAGCAAGGCGCGATCGTAAGCAAGACGCAGCTCGATAAGGTGAAGTTCTATGTCGATCTCGCGCAGAAAGAGGGAGGCAAAATCGCGATCGGTGGCAAAGCGCCGAAACCGATCAATGATCGTTGTCGTGAGGGATACTTTTTCACACCAACGGTTATCACCGATTTACCCGTCTCCTGTCGCACCAACCGTGAAGAAATCTTCGGCCCGGTTGTTACGATCACGCCGTTCGACAACGAAGAAGAAGTGATCGGCTACGCTAACGACACCGAGTACGGCCTGGCATCGAGCGTTTGGACACAAAACCTAAGTCGTGCCCATCGCATCGCGGAACAGATCCACACCGGTACCGTTTGGGTGAACTGCTGGCTGGTGCGCGACTTGCGCGTCCCCTTCGGCGGAATGAAACAAAGCGGCGTCGGCCGCGAAGGCGGTGAAGAAGCGCTCCGGTTTTTCACCGAACCAAAAAACGTCTGCATCGCGAAGTAGGACACGTCCTCCGCCATATATATTTTAGGCCGATGTACCGGTGCATCTTCTTCATCTTGCTGTTGGCCGGCGGGAAGTGGGCGGCAGCGTCGCAGACTCCGCCAATCCTCGCGGATGAAGCAATTCGCCAGATGCTGTCGACGCGCATCGATTTGCAGAAGCAGGCGACCGGCATTGTGATTGGTGTAATCGATGCCAAGGGATCCCACATCATCTCATATGGAACGCCGGGGTTAAACGACAAACGACCGGTTAATGGCGACACCGTATTCGACGTCGGGTCTATCACCAAAGTATTTACCGCATTGCTCCTGGCCGACATGGCTAGGCACGGTGAAGTGAGTATTGACGATCCAGCCGCGAAGTATCTGGACGCTAAAAAGGTGAAACTGCCAGAGCGTGGCGGCAAGCAGATCGCTCTGGTCGATCTGGCCACGCACACGTCCGGTTTGCCGTTGCGACCGACTAATCTGGTTTCCAAAGATCCGAACGACAAATACCGAGGCTACACCGCGGATCTGATGTACGAATGTCTTTCATCTCTTACCCTCCCTACCGATATCGGAACGAAGTACGAATACTCGAATCTTGGCTATGGATTGCTTGGCCATGTGCTCGAGAAACGGATGGGCGCGACTTACCCGGAGCTGGTCGAATCCCGCATTACGCAGCCACTCGAGATGAAGGACACTCGTATTGATCTTACCCCGGCGATGAAAAGTCGAATGGCGGTGGGTTACAACAGTGAGCTCATGCCGATCCCAGGCGAGTGGCGTTTCGGCGCGCTGCAAAGCGCGGGAGCATTCTCCTCCACAGCTAACGACCTGCTGAAGTTTTTGGCCGCTTTCCTCGGCTCCAAGCAACTTCCGTTACTTGCGGCGATGAAATCGATGCTAGACACCCGCCGTCCGGGGGGAATGCAACCATCGACGCAAATCGCTCTTGCTTGGAACGTGTACGTTGATGGTGAGCAGGAAGTAGTCTGGAAAAATGGCAGTGTCGGTGGATACAGAAGCTTCATCGGCTTCGATCCCAAAGCGCGCATAGGCGTGGTGGCGCTGGCCAACGCCCAGACTGCCGTCGGCGTCGATGACATCGGCTTGCATTTGCTCGACGAACGCATTCCGGTCGACCTCCACATCCCCAAGCCTCATAAAGAAATCTCTCTTCGCCCAGAAATTCTGGATCGCTACACGGGGCGCTACCAGTTTTCGCCGACCGATATCATGACGGTGACGCGCGAAGGCAACCACTTGGTCGGACAATTGCTGGACGGACAGAGGTTCGAAATGTTTGCCGAAGGCAAGCACGACTTCTTTATGAAGATCGCCGATGCCCAGGTTACTTTTGAATCCTCGGGCGAAGGGCCAGGCAAAGTGGCCGTCTGGCATCAGGGCGGACAGGATCAGAGGGGTGTGCGCATCGAGTGACCTGCGCATCGACGGTTTGTCGAGAATCCTGATTGCGAGTTAACAAATCCGTTTTCATCCGCGTAATCCGCTAAACACGCGAAATCACGCAAAAAAGAACGGAACCACGGACTCGATTTGGACCAAGATGCGCGGTCTTATGAGACCTATTCGACTCATAAGTTTCGTGAACTCGGGAGAAACTATAACACCGCTGGAGAACGAGCTAGTCACCCGAAGAAATCCTATCACCAATCACTTTTCATTTATCACCATTCCTGAGCACTCGCTTCTCGTGATCGAGCAGCCATTTCTTACGCCAGAGGCCGCCGCCGTAACCACAGAGCGAACCATCCGCTCGGATGACGCGATGACATGGAATAATGATGGAGAGCATGTTCTCGCCATTGGCGCGACCGACTGCGCGGCGCATCTCGACATCACCCAGTTTCTTCGCCATCCACGAATAAGAGCGCGTTTCGCCGGTTGGAATTGAACGCAACAGTTCCCAGGCACGAAGCTGAAATGGCGACCCAACCGGCGCCAGCGGAACATTGAACTCGAGATTTTTTCCCGAAAAATAATCGGCCAGTTGTGAACGGACCGCATCGAGGCATTGATGCTCACCGGGAACCACATTGGTCCGGAGGCGGTTCCGCAAGATCGACAACTCGCGTTCCATCGCACGTCGATCAACGAATTCGAGCAAACGAAGTCCTTCGTCGTCGGCAATCGCCAGCATCGCGCCAAGGGGCGTTTCAATTCGTTCGGCAAACAAACCGCCTTGCGCCTTTGCTGCGGTCGGCGGTTCGCCAAAAATCCGGGTGAAAGCGTCACGAAAACCGCTTTCTGATTCAAAACCACTTCCATTTCGCACATCACCCACCCGCTCACCTTTTCGCACTTCACGCAAGGCCAGCCCCATCCGACGGGCGCGATGATAGGCCTGGAAAGTCATTCCATAATGACGTTTGAATTGCCGTCTCGCAGTTGACGGATCGATCGACATGGCTGCGAGTTCCTTATCCGTGAGGCGACCATCGGGTGCCCGATCTACTTCCGCGCGCAAACGTGCAATTAGTTTTGGCGGCGGCTGATCCGGATCCATCGGATGACAGCGAAGACACGGACGATACCCGCTATGCAATGCTTCACTCGGTGTCGCAAAAAAATCTACATTCACGCGCTCCGGTTTTTTTGCGGTACAAGTTGGCCGGCAGAAAATTCCCGTTGTTCGCACCCCGGCATAAAAGATTCCTTCAAAACTCGGATCGCGATTGACCAGGGCACGATACATTGTATCCGGCGGCGGAAGAAGCTCGGGCATTTTCATACGCGTTGAACGCGAAAGGTGTAACAACCGTGAGTTACGCTGCGTGCGTCCACGAAAGCAGTCTCGGGTTTCTGCAAGAGCTTTTCAATGATCGCTTCCGGCGCGCTCCCATTCACCACTTCGGCATCGATCATATCGTAATTTGAATTGTAAGCTCGCATGACGCGACCCTTGCGAAAGTCTGCCGGGTATTCGTCCGTGGCACCGTAGCGCTCGCAGGGTTCCGCATGCACAAAGATCGGTCCGCTTTCCGAATACGGGTGACCCGTGGGAATGGCGGCATAGGGAAAAAGAATCATGCGCTCGCCGGGACGGGCCCATCGCAGACAGTGGCGACATGGAAAACCATTCGGCGAGTTCGCGACAACCATCACGTGGTCGGGTGCGCCACTCGCGGCGGTCCGCCGTGCCGTCGCTGCGATCTCGGTCGCAAGAGGAACGATACGAAAATTTGAACTCTTCATGACAAAACCATAGGACGTCAGGGCTACTTCGCATCGACGGAATTCAGGCACTGAATTCAGCCGTAGCGGCGGTCTATAACCGTTGAAGCTAGATTTGGGACAAATCCTTCCTTGATCCGCGTAATCCGCGGTTAAGAGTCTTAACAAATGAGCAGAGTACGAGTATTAGTTGGAACACGTAAGGGCGCGTTCATCCTGATATCGGACGGGAAGCGCAAGAACTGGAAAGTATTCGGGCCGCATTTTGCTGGCTGGGAAATTTATCACATGAAGGGATCGCCGGTTGATCAGAACCGGATTTACGCGTCACAAACCAGCGCATGGTTCGGACAAATCATCCAGCGCTCCGATGACGGCGGCGAAAGCTGGAACACGCCGGGCGGCGGGCCGGCGACAAACCCGGAGGGAATGCCGATGGGTGAGAGCAACAAATTCGTTTACGATGGCGTGCCAGGAACGCATCAGTGGTACGACGGGACGCAGCACCCGTGGGAGTTCAAGCGCGTCTGGCACCTTGAGCCGTCATTGCAAGACCCTAATCACGTCTTTGCGGGCGTGGAAGATGCCGCGCTATTCCAATCAAAGGACGGCGGCGCGACCTGGCAGGAGTTATCGGGACTGCGCAAACACGATACCGGCCCGAAGTGGCAGCCGGGCGCAGGTGGAATGTGTTTGCACACGATTCTCCTCGATCAAAAGAATCCGGGAAGAATATCCGTCGCAATCTCCGCCGCGGGCGCCTTTCGTAGTGATGACGGCGGCGAAACGTGGAAGCCAATCAATCGAGGTTTGCACTCGCAATTCATGCCCGATCCAACAGCAGAGGTAGGGCACTGCGTGCACCGGATCGCGATGCATCCGTCCAAACCGGAGACGCTTTTCATGCAAAAACACTGGGACGTCATGCGGAGCGACGACGCAGGAGATTCGTGGCACGAAGTCAGCGGGAATTTGCCGAGCGATTTCGGATTTCCAATTGATGTGCATGCGCACGAACCCGAAACCATCTACGTCGTCCCGATTAAGAGCGACTCCGAACATTTTCCACCCGATGGCAAACTGCGAGTTTACCGCAGCCGTACTGGCGGGAACGAGTGGCAAGAACTTACCAACGGTCTGCCGCAACGCGATTGCTACGTGAACGTGCTACGCGACGCCATGTCCGTCGATACGCTTGATCCATGCGGTATTTACTTCGGGACAACCGGAGGCCAGGTTTACGCATCGGCCGATGGCGGTGACTCGTGGAGTCCAATCGTGCGCGATCTTCCCGCAGTTCTCTCGGTAGAAGTGCAGACGTTATCCTGAGAAATTACAAATCCCAAACAAGTTCCAATGATCAAATCTCAAACCAGGCGAGAGCTTGTCCCGCCATTTTTTGACATTGTGATTTGGAATTTGTTTGGAACTTGTGTCTTGGTTATTGGGATTTCGATTTCATGATTCGCGTCGTTCTTCCTCATCATCTTCGCACGCTCGCGCAGGTGGGTGATGAAATGCACGTCGATCTCAACGGCTCGGCGACGGTGCGCGCGATAATCGACGCGATCGAAGAAAAATATCCAATGCTGCGCGGCACGATCCGCGATCACGAAACAAAAAAGCGCCGGCCGCTGGTGAGATTCTTTGCTTGCGGGGAAGACATCTCGCACGATCCACTTGATGCTCCCCTGCCCGATCCGATTGCAAAAGGGACCGAGCCCTTCTTTATCATGGGCGCTATCGCAGGCGGATAAGTCATCAGACTTCGTTTGCGCGCCTCGCTCGTGAAACTCACGAAGTTCCTGTTGGTCGCGCTAACGCAGATCGCAGCGGTTGCTCATCAACCAACGGCCATCACCTCTGAGATTGTCGTTGTTCCGAGCGGCGCGCTTCGGTTGAAAGCTTTACTTTGGCTACCAGAAAATGACGGCCCGTTTCTCGCGGTGCTCTTCAATCACGGCTCCGGCAGTTCTGACGCGATGCATACCGGTCCATTCGTGATCACCGAGGCAGCGGAAAGACTTGGTCCGATATTCGTCAAGCACGGCTACGCCTTCCTTTACCTTTTTCGACGCGGGCAAGGACTCTCTGCAGATCAGGGTGATTTCATGCAAAAACTTTTGCAGCGCGAGAAAATGGCGAACGGAGAAGAAGCTCGAAAGGGTCTGCAGCTTCGTTTGCTCACCACCGACCACCTGAATGACGTGATCGCCGGTCTGTCGTTCTTGAAAAAGCTGTCTCATGTCGACGCTAACCGCATCGCGATCGCTGGACATTCTTTTGGCGGTCAGCTGACCTTGCTCGCGGCCGAGCGCGATAGCAGCGTGCGCGCCGCCGTCACTTTTGGAGCAGCCGCCGGCTCATGGGAAGATTGGCCGGAGCTTCGCGAGCGCCTGTTAAGCGCAGTCCGCAAGACGAGTGCTCCGTTGATGCTCATCCACGCGTCGAACGATTACTCGACCGCCCCCGGCAATGCGATGGCGGCAGAGCGCAAGCGGATGGGCAAGCCACAGGTCCTCAAAATTTATCCGGCAATCGGCAAGACATCGGAGGAAGGCCACAATTTTGTCTATTCGGCGGTGGATCGTTGGGAAACCGACGTCTTTAAATTCCTGGACGCGAATGTTCGTTGACTGTGACCGACGACTGCTAATCTGTATGCCAAAGGAAAAAGAAAATCATGTGTCGAAACATCAAAACACTTCATAACTTCGCTCCACCGGCGAGCGAGGAAGAGATCCGCGCATCTTCTCTTCAGTTCGTTCGAAAACTGAGCGGATTTACCAAACCGTCGAAAGCAAATGAGGACGCCTATAATCGGGCAGTCGACAAGGTAACGCTGGCCGCGCAGGAGCTGCTCGATTCATTGGTGACAAATTCGCCACCGCGCAATCGCGAAACAGAATCGTTGAAAGCGCGCGCACGATCGGCGAAGCGTTTTGGCTCGTCTACCATTTCGGTTGTTGCCGGACATAGCCACGGTTGAAGTCGGGAAAGCAGCATCCCCAAGAGCTGCTGTTGTAATGGAACACGCAGGCATCAGCGGCAAAAAGTTTCGCGCCGCTTTTGTGCTGATTTTGGTCGTGGCAGTCTCTGCCCTCTTCCTGGCGGTGACGTGGCCTTTTCTAAAACCGCTTCTTCTTGGAGCATTACTGGCAGGTCTGTTTCGTCCTCTTTACCAATGGATCACGGGGCGTCTTGGCGATCGAAGGTCGCTCGGCGCTGTGGTCACCCTACTGATTCTCTTCATCCTCGTGGTTGGCCCCATCAGCGCATTTCTCGGTGTCGTCGTTCAACAAGCGCTCAACATAAGCGATCAAGCGATTCCGTGGGTCCGCCAACACTTGGGCTCCGCCAGTACTTTTAATGCGCACGATTGGCTGGTGCAGAAATTTCCAGCGCTCGCCGATCATGTTCCGAGTCAGGAGGAGCTGGTGCAGAATATGGGTGCGGCGGCCAAGGGCGCGGGTGCGTTGCTTGTAGCTGCTGCTTCCCGAATGACAGCGGGAACGGCCGCCTTTCTTCTCGATCTTTTCATTATGATCTACGCGATGTTTTTCTTCTTCAAGGATGGCGAGAAAATCCTAGAGCAGATTTTTTATTATATCCCTCTGAGTCATGAGGATGAACAGCTCATGCTACAGCGATTCAGTTCGATCACCCGCGCAACCGTGAAGGGAACACTTGTCGTCGGGATAATCCAGGGGGCGCTGGCCGGGATCGCATTCTGGGCCGCGGGCATTGGTGGAGCCGCGTTTTGGGGAACGCTCATGGCCATCCTCTCGATTGTGCCAGGAATTGGAGCGGCCCTTATCTGGGTGCCGGCCGTGATTTATTTATTCATAACCAGCCAAGTTCTGGCCGGAACACTCCTGCTGGGATGGTGCGCCGCCGTCGTTGGAACGATTGATAACATCCTGCGTCCCATTCTCGTAGGAAAGGACGCCAGGATGCCGGATCTTCTCATCCTTGTCGGCACACTGGGAGGCTTGTTTCTTTTCGGCCCGATCGGATTTATTGTGGGACCGATCGTGTGCGGATTATTCCTAACTGTCTGGACAATCTACGGCGCGACCTTCAAAGATGTTTTGCCGCCGGTTAAACGCTTGCGAACTACCGATGCAGATGAGCCCGAAGCACCTTGAAAGATTAGCCGTGCGACGAAAGTTGAGCGTTCTCTGACTTCTTCTAATTTCTTCAAATATGCCCAACTTTACCGGCGGATGCGCCTGTGGCGCGATTCGCTACGAAGTCACCGCGAGGCCGATTATGATGTTCAATTGCCACTGTCGCGATTGCCAGAAGACGACCGGCGGTGCCTATAGGCCTGTGTTTTATGTGCCGGCAAACGCGTTCAAGATAACCAAAGGAACGCCGAAGTATTACAAAACGACGAGCGAGATTGTCGGCGACAACATCCGCGGATTTTGTCCGAAATGCGGTTCACGAATGTTCGGCGGTAAAAGCGAATTCGGACAAGGCATCGCTGCCGGGACTTTGGACGACCCGAATGTGTATAAACCGCAGCACGACATGTGGACAACAGATGCGCAGCCGTGGGACGCGATGGATTCCAAATTGCCAAAATTTGAGAAATACGCCCCAGGTTAATGAGCGAAACATTCGAAAGCTCGCGCGCGCCCGAGCCGGTCGGCGCATTTCCACATGCCAAGCGTGTCGGCAACTTGCTCTTCCTTTCCGGAATCGGACCGCGCGTTCGCGGGAGCAAGGAAATTCCCGGCGTCCAAATTGATTCAGCTGGAAATGTTGCGAGCTATGATGTCGAGAAACAGTGCCACGCTGTTTTCGAAAATGTGCGTCTTGTTTTGGAAGATGCTGGCGCAACCTGGCAGGACATTATCGATGTCACCGTATTCCTAACCAACATGAAAAAGGATTTCCCAGTCTACAATAAACTCTACGCAGTATATTTCGCAGGCGACGGCAAACCGAATCCGACCCGCACGACCGTTGAAGTGACGGCGTTGCCTACGCCCATCGCGATCGAACTAAAGGTAATCGCCGCTGTGGGCTGACGCCGGGGAGCAGGCTGCCAGCCTGCCGGTCTCGGCAGCTTGCCGAGACATTTTTGTCGTCTCAGTT
>Ga0207697_10000853_pt1 | contig 17252 bp, 18 predicted proteins | sample KBSSwiS5withPhiX_FD_184293 | JGI IMG/M metagenome (GOLD analysis project Ga0207697, IMG submission 184293) | Switchgrass rhizosphere microbial communities from Kellogg Biological Station, Michigan, USA, with PhiX - S5 (SPAdes) (version 2) | ecosystem: Host-associated > Plants > Roots >... | reverse complement strand
GGTTAGGGAAGTCACCTCATCATCAGCCGGCACACCGCCATCCATGGAAAAAGTCGCGCAAGGTCAAGCCTGCGCCACCCCGCAAAATAACACGATCACGTCCTCCAGCGGAAACAAATTATACACTCTCTACCAAACAAAAGTCTCTAGGCCGACCTCGCCGATTCTCTGATCTTACTCTGGACGACCGGTGCGCTCACATTACTTCCGATTGTGAGACGTTGCCAATCTCTGTCATGTAGTTTCCGGGACCAGAATCTGATCTCCGATTTCTGACTTCTAAACTAGCCGCCCTGTACTGGCGGCATGATGGCGATTGTGTCGCCCTCATTCAACGGATGATTGCGATCTACGAATTCGACACCGATTCCAAAGAGGACACTTCTTTCGAAATCCCGTAGCTGCGGATACCTTTCTTTTAACTGTTCGAAAAGGTCCTTCACGGTCGCATTCTCCGGCAGCGACAGTTCAAGCAAGGAAGCATCCACGATTTCCTTCAGTCGTGAATAAAGTTCCACGCGCACTTTCATGATGCGACCAGCTCCTTTTTTAACACGCCAATGCAGGGGAGATTGCGATACCGCTCGCGATAATCAAGTCCATAGCCGACCACAAATTCGTCGGCAATATCGAATCCGACGTAATCCGCTTCCGTTGGCCGGGCCCGCGCTTTTATTTTCCGAAGTAAGACGCAAACACGGATACTTTGCGGCGACGCGGTCTGTAATTTTTCGCGAATGGCATTGATTGTCGTTCCGCTGTCGAGAATGTCGTCGAGCAACAAGATGTGCCGGCCGGCCACGTCCGGCTGCGCAATTTGCCGGAAGATTACTTCGCCGCTGGTTTGCAATCCGCCATGGTAACTGGCGACGCTCAAACAATCGAGGCGCAGCGGCAGGGGAATGCGCCGCAACAAATCGGCCATGAACATGAGGCTGCCATTGAGAATCGCGATCACCGTCAACTCGCGGTCGCGATAGTCTGCTGAAATTTGGGCTGCAATCTCATCTAATCTCCGCATTATCGTCGCCTGGTCGAAAAGCACGCGCTCGAGGTCGTCCTGCATTGCCGTAACAGTACGCCATTTCACTACTGTCATGTCGAGCGAAGTCGAGACATCTCTGACTGTTTTTCGAGATAGTGTTAGAGATTCCTCGGTCCGAGCCGGACTGGCATTTTTTCGCTCGGGATAACCTTCGGTTGCCCCCGAAATTCTGCACCTCTAGCTTTCAGTCCATGTCGGTCGTCACCAAGAATTTCACCGTCGCGACTTCTGGCAAAGGCACCTACGAAATCACCGACAAAATCGAAGCGTTTTTGTGCGAGAGCAAAATTAAAAACGGCATTGTTACAATTTTCGCGCAACACACCAGTTGCAGCCTGATTGTGATGGAGAATGCTGATCCCACGGCACGGCGCGACCTCGAAGAATTTTTCGATCGGCTGGTGCCGGAGAACTCCGACTATTTCGAGCATGATTCCGAAGGCGCCGACGACATGCCATCGCATATCCGGATGGTGTTAACGCATAGCAGCGAAACGATTCCCGTCGTGGATGGGCGGATGCAGCTTGGAACCTGGCAGGGAATTTTCCTTTTCGAACATCGGCGCGCCTCCCATCGGCGGAAAATTGTTGCGACGGTGATGGGCGAATAATGGACGTTATCCCGAGTTCCGCGGATGCGGGATCTGGCAGACTATTGAAAAACTGCCCTCACTGCCGCTTGCGCGTGCGTCTCTCCCAGCGGGAGAGAATGGGCGAGGAGGGATACGTCGCGCGTCTCTGTAATTGCACGCAAGGGCGGTTCCTTCTCCCTGGGGGAGAAGGTGAGGATGAGGGTTTTCAACACTCTGCCAGGGATCTCGTGGAAGTTACCTTTAAGTTTACGCAACGGACCCCTCGGCCCCGAAAGCATTCGGGGCTCAGGATGACAGTATTATGGGGCATACATCGCATCCACCAACCGAAGCGATTTCTCGTTAGGCAATACCGATTGCGCCATCTGGTTCATCACGTAGGCGAAACCGATCTTGTTCTCCGGATCGGCGAAGGCGTGGCTTCCGCCCGCACCGGGATGGCCGAAGGCCAGGCTCGACGGGCCAAAAAGTTTTCGGGCCGCACCGGCTGCATCTTTCATCAACCCGGCAGAAAACGCGGTCGGGATTTCAAACACGCGGTCGAGTCCGTCGCTGATGGTCGTCGCCATTAATTTGATGGTATCGCTCGTGAAAAATTTCCGATCATTGATTTCGCCATCGTTGGCCAGCATTGCATAAAATTTTGCCAGCGCGGAGGCGCTGCCGATTCCCCCAAACGAAACAAACTCGCGCGCACGGTTCTCCGGTTTGTTCATCGCGCTAACCGAGTTTAATTCACGTGGTGATGAGAAGGTTCTTCGTTGAAGCGTGCCAGGCGTAGCCAGGTCGCGGTAAAATTTCACCGGTTCCGGCGGAATTCCGGCTTTCCCCGGGTAGATCGCAGCGCAGCGGGAGTTTAGTTCGTCGGGTAGCCCGATCCAGAAATCGAGAGCGAGCGGTCCGGCAAAAATCGTTCGCCAATATTTGGAAATTGAGGTGCCGGCAACGCGGCGCACCAGTTCGTCGATCAGAAATCCAAAGGTTCGCGCATGATAACCGTGTGCGCTGCCGGGTCGCCAAAGTGGCGTTTGCTTTTCCAGGGCGCGAATAACGGCATCGTAATCGGTCACCTCAACGTTTTCATCGAGCGCGCACAATCCAGCGGAATGTGAAATCAGTTGCGCGATGGTGACGTCCACCTTGCCGTTCTGCCCAAACGCCGGCCAGAATTCTGAAACGCGGCGATCAATTTTGATTTTGTCTTCCTGAAGCGCGTGCAGCAAACAGGCACTGCCAATTCCTTTCGTGGCCGACCACGCCAGAACGATGGTGTCCTCGGTCCAGACTTGTTCCCGCCTGGTATCGCGAAAGCCACCGTGCAGATCGAGGAACGGCTCACCGTTTTGCCAGATCGACAGCGCCGCGCCCAGTTCACCAAAGCGTTGGAAGTTCTCCTGGAACAGGGGCGCGATCCGCTCCTGTAATTCCTCGACCTTGAATCGCATCGCGCAAATCTGGAGGGACGAGCTCCGTCTCGTCCAACTCTTTTCCTGGAGGGCGCGATCGTCGGCCGCGCCTACGGCGTCAACGACGCCGGCTACAACGTGGCGTGAAGCGGTCTAAGATCGGGATCCCGCTTCGCAAGATCGCGAAACGATGAATCCATTTTGAAGCTAATTTGCAAATGCACACGCGCGTCTTTCAAGTTGCCGAGCAAAACGTCGTAGCAACCCATGTTGTAATAATAAATTGGCTCCTTCAGCAACGCGGTCGGGCCACGAAGCAACAATTCCTTTGCCTCACGGGTCCGGCCGATCTGATGCAAGCAAAAGCCGGCGTGCAGAAATCCGGCGCTGGCATCGGGGGCGGCGCGGCAAAGGCGGCGGCTAATAGTCAGGGCGCGAGACCATTGCTTCTTGCGCATCAGGTGATGCAAACGCAATTGCAAGACTTCCGGGCGATGCTGGAATTCATCGTCGATCGCATTCAACTCGGCAATCGACTCAGTCGCCATGCCGAGTTCGGCATAGCCGCAGGCCGCGCGAAACTGTCGTTTGAAGTCCACGCTATTGGGAATAAGCAAACCGCTTGCCAAAAAATCTGTAACTGTCATAACGGTATCCACTGTACCACGCTGCCACTCGGCCGTCGGCAGGTGGACGGCGGGGATTTTCGCGCGGTACTTATATAGTACATCGCACTCGAGAGGCGCCGCAGGCGGAGCCTGATCGGGCGTTTGCGTGGCAAGCGAATCTGGAGGCGACTAAAGAAGGGCCTCGAGTTCGCTTAGTCGCTTCTCAAATAGGGCGATCGTGCGGTTGATTGGCTCAGCCGTCCTCATATCGACTCCAGCGTCGCGCAATGTTTCGAGCGGGAATTTCGATCCGCCTGATTTGAGAAAGCCAAGATATTTTTCAACCGCGCCGGCTTCGCCGCTAAGAACGCGCTGGGAAAGAGTCACCGCAGCGGACAGTCCGGTGGCGTATTTGTAGACATAAAAGGCATGGTAAAAATGCGGAATCCGCAGGCATTCGAGATCGAGTGAAGGATCGATGGCCATGGCGTCCCCGAAGTAAGCCTCAAGCAATTTGCGATACTCGCCTTTAAACACCTCGAGCGTGAGTGCGCCCCCGGCTTCCTCGATGGCATGAATCGCTTTCTCGAACTCTGCGAACATCGTCTGCCGGTAAAGCGTGCCGCGAATGTCGTCGATTTGGCGGTTGATAATGTAAGCGCGCATTTTCGGGTCGCTGGTTTCTTCTAACAAAAAATGGGTGAGCAGTTCCTCGTTAAAGGTGCTGGCAACTTCCGCCAGGAAAATTGGGTAATCGTAGTTTTGAAAGAGCTGCGATTTAGCGGAGAACCAGGTATGCATAGAATGCCCCGCCTCGTGCGCCAGGGTGTAAACATCCGCAAACACATCCTCCTTGTAGTTCATCAAGATGTAAGGGGGAGCTTGGTAGCTGCTGGAGGAAAATGCGCCACTGCGTTTTCCTTTCGTTTCGTAACGATCGCACCAGCGACCGCGCAAACCATCGGCGAGCGTGCGCGTGTATTCCTGGCCGAGAGGAGCCAGGGAAGTTATGACTTTATTGATCGCATCATCGAAACTGATATGCGTTTCAATTTCAGGAACTAACGGGACGTAGGTATCGTAAGCACGAAGTTGATCGAGATCGAGGACGCGCTGTCTCAGCTCGTAGTAACGGAGCAGGGGCGGAATCCCTTCTCGCACTGCATTAATTAATCCGTCATAGACCGCAATCGGCACGTCATCTTTAAACAACGATGCTTCGAGAGCGCTCGGAAAGTTTCTTGCGCGTGCGCGAAACACGTCCGCTTTCACCGAATAGCCGAGAGAGGCTGCGAGCGTGAACTGATGATCCTTAAACTCCTCATAGAATTGGTTGAAAGCGCGTTCTCTCAGATCGCGGTCACGTTTCAACAAGAACGAACTGTAGGTGCTTTGGGTGAGCGGTTTCTCGCGGCCATCGACGTCGATGAGAACGCCGAATTTCATGTCCACATTGGTTAGCTGGGAAAAGGCGTCGTCATAACCATCGAGGGCGGCGGCGCCCAGCGCGAGCAGACGCTCCTCGCGTTCGCTCAAAACATGCGGACGCATCCGGCGGATCTTGTGGAGCGGTATTTTCCAATCTTTTAGGACCGGATCAGCAATGAATTTCTCCCAGAGTCCGTCGTCGATCGCCTGAATTTCGGGCACAACAAACGCGGAAGCTTCCGCGAGCTTTGTCATCAAGTTCTGCAGCTGTCCGACGCGCGACAGGTAATCGTTGTTCGCGCTATCCTCCGCCAGTTGCAGCGAAGCGAAGTGATAAACGCGCTCGATCTTCAGATCGAGTTGCTTCTCAAACTCGAGGACATTAGCCAGCGTTTGCGGCGATTCGGCGACCCGACCCTTCCATTCCGTGATTCGCGGGTAAGTCCGCGTAATCCACTCTACGTCCTCATTCCACTTGCCTACATCCGAGAACAAATGCGTCAGATCCCACTTGTCGGAATCCGGAATATCGGCGCGGGTTGGTATTTTTTCTTCTTCCATAAGATATGCGGCGCGAATTAGCGGAAGCCTGCCTCGTCTTCTTTGTGAATTTTGGGGCCTTTAATCTCAAGCGGTTCGGGCGCGTTTTTGGCGGAGATTTGCGGGCAGCTGTCGATCCATTTTGTGCCATCGCTTGCGGCCCAGCGAACGGCATTGCGCAAAACCAGCCGGACGTCCTTATTATAGTAGATCGGATAGGCTTCGTGGCCGGGACGGAAGTAAAAGATTTTGCCGTTGCCGCGTTTCCAGGTGCACCCAGAACGGAAAACCTCGCCGCCCTCGAACCAGGAGATGAAAACAATCTCGTCGGGCGTCGGCACTGCGAAAGGTTCGCCATACATTTCGACGTTCTCGATTTCGAAATAGCGATCGATCCCGCGCGCGATCGGATGCGCCGGGTTGCAAACCCAGAGCCGCTCCTTTTCGCCGGCCTCGCGCCAGATAATGGAGCAGCTTGTGCCCATTAGCCGCATGAATGGTTTCGAGTAATGCGACGAGTGCAGTGCGATGAAACCCATTCCCTGCCACACCCGTGCCAGGACACGCTCGACGATCGAGTCAGCTACTTTGCTGTGGGCAGCGTGGCCCCACCAAACCAGGACGTCGGTATTTTCGAGAACGGCGGCGCTTAATCCATGTTCGGGGTCCTGCAACGTCGCGGTGCGCACTTCGCAATTGCCCTCTTCCGCTATGGCATCGGCAATCGTGCAATGCATTCCATCGGGATAGATTTTGGCGACGAGCGGATTCTCGTGCTCGTGCACATTCTCGCCCCAAACCGTGACGCGAAGCTTTTGCGACATCATTGCAACAAAGGCGGATCACGGACTCAGGAAAGCGGGATTTTTCGCTTAGATACGCCCAATGCATTGGCACACAATGGTTCGCCTCTTTGTCATGTCGAGCGAAGTCGAGACATCTCTAATCATTCTTCAAGACAATAGTTAGAAATCCCTCGACCAGCGCTCGGGATGACAAAGGGAAGCAGCAGCAGGCGGCCCTAGCGCAACGACCGTATCGCAGGATGACGCGCGATCTTCTTCATCGCGCGAACAAGCAACTCGCGGCCCGGCGAAATTTTGTGCCAGGGCGAGACCCCGCTGGGATGCGGCAATGGAATTAAATCAAAATTCAATTCCCCACGACTAACGAGAAATGAACGCCCAATGATGATGTCAAGCTTCTCGCAGTCGATAAATTGCATGATGGCAAGGCGCCCTACGGGAATAACAAGCCGCGGTCGTAAAATTTCGAACTCGGCATTCATCCAACCGGAACAGTTGCGAATTTCATCGGGTGCGGGAACACGATCGCTGCCGCCGAGTGCTTTGCCGGGAAAACAGCGGATGACAGCGGCAAAATAGATTTGCGAGCGCATTGTGAATTCATCGAGCCCGCAAAATTCCTCGAACCAGCGAAACAAGGTCTTACCAGCGGTATGCGCGAACGGTCGTTTCAAAGTCGGTTCGCGGACTCCGGGAGCCTGTCCGATCACCATAACCTGGCTGTCTATGGCGCCGCCTGAAACGGGTGGGGGAATGACTCGCGGACAGCGCCGGCAACGGCGGAGGCGTGCGACATGATTCTCCAACAATCTTTGCCGGCGAGATTCCATTAGCCCAGAACTCTACGGAATTCCTGGTTCGGCGGGAGCCTGTCGAGCCGGGTTAGAAAAACAATCGGCGCCGCGGAACGTCGCCCTACCGCCGAAAGAGTGAAAAAACGAGACTCAGCACGATGCTAATAATGATGCAGGTTACGATTGGGAAATAGAACGCGCTGTTGCCGCGTTCGATCCGGATATCGCCAGGCAGACGACCAAGCCAGCCGCTGCCAACCCCACTCCAAAGCAGGAGACCAAGAACAACGATAGCGGATCCGAGGACGACGAGAAATTTTCCGAGCTCCGGCACGCAGAAATTCTCGCACGGAAGCATTCGGGGCGCGAGACAACAAAAGTTGCGAATGCTAAGCCTGCGATGAGATTCAACGGCAATGGCGGTGCAATTTCGCGATTACTACGAAACCCTTGGCGTTTCGAAAACGGCGAGTGAGGATGAAATCAAAAGCGCCTTTCGAAAACTCGCGCGTAAATATCATCCTGATGTCGCGAAGGATAAGAAAGAGGCGGAGGAAAAATTTAAACAGATTAACGAAGCCTACGAAGTCTTGAGCGATCCGGAAAAGCGGCGGAAATACGATCAACTGGGCGAGAATTGGAATCAGCCCGGCGGGTTTCAGCCGCCGCCGCAGTGGGGTGGCGGGCAACGCGGCGGTGGATTTTACGGGGGCAGTGGGGAAAACGGTGGTGTCGAATTTGAGTTCGGCGGGACCGGGTTCAGCGATTTTTTCGAGGCATTCTTCGGCGGAGGTCGTGGTCGGTCGGCCTTTGGGGGATTCGGGCAGCGCGGCACCATGGCGGAGCGCGGGAGCGACGTCGAAGCAGACATCATGGTGACCTTGGAGGAAGCGTTGCATGGTTCGACGCGACAGGTTTCATTGCGCCGCGCCGGTTCGGAAAAAACGGAAACCTACCAGGTAAAAATTCCGCGCGGTGTGCGTGGAGGGCAGCGCATTCGTCTCGCCGGTCAGGGCGAGGCCGGCGAGCGCGGTGGAAAAAGCGGCGACTTATTTTTGCGCGTGCGACTGGCGCGGCATCCCGATTTCTCGGTTGAGGGGAGCGATCTTGTGCATGAAGTGAAAATTGCCCCGTGGCAGGCGGTCCTGGGCGATCAAATCATCGTGCCGACGCTAGAGGGAAACGCTCGTTTGAAATTGCCGCCGGGCACGCAAGGCGGTCAGCGTTTTCGTTTGCGCGGCCGAGGGTTGCCGGGCGTTTCGGGGCAGCGCGGTGATTTATATGTCGTTGTGCAAATTACCGTGCCAAAAAAATTGAGCGACTCCGAACAAAAACTCTGGGAACAACTCGCGCAGTTGCACGGAAGTGAGAAATCCGATTAAACAACACGATGAAGATTTCGCTCGGATCCGATCACGCCGGTTTCAAATTGAAAGAAAAAGTCAGGGTCTTACTCGGCCAGCTTGGGCACGAAGTGAAGGATGTTGGGACGTTCGCGGCCGAGCCGTCGGTAGATTATCCGCTGTTTATTCGACCGGCCGCGGAAGCGGTTGCGCGTGGCGAATGCGAACGGGGAATTGTCTTCGGTGGCTCCGGCAATGGCGAGGCGATGGTGGCGAACAAAGTGCACGGGGTGCGTTGCGCGCTGTGCTGGAATTTGGAAAGCGCGCGGCTTTCTCGCCAACATAACGATGCCAATGTGCTCTCTCTGGGTGAGCGATTGATCGAAGAAAATCTCGCGCTGGAAATTGTGCAGGTCTGGTTGATGACCGAGTTCGAAGGCGGGCGACATGCAGCGCGTGTTGCGATGTTGAACGCGATGTAAGGTCCAGTGCGCGCATCCGAAAAACGATTGTAGCCGTGGTCGTTGGCCGCGGCTGAAGATTTTGAGGGACCGCGCCTACAACAGGCGATCGGCGCAGACTGCCCCAAGAAAGATCGCACTCACAAACGCATTCGAGTTGAAGAAAGCGCGATTGATCGCGGCAAGATCATGAAGCTGGCGCGCGCTCCGATGCTCGTAAAAGAGCGCGGCCGCGATCGGAATCATCGCGGCGAAGTAAATCGGGCCGAGTTTTGCCGTAACCCCGAAAGCAATCAGCGCCAGAAGCATTAAAAGATGGAGAAACTGCGCGACGCGCAGACTGGCGGCAAGACCGAGTCGAACCACCAACGAATGCAACCCTTCATCCCGATCGAAGTCGTAATCTTGAGTGGCATAGATCAGATCAAATCCACTGACCCAACAAACGACTCCAAAGGCAAGGACGAGCGGCGGCAATTCCAGCCGGCCGGTTTGCGCGATCCAGGCCGCGACCGGCGCAATCCCGAGGGCGAGACCCAGAAAAAAGTGCGTTGCGTCAGTAAAATGTTTGGTGAGCGAATAGAAAAAAATGATGCCAAGCGCGATCGGCGAAAGCGCGAACGTCAGCCGATTGATATTTGCAGCAAAAAAAACAAAAAGGGCGCTGCTGAAGATGAGACAAATGAAAATGATGTTCCTGGTCGCGAGCAGATGACGGCTTTGCGTCCGCGGATTGCGCTGATCAATCTCCCAATCAACGAAGCGATTGAAAAGCATTGCCGCCGTGCGGGCGGTGACCATACACCCCAGGACCAGCAGCACGATCTTGAGACTGGGCCGGCCGTCGGCTGACACGACCAGGGCGGCGAGCGCGAAGGGCAGAGCAAAAACGGTATGAGAAAAGCGAATGAGCCGAAGAAATCGGGCGAACGCGCCGCCACGATTTTGCGCGACCGCGAAATCGTGAAGCACATCCTGCTCACTCATGAATCGAGCAATGATGCGAGCTGCTCACGCGCGCGAATCATGATGGGATTTCCGTGGGCAAAAAAAATCCGCGAGAAATCGAGATCCAGCAGTTTGCGGAGTGATCGGACCATTTGTTTTTGGTTGGTGCAATATTTTCGGGGCAACAAGGTGAAACCATGCGGATCAAAGTTGATGAGCGCGTCGCCCATTATCAGTGTGCCGCCGTCATCCGGATGATAAAGAGCAAATTCGCCGTCCGCGGCGCCTTCGATTCGAATGACTCGCAGCGGGCCGATAGCAAGACCGTCATGCAAGTTGTGGCTACGGAGTTCTCCGCGTAGCTCCGGCGGCGCAAAAATCGGAGCGGAGTAGGCGTGAGCGAAAGTTGCAGCGTTGCGAGCATGGTTCGCATTTGTGATAACAATTCTGGCAACGCGACCAAGTGATTCCAAGTCTGTCTGGTGTGCGGGCGGGAGTGCGATGGGATCAATGATGATGAGCCCATTTCCTGCTGCGAGAGCGGTGGAAAAGAGTTCTGCTTTAATTTTTGGATCGTAGGTGTGCCAAAGGGCATAGCTGGTTGAGATGAAGGCAAATTCTGTCACACGTAAGCTACTTTTTTACAACCACTTGCGATTTCCGCGCAGTTGGGCGGACCCGCTTTGGGCGGCCGTCATTGGCACCGTATTTGCTACGATTTCCATAATTACCTAGCTTATGATCACATTCTCCTATCAAGCGCGCGACGCCGCCGGTCGCATCGTGTCCGGTATTCAGGAAGCCCTCAACGAAGACAACGCTGTGACCAGCCTGATGAGTCGCGGTTTGATGGTGCTTTCGCTGCAGCGAAAAGCGACAGCCAGCCACTCGCGTAGGAAATCCACTAAAGTAAAAGAGACCGATCTGGTTCTCTTTACCCGGCAACTTTCGACCATGGTCGAGGCAGGTATTTCGCTGGTGCAAGCTTTGACCGCCTTGTACGAACAGGCTGATCCGAAACGGCAGGGAGCGTTGCGAGCCGTCGTCAGCGATATCACAGCGCGGGTGCAAGGGGGCGAAACATTCCATGAATCGCTCGCCAAACATCCCCGCGTTTTCAATCGACTTTTTATTAGCATGGTGAAAGCGGGTGAGCATGGAGGTTTGCTCGCCGAAATTCTCGACCGCCTGGCCGGATTCCTCGAAGCCAGCGCGCGTCTGCGCAAGAAAGTCAAATCGGCCATGACCTATCCCGTCATCGTGGTCTGCATTGCATTCGCCATTACCACCTTCCTGATCGTGCGCGTTGTCCCGATCTTCGGCGAAATTTTCGCTGATTTTGGAGCCAAACTTCCCGCGCCCACACAATTTCTTATTGATGTCAGCAATTTTGTTCGCGGAGAGTGGTACTTCCTCGTGGCCGGTATCGCAGGCGCTATCTTTGGCGTTCGCGCGTTTTTGCGTTCGACCCGCGGCAAACAACTGTGGGACCGTTGGAAACTCAAGCTGCCGGTCTTCGGTCCGCTCGTTCATAAGATTTGCATGTCTCGTTTTGCGCGGACCTTTGCCCAGTTGATCCGCAGCGGCGTTCCGATCTTGGAAGTGCTCGACATCGTCGGTGGCTCTTCCGGTAATCACGTGGTTGAGACCGCCATCAAAGAAGTTGGCGCCGACGTTGAAAAAGGCGACAACCTTTCCGTCTCGCTTTCACGCAAAAGCATTTTCCCGCCGATGCTCCTGCGCATGGTCGCAGCGGGCGAAGCCACCGGCAAGATCGACACCATGCTCGAAAAAATGGCGGACTTCTGGGACGAAGAAATCGAAGCAATGCTCGATGCGCTTACCTCGTTAATTGAGCCAATGTTGATCGTTTTCCTCGGCGTAATCGTGGGCGGTATCGTAATCGCGATGTTCCTACCGATCTTCAAGTTGAACGAAGTTGTCTCTCAAAACAATAGCCACTGAGGGTTGTGTCACAGAGCAATAGCTAAGGAGAAGCTGCTCAAAGACAGGGGAGGGGCGGGTCGCAAGGCCCGCCTCTTTCCTTTTTGTTCATGCTCACAATCATATTCATGAGCATGAGGGCACGCGATTGCCGGCCGTTTCAGTGAACCGGTCAGCACCTTTGCCGAACGCCAACACGTAAATGCAATGGCCATTTTATTTCGCGCACCTTTTCCGGATTGTTCCAAACCGTTCCTAATTCTTCCGCGAGTGAATCGACCGGATCAAAGCCGCGTGCAGCGATAAACCTTTGCGTGGCCGACCACGTCCGCAGGTAACCCAGTAGCTGGTTCAAATTCCATCGCGTTCTCATTTCAAACTGGCGGTGCGATAGTTCCGGAAATGGAAGTTGGATGTCCTTGTAGTCAGTCTCGACTAAATCACGCTCGGGTGGCCAGAAAGGCCCGGTCGTTTCGCGATAAAATTTCCAAATGATCACGTCGATTTCCGGCGTGATCTCCAAAACCTTGTAGCTCGAGATTGCCAGCACGCCGTCGTCTTTTAATAGTCGCTTTGCCTCCGTGAAAAACCGATCGAGATCGAACCAATGCAGCGCTTGCGCCACCAAAATCAGGTCGACTGAAGCTGAATCGATCCCACTCGCTTCCGCCGGCGCGACCCGGTAGCTGATCCGTTTATCTGGCTCCGCGCTTTCGATTTGCTGCGCACTGGCGTCGGTCGCAATTACCTTCTCGAAATGCCGGGCCAACCCCACGGCGGCCTGGCCGTTGCCGGTGGCACAATCCCACGCCAGTTCGTGTCGCGGCGAAATGGAGGCCAGATGTTCGAACAGTTCATCCGGATAATGTGGGCGAAACTTCGCATACTCGGCCGCATGAGCGGAGAAGTGGTCCTTAAACGTCATCTATCGGATCGTGGCAATTGTTTGATTATCGTTAGCGGTCGCGATTTGCCGCACGCGCGCATACAACTCACGATAAATTCGCTCCACTGCCACGGTCGGATCTTCCAGCATCATGGTTTCTTTGATTTTGCTGGCATAAATCTGGAAAGAAAATGGCGAGACCACTGGCAGTTCGCGCAATTGCCAGTCGAAATGCTGGACCCGATCGAGAAACGCGTTTGCTTCTTCCGCATCGAGAAAAATCTGCGTCGCCTGCCGATAAGCCTCCTCGAGCAGGGGATGATCCGCCTCGTGCGCCTCCAGCACGCGAAAAATTGTTTCCGTACTCCAATGCATCTGTTTGCGTGCACGCTGATGACCCGGGTAGTTCCGCGGCACCATCAATCCAGTTTGGGCGACGCCACGGAACTGCCATTTTACCAATTCCGATCCGCGCAGGGCCAATCGCAAATCCTCCTCCGCGCCTTCGCGCTCGAAACAGAGCCGCCAATCTTCCAGCGTAAGTTCCTGAAACCGCCGGAGGGTAAGGAGAAAGCCGGAGTCATCAATGGTGACGAGCGCGTTGCCGCCGCTGCGGTTCTTCATTCTCCAGGCTACGATCCGCGAAAGCGCGTCATTAGCGCTGCGTCCGATGAGGGCGTGGAAAAAGTAATGAGAAAAATCGTCATCGCGATACAGTTCGATCAACATCGAATCGCCGGTCGGCACGTCCGAGACCGCCAGCTGTGCGCGGAATTGTTCGACGATCGCCTGAGCGTTTGCTAACGAGATTTGGTAATGCTCGACCAGCCAATCGACGCAAAGTGAATCGTTTGTCTCGCGACGCAGCTGTTGCGCCAAATCGGCGCGTAGCTGACGCACCGCCCGCGCGACTCCAGAAGTGAGCGGCATCTTAGCCGCGTTCCAACGAGGAATGGTTGGCAATTGGCCATCCGCTCGCTCCACGAAAGCTTCCTGCACTCCGGTATCGATCAATCGCACTACCCGGCCCCCGAGGACGAACAGATCGCCAATTTGCAATCCCTTGATAAATCCTTCTTCGACGGAACCGAGACGCCGCCGCTTCAACATCACGTCGACGAACCCCTCCGAGACAATCGTTCCAATGTTGACTAGAAATTCGCGCGCCACTCGCGGATGCGCCAGTGAGACCGTGCCGTCATCGCTAACCGAAATCTTCCCGAAGACGCCGCGGTATTGCTGAGCTAGCGCTTCGCCGCCGCCCTCCAGATAATTCAAAACGCGATCGAATTCTTTGCGCGTAAGATCGTGAAATGGACGCGCCCGTGTGATCAGCTGGTAAATCGAGTCGGCTGAAGCTGGCGCCAGGGCGACGATGCCAACGATATGTTGCGCGACGACATCAAAAGGCTTGTCGAGGATTTTGATCGGATCGAGTGCGCGCTCGCGGACGAGCTTCGCGGTAACGGTCGCCTCCACCAGATCGTTGACATTGGTTGCGACCAGAATGCCGTGACTATTTTTGTTTAACGAATGCCCGGAGCGGCCGATGCGCTGGATCGCGCGCGAAACACCTTTGGGCGTTGCCACCATCACGACCAGATCGACGGCACCGATATCAATGCCGAGCTCGAGGCTGGTTGAACAAACTACCGCACGCAGTTCTCCGTTCTTCAAACGATCTTCGACTTCAAGTCGCACACTGCGATCGAGCGAAGCGTGATGGATTTCGATCGCGTCCGCCAATTCCGGGAGCTGCTCGCGCAAACGCAAGCCGATTTGTTCCGCGGCCGAACGGACATTGGTAAAAACTATGACCGACTGGCGCGAACGAATCAGTTGCGACAATTCGGCGTAGAGGCGAGCCCCGGTGTAACCCGACGGTGGATAAGGGTCGCGCCGAATTGGAGAAAAAACGTCCACAATTTGTTCCTTCTCGATGCGCGCTTCAGCGACCCGGCAATGGCGATTTTTGCCAACAAGAAATCGGGCCAGCAAATCGAGTGGTGCAGCGGTGGCAGAAAGACCGACGCGGCAGAGATTGTTTTGGCCGCGCAGCATTTGCAATCGCTCGAGCGAAATGCTGAGATCGGCGCCGCGTTTGTTGCCGGCGAAGGAATGCAGTTCGTCGACGATCACGAATTCGGTGTGGGCGAGATGTTGCGCGTAACTTTGCTGAGCCAACAGAATGGCCAGCGATTCGGGCGTGGTGACGAGAAAATGTGACGGCTTCTTACGAAATTTTGTGCGTTCGCTTGCCGTGGTATCGCCAGTGCGCAAATGAATGCGCAATTCGTTTTCCAGACCCATCCCGGTGATTGGTCCCCTCAGATTTTTCTCGATATCGTAGGCGAGGGCGCGGAGCGGCGAAATGTAGATACAGCGCACGCCCGGCTTCAGTCCATTCGATTCAAGTTCGCGGAGAAGCGAATCAAAAACACCAAGAAACCCGGCCAGCGTTTTCCCGCTTCCGGTTGGCGAGGTTAGCAGAATCGATTCACGGTTAAGAACGGAGGGAACGCAGAGCAATTGGGCGTGAGTGAAACCCGGAAAACTTGCGAAAAACCACTCTCGCAAGCGCGGATGCAGTCTTGCGGCAAGAGCTTGCTCCTTTTTCACAAGCTAAAATCCCGTCATCCCGAGCGAAATGCCAGTCCGGCTCGGACTCGAGGGATCCCGCTGCGAGCACGGAACACAGGCCGATGGCCTGTGCGCCCCCAGCGGACATTATCTCGGCTGTCTCTGATTCAACGGAAGGCTGCACTGTTGCCTCCAGTTCAGCGGAGTGTAACTCCGCTGGGCGCACAGACTGCAAGTCTGTGTTCCAACGCCGGCTTACCCTTCCGGATTCACCGGGAAATGCTTGTTCTTCAAATGCTCCGGGACGCGCTCCGTCTGCTCGGATTCAATCTCCTCCGTGGCGGCGCCTAACGATTCGTAAGCTTCCCGACTTTTCTTTGCCCGACACATATAAGCGGTGGCATGGGCCAATGGAATGCGCGCTTCCGGCATTCCGACAAACTCCACCGCTTGTTGCGCGGCGATTGCAAGCGGCAGCGCCTCCGGATCAGCCAGCCCGACATCTTCGCTTGCAAAAATTACGATGCGGCGTGCGATGAAACGAAAATCTTCGCCGGCGTGCAACATTTTCGCCAGCCAATAGATCGCACTTTTTTCATCGGAAGCGCGCATGCTCTTAATGAATGCGCTGATCGTGTCGTAATGCGCGTCGCCTTTTTTGTCATAAACGACCGCCTTGGTTTGAATGCTCTCCTCAGCAACCTGGAGGGTGAAATGGATAAGCGGTTGGTTGTAGCCGCGGTCGCTGGCCACGGGAGATTGGTTCTCTCCGGCCCGCTTTTTAGGTTTACCGCGGCCGGCAGCCGAGGCGACAGGCGGAGTTGTTAGCACCCCCACTTCGAGCGCGTTTAAACACTTGCGCGCATCGCCATCACTGAGCTTGGCCAGGTGCCGACGCGCGTCCGCGTCCATTTTGACGTTGTATTTGCCGAGACCGCGTTCGGAATCCGCCAGCGCGCGATCGATCAAAATTTCGAGCTGTTCGACGGTGAGCGGCTCGAGCCGGAAAACGAGCGAGCGGGAGACGAGTGCGCTATTAACGTAAAAGTACGGATTGTAAGTGGTAGCCCCGATTAGCCTCAGATTTCCGCTCTCGACATCGGGCAGCAAAATATCCTGCTGCGCTTTATTGAAATGATGGATCTCGTCGATGAAGACGATGGTTTTGCGGCCGGAAGTTCGGAGCCGATTAGCCGCTGCTGCCACCACTTTGCGCATCTCCGCCACATTACTTTCCACGCCACTCAACCGAATGAATTCGGAGTGGGTCATCTCGGCGATGACATACGCCAGCGTAGTTTTGCCACTTCCAGGCGGGCCGGAAATTATCAGCGAAGGCAACCGATCGGCTTCGATGGCGCGACGCAAGAGTTTCCCAGGCGCCAGAATATGTTCCTGTCCGACAAATTCATCAAGGGTACGAGGACGCATGCGTGCTGCGAGGGGAGCGGCGGCACTGACGCGCTCCAGGTTTTCGGCCTCGCTTTTGGCGAACAAATCGTGCATCGGGTGAAAATGTACGGCGCAGGCAGGCTGGGCGCATCTGCAAATATGTGCGAGCGGTTGTAGCTGGCATTGGCGATGCCGGATTGAGTGGAGCAAACAGACGCCGCGGGTTGTCATCCCGAACGAAAGTGAGGGACCTCCCGATTGTTGGTTGATTACCCAACCTTTGCGTGACGCAATTTGCAATTGTGGGGTCCCTAGGCGTACACGCCTCGGGATGACAGGTGTGAGCGCGCAATATTGGCGTCATCAGGTATTACCTGAACGCACCATCCCCAACGAAAGTAAGGGCCTCTCGATCCCAAAGTTTTGCACTATGCAATTTGAAGGCTAAGCCCTGGTTGCGAAGTGAGATTTCTGGTAC
>Ga0207697_10000852_pt1 | contig 17258 bp, 17 predicted proteins | sample KBSSwiS5withPhiX_FD_184293 | JGI IMG/M metagenome (GOLD analysis project Ga0207697, IMG submission 184293) | Switchgrass rhizosphere microbial communities from Kellogg Biological Station, Michigan, USA, with PhiX - S5 (SPAdes) (version 2) | ecosystem: Host-associated > Plants > Roots >... | reverse complement strand
AGGTGCCGATCATGCGGCGCACCGTTTCATGCACGAGCCGGCGCGCGTCGATTTTAGGATGTTCGCGCTGCACCTGTTTCATGTGGCGCGCAAAAATGCCGACGCGCGCGAGCTGCTCAATGGTCAGCAGCCCCGAGCGCAGGCCATCGTCGACATCGTGATTGTTGTAGGCGATTTCGTCGGCGAGGTTCGCCAGCTGCGCTTCGAGCGACGGCCGCTGACGTTTGATGAAGCGCTCGCCGACTGCGCCGAGAAGGCGCGCGTTTTTAAGCGCGCAGTGTTTCAAGATGCCTTCGCGGGTTTCGAAACACAGGTTAAGCCCGTCGAATGCAGCGTAGCGCTGCTCGAGCAGATCGACGACGCGCAACGACTGCAGATTGTGCTCAAAGCCGCCGTGCGAGCGCATGCAGTCATGCAGCGCGTCCTGGCCGGCATGACCGAATGGCGTGTGGCCGAGATCGTGGGCCAGCGAAATGGCCTCGACGAGGTCCTCGTTGAGCCGCAGGTTGCGCGCGACCGACCGCGCGATCTGCGCGACCTCCAGGCTATGGGTCAGGCGCGTGCGAAAAAGATCGCCCTCGTGGTTCACGAAGACCTGCGTTTTGTATTCGAGCCGGCGAAACGCGGTCGAGTGAATAATGCGATCGCGGTCGCGCTGGAACTCGCTGCGCCCGACCGGCGGTTTTTCGCGGCGTGCGCGCCCTCGCGTATTGCGCGGGCTGATGGCGTAAGGCGCGAGCTCAGCCATCGGCGGCGGACGCGGCAAGCGCGGTCGTGAGCGCCGATTTCGGCACGTCCGCCGTCAAATAGGCCGTCCCTAAACCGCGCAACAGGATGAAGCGGATTTTGCCGCTTTCGACCTTCTTGTCGATGCCCATCAATTCCATGTAGCGCGCGAGCCCGAATGCGGGCGCCGCCACCGGCAACTGCGCGCGCTCGAGCAGTTTGACCAGGCGCGCAACGTCTGCTTCCTTCAACATGCCCATCGCCTGCGACACGCGTGCTGCTATGACCATGCCGGCGGCGACGGCTTCGCCGTGCAGCCAGGCGCCATACCCGAGACCGGTCTCGATGGCATGGCCAAACGTGTGACCGAGATTCAGCAGCGCGCGTTCACCGTGCTCCTCCCGCTCGTCCTTGACGACGACGTCGGCTTTGTTCTCGCACGAGCGCTGGATTGCATAGGTCAACGCCGCCGCGTCGCGCGCGACCAGCGCATCGATGTTGTCTTCGAGCCAGTCGAAAAATGGCAGATCCCGGATCGCGCCGTACTTGATGACTTCCGCGAGACCCGCGCTGACTTCACGCGCGGGCAGGGTGTTCAGCGTGGAAGTCTCGGCTATCACGGCAAGCGGCTGATAAAACGCGCCGACCATGTTTTTGCCGCGAGGATGATTGATCGCGGTCTTGCCGCCAACCGAGGAGTCCACTTGCGCGAGCAGCGTCGTCGGTATCTGGATGAACGGCACGCCGCGCAAATAGGTGGCTGCAGCAAATCCGGTCAGGTCGCCGATCACGCCGCCGCCCAGGGCGATCAGCGCCGTCTTGCGCTCGCAACGATGCGCGAGCAACGCATCGAATACCGAATTGAGCGTTTGCCAGTTCTTGTGCTGTTCGCCCGCGGGAATCACGATCGGCGTAACGGCGACGCCCGCGGCGTTGAGCGTCCGGGTCACCACGTCCAGATACAGCGGCGCCACCGTGGTGTCGGTGATCAGCGCGGCGCGTTTTTGCGGCAGATGGCGCGCGATCACGTCGCTGCGCTCGAGCAGATGCTCGCCGATGTAAATCGGATAGCGGCGATCGGACAGGGCGACTTCGACGGTTTGCATCGTTTGGTTGGGCGGACTAAGGGGGTGATTCAGCGTGCCAGGCCTTGCGAGGAGGTGTCCGGCGCCGGCGCCGGCGGGCGCTCGCGCAGCCGCTGTTCGAGGCGGCTCGCAAGGTTGCCGAGGCTCTGGTTGCCGGTATCCATGACGACGGCAGCGATTTCACGGTACAGCGGATCGCGCTGCGCGAAGAGCTCCTCGAGCTTGGCGCGCGGATCCGGCGTGCGCAACAACGGGCGATTGCGATCGTGACGCGTGCGTTGCCATAAATCATCGAGCGACGCGCGCAGGTAAACCACCGTGCCGTGATGCTTAAGAACCTGCCGGTTTTCTTCGCGCAATACCGCGCCGCCGCCGGTCGCGAGCACGATGTCATTCAAGCCGGCGAGCTCCTTCAGGACATTGGCCTCGCGCGCGCGGAAACCCGCTTCGCCTTCGATTTCGAAGATCACCGGAATTTTGACGCCGGTGCGCCGCTCGATTTCCTGGTCGCAATCATAGAACGTCTTGCCGAACCGTTTAGCGAGCAGGCGTCCGACCGACGTTTTGCCGGCGCCCATCAGCCCGACCAGAAAGATGCTGCCGGGAATAGGCGGACCTGCGAGCGGGGCGGATGGCGCGTTCGACATGCCATGATTGTAACTTGAATTTCCGGCGCTCCGAATCGCTGCGCCCGCGCGCCGCCAAAGAAAACGGCGGGGGAAACCCGCCGTTTTGCCCAGCTGAATGCAGTATGGTCTAGCGCAACGACACGGTGCTCTTCATGATGCGTGGACTGACGAAGATCAAGAGCTCGTTGCGGTCGTCCTGCTTGCTGTTGGTCCGGAACAGGAACCCCACATACGGCAAGTCGCCGAACACCGGCACTTTGCTCGTCTGATCGTTCTGCGTTTGCGTGTAAATTCCGCCGATCACAACCGTGCCGCCGTTTTGCACCAATACGTTGGTGGTGATCTGCTTGGTATCGATCGACGGGCCCGCCGTAGTCACCGTGCCGACGCTGTCCTTGTGGACGTTGAGATCCATGATGATGTTGTCGTCGGGCGTGATTTGCGGCTTTACTTTGAGCGACAGCGTGGCTTTCTTGAAGGCGACACTAGTCGCGCCGCTCGAAGTCGCCTGCTGATACGGAATCTCCGTGCCCTGCTCGATGGTCGCTTCGACCTGATCGGCCGTGATAACGCGCGGGCTCGAGATAATCTTGCCTTTGCCGTCGGCTTGCAGCGCCGTCACCTCCAGGTTGAGGAACTTCGACAACGCCGAGTTAAACAATATCAGCGAGAACACGCCGGGGTTGCGGCCGTTGATGCCGGTCGCCGGCAGGTTCACGCCGAGGGTCTGCGCAAACGTCGGGATCGGCGTCGCGATTTGCGAGGTAAAAAAGCCCGTAGCGTCGAGCGAGCCGCCGGCGGTCACCCTGTTATCACTGTTGAGAACGGTATTGCCAGCAGGTCCTGTCGCGGTCGCGCGGTCGAACATGCCCAGGCGCGCACCTAGGTTGCGGGTGAACGTGTCTGAGGCCTCGACGATCCGCGCTTCGATCATGACCTGGCGTACGGGCACGTCTATTTTGCGCACGAGAGCGCGGACCTGCTCGAGACGCGATGGCGTGTCCTGCACGAACAACGTGTTGGTGCGCGGATCGATGACCGCGCTGCCGCGCTTGGACAGGATGCGCTGGTCCTTGTCGGCAAGGATTTTCTGGAACGCGTCCGCCTTCTGGTAATTCAACTGAAACGATTCGGTACGCACGGGTTCGATGTCGGAAATCTGCGCCTGCGCTTCGAGCGCGAGCTTTTCCTTGGTCGCGAGTTCATCCCGCGGCGCGATCCAGACGACGTTGCCGTTCTTGCGCATGTCGAGACCCTTGGTCTGCAGGATGATGTCGAGCGCCTGGTCCCACGGCACGTCCTTCAAGCGCAGGGTAAGGTTGCCGCCGACGGTGTCGCTGGTGATGAAGTTAAAGCCGGTGAAATCGGCGATGACCTGCAGCACCGCGCGCACTTCGACGTTCTGGAAGTTAAGCGACAGCTTTTCTCCCGTATAGCCGACGCGCGAACCCTGGATCAGCTTTGTCGGATCTTCGAGGATAGGCTTGATCTCGACGATGAAGCGATTGTCGGTCTGATAGGCCGAATGCTCCCACAGCCCCTTGGGCTCGATCGAAATACGCGAGCCGCCGCCTTGCGCGAAAGCATCTATCGTTTGCACGGGCGTCGCGAAGTCGATGACATCGAGACGGCGCTCGAGGTTTTTCGGCAGCGCGGTGTTGGCGAAATCGACGATCAGGTTGCGGCCCTGCTGGCGCAGGTCGATGCCGACCGCGCTGTCTGACAGGTCGATCACGAGGCGCCCTTCCCCGTTAGGCCCGCGCCGGAAACTGATGTCACGCAGCGTGTGGCGCGAGTCGTCGGGTTTCGCTTCGGCGAAATGCGAAGTCACCGCGGCGCCTGCCGTGCTCGGCGCGGAAGTCTGGAGCGTGATCAACACCGTCTTGCCATCGATTTTCGTGTCGTAGCCGACCGGTTTCGCCAGGTTCATCACGAGCCGCGTGCGGCCGGCGGCCTGCACGATGTTCATATTGCGCAGCTCGCCGTCGCCGACTTCCTGCGTGGTCTTGCCCAGTGCGTTGTCGGTATCCGGAAAATCGAACGCGATGCGCGGCGGGTTGTTGATCGTGAATCCTGCAGGTGGATTGGCGAGCGGCTGGCGCAGCGTGATTTTGACGACGATGTTTCCGCCCTGTTGGCCCGCCACCGCAATGGCCTCTATGCCGTTGGCCTGCGGAGTTGCGCTCTGACCCCAAGCCGCGAAACTCGCAATCAAACCGGCGCCGACTGCGAGCACCGCGCGTTGCACTGTCTGCATGCCTTTGTCCCAGACTTTCATTTGTGATGCCTCCTGATTTTCCGGCCTGTTGCTCGCACGGCCTTCACCGCTGCAACTGGCCGGATTATTTGCCCGCTTCTTCCGCCAGCGTCAAAGTGCTGACCCGCTCCGTCCAGTCACCGCCGCTGTCCTGCACAATTTCCTTGAGCTTGATCGTCGATTCTGAAATCGTCGTGATCAAACCGAAGTTCTGTCCCAGGTAATTCCCCGATTTGACCCTGAACAGATTGTTGTCGGGACTCTTGACGAGCGCGTAAGTCTGCTTGTTTTGCTGCAGCGTGCCGACCATGCGTAGATTTTCGAGCGGGTATGCCTCGAGCGGCTCCTTGCGGCGCGCCAGATCGGGCTGAACGCCGCCGCCCGCCTGCGTTTTGGGCGGTTCGATTTTGCGCGGCTTGAACGGATCAATGAGGTTGTACGCGTCGTAGGTAAAGGGTTCGTACGGCTTGACGTCGGGCAGCGGCGGGATTCTGCCGTGCGGCAGCTTCTCGGAGTCTTTGACGAATTGCCGCAAGTCGGAATATTGTTCGCCGCCGCAGGCCGCCAGCCCGCAGCAAAGCACGATCGGCAGCCACAGTCGGCGGCTCATTTCTTGCCCGCCTTGTCTTTAGCGGCTTTCTTTTGCTTGGAAATTTCTTCTTCGTCGAGGTAGCGATAGGTTTTCGCGACCGCGTCCATGGAGAGGCCGGCGTCTTTATTGTTCAGCGCAAGGTTGACGTCGTTGAGCAGCACGATGCGCGAGAGCTTCGAGATGTCGCTCGCGAACGCGCCCATGTCGTGGTAGCTGCCGGTTACGCGTATGTTGATCGGCAGTTCCGCATAGAATTCCGACAGCGTTTCGCTCGCCGCTGGCTTGAATAATTCGAATTGCAGACCGCGGCCCAGCCCGGCCTGGTTGATGTCGGTGAGCAACGCTTCCATTTCCGATTTGCTCGGCAATTGCTTGAGCAGCGTGCCGAACGATTTTTCGATGTCCGCGAGCTGCTTGCGGTAGGCCTCGAGATCGATCGCCTGCTTTTTCTTGTCGATGAAGGTTGTGCGCAGGGTCTGCTCTTTCTTTACCGATGCGTCGATCGCCTCGAGCTGGCCCTGCCAGTCGAAAAAATAGCTCGCCGCGACGCTCGCGACGAGAGCGAGCACCAGAATGCCGAGCTTCGGCAGCGCCGGCCAGCTGCCAATATGCTTCGGGTCGAGCCGTCTTAAATCGTCCAGTGTCATCATTTTTTGGCGTCCGCTGGCGTGCCCGGCGCGACGACCTGCGCGGTAGGTATCGCCGCACTGGTGGCAACCGGTTTCTTGCCCACGGGCTCGTCTTTGGTGCGCGTGAGCGATACGCTGAGGCTGAATTCGCTCAAGCGCGTGCTTTTGTCCGTGATCGCATGGATCTCAACAAGGCTCGGCTTTTCGAGATAAGGCGACGACTCCAGATTGCGCATGAAGGTCGACACCCGCGCATTGGACTGGGCAAACCCGTTCACCGCGACCTTGCTGCCTTTTTGCTGGACGCTTTTTAGATAGACGCCATCGGGCAGCTGGCGCACCAGCTGGTCGAGCAGATAGACGGTCTCGGCCCGGTTGGCCTGCAGGGATTCGACGATTTTTTTGCGTTGCAGCAGAGCGGTCGTCTGCTCCTGCACCTTCTTGATTTCCTCAATCTGCTTGTCGAGTGCGGCGATTTCCTGTTCGAGATAGGTATTGCGGCCGTTCTGTTCGTCGAGTTGTCCGCTTAAGTACGTGTGGGTAGCGAACCACACCGTCGCGCCTAGCCCCACAACGACGCCCAGCACGATGAAAAATTCTTTCTGCTGCTGTTTGCGCCGCAGCTCGCGGTGCGGCAGTAGGTTGATGCGGATCATGCGTCAAACCTCCGCATTGCCAGCCCACAGGCGACCATCAGCGATGGGGCGTCCGTCGCAAGATTCTTGGGCCTGATTTTCGACGACAGCGCCATGTTCGCGAACGGATTGGCGACCATGGACGACACCGACGTGCGGCGCGTGACGACTTCGTCGATGCCCGGAATCGCGGCGCAACCGCCCGCGAGCAGGATGTGGTTGACCTGATTGAATTGCGTCGACGTGAAGAAAAACTGCAGCGCGCGCGCTACTTCGAGGCCCAGCGTGTCCATGAAGGGCGCCAGCACTTCCACATCGTAATTGTCGGGCAGTCCACCGGTGCGTTTCGCAGCTTCGGCTTCCTCGGGCGACATACCGAAAGCGCGCTGGATTTCCTGCGTGAGCGTGTTGCCGCCAAACGGTTGTTCGCGCATGTAGATGGACTGGCCATTGCGCAGCACGTTGAGATTCATCATGGTCGTGCCGACGTCGACGATCGCGATGTTCTGGTCTTTGCCGTTGTCCGGCAGCGCGCGCTCGATCAGCTCAAAAGCGGTCTGGATGGCGAAAGACTCGATGTCGACGACCATCGCCTTCAACCCGGCGGATTCGGCCGCGGCGACGCGGTCCTCGATTTTCTCCTTGCGCGAGGCCGCAATCAGCACTTCGACGTCGTCGGGGCTGTTGGGCGCGGGCCCGATGACCTGGAAATCGAGATTGACCTCGTCGAGCGCAAACGGGATGTACTGGTTCGCCTCGGTTTCGACCTGCAACTCGAGCTCGTTTTCCATCTGTCCGGCCGGAACCACGATCTTTTTGGTGATGACAGCGGCCGACGGCAGCGCCAGCGCGAGGCCCTTGATATTGGTGCCCATTCGTTTCCAGCCGCGCTTTAAGCAGTCGCTCACGGCCTCCAGATTGTTGATATTGCCGTCGACAACAGCGTCGCGCGGCAGGGGTTCTATCGAGTACCGCTCCACCCGATAGACGTTCTTGCCAGCGTCGGCAATCTCGACTAACTTGACCGACGACGAACTGATGTCGCAACCGATCAATGCCGGCGCTTTTGTCTTGAATAAGCGCTCGAGAATTTCGAGGTTAAAGTTCACTTTTCCCTTAGGCGTGGGCTGGTTAGGCGAAGTTTATATAATTTACATTAAATGCTAACAACAACTCCAGACCAAGTAAAGTAATTCCGTGGCGTTCCTTTTGCCTTCCGCCGGGCTATAATGTGACAAATTCACTATATGGCTTAGTTGTTTAGCATGTGCCCCGGTATGCTTACCCGACTTCGAAGTTGCACATGTTAACCGGTTGTTTTTTTACAACAATCACCTTTTTCCCCCGTTAGCTCGATGACCTCCCGCTGGTGGACTCTGCCTCTGGCACTCATGCTGTCTGCATTCGCTGCGGGCATCTTAGTGCTTGTTTTCGCAGTGGTAATTATCTATCCGCAGTTGCCGGACCTGACGATCATCACGGATTACCAGCCGCGGGTGCCGTTGCGCGTGTATAGCGCCGAAGGATTGCTGATCGGCGAGTTCGGCGAGGAGCGCCGGGCTGTCGTCAAGATTGACGCCGTCCCCAAGCAAATGCGCGAAGCAATCCTGGCGGCAGAGGACGAGCGCTTCTACCAGCATGGCGGCGTAGATTACGTCGGCGTCCTGCGCGCTGCCTTGTCTAATTTCATGTCCGGTGGCGCGCGCCAGGGTGCGAGCACGATCACGATGCAGGTAGCGCGTAATTTTTTCCTGACCAAGGAAAAAACGGTCACCCGCAAGTTCAACGAGATGCTGCTCGCTTTTAAAATCGAGCACAGCCTGTCGAAAGACCAGATACTCGAGCTCTACGTGAACCAGATCTACCTGGGCCAGCGCGCGTATGGCTTTGCCGCCGCCGCGCAGATTTATTTCGGCAAGTCCCTCGATCAGCTGACCATCGCGGAAATGGCGATGCTCGCGGGCCTTCCTAAGGCGCCGTCGAGCTTCAACCCGGTCGTCAATCCCAAACGCGCCAAGCTGCGCCAGCAATACGTATTGCGGCGCATGCGGGAACTCGACTTCATAACCGACGAGCAATGGCACACCGCGGACAAGCAAACGCTGGCCGTCAAAAAGCTCGTGAACGATTTCGCCGTCAAAGCTGAGCACTTTGCGGAAATGGTGCGCCAGGTCATGTTCGAGCGCTTTCAGGACGACGTGTATACGCGCGGCTTTCGGGTTTATACGACCTTGTCGGCGACGCACCAGAACGCCGCCTACGCGGCTGTGCGCGCGGGCGTGATGGATTACGATCGCCGCCACGGCTATCGCGGCGCTGAAAGTTACGTTGAGCTCGGGCCTAAACCGACCGAGGAAGATTTCGAGGACGCACTCCAGGATGAAAGCGAGAGCGATGACATCGCGCCGGCCTTGGTGCTCGATGCGAGCCCGCGCGCGGTCAAGGTGTATCGCAAGGGCGGCGAGACGCTCGAGATCAGCGGCGATGGGCTCAAGTTCGCGCAGAAAATGCTTGGGGACAAGGCGCCCGCCAATCAGCGCCTGCGCCGCGGCGCCATCATCCGCATTCAGAAAGACGACAAAAGCCACTGGCTCGTCACCCAGCTGCCGCAGGTCGAAGCAGCGCTCGTATCCGTCACCCCCGCCGACGGCGCAATCCGCGCGCTGGTCGGCAGCTTCGATTTCGCGCGCAACAAATACAATCACATTACGCAGGCGCTGCGCCAGCCCGGCTCGAGCTTCAAGCCGTTTATTTATTCCGCCGCGCTCGAAAAAGGCTTCACGCCCGCCACCATCATCAACGACGCGCCGCTCGTGTTCGATGCGAGCCAGACTGGCTCCGAGCCGTGGGAACCGCACAACTTCGACGGTAAGTTCGAAGGGCCGATGCGCATGCGCACCGCACTCGTGAAATCCAAGAACCTTGTTTCGGTGCGCATCCTGCAGGCGATCACCCCGCAGTACGCGCAGGACTACATAACGCGATTCGGCTTCGACGCCAAATACCATCCGCCTTATCTGACCATGGCGCTGGGCGCCGGCAACGTCACGCCGCTGCAGATGGTCGGCGGCTACTCGGTGTTTGCCAACGGCGGTTTTCGGGTGACGCCGCACTTCATCGTGCGCATCGAAGATTTGAAGGGCAACGTCATTACCCAGGCGAAGCCCGTCCAGGCGGGTGAAACGGCCGAGCGCGCAATCGATGCCCGCAATGCGTTCATCATGTCGAACATGCTGCAGGACGTGGTCAAAATGGGCACCGCCACGCGCGCCTTGCAGCTCGGGCGCACCGATCTGGCCGGGAAGACCGGCACGACCAACGAATTCGTCGACGCGTGGTTTTGCGGCTTCGGCAGCGGGCTCGTCGCCGTCGCGTGGATCGGCTTCGACAATCCACATACGCTTGGGCATAACGAGACCGGCGCGGCGGCAGCGTTGCCGATGTGGATCTCCTATATGGGCAAAGTCATGAAAGGCGTCGAGGAGACGCCGCGTACCGTTCCCGAGGGCGTCGTGCAGGCGCGCATCAGTCCCGAGTCCGGCCTGCGCGATCCCGACGGCCGTATTGCCGAATATTTTTATCAGGAATTCCTGCCTGCGGAGCGCGAGGGCGAGACTGCTCCCGTCGGCGCGCCGGCCGGCGCGCCGAAGCCGCCGGAAGAAGTTAAAAGTCAGTTGTTCTGATTCTTATGGCGCGTGAGGTCGGCCGCAATCCGTTGCGCGTAAGCATCGCCAATGCGGCGGCGCGCCTGATGGCCGAAGACGGCATCGAAGATTACGGGCAGGCCAAGCGCAAGGCGGCGCGCCAGGTCGGCGCGACCGACGCCCGGCAAATGCCGACCAACGACGAGATCGATGCCGCGCTCACGCTCTATCGCAGTTTGTTTCAGCGCGACCATACGCTGCAGCTGCGCGAGCTGCGGGAACTGGCGCTCGAGGTGATGCGCGAGCTCGCCGCGTTCAATCCGTACTTGACCGGCTCGGTGCTGCGCGGCAGCGCCGGCAAATATGCCGACATCCAAATTCAGCTGTTTTGCGACAACGCGAAAAGCGTCGAGCATTATCTGCTGGGCAAAGGCGTTCAGTTCAAGAGCGCGCAATCCCAGCTCTATGCCGGCGACATGGCGGTGCCCGCGCCGGTATTGATTTTCAACCGCGGGGGATATGACATACACCTCGCGCTGTTGTCGCCGCGCGATCTGCGGCTCGCGTTGAAAACGACGCCCGCCGGGAGAACACTCGAGCGCGCGAAGGCCGACGCCGTCGCCGCACTGCTGCGCGACGAATGAAAGTCAGCTGCGCTCTTTGAGCCACTTCGCGGCGGCGACCGCGAAGTAAGTCAGAATGGCGTCCGCACCCGCGCGCTTGAATCCGGTCAGGGCTTCCAGCACGCATTTTTGCTCATCGAGCCAGCCGTTGCCGATCGCCGCCATCAGCATCGAGTATTCGCCGCTCACCTGGTAGACGCAGGTCGGCGCCTTGAATTCGTCTTTGACGCGCCGGATGATATCGAGATAGGGCATGCCGGGTTTGATCATCACCATGTCGGCGCCTTCGGCGAGATCGAGCCCAACCTCCCAGAGCGCTTCATCGCTGTTCGCGGGATCCATCTGATAATTGAATTTGTTGCCCAGCCCGAGCTGCGTCGACGAACCGACGGCGTCGCGAAAAGGTCCGTAAAAACCCGATGCGAATTTCGCGGCGTAGGCGAGGATGCGCGTATGAATGTGGCCCTGACCGTCCAGCGCGGCGCGGATTGCGCCGATACGCCCGTCCATCATGTCGGAGGGCGCCACGATATCGACGCCGGCGGCGGCGTTGACGAGCGCCTGGCGCTGCAGTACCGCTATGGTTTTGTCATTGAGGACGTAACCTGACGCGTCGATGATGCCGTCGTGCCCGTGCGTCGTGTACGGGTCGAGCGCGACGTCCGTGATCACGCCGAGCTCGGGGAAACGCTTTTTGAGCGCGGCGACGGTCCGCGGCACCAGCCCTGTCGGATTCGTCGCTTCACGCCCGTCCGCCGTTTTCAGCGTGCGGTCGATCGCCGGAAAAATGGCGAGCGCCGGAATGCCGAGCGCCACGCATTGCTCCGCATGCGGCAGCAGCTGGTCGATCGTATACCGGTGTATACCGGGCATGGAGTCGACTGCTTCAGTGCGGCGCTTGCCGTCGATCACGAATACGGGATAAATCAGGTCGTCGGTGGTCAAACGGTTTTCACGTACCAGACGGCGGGAGAATTCGTCGCGGCGGTTACGGCGCATCCGGCGCTGCGGGAACTTACCGAGGATTTTCATTCGACGGCCCAAGTAATTGAAACAAAAGCGGCTATTTTTTGATCAGCGGCAGGGAACTCCGCGAAATTATAATAGTCCTAGAGGTTAGACGGCGTTTAATCGTCTCCCGCTTCTCCTCCCTGAGCGGGCGCCTTAATCTTTATTAAGGCTTCCCCCCGGTTTTACTCCCCTTTAACCGGGGGTTTTTTATTCCATCCAACGCTCAACCAGCGTTGGATTTGTTTGGCGGCTTCAACGATACCGAGTTTGCGCGTGCTCGAAAAGAGCTGTGCGGTGCAGTTGACGTAGCCGCGCGCCAGCGCGGCGTTGACGTCGCGCAAAGTCGAGTTCGCTTTTTGCTGGCCGAGCTTGTCCGCTTTACTCAAGAGTATGTGCACGGGCACGCCGCTCGGCCGCAGCCAATTCAACAATTGCTCGTCGAGCTCGGTCAGCGGATGGCGCACGTCCATGATAAGGATCACGCCACGCAGGCACGCGCGCGTCTGCAAATAACCGCCGACGAGCTCGTGCCAGTGCGCGCGTGCCGCTTGCGGCACGGCCGCATATCCATAGCCTGGCAGGTCGACCAGATATTGTTCGGGCCCGACGCTGAAAAAATTAATGTGCTGAGTGCGGCCCGGCGTTTTGCTCACGAAGGCCATGCGGTTGCGTTGCGCGAGCGCGTTTATCGCGCTCGATTTGCCGGCGTTGGAACGTCCGGCAAATGCCACTTCAGCGCCATGCGGCGGCGGCAGCATGCGCGAGTCCGCGATCGTCGTGACGAATTCAATGTTGCGTAGAGTCGACATCGCGCGCGCAGCCTAGCCTCTAGGGGGGTATTTCGATAGAATACGGCGTTTTCGTCAGCTTGCAATGTTGTCAGGAGATTCCATGAGATTCATTACGGCGCTGCTCGGTCTGCTGTGCGCTGTCCCTATTCCGTTGGCGTATGCCGCGGAGCCGGCGGCCAAGGCCGACCCCGCGCAGGCGCAAGCTATCGTCACCAAAGTGTGCGCCGCCTGCCATGCGACTGACGGCAACAGCGTCAGTCCCGCGAATCCCGTGCTCGCGGGGCAGCACGCCGACTATATCGCGAAGCAACTCGCCGATTACAAAAACAATAAGGACCGTAAAAATCCGGTCATGTTTGGAATGGCATCGCCATTGTCGCCGCAGGACATGAAAAATCTCGGCGCGTATTTCGAGTCGCAAAAGCCGAAGTCGCGGGCGGCCAAAGATCCCGCGCTGGTCAAGCTCGGCCAGCAGATTTACCGCGGCGGCATCATGGCGAAAGGCGTCGCCGCCTGCTCGTCGTGCCACGGGCCCAACGGCGCCGGTATTCCCGCCCAGTTTCCCCGCGTGGCCGGCCAGTACTCGGAATATTCCACCGCTCAACTGCAGAGCTTTCGCGCAGGCGAGCGCGCGAACGACCCGAACAGCATGATGCGCGCGATTGCGGCCAAGCTGTCCGACGGGGAAATCAAAGCGGTCGCGGAATACATCGCCGGCTTGCGCTGAACTTCGCGCATGCATAAAAGCCAAAGGGCGGCGCCAGCCGCCCTTTTTTATGGCGGCGTGCGCGATCAGGCAGCACGCGCGAAATAGCTGCGTGCCGCAGCCAGCGTTTTTTCGATCTCGACTGCGCCATGCGCGGACGAGACGAAGCCCGCTTCGAACGCCGACGGGGCGAAGTAGATGCCGTGCGCAAGCATCGCGTGGAAAAACCGGTTGAATGCCGGCACATCGCATTGCATCACTTCGGCATAGCTGCGCGGCGGCTGCGCGCGAAAGTAGAGGCCGAACATGCCACCGATGGCCTGCGCGCAAAAGACCGCGCCATGCGCGCTCGCCGCGGCATTCAACCCGTCGGTCAACGCGCGCGTGGTTTGCTCGAGCTCCGCGTAAAAACCGGGCGCCGCAAGGAGCTCCAGCGTCGCGAGGCCGGCGGCGACCGCCACCGGGTTTCCAGACAAAGTTCCCGCCTGATATACGGGGCCCAGCGGCGCAATCTTCGCCATGATGTCGCGGCGGCCGCCGAAAGCACCGAGCGGCATGCCGCCGCCGACGATTTTGCCCAGCGTCACCAGGTCCGCCGTGATGCCGAACAAGCGCTGCGCACCGGCCGGGCCGACCCGAAAGCCGGTCATCACTTCGTCGAAAATCAACACCGTGCCGTGGCGCGTGCACAACGCGCGCAGTGTATCGAGAAATCCGCGATCGGGCAGCACCAGGTTCATGTTGCCGGCGACCGGTTCGACGATCACGCAAGCGAGCTTGGCGGCGTCGCGCGCAAATGCGGCTTCGAGCATCGCGATGTTGTTGTATTCGAGCACCAGCGTGTCGGCGGCGGTGGCCGGCGGCACGCCGGCCGAACTGGGATTGCCGAGCGTCAGCGCACCGGAACCCGCTTTGACGAGCAGCGCATCGGCATGGCCGTGATAGCAGCCTTCGAATTTGACGATGCCCGCGCGGCCCGTGTAGCCGCGCGCGAGCCGGATTGCACTCATCGTCGCCTCGGTTCCCGAGCTGACCAGCCGCACCTGCTCGAGCCCCGGCACGCGCTCGCACAGCACTTGCGCGAGCTCGACTTCGGCGGCGGTCGGCGCGCCAAAACTCAAGCCTTGTGTAACGGCATGCTGAACGGCCGCGATTACGGTGGGATGCGCGTGGCCGAGGATCAAGGGCCCCCACGAGCCGACATAATCAATGTACGCGTTGCCATCGACGTCCCAGACCTGCGCGCCGCTGCCGCGCGCAAAAAAACGCGGCGTTCCGCCGACCGAGCGGAACGCGCGAACCGGGGAATTCACGCCGCCCGGTATGACCTGTTGGGCCGCCGCAAATAATTCATCGTTACGCGAGGTCACGCGGCCTCAACCTCGAAGAGCCGACAAAAGTTGCGCGTCGCGCCGGCCGGGTCGGGCGCCGCGAACAGCGCCGAAATTACGGCGACCGCATCGGCGCCCGCGGCGATGAGTCCGCCGGCATTGTCCAGGGTGATGCCGCCGATGGCGACCACCGGCACGCCGAACGCGCGGGCTGCGGGGAGCACCGAGAGCGGCGCACGCACCGCGTCCGGCTTGACGGCCGATGCAAAGAAGCTGCCGAACGCAACGTAGTCGGCGCCTTGCGTGGCGGCGGCGCGCGCGCGCTGCAGATCGTCGTAGCAGGACACCCCGATAATTTTTTGGCTGCCGAGTTGCTCGCGGGCAAGCGCGAGCGCGGGATCGTCGGCGCCCACATGCACACCATCCGCATCGATCGCGCGCGCCAGGGTTACATCGTCATTGATGATAAGCGTGGCCGCGTGGCGCCGGCACACTGCGCGCAGCGCGCGGGCCTGCTCGCCGCGCCTGGCCGCGTCCGCGCTCTTGTTCCGATATTGCAGCAGGCGCGCCCCGGCGGCGAGCACTGTTTCGACTTTGGCCAGCAGCAGCGCGGTGTCGGCCACGTCGGGCGTGACCGCGTAGAGGCCTTTAATCGGCAGCATCAGTGGGTTCATCCTCGCGCGCCCAGAACAGGCGATCGGGGATGTGCTGGCCCATGCCGGGCCTGAAAGCGGACTTGAGCGTTTGCCACGTATATTCCTGAGCGTCTTTGACCGCGTCACTGATGCTAAGGCCGTTCGCGATCGTCGCGGCGATTGCCGAGGCGAGCGTGCAGCCCGAGCCATGGTAACTGCCGGGCAGACGATCCCAGCTGTCGGAGCGTACGACGCCATCCTGCCCATAGAGCGTGTTGACGACCTGGGCGGTGTTTTCGTGGGTGCCGGTGATCAGCACGTATTCGCAACCCATCGCCAGCAGGCGCCGCGCGCACTCGGCGAGATCCAGGTCGTCTTCGCCGTCCTCCTGGACCAAGCGGCGCGCTTCTATGCTGTTGGGTGTGATGATAGTCGTCTGCGGTATCAGCAGTTCGCGCACGGCGGTTATCATTTCGTCGGTCACGAGTTCGTCGCCGCGGCCTGATGCGAGCACGGGATCGAGCACCAGCGGAATTTCGGGATAATCCGAAACCACTTCCGCAATCGCCGAAATATTTTCGGTGCTGCCGAGCAGTCCGATCTTGAACGCCGCCACCGGCATATCCTCGAGCACGCAGCGCGCCTGGTCGGCAACCCACTCGGCGTCCAGCGGCATCACTTCTTCGACGCCCATCGTGTCCTGGATGGTGACTGCGGTCACGACCGACAACGGGTGACAACCCATGCTGGCGAGCGTCATCACGTCGGCTTGCAGGCCGGCGCCGCCGCTCGGGTCGGTCGCCGCGAACGCGAGCACGATCGGCGGCAGTGCGGAAGGCGTCGGGGAGTCCATGCTCTTATAGGCGGGATTTGTTGTTCAAACGCGGGGCATATCGCTAAAATGACATTTTAACCTCATTAGTAAGCCATCATGACCACCACGGACGTTAATGTTTTTAAAACCTACATGTGCCTCATCTGCGGCTTCATTTACGACGAAGCCGCGGGGCTGCCCGACGAGGGCATCGCCGCGGGTACGCGCTGGGAAGAGGTGCCGATGAACTGGACGTGTCCGGAGTGTGGTGCGCGCAAAGAGGATTTTGAAATGGTGCAAGTGTGAGACTTCTGCATACGATGCTGCGAGTCGGCGATCTCGACCGCGCGATCGCGTTTTATACGCAGGTGCTGGGCATGCGCGTGCTGCGGCGCAAAGATTATCCCGACGGGCGTTTTACCAACGTGTTCGTCGGTTACGGCGACGAAACGCGCGATACCGTCGTCGAGCTCACGCACAACTGGGATACGAAGAGCTACGATCTCGGCACCGGGTTCGGCCATCTCGCGGTCGAGGTCGAAGACGCGTACAAGGCGTGCGAGGAAGTCAAAAAGCGCGGCGGCAAGGTTGCGCGCGAAGCCGGGCCGATGAAGCACGGCACCACCGTGATCGCATTCGTCGAAGATCCCGACGGCTATAAAATCGAATTCGTGCAACGCAAGCCGGCGTAATCCGCGCCGCGCTTTTCGCCTCGCCGCGGGCGATGGCCGCGCTGTTTCTTGACCGCCGGTTAATCAGTTTTTTCGGGTAGGCCGGTCAGGTGGTCGGCGAGCGCGATGAATTGCGCGACCGACAAATCCTGCGCGCGCGCGGTCGGGCTGATACCTAACGCAGTGAACGCCGGCTCCGCGATCAACTTGCGCAGCGAATTGCGCAGGGTCTTGCGGCGTTGCGAGAACGCGGTGGCGACCACGCGCGCGAACTGCGCTTCGTCGCGCGCTATGTAGCGTTGCGGGCGCCACGGCGTCAGGCGTATTACCGCCGAATCGACTTTGGGCACCGGATCGAAGGCCAGCGCCGGCACGTCGAGCAGTTTTTCCAGCTCGAAACGGTATTGCAGCATGACGGAAAGCCGGCCGAAATCGCTGTCGCCGGGTGCTGCGACCATACGTTCGACAACTTCTTTCTG